>FTCS01003603.1_pt1 | contig 23047 bp, 27 predicted proteins | sample 1639391 | NCBI WGS metagenome assembly FTCS01 (sample SAMEA3914864, study PRJEB12502) | metagenome | biome: forest; material: soil | place: USA | collected 2012-03-12 | depth 0.3 m | reverse complement strand
GACTGGTACCAGCTGCGCACGCTCGCCGGCGCGACGGTCGCCGGCGGCTTCCTCGTCGGCGGCGGCTCTCCGCCGAAGCTGCCCGCGACGATCGACCTGACGGAGACCGAGCGGAACGGCCCATCGGTCGAGCGTGTCCACTACTTCACGGTCCACTCGGCCGACGGCGGGACGAGCTACCGGGTACGCGCCTCGGTCGACCCGACGCAGCCGGGCAGGGTGCTCGTCGTCGCCACGTCGCTGCACGACGTCTACGGAACGCTGAACCGCCTCCTCCTGATCGAGCTGCTCGTGACCGCGGGGGCCCTCGCCGCGATCGGCGGACTCGGCCTCTGGGTCGTCAGGCTCGGCCTGCGGCCGCTGCGCGAGATCGAGGCGACCGCGGCGACGATCGCGGCGGGCGACCTTTCGCAGCGGGTGGAGCGCGCGGAGCCACGCACCGAGGTCGGCAGGCTCGGGCTGTCGCTCAACGCGATGCTGGCCCAGATCGAGGAGGCGTTCGGCGCCCGTGAGGCGTCCGAACGGAAGCTGCGGCGCTTCGTCGCCGACGCGTCGCACGAGCTGCGCACGCCGCTTGCGGCCGTGCGCGCGTACGCCGAGCTCTTCGGTCGCGGAGCAGCGGAGCGCCCCGACGACCTCGCGCGCTCGATGGCCGGGATCCACCGCGAGGCAGAACGCATGAGCCTGCTCGTCGAGGACCTCCTCCTGCTCGCCCGCCTCGACGAAGGGCGGCCGCTCGCCGCCGAGCCCGTCGACCTCTGCGGAGTGGTCGAGGAGGCGGTCGATGCGGCACGCGTCGTCGACTCGAGCCGCCCGATCGAGGTCTCGCTCGAGTCGGCGCGCGTGCTCGGCGACCGCGACCGTCTCCGGCAGGTGCTCGACAACCTGTTCGCGAACGTTCGCGCCCACACACCGGCCGGGACCGAGGTCGACGTGGAGCTGCGGCGCGTCGACGGGCAGGCCGAGCTCCGCGTGAGCGACCACGGCCCCGGCCTCGCCGACGACGATGCGGCCCGTGTGTTCGAGCGGTTCTACCGGGTCGACACGTCCCGCACGCGGGCGAGCGGCGGCGTCGGCCTGGGGCTGTCGATCGTCGCTGCCGTCGCACGCGCGCACGGCGGGTCGGCCGCCGCCGCGCCGACGCCGGGGGGCGGCGCCACGTTCGTCGTGTCGATCCCGCTCCTCGGCTGACCGCCGGGCGTAGGGTTCGCGAACGGATGCGCCCCAGACGCTCCTCGGTGTTCGGGCTCGTCCTCGCAGGCGGCGAGGGCAAGCGGCTGATGCCGCTGACCGCCGATCGCGCGAAGCCCGCGGTGCCGTTCGGCGGCCACTACCGGCTGGTCGACTTCGCGCTCTCGAACCTCGTCAACGCGGGCTACCTCCGGATCGTCGTGCTCACCCAGTACAAGAGCCACAGCCTCGACCGGCACGTGACGACCGTGTGGCGGCTCTCGCCGCTGCTCGGGAACTACGTGACGCCGGTTCCCGCGCAGCAGCGGCTCGGCCCGCAGTGGTTCGCGGGGTCTGCCGACGCGATCTACCAGAGCCTCAACCTGATCCACGACGAGGCGCCCGAGTACGTCTGCGTCTTCGGCGCCGACCACATCTACCGCATCGATCCCGCGCAGATGGTCGCCCGTCACTTCGAGTGGGGTGCGGGCGTCACCGTCGCGGGGATCCGAGCGCCGCGCGCGGAGGCCGATCAGTTCGGCGTGATCGAGCCCGCCGCGGACGGCCACACCATCGAGCGCTTCCGCGAGAAGCCGGCCGACGCGATCGGCCTGCCGGACTCCCCGGACGAGGTGTACGCGTCAATGGGCATCTACGTGTTCACGACCAAGACGCTCGTCGACGCCGTCACCGAGGACGCCGCGGATCCCGAGTCACGCCACGATCTCGGCGGGAACGTGATCCCGCTGCTCGTCTCGCGCGGCGAGGCGCACGTGTACGACTTCCGCGCGAACGACGTGCCCGGCGCGGCCGAGGAGGAGCGGGGCTACTGGCGCGACGTCGGGACGCTCGACGCGTATTACGACGCCCACATGGACCTCGTGCGCACCGTGCCTGCGTTCAACCTCTACAACCAGGCCTGGCCGATCCACAGCTGGCCGGAGCCCTTCCCGCCGGCGAAGTTCGTCGCGGAGGAGGAGGGCCGCACCGGCCAGGCGATCAGCTCGATGGTGTGCGCGGGGGTGATCGTGTCCGGAGGTCGTGTCCGCCGGTCGGTGCTCTCCCCCGGCGTGCACGTCCACTCCTACGCCGAGGTGGAGCAGTCGGTCCTCCTGCACGGTGTCGACGTGGGCCGCCACGCCGTCGTGCGCAACGCGATTCTCGACAAGAACGTGCAGGTCGCCGAAGGCGCGCAGATCGGCGTCGACCTCGAGCGCGATCGCGAGCGCTTCGTCGTCTCCGAGAACGGCGTCGTCGTGGTCGGCAAGGGCGCAGTCGTCGATGCCTGACGCGCGCCGCGTGGCGCTCCTGACCCGCGAGTACCCGCCCGACGTCTACGGCGGCGCCGGCGTGCACGTCGAGTACCTCTCGCGGGAGCTCGCGCGGCTCGTCGACCTGACCGTGCATTGCTTCGGCGCGGACCGGCCGTCGAGCGGCGCACTGCGTGTGGTCGCGCACCGGCCGTGGGAGGAGCTGTCCGGGAGCGAGCCGTACGCAGCGGCGCTGCAGGCAGTCTCGGTCGACCTGACGATGGCGGCGGCAACCGGAGACGCCGACCTCGTACACAGCCACACGTGGTACGCCAACCTCGGCGGCCACCTCGCCAAGCTCGTGCACGGCATCCCCCACGTCGCGACGGTGCACAGCCTCGAGCCGCTCCGCCCGTGGAAGGCCGAGCAATTGGGTGGCGGCTACGCCGTCTCGAGCTGGTGCGAGCGCACGGCGCTCGAGGCCGCCGACGCAGTGATCGCCGTCTCCGCCGAGCACCGGCGCGACCTGCTCGCCGTCTACCCGCACGTCGAGCCCGCGCGCGTCACCGTGATCGGGAACGGGATCGACACGGACGAGTACCACCCGGTCCCTGCGACCGACCTGCTCGAGCGAGACGGCGTCGATCCGAGCCGGCCGTACGTCCTCTTCGTCGGGCGGATCACACGCCAGAAGGGGCTCACCCACTTGCTCGACGCCGCGCCGCTCATCGATCCTGCGGCCCAGCTCGTCCTGTGTGCCGGCGCGGCCGACACCCCCGAGCTCGCCGCCGAGGTCACGGAGCGCATCGCGGCGCTGCGCACGACGCGGGACGGCGTCGTCTGGATCGAGCGCATGCTCACGAGGCCCGAGGCGATCCAGCTGATGTCGCACGCGTCGGTGTTCGTGTGCCCGTCGATCTACGAGCCGCTCGGCATCGTCAACCTCGAGGCGATGGCGTGCGAGACGGCGGTCGTCGCCACGGCGACGGGTGGTATTCCGGAGGTCGTCGAGGACGGCGTCACCGGTCTTCTCGTCCCGTTCGACCCCGTCGACGACCCGTCGCGCACACCGCGCGACCCGGCGCGGTTCGCGCGGGACATCGCAGAGCGCGTCGACCGCCTGCTCGCCGACCCGGCCGAGGCGAGGCGGATGGGGGTCGCCGGCCGCGAGCGGGCCGTGGCCGAGTTCAGCTGGTCGACCGTCGCCGAGCGCGTTCACGCGCTGTACGAGACCTTGTGAGGCGCCGACCGCGCGCGTGAGCGCGTCCAGACGTCGAGGAGAACGGCGAGGACGAGGACGACGACGATCGCGGTGAACGTCTGCGGCGCGGTCTGCCACGTGTCGACCGCGAAGAACCCGAGCACGACCGCGGTGACGAGAATCGAGAGCGCGGTGATCGCGGCGCTGCTGCCGGTGTCGCGCCGGCGCCGCCAGCCGGCGAGCCCGACGAAGATGAAGATCATCAGCGCGATCGCACTGCCGACGGAGGCGATCGCCGACAGATCGACGAGATTGGCGACGACCACGACGAGGCTCGTCGTGATCAGCAGGCCGGAGCTGATGCCACGCCGGGCGCCGCCGAAGAACGAGGGAAACAATCCCTCGGTCGCGAGCATGCCGGTCAGGTTCGTCGACGCGTAGAGGGTCGCGTTGGTCGCCCCCGCCGTGGAGAGCAACGCGGCGACTGCCATGACCGTGAAGCCGGCCTCGCCGAGCGTGGGACGCGCCGCTTCGGCGATCGCCGTCTCGCCGTAGCCGATCACCTCGGCCACCGTCAGCGTCCCGAACACACCGAGCGCGATCAGGACGTAGACCGTCGACGTCACGCCGAGCGCCCCGTACATCGCTCTCGGCAGGTCGTGCCCCGGATCGCGCAGATCTCCGGACGCGAACGTGATCACGTTGAAGCCCAGGTAGGCGAAGAACGTGAGCGCGACGCTGGAGATGATCTTCGCGAGCGATGGGTAGTCGCTGAACGAGAGCAGCGAGAAGTTGATGTTGAAGATCGTGGCGGCGATGAAGACCGCGAACACGACCAGAACGCCGCTCACGATCAGGGACTGCGCGCGCTCGACGAACCTGGCGCCGACAGCGTTGATCGCCATCATCCCGAGCAGCAGTGCGGTGATGAAGACGTGGTTCCAGGCATTGCTCGCGTGCTCGCCGACGAAGAGCGACTTCGCATAGCTCCCGAACGAGACTGCGACCATCGCGGTGACGATGACGATCGCCCCGATGTACCCGAGCCACGCGGCGATCCCGACGACCCGGCCACTGCCGAACCCTTCGACGAGGTAGGTGACGAGACCGCCCTTCGAGGGGTACCGGCTCCCCAGCTTGACGCACACGTAGCCGAGCAGCCCCGCGACGACGCCGCCGATCAGGAACGAGATCCAGACCGCCGCGCCGGCGACCGCCCCGGCCTCCCCGAGCAGTGCGAAGATGCCCGCGCCGATCATCGAGCCGATCCCGAGGAACGTCGCCCCACGAACCGTCAGGGGCCCCGGCGGCTGATCGGCCATTGCATGGAGGGTGGGGCAGCCGCGCTCCGCACGCATCATCCCGTGAGGGCGAGCGGTCAATGCATGGCGACGATCTTCAACCCCACGAGCGCGAGCCCGATCGCCACGTTGCCTGCAACGACACCCAGCGTGCCGACCATGCCGAGGCGCTCGATCCGGGCGAACTGAAGCCCCCGGCCGACCAGCACCGCGAAGCCGAACGCGAACGCCGCCCAGTAGCTCCCCGCGGTCGAGAGCACGCCGACGGCTCCGAGGAGCAACGCCACCACCGGGCCAAGGGCGGCCTGGACGAGTGAGAACTCGCGCCGCGCAATGTGCACGAGCTCCGAGGGACGGAGGCGCTCGTCACGCGAGACGCTGTGCGCGAGCCCGTCCGCGTACACGTGGGCGCACCAGAAGACGGCCGCAGTGGTCGCGACGAGGACGGCGACCGGCCCGGTCGAATCGGGAAACGCGCGAGCGCCGTCGACCACGACCGCGAGCGCGACGATCGTGCCGTAGATGAAGCCGCCGAGGCGCTCGCCTTCCGCGGTGCGGCTCGCGGGCACCTTCGGACGATCGGCCCGCAGGCGTCCGTGGGCATCGTCCGGTCCGGGTGATGGCCGCGCCGGCGCTCGGCCCTAGGCTGCGGGCGCGATGGGGATCGAGCGTCTCGCGCGTGCGCCCGTCGAGGCCGCAGTGCGCAGCGGGCGCACGGCCGTCGCGGGCGAGGTCGAACGGGTAGCCGAGCTGCTGATGGCCGGGCCGTTCCCCGAGCACGTGGCGCACGCGATCGTCGACCAGCGCGTCCTCGAACGGCTCGCCGCGGACGAGGAGCTCCGCAAGAGCCTCGACGAGGTCGTCGAGAAGATCGTCTCGAGCCCCGCCTTCGAGCAGGCGCTCACCGAGGTGATGTCGTCGCCGGCCGTGCGGAACGCCCTGCGCCACGAGGCCGTCGGATACTGGCAGCTGCTCCTGGATGCGTTGCGACGGGTCTGCACGCGCTGGGACAACGGGGTCGAATGGCGCGTGCGCCGCTGGACGAGGCGAGCGCCGGCCGCGCTCGAGAGCCGCACCTTCGCGGGGCTCGTCACGCAGCTCGCGGCACTCACGGTGGACGCCGCGATCGTCCAGACCATCTTCCTGTTCGTGGTCGGCTCGCTCGCCCTCGTCGGCTCGATCGTCCATGCCCACGTCGGCTCGGTGCTCGGAGGAGCGGCGGCGGCGGTGATCTGGCTGTTGATCGTCGGGTTCTACTTCGTTGGAGGCTGGACCGCGTCGGGGCTCACTCCGGGGATGCGGCTCCTGCAGATCCGCATCCTGGCGCCGAACGGCTCCGGCCTGTCGTTCCCGCGCGCGCTCGGCCGCCTCGTCGCGCTGTTCCTCTCGATCGTGCTGCTCTTCCTGGGCTTCGTGCCGATCCTCTTCGACCGGCGCCGCCGCGCCTTCCACGACATGGTGTCAGGGACGGTGGTCGTGCACGATCAACGGGCCGCTACCGCCTCGTGACCGCGGCCGCGGCGGGCCCGCGTCAGGAGGTACACCGGGATCGCGATCGGGGCCAGGCAGGTCAGGAAGACGAACCAGAGGATCTTCATCCCGACGCCGATCGAGTCGGTGACGAGCAGGAACAGCGAGATCAGCCAGAGGAGGAACAGCGTCCCGAGGACGACGATCGAGATCACGACGCCGATCCCCGACGTCAGCTGGAGCGCCGCGACCATGGCCGTCATTGGACCCAGGCGCGCCGGCGCGCGCGTCGTCCGGTCGGGATGAACAGCGGGGACTGCGGCCCCTCGCATGTGGTACGGCGAAGGGGCCGCCGTCGTCCAGCAGTCCCCGCTTATCCGCCGGTCCCCGCCGGCGAGACGTGCGCGATCAGGTCGATGCCGGTCATCTGCAGACAGCCCCGCCACGTCGTTGGCAGGAAGTCGAGCCCTCCCGGTTGGATCCTGCTGACGGTAGGAACCTCGGGGAAGCGGCTCATCACCCTGTTGGCACGATCGAGCGGCGGTGACTCCGTAGCAACAGCTCGATGCTGACCGCGCTGACCCAGACCGGGAACGCGAGCACGAAGCCGCGGAAGTACGACACGCTGAACAGCAGCACGAGCGCGATGACGTATCCCGTCACGACGAGCCAGCGGGGCAGCGTGCCCGTGCGGAGCCCGATCGTCGAGGTGACGATCATGAAGACCGCCGCGGCCCGAATCCCGTACACGTAGAGGAGCACGTAGGCCAGGCCACGCGCGAAGACGAAGACGTCCGGGGAGGGCGCAGGCGCCCCCTGGAACTTCACCGCCGCGAACGGCGCCCCGGCGACGGCTGCCGCCGCGAAGAGCATCCCGACGAACAGGATCCCGGCGCCGAGGAACGTGGTCGCGAAGAGCCGGTCCTCGTGCTCGCCGATGCGGTACCGCACCGCCGCGACGAACCAGAGGAAGGCGATTCCGGCGAAGGGGATGAGGTAGAGGCCGACGAGCCCGATCGCCGCGCGGGAGCCGCCGAGATACCAGGCGGTGATCGCGGCAGCGCTGCTGTTCGCCGGGGGCTGCCGGTAGAGGAGCACCAGCGCGGCCACGAACAGCACGGAGAAGAGAAGGCCTGCGACGCCCGCCGCCGCGGGAGCACGTGTCTGGTGCTCCACGTTCCGGACCAGTGCCCCCTCGGCGTACTGCTCCGCCACGGGTCGAGCCTTCGCGCCCGCGCGTCGTTCCGCTTCGCCCGGATCGCACGATTCGCCGCAGCGGGCCGAGCCCGACACTCACGGGGTGAACCTCGCCCTGGCCGCGGCGGTCGTCGTCGGGTCGGTCGGCGCGGCGGTCGCCATCTTCTTCGCCCTGCGGCGCCGGGCGCCCGCGGGCGGCTTCTTCTCCGACGGCGACCGCGCCGCAGGCGTGCTCGGGCTCCTCGCCACGGGATTCGCGGTATTGCTCGGCTTCGTGGTGTTCCTGGCCTTCACGAGCTACGACACCGCACGGAGCGGGGCCCGTTCGGAGGCGACCGACGTGCTCCAGCAGGTCGAGACGGCTCAGCTCCTACCCGCCCCGGCCGCTGCCAGGCTCTCCGGGGAGCTCGTCTGCTACGGGCGCGCCGTCGTCGGGATCGAGTGGCCGCTCCTGCGTCGCGGGGTGAAGCCGTCCTTCAACCCGTGGGGGATCCGGCTGTTCCGCACCTTCGCAACGGTGCAGCCCCGCACGGCAGCCCAGCAGGCTGCGTACTCGCACTGGCTCGACCAGACCTCGGCGCGCGAGGAAGCGAGGCTCGACCGCGTTCAGGCCGGGAGCGGCGTGATCCCGACGCCGCTCTGGGTTGTCCTGTTCGTGCTCGGAGCGCTGGTCTTTCTCTACGCGCTCCTCTTTGCAGACCCCGCCGAGCACGGCGTCGTCCAGGCGGCGACGGTGGGGACCGTCGCCGCGTCACTCGCGGCGAGCCTGCTCCTCATCCACTTCCTCGACGACCCGTATCACCCGGGGACCGGCAGTCTCCAGCCGACCGACATGGTCCGCGTGCTGCACCAGATCGACCAGGCGACGACCGTGCTCGGAATCGACGTCCACGCTCCGTGCGGGAAAAACGGGAGCTGATCCGTAGACACGCGCGCGGCGCGTAGTAGGGTGTCCCGCGCGGCGTATGCGGCAGCCCATGATCGAGCACCCCACCCTCGCACTCGAAGAGATCGCAGCTCCTGCGGAGAGCGCGTTCGACTACACCGCCACCCGCACGGCGCTCGTCCGGCGCGTCGACGACTGCTGGGAGCGGCTCGAGGACGTGGTCTCGGAGCTCGTCGCGCTCCACGGCATCGACAGCCAGGCGATCCTCCACGCCGTCGGCCGGACGATCGAGCTCGAAGCCGCCACGGCCTGAGGCGCGGCCGAATTGACTCACCCGCGTCAGGCGGCTCGGCGCAGACGCGTCGTACACTCGCCGGCGACGAACGCGGGGCCTGTCCGGTCTCCGCGTGTGCCGCCGGATCGCCGCCGCGTCCCGTCGTCTCTCTCTCCCCTCGCCGGGGCGCGCGCGGCCCGGCGGCGCGCCTCCGGCTACTGAGCGACGATCACGTCGCGACCCGCGTGGCGGATGACGGCCGCCGCGATGTCGGCGCCGAACAGCCGGCCGAGCGCCGAATGGTGATGCGTGCCGACGACGATCGCCGTCGCGTCGCAGTCGTCGGCGAACCGGACGATCTCCGAGGCCGGGTCGCCGAGCGTCCATTCGACGCGCCCCTGAACGCCCGCCTCCGCGAGCACACGCCTGGCCGCGTCGACGATCGGCTTGACCGTCACCGGACCGTCCTCGGTGATCTCCATCAGCGACGTGAACGCAGGCTCGCCGGGCTCGAGCGGGTTGACCGGATCGACCGGAAGCTCACCCACGATCAGGACGACCACCGGCAGCTTCCGGCGCGCGGCCTCGCTCAGCGCGCGCTGCAGCGCGAGCTCCGATTCCTCGCGTCCGTCGTAGCCCACGACGATCGGGCCCATCGCGGCATCGTGGAGTGGCGAAGGCCCGGCCACGTCACCCCGATCGCACGATGCAGCAGAGCGTCGCCGAAGCGAGCGTGGCGGCGTGGCAGCCCATCCCGTCGAGCCCGACTTCGGCCCGCTGCAGCTTCTCACCGTCGCGTTCGACGGGAACCGCTTCAAGGGCGAGATCCTGCCCGAGCTACAGCGGCTGAAGGAGCAGCGGATCGCCCGCGTCGTCGACCTGCTCGCGGTCCGCAAGGACGACCACGGCGCGGTCGCGACCCTCACGGCCTCCGACCTGGAATGGGAGGAGGCAACGAGCTTCGGCGCGTACATCGGCACGCTCGTGGGGCTCGGTGCCGGTGGAGCCGAAGGGGCGGCCCGAGGCGCGATCGCGGGCGCGGCGGAGCTCGCCGACGGCCACCTGTTCGACACCGGCGACATCGACCACCTGATCTCGATCGTCCCGAACGGGATGACGATCGCCCTCGTCCTGCTCGAGCACCTCTGGCTGCTGCCCCTCCTGCACGCGATCGAGGGCGCGAACGGCTTCGAGCTGAAGAACGACTGGGTCGGGATGGACTCGCTGATCGCGGTCGGCATCCAGTCGGCGGCAGCCGGCGACGAGCCGTCCGACGACTCCTAGCCGCTAGGCGCTCGCACGCAGAGGCGGGTCGCCGCCGAGCACGTCGATCACCGGTAGCAGCGAGCTCGCATGCTCGACGAGGATCGTGCGCACCGGGACGCCGTAGGCCTCGAGCCCCTCGACGATCCGGTGGTCGCGCTCCTTCAGCGTCTGCCCGATGCTCGGGACGAACAGCCGCTCGGGATAGGCGTGCTCCGCCCGCCACCCCCGCTCGGCCTCGACGACCGGGCCCCAGAGGTAGACACGGCCGACGGCGAGCGGTGTCAGCGCCCGTCGCCCGAGCAGCTCCCAGTCGATCGCCTCCCGGCGCGCGGCATAGATGCCGCAGTGGCACTTCTCGTCGGGTGCGCGGTGACCGAACAGGCGGACGATGGCGAAGCACCTGGCGTCGAGGGCGGTCCCCGGGACCCAGACGACGTTGTTGAAGAGGCTCGCCAGGACGTACCGGCCCTTGCACTTCACGACCCTCCAGATCCGCCACCCGAGCACCGGCTCGAGGTAGTCGGGCGCCGCGGGCCAGGAACCGTCCGTCGCTTCGGCGCCGGGACGCTCGGCCTCCGCGACTGCGGCCTGCGGCGGGCCGCCCGTCACGTTCCGCTTCGCGCCCCGGCGCCAAACTCGCCAGCCCCGGACCGGCTCGAAGAAATCGCTACGTCCCCTCGAGCTCCCGTCGGTCATCCGCCCAGACGACGGACGAGCACCGGCGACAACAGGGACGCCAGCGTCGGGTCGGACGACAGCAGCGCGTGCTGCTCGTAGCCGTACTCCGGGCTGGGCACCGGCTCTGCCGGCGATTCAGTCGAGAGCCGCGGAATGGGATCGCGGAGCGGCTCGACCGTGTAACAGCGAATTGTCTTTCCGATGTCCATGCGCAGCACGATGAAGCAGCCGTCGTGCCCGAACATCGTCCGCTCGGGGTGATGAGCATGGACGCGGTCGCGACCCGCCTGCGGCGAACGAGTCGCGACCACGTTTTTCACCGCCGGCGCGAGACGCGCCGCGCGGTGCGGCGCCCCGACCGGCGCGCCACTCTCCGTGCACCGAACATGAGCCTCTCCTTTCGTGCGCGGAATCACGCAGCGACGCCCGCGGCCGTGCGCTCGCGCTGCTCCAGCTCCTTCGCCTCCTCTGCCGCCAGCAGGCCGACGGCGACGAGGTCGAGCGGGCTGATCCAGCCGTCGCTGATGCGGAACCCGCCGGCGCGGTAGACCGCGTCGCGGAGGCCGACGGCCCAGTGGTGCTCGAGCAGGATCAATGCGGCGGCGGAGTCGTTCGGGATCTCCGACAGCACGTCCCAGGCTTCGTCCTCGTCGAAGACGGAGATCCCGTCCTTGGCGATCTCCGCGCCCGCCTCCGCTCCGGCCTCGAAGCCTTTCTCGCCTTCGATCCCGAGCCCGACGAGCGCGCCCACGACGGTACCGAGCTCGACCGCCTCGTCCTGCGTGAGAGTGCTCAGGTGCTCCACCTCGATCTCGCCGGCTGAGTCCTTGTACACAGCCAGCGCGTCGATGACCTTGACGGTGCCGGTCTCATGCAGCCGTTGAAGCTCCGCGACGACCTCGCCGTGGAAGTTCGGCTCGCTGAAGCCGAGCACAATGAGTTGAACGGGGCCAATTGCCATCTCTTCCCTTCCTCGGTCGGAAACGTGGGCCGCCTCGGCCCGTGGCGAGTCTCGGCGCGAGCCACCGGAGGGTCATCATCCGGTCGGGGTGACTACACGAGGCCGTAGCGGCGCGCGGCTGCGACGGCGGCGAGGCGGGAATTCGTGTTGAGCCGGCGCAGAACCTGGCGCACGTGATTGCGCACCGTCTGCTCGCTGAGGAAGAGCTGCTCCGCCATCGCGGCGGTCGACTGACCGTCGGCGAGCAGCTGGAGCACTTCGTGCTGGCGGCGTGTGAGGGGACTGTCGCGGACGGGGGGCGGCTTGCGGTTGCCCGGGATCGCGAGGCCGAACATGCCGACGACGTGGTGGCCGCTCGCGAGCCGGACGGAGCTCACCTCGCACCGGACCTCCTCCCCGTCGGGGCCGAGCATGACGACGTTGCGGTCGCGGGTGTCCTCTCCCTTCAGCCGCTGCGAGAAGATCTTGCGCGCCGACACCTCGTCGAGAGCAATGCACTCCGTGAAGGGGTGCCCTTCGACCGGGCCGACGATCGCCTCGGCAGCCGGGTTGAGCCAGCGGACGATGCCGGCCTCGTCGACCACGTACGCCGGCACGTTGACCTCGGCCAGCGCGGGCGGCAGGTACCCGGCGAACTCGGCCGGAACCGGCTGTGCCCGCTGCTCGGCCTCTGCAGGCGGCGCGTGCATCGTCATCGCTCGTGATGACGCTAGCGGTGGGAGGGGCGCGTGCCGTCACCCCGTCGGAGTGACGGCACGCTGTGCACGCGCGGCCGCTTCCGCGAGGGGTGGACGGGAAGCGGCCGGACCAATCGGCTCACCCCGAGGGGTGCGGCGCTCGTTGCTGCGGTAACGAGCGGGCCGAGCAGCAGGGTAGGCTGCCGCGTCACCGATTGGGCGGGAGCGTGCCAGACGGCTGCGCCTCGTGCATGACATGAAGGTGTCATCTTTCCGCCGCGGAGATCACCCGTTCGAGGTGATGTCGCGCCCGTGCCGCGGGGCCAGGCTCGGGGCTCGATGTCGGCCATGCACGTCCCGGTCTGGGCTCCGCGGCAGCGTCGGGACCCTGCCGTCCTGTGGCTCCTCGCGGCCCGGAGGCTCGTCCGCCCGGAGGTCGGCTGGCTCGTGCTCGGCATCCTCGTCGGCGCCGCGTTCGCGCGCCGTCGCGTCACCGATCAGGCGCCGACCGTGCCCGCGACTCCGACCACGAGCAGCGCTGACCCGGCAACGGCCAGCGCTGCGGCGAGCACCGCGGCGCCGTAGCGGGCCACGAGCGCCTGGACCGACGCGAGCCGCGACGCGCCGGCCGCCCGCACGACCGCGATCGCGACGATCGGCGCGACGAAGATGACGCCGTACGACACGACGAGCGCGAGCTGTTCGACGAGCGCGATCCCGGAGGCGGCGATGGCCGCCAGGGCGGCGAAGTACGGCACTGCCGTCGGGAGCTCGACCGCCGCGATCCCGGCGCCGAACCCGAGGGCGCTGACGGGCTTGGCCGCCGAGGCGCCGCCCACGAGCCTCGCCGTGTCTCGGCGCCGGACCCAGGCCACGACGGCGACGGCGAGGAGGACGAGCCCGGCGCAGAGCGCCGCCACGTGCTCGGTGTGCGAGCCGATGTGCGGCACGTGGCCGACGAGCACCCGCCCGGGACCGAGCACGACCACCGCGCCGGCGGCGAAGGTGACGAGGAAGACGCCCGCGGCGAACGCCAGGACGAGCGCGACGCCGCGCGGCCGGAGCGCCAGGACGAGCGCCGGCCCGACCGTCGAGGGGTTGATCCCGTCCGCGAGCGCCACACCCGCGACGAAGAGCGCGAGCCTCGCGACGCTGTCGGCGTTCGTCACCAGGTCCCGGGCGGGTACGCCGTGGGGTTCAGTGCCGCGAACGTGTCGGCCACGTTCAGCACGAGCACCGGGACGTGGTAGGCCTCGAGGTCGTCCGCGATGTGGAAGGCGTCGGTGAGGAGCGTCGGAACGAGGAGCCGATCGGGGTAGGCGTACGCGGCGCGCCAGGACGTCCCCTCCTCGACCACGTCTCCCCACAGACGCGCCCGGCCGATCACGGCGGACTCGGCCGGAGGGAGGAACGTCGTCGACAGGAAGGAGCGCAGGCCTCGGTACGTGCCGCCGTACACGCCGCAGCGGCAACCTTCACCCGGCGGGTCGTGGGCCGCGGAGCGCGTGCCGAGCGCGCGGTTCGTGCCGAGACACGTCGCGACGAGCGGCTGGTCGGTCGGCCAGATCGTGTCTCGGAACGGGCTGCGCAGGCGGGCCACGCCGTCCGTGCGGCTGACGCCCCAGAGGCGCCAGCCGACTACCGCGTTCTCGTATGCGACGCGTCGCCGGGTGGCGGCGGGTCCCGCCTGAGGCCGGCGAGGCACGGAGTCCGGGCCTCCACCCGGCGGTCAGGCCGTCACGTCGCGACCGCCGTAGACGGCGAGGCCGTAGATGACGAGCAGGTCGACCGTGAACATCGAGAGAGCCCAGAACGGCTGCGCCGGGATGAACAGCAGATTTGCGATCGCGCTGATGCCGGCCACAGCGATGCCGAACCAGCGCGCGAGGTTGTTCCCGCTGAGCACCGCGAACGACGCACAGACCTCGGCGATCCCGACGATGAGGACGATCCAGCCCCAGGTGCGGAGATCGCTGAAGACATACGTCGAGTTCGGCGCGTACACCTTGCTTCTCGACACGGCCAGGATGCCGTCGATGATGTTCCAGGCTCCGGCGAGACCGAGCATGATGGCGGCGAACGCCACCCAGCCCGAGCCTCTCGTGGCGTCGTCGACCGGATAGTCGGTCTCGTAGCCGGTGTCCCGAGCGGTCGCTGTCGTTGCCATCGGATCTCCTCTCGCTGAGGCACACAAAAAGCCGGGGTTTCCCGGTACGAAAGACCGTCGCCGCCCGAGCGACATCGCCCACATCGGGTGAACCACGACCTCAGTCGCGCGCACGGGCGTAGAGGAGCGCGGCGAGCACCCGTCGGTTCACGGCCCGCGATTCCTCGAGCCGGAGCTTCGAGAAGATCGAGTTGATGTGGCGTTCGACCGCGCGGCGCGTGATCACGAACTCGCCGGCGATCGCGGAGTTGCTCTTGCCCTCGGCGACGAGCTGCAGGACCTCGAGCTCACGCTCCGTCAGGCCACCGAGGCTCGCCGGGGGGTCGTCCGGCTGAGCGACCACCAGCTCGACGATCCTCGAGTCGAGCACGGGCCGCCCGTCAGCAACGGCCTCGATGGCGCCGACCAGGTACTCCCCGTCGGCGATGCGATCCTTGAGCAGGTACGCGCGGCGGGCGGCACCGCCTTCGAACAGGTCGAGTGCATAGGTCCGCGTTGCATGCTCGGACAGCACCACCACACCGGTCTCGGGATGCGTGCGGCGGAGCTCCGTCGCGAAGCTGATCCCCTCGTCGGTGCGGGTGGGCGGCATGCGGATGTCGGTCAGCACGACGTCCGGCCGCGTCGCCTCGACCGCGGCACGGAGCGAGTCGAGGTCTTCCTCGGCGGAGAGGACCTCGACCCGGTTCTGCTCCTCGAGCGACTGCACGAGCCCTTCGCGGACGAGGAACGAGTCCTCGGCGACGACGACACGGAGGCGCCTGGTCATCGCCCGGCCTCCGGCCGCGGGACCGAGAGCCGGACGCACGTGCCCAGCCCGGGGCTCGAGCGGATCTCGACCGTCCCGCCGACGGCGGCGACCCGCTCGCGCATGCTGCGGAGGCCGAAGCCGCCGCCGCGGGCGTCCGTCGACTCGAAGCCCACACCGTCGTCGTGCACCTCCAGCGTCGCTGCGTCCGGGAACGCTGCCAGCTCGACGCGCGCCGAGGTCCAGCTCCCGGCGTGGACGACGACGTTCTGGATCGCCTCGAGCGCCGCGTGGTAGAGCGCATGCTCCACGTCCGGCGGCAGGCGGTCGATCGATCCGGCGATCGACACCCGGTCGGAGAGGCCGGCGGTGGCCTCGACGAGCGCCTCGCCGATTCCGCGTTCCGAGAGCACCGCCGGATAGAGGCCGTGCGCGAGCCGCCTGAGGTCCTCGCGCAGCAGCAGGGCGTGCGACTCGAGGAGAGCGAGCTCGGACACGAGCACCACGTCGCGGGTATGCCGCCGCGCCCGGGCGAGGCCGAGCTGGAGCCCCAGCGCGCGCTGGACCGCACCGTCGTGCAGGTCGCGCTCCAGCTGTGCGCGCTCTCGCAACGCCGTCGCGGCGGCGTGCTTCGTCTGCCCCAGCTGGTGGACGAGACCGGTGTGCACATGACACGCGAGCGCGGCGGCGGTGAGCCCCTGTGCGAGGCCGGTGGCCTCGTCGGTGGCCTCGGCATAGCTCACCGACCCCAGCACGACGTCGCCGAAGACGAGCGGCCGCGTGATGCGGTCCGGCTCGTCCGCGTGCTCCGCGGGCTCCCCCAACGTCACGGTCAGGGTCGGGTCACCGAGCGCCGAGCGAAGCCGGCCTTCGATGTCGTCGACGCCGATGCAGCCGCTCAGGGCGTCGCGCACGAGTGCGTGGAGGCGCCACGCAGCAACCATCGGGGCGCGGACGCGGCCGGTGACGAACGCCAGGAAGACGACTCCGCCGAGGACGACTGCCAGCACCTTCAGGGCGGTCGCCGTCGTGCCGCCCGGCTGCCACGCCTCGTAGAGCCCGAAGGTGAGCGTGAGCGCGACCAGGCCCGAGCGGCACACCCGGCTGCAGAGCGCCGCGGGCGGCGACGGCGCCCAGAACCTGCGCACGAGGAGTGCGCTCACCGCGACTGCGGCCGCCGCCGTCGCGGCGCGAATCGCAGCGCCGAGGCGGTCCGACGACGCCTCCCCGCCGAGGACCGCGTACGGATTGCCGGGGCAGTGCTGCACGCAGGCGGTGAGGATCGCGCCCGGCGGCGTCCGCGTCGCGAAGAGGACGTCGACGATCCAGAGCGCGGCGAGCACGAGGCTGATCGCGGCGAACACACGACGCTCGGACGGGTCGTCCACGACCCCGCGAGGGAATGCGAGCGCGACATAGAGGTACAGGAGCCAGAAGGCCGCGAGGAAGATCCGGCCGAGCGTGTACACGCCCGGCGTCCCGAAGCCGCTGAGCGCTGCGAGCGTGTAGCTCACGGCGAGCACGAGGACGACGGGGCCGAGAGCGCTGGCCGGACGCTGCCAGATGATGAACGTGCCGGAGGCGACGAGCGCGAGAACGATCAGCCCACGGATCACGCCGGTGCTCGCCGGGTCGGCGAGCACGGGGCTCCGCCACACCGCCCAGGCGACTCCGGCGGCGGCCGCCGCACCGGCGGCGTTCGCGACGACGAGCGTAGCTGCGCCCGCCTGACGCTCGATCAGACGATCCTGCGCCACAGACGACGTCGCGCGAAGCCTCACGAGCCACCCCTTGCCGAAGGCCGTGACGGGTCTTCGGCCCATTCTGCCCGTCGGTCGGCCGTGTGCAAACCCCCGGCGCGGGCGAGGATGCCCACCACGTCCCGGTGGTGGGCACCACCCGACCTTCACGGCGGATTACGGTGGCCTGGGCAAAACGGGTGAGAGATGGTGGAGCCTCGCCTATGAAGTTCACGGCGCAACTCGTCTCGGACGTGCGCGCTGTCGTCGACGCACCAGACCGCGCCGAGGGCACCGTGCGCGTCCCGCCGCTCCCCGAGACCTCGGTGAGCCGGACTGCGCTGGTCAACCACCTCCGCACGCATGACGCCCAGGTCGTCCTCGTCACGGCGCCGGCGGGGTACGGCAAGACGACCCTGCTCGCCCAGTGGACGCGCCGGGACCCGCGGCGCTTCGCGTGGGTGCGCGTCCACGGGGCGGGCGACGACCCGGACGAGCTCGCGCTCCGCATCGCCACTGCGGTCGGCTGGGATCCGGTCGACCAGCCGACGATCGGGGACGACGAGCCGGAGCGTGCCGCGCGCACGTTCGTGCGAGGGCTCGGGCGGCGGCTCGTCACGATCGACGAGCCGATCGTGCTCGTCCTCGACGACGTCGAAGAGCTCCGGGAACCCGGCTCGATCGCACTGGTCGCGACCCTGGCGGACAACCTGCCGCCGCGCACGCAACTCGTGCTGGCGGGGCGGCGCGCACCCGCCCTGCCCTTCGCGCGGCTGCGTGCGGAGGGCGTCCTGCTCGAGCTGCACGCGGGCGACCTCCGGATGACCGAGCGCGAGACCGCCGCCGTGCTCCAGCGGATGGGCGTGGACCTCGAGGCTGACGACATCCGTGACCTCCACGACCGCTCGGAGGGCTGGCCGGTCGGCCTGCACGTCTGCGCGCTCGCGCTCCAGCCCGGGCGAGGCAGGGCAGGGCGCCTGGGTGCGACCTTCTCCGGCGCGCACCACTTCGTCTCGGAGTACCTGAACGAGGAGGTGCTCGGCGCGCTGTCGGAGGACCTCGTGACGTTCGCGACCGGGTGCTCGGTGCTCGACCGGATGAGTGGTCCGCTGTGCGACAGCGTGCTCGGCGGCCACGGCTCGGCCGACCGGCTGCACGAGCTCGCCGAGGCGCAGACGTTCGTGTTCCCGCTCGATCGCGAGCACACCTGGTTCCGCTTCCACCGCTTCTTCCGTGATGCACTCCTCACCCGGTTGACGCAGGGCGAGCCCGAACGGTTCATCGAGCTGAGTGCGCGGGCTGCCGACTGGTACGAGGCTGAGGGCGACGTGGTGAAGGCAATCCGGCACGTGCGCGCGATCGGCGACCGCGCTCGCGCCGCCGACCTGCTGGGCGCGCTCACCCCCGAGGTCGTCACGCACGGCCTCACGTCGATCGAGGACGACCTCGACGAGCTGCGCGACGAGCGCCTGCTCGCGCGTCATCCGTCGGCGGCGGTGACCGGAGCGCTGGTCCACGCGATGCTCGGGCACACCACGGAGGCGGCGCACTGGGCGGCGGCCGCCGAGCGGGCCGACCCGCGCGGGCCGATGCCCGACGGCTCGCCGTCTGCGCACGCATGGGTCGCACTCGTCCGCGCTGCGCTGTGCCACGACGGCGCCGAGCAGATGCGCGTCGACGCGGGCCGCGCGTTGCGGAACCTCGCACCGCATTCACCGCTGGTGCCGTTCGCACTGCTGATGCTCGGCGTCGCACACGCGCTCTCCGGAGACCGGCGCTCCGCCGAAGCACGCCTGACCGAGGCGGCCGAGCTCGCCGGGCCGAACGCTCCCCTGGTCGCGACCGTCGCCCTCGCCGAGCTCTCGCTGATGGCGCAGGCAGACGAGAACTGGTCGCGGGGAGAGGCACTCGCCCGCTCCGCGCGCGACCACGCACTCGAGCTCGACGAAGGTACTCACGTCTTCGCCGGCCCCGCGCTGACGGCGAGCGCACGCAGCGCGCTTCGCAACTCGAACTGGGTGCGCGCCGGTGACGACATCGACCGGCTTCAGGTCGTCCTGCCACGGACGAACGAGACACTGAGCTGGCTGTCGGCGCGCATGCGGCTCGAGCTGGCCCGCGCCCACCTCGCGCTCAACGATCTCGCCGCGGCCGACGAGCTCGTCACCGAGGTCGAGCGGCTGCTGCTCGTCAGACCGCACCTCGAGCGCGCAGACACCGAGGCACGCGAGCTGCGCGTCAAGATCAACGCGTCGCGAAACGTTCCGCGTGAGGTCTCGATGCTGACGTCCGCCGAGCTCCGTCTCCTGCCGTTGCTGACGACGCACCTCACGTTCCGCCAGATCGCCCAGCACCTCTACGTCTCGCGCAACACGATCAAGACGCAGGCGATCTCGGTGTACCGCAAGCTCGGCGTCTCCTCCCGCACCGAGGCGATCGATCGCGCGGTCGAGCTCGGCCTGCTGCGCCCGGAGGGCGAGCTCGTCGTCGAGCGGCCCGACTAGGGTCATCCCAACAGGGCGATGTTGGTGTCGGCGAGGAACGGAATGCTCCTGCGGACACGAACGAAGGAGTTGACGTGGCTGAACTCATCGCCATCGGCTACCCCGATGAGACGACGGCGGTCGAAGCCGCCGGGGAAGCCGAGCGGCTCGCACACGAGCTCATCATCCAGCCCGATGCGATCGCCGCGATCATCTGCGACAAGCAGGGCAAGTACAAGGTGATCACGAACCACCACCAGGTCGCCGGCGGCGCCACCTGGGGCGGGTTCTGGGGACTGCTCTTCGGGATGCTGTTCTTCGTCCCGATCTTCGGGATGGCGCTCGGCGCCGGCTTCGGCGCGTTGATGGGAAAGATGGAGAAGTCGGGGATCAACCGGGAGTTCCAGGAGCAGGTACGGGAGATGTTGAAGCCCGGGACGTCCGCGCTCTTCCTGGTCGTCGAGAAGGTGACACCTGACAAGGCCGTGGACGCGCTGAAGAAGTACGGCGGCACGGTGCTCAAGTCGTCCCTCTCGAAGGAGACCGAGGACGAGCTGCAGGAAGCCCTGCAGGGCAAAGTCCCGGCGACGGCATAAGGACGACGCACATGTTCGGTAGACGACGTCGTCCACTCGTCCGCGCCGCCGCCGTCGGTGGCGCGGGCTACGCGATCGGCAAGCGCCGCGAGCGCGGCCAGCAAGAGGATCAGTACGCCGAGGACGACTCCGGCAGCGAGCCGGCCGGCCTCGGCGACGATGCCATCGCCGAGCTCGAGAAGCTCGGGACGCTCAAGGACAAGGGCATCCTGACGCAGGAAGAGTTCGACGAGCAGAAGGCCAAGATCCTCGACGCCTCCTGAACCGTCCGCCCGGGTCGCGGGGGAGCAGGCGGCTCCCCCGCGCCCGACCACGGCCTCCGTCACCTGGCTCGGGCACGCGACGACACTCGTCGAGACGTCGGGTCGAAGCATCCTCACCGACCCCGTCCTGCGGAGCCGGATCGCGCCCCTCGTGCGCACCGCCGCACCGCTGCACACGCCCGTCCACGTCGACGTGATCCTGATCTCGCATGCGCATGCCGATCACTTCGACCCCGCGTCGCTGCGCAGGCTGCCGCGACAGGCGAAGGTCGTCGTCCCGGCGGGCCTCGGCCGGCGCGTCGCGCGGCTCGGGTTCGACGACGTCAGGGAGGTGGTCGCGGGCGACGTGCTGGAGCTTGCGGACGTGGCCGTGCGCGTGATCGAAGCGGTGCATGCCCCCGGACGCATGCTCGGTCTCGGTGGGGCACTCCCGGTCGGCTACCTGATCGGCGACGAGCCCGCCACGTTCTTCGCGGGTGACACCGACCTTCACGACGGGTTGCTCGACCTGCGCGGCCACGTCGGGCTCGCGCTGCTGCCGATCAGCGGCTGGGGGCCGCGCGTGCCGGCCGGTCACCTCGACCCGGTCCGCGCCGCGCGCGCGCTGCGCCTCGTGCGTCCCCGACTGTGCGTCCCGGTGCACTGGGGGACGTTCCGCCCGTTCTATCGCCGTCGTGCCTACGACCGCGACGTCGAGGCACCCGACCGGTTCCGGCTGCTCGCCGAGGCGCTCGCGCCCGACGTCGAGGTCAAGGTCTTGCGGCCCGGTGAGTCCTGGAGCTTCCGCACAGGTTGAAGAAGCCGTAGAGAAATACAAGGCGGCCGGTCGCCCGCGCGCCCGGCCGACACCAGGTGGACGTCGTGATCACGCACGTCATCCGGACGGGATGAAGCAGCGGACGGCACCGGATGCGATGAAGCTCGGATGGCGGACGGACGGACCACGCGGCGGGTCGCGGCCGGCGTGGCGATCGTCGCCGCGGCGCTGACGATCGGCGCGCTCGGTGCGCTCGTCGTCAGGAACACGCTCGCGGTCGTCGGAGCGCTCGTCGCGCTCGCCGTCGCTGCGTACGCCGGCTGGCTCGCGCTCAGCCGCCACGGGAGGACGCGCCTCGTCGCGGGCAGCTGCTCTCTGCTCGCAGTCGTCGCGGCGGCCGTCATCCTCGGCGCGGCCGGGGCGCTGAACGAGCTGCTCGTCGCGATCGCGGCCTTCGTCGTCTTCGCGGTGGCCGGCCCGCTCGCGCTGCGCGACGCGCGAACGCACGAAGAAAAGGACGGCCACCGCGGAGCGTCGCGCCGCGAGCACGCAGTCGTCCTGATCAACCCGCGTTCCGGGGACGGCGCCGCCGAGCGCGCGGGCCTCGCGGCCGAGGCGGAGCGGCGCGGCATCGAGACGATCGTGCTCCAGCCGGGCGATGACCTGCGCGAGCTCGCGGAACGCGCCGCCGAGCGCGCAGAGGTGATCGGCATGGCCGGCGGCGACGGCTCTCAGGCGCTCGTCGCCGGAGTCGCTGCCGACCACGACGTCGCATTCGTCTGCATCCCCGCGGGGACTCGGAACCACTTCGCGCTCGACCTCGGCGTGGACCGGGAGGACGTGGTCGGCGCGCTCGATGCGTTTCGCTGGGGCACGGACCGGCGCGTCGATCTGGCGCAGGTGAACGACCGGACGTTCGTGAACAACGTCTCGCTCGGCGTCTATGCCGAGATCGTCCAGTCCCAGCAATACCGCGGAGCGAAGCTCGCGACCGCACGCGCGATGCTGCCGGACCTGCTCGGGCCCGACGCCGAGCCGCTGCCGATTCACGTCTTCGGCCCCGACGGGCGCGAGTACGAGCACATCCGCGTCGTGCTGGTCTCGAACAACCCGTACCGTCTCGACGGGGTCGTCGGGGTCGGCGCCCGCCAGGCGCTCGACACCGGAAAGCTCGGGATCCTCGCGATCGAGATCGCGGGGGCGTCGGATGCGTCCGCACTCGTCTCGCTCGACGCCGTCGGCCAGGCCAAGCGGTACCGCGGCTGGCACGAATGGTCGGCGGACGAGCTCGACGTCGGGTCCGACGAACCGGTCAAGGCGGGGGTCGACGGCGAGGCGCTCGTGCTCGAGGCGCCGCTCCGCTTCCGGATCAGGCCGGGCGCGCTGCGCGCCCGCGTCCTGCCGTGGGCGGAGCACGACGTCGCTGCGCGCGTGCAGACGCGCCGGGTGTCGGCGGAGGTCCTCGGCAACCTCTGGGACGTCGCGTCGGGATCGCGCTGATCGCGATGTGGGGAGTGATCGCCGGAGTCGTCGGTGCCGCCTACGGCGCGGCGCTCGCGTGCGTCGTGATCGCGATGCGTCGGCGCCCGCGCTGAACCATCCAGATCGGGTGATGAGCGCGGCAGGGCTGGAGGGGAGCATCGGACGGGTGAGAACGGTCGCCGTCGTCGGTGGGGAAACGAACCTGACGAACGTCGATCTCGTCCTCAAATGGCGCGCACTCGGCATCGACTCGTGCCTGCTGTCCCCCGGCGAGGCGGGCGCGATGCTCACACGCGGAGACATCGCGGTCGCGCGCCTCGACGTGCTGCCGACCCTCGACGGGATCGAGGAAGGCTTGCTCGAGCTCCTTGAGCTGCGGGCGGCCGGCATCCGCGTCGTCAACAGCGCGCGCGCGCTCCTGAATTCACACGACAAGCTCCGGACGGCGCGCCGGCTCGACGCGGCCGGCGTCGCCCAGGTG
>FTCS01000970.1_pt1 | contig 24078 bp, 19 predicted proteins | sample 1639391 | NCBI WGS metagenome assembly FTCS01 (sample SAMEA3914864, study PRJEB12502) | metagenome | biome: forest; material: soil | place: USA | collected 2012-03-12 | depth 0.3 m | reverse complement strand
TCGGCGATCGGCGTGGGTAGCGTCTCGGGCAGCGCCTCTGCGCTCCGCGCGATGACGCTCTCTCCAGAGAAGAGAATGTCTCCGAGAGGATCCACGAGAACGATTCGCATCGACGACATGACGACAAGACCTCCGATAAGAGCGTGGGCGGCAACCGGTTCAGGATGAGAGAAGACCGGAATGACGCGGGCACATGGTCTCGACCACTGCAGTGCGCGTGCCATTCCGCCTCGGTACCGAACGTCTTGAAACTCCTAACGGCCGGATGTCGTCATCCCGACAGTAGCGTCTGCATTTTCACGCTCGGGGCGTCAGCCGGGACGCGGCGACCGTGAAGGGCCGGATACACCGGGCCTTCCGCGGGCCGCCGCGCCTGCGGGTACGCGTCAGGACGACGCGTGGGGCCCGCGGATCTTGGCGTAGAAGCTCTCGACCTTCGAGACGAGATCGTGAACGGCCGCCTTCGACGCGTCGGTGGCGTTCTGCGCGCTCGTCGACACCTCGTTGATGCGCGGCTCGAGCTTGTCGTCCCACTCCTGCTTCGCATCGAGCGAGGCAAGATGGATGTGGAGCTTCACCTCATCGCGCAGCATCGTGAGCTTCTCGATCCCCTTGGCAACCTCGTTCTTGACGTCGTTCGTGATCGTTTTCGTATCCATGAATACCTCCGCGCCCGAGAGATACACATCGCGTGCCGCATCGCGTCGGGCGACGCTCGAGCTCGCCGGCGCTCGGCATGCCGTATGAATGTCCTTCCGGCATGAAGCGCATTCTCGTCGCAGTCGACGCGTCTCCGTGTGCGCCTTCCGTCATCGAGGCCGGGGTCGAGCTCGCGAAATCGAGCGGCGCCAAGATGCACTTGCTACGCGTCGTAGGTCTGCCGCCCGAGCCGCTCCCGATGAACGGCATCACCGCGGCGCCGCCCACGCAGGTGCTCGACGGCATCCTCGTCACGGCCAAGCGCGACCTCGGTGACATCGCGCGGAACATTCCGGTCGATCTCGTCGAGGCAGTGTCGACGCAGATCGGCGTCGCATGGGACTCGATCTGCAACTACGCGCGCGAGCACGACGTCGACATGATCGTCATCGGCTCTCACGGCTATCGATTCATCGACCGCATCATCGGGACGACCGCAGCCAAGGTCGTCAATCACGCCGATCGCCCCGTGCTCGTGGTCCGCGAGAAGAAGAAGCTCGCGGCCTGACGCGCGGGCTGATCGCTCAGAAGCGTGCGCGCAGATCGACGGCTCCGCCGTAGGAGATCGATGCCCTGTGCGGTGCATCGCGTGTGGTCGGGAGGCTGGCACTCCTTGTCCGCCTGCGAGTTCGGGATGTCGACGAGGACCTCCTGACCGCGCGCGGGCACCTCGAGCCGCAGCGTCCACGGCTTTCGTCCGTGCTCACCCCTTGGCCACTCTCGCGCGCTCGATCAGGTCGCGCACGCTTCGCTGCACGCGCGGGCTCGGATGACCGAGGAGACGGTCGACGAGGCCCGGATCGAGCTCCATCGGAAGCACGCTTGCCAGCGCGTTGACCGCGCTCGCGAGAACGACCTCGTCGTCGTCGGCGCGCAGGATGTCGAGGAGGAGGCGGCGTTTTTCGTCGGATCGATCGAGCGACACCAGGATGCCGACCACGCCGTCACGCAGCGATGCGTCAGGATGACGAGCGACCGCGGTGACGACGTCGCCGAGCTCTCGCCAGCCGATCGCGCGGCCGGCCGCGAGGCGATCGAGGGCTTCCAGCAGCCAGCGACGCATCTGCACCGGCTCGTCGTCGCTGCGCGCGAGGTCCGCGATCGCCTTCCAGGACGACGGCGCCGCGAGATGTTTGAGGAGCCACGCGCTGTGCTCGCGCACGCGCATGTCCGTCTCCGAACGGAGCGCGGCGATGAGCGAATGACACAACGGCTCGCGATCCCAAGCGCGCGCGAGGTCGAAGAGCGCGCCCTCTGCGTCGTAGTCCACGTTGGAGAGCGCGGCGACGAGCGCGGGCGGCGGAACGCTGCGCAGCCACTCCGGATGCGTGCGAAGCTCCGCGGCGGCGGCCTCCGCGTGATCGGGATCGACCAGCTTGGCGAGCAGCTCCTGGCGCGCCTTCGACGTGAGGTCTGCCGTCTCGTGATACGGCGGCGGAACGGCGGACCCGGGGCGGCGCGTCGGCGGTGACGAGTCGTTGTTCGCCCATCCGTCGTCGGCGGGCGGCACGTCGGAAGGCGAGCTCGGCGAGTGTCGGGTCGGCGGCGGAATCGATCCTCGTGCGGCGGCCGGCACGGACGTAAGCTCGGCGGGAGGAGGCGCGGTGACGGGCCCGCCCGGGCCGACCGACGTGCGCTCCGGAGCGATCGACGGCGCACGCGCCGGCGCAGCCGACTCGTGGACTTGCGGCGGCACCGAAGCGTAGGTGGGCGGCGAGAGCGATGCGCGCGGCGGCGGAACCGACGCATGCGGCGGCGGAACCGACGCGTGCGGCGGCGGAACCGACGCATGCGGCGGCGCGACGGACGGATTCGGCGGCGGCGGAGGCACCGACTTGGACGCGGGCGACGACTTTGCCGACGCGTCCTCGGGCGTGCTCGCCGGCGAGCTCATTGTGGCGCGCGCCGGCGCTTCGTTCACGGCGCGAGCGAACGCGGCCGCGATCTCTTCGCGGAGACGTCGCACGTTGTTCTCGAGCGTCGCGTGGGCATTCGCGAGCGAGAGGGCATTCGTCTCGGCCGCCGCTGCGCGCGCATTGGCTGCTGCGACCTGGCGAGACGCTCGGTCCTCGCTCTCGCGCGCGGCTTCGAGCAGTTCCTCGGTACGAGTGTTCGCTTCGCGGGCGTCGTCGAGCGCGCGTTCGAGCAGATCGATCCGATCGCGTGCCGTTGCTCGATCTCGCGTGTTGTCTTCCTTCGCGCGCGCGAGCTCCTGGCGCACCGTCGTGAGCTCGTCGCGCGACTTCGTGAGCTCGTCGTGCGACTTCGTGAGCTCGTCGCGCGACTCCGTGAGCTCGTCGCCGGACTTGGCGAGCTCTTCACGCGTGGTCGCGAGCTCTTGGCGCGCGGTCGCGAGCTCCTCACGCACGCTCGCGAGCTCCTGGCGCATGGTCGTGAGCTCATCGGAGTCTTCACGCGATTGGGTGAGCTCCTCACGGGCCTTCGCGAGGTCGGCCTGCGCCTTCGCCAGCTCCTCGCGCGTGCGCTCGAACGATGCGCGAACCTCGGCGGCCTCTGCGCGGATCTTCGACGCTTGCTCGCCGACCATCGCGGCGTCGCCCTCGGCCACGTCGAGCGCCCGCTTCGCCTTCTCTGCGTCGGCTCGCGCTTTCTCCGCGTCGCGCTTCGCGGTCTCGATCTCGGCTCGCGCCTTGGCGAGCTCACCGCCGGTGCTCGCAGCCTCCGCGGCGGCCGCGCGAAGCTGATTGACCTCGTCGCGCAGCTTTCCGACGTCCGCGGTCGCGTTCTTGGCCGCTTCGACGGCGAGCGCGAGATCGTCTCTCTCCGCGCGCACGGTCCGGAGCTCGGCGAGCGAGGCTTCGCGCATGTTCCGCAGCGAGTCCGCCTCGGCTTCGGCCGCAGCGAGCCTGCCCTCGAGCAAGAGCACCCGCTCGGTTGCGCGCTCGAGCCGATCGAGCGAGTCGGAGCGATCGCGTCGCTGATCTTCCAGCGACTTCTCCACCGCGGCGGCCTGCTGATGCAGCTTCGCGAGCTCGCGACGCAGCGCGATCATGCCCGAGGCAGCATTGTCGCCGCCGCGTCCGTCGCCGCGTCCGCTGTCGACGTTCACGACGTCGATGCGACTCGAGCTGACGCCGGCATCGTCGTCAGGCTCCGCCCGATCGTCGCGGCGCATCGCGGAAGGGGGACTGGTGTGACGCTCCGTCCGCGAATCCGACTTCGACGGCGACGACTCGATGACCTCGCTGGTCGGCGGCTTCTTGGACCCTTGCATCGACCACTTCATGAGAGCAGAAATCGGCCCTCAGCATGAAGTGCGCTGCTCATCGCACCCCATTGTCACGACTCATGTGACAGCGGCTTCGACCGTGGAAATCGGCGACTCGGATTCCAGCAGCGGCATCTCCCCGCGCAGTCGGGCCATGACCCGGCCGAGGCCGTCCAGGAGGCGAGCCTTGCGCACATTGTCCGTCGCTCGGACGGTCGTCGCGTCTGCAGCGCCCGAGACCACGAAGACCGGGATCCCCGACAGCGACGGATCGGAGCGCATGGCCGCGAGGCAAGCGCGTCCGTCCATCACGGGCAGCTCGAGATCGAGCAAAACGAGGTCGGGGCGCGGTAGCTCGCGCGCCATCTCGAGGGCCATCGCGCCGTCCGTGGCCACGAGGACGTCGCAGCCTTCGCGTCGAAGGATGCTCTCGATCAGCTCCGCCGCCTCGGTTTCATCCTCGGCGACCAGGACCAACGGTTTCCGCGCAAGCTTCGGAGGGAGGGACGACACGTGGCTCTACGAAGCAGGCAACGTGCCCGGTCGAGCCGTCGTTTCGGTGGCACCTGCCGCGAAGATATTCCGCAAAAAGACCGCGATTTGCGCGACCGCATGCCCCACGAGCCGGCGCCATACCGCCCCTTTGCGGCACTTCGCCATGCGGCACGAACTGCCGCCGCCCCCGCTTTTTCCTTGCGAAGGATGATGGGCGGGCAATGCTGCGTACCACGGTGCGACGCCTCTGCATGACCACGCCCTCCCTTCGCTTTGCCCTTCCGACCACGGTGGCGCTCGCCGGGCTCATCGGCCTCTTCGCGTGCGCGACGGACAACGGTGATTCGGTCCACGGCCCGCAGTTCGGTCCGATTCCCGATCGACCGGACGGAAGTTTGGACGACGGCCAGGCGCCGGACGAAGGCGGCTCGACGACGAGCGACGCGGAGGCCGGGGCGGACGCGCCGAACGGAGACAGCGCTTCACCGCCGTGCACCTCGGGAACCGTCGCCGTCCTCGCCGGCAACGACTCCTCTCTCAGCGGCGCCATCCAGCAGAGCGGCGGGGCGTGGACGGGCGCCGCGATCGCGGGAGGCGCGGCGAAGAGCGCGCCGTCACTCGTCGCATTCGGCACCGGATTCCTCGGCCTCACGCGCGGCGCCGGCGACGCGCTGCAAACGGTGACGTACGCCACGTCGTGGAGCAGCGCATCGGCGGTCGGCTCGCTCGTCACGCTGGGCTCACCTTCGATCGCCGTCGTCGGCACGAAGGCACAAGGCGTGTTCCTCTCCGGGCCCGATACCGGCACGCCCGACGCGCACAAGTTCTTCCGCATCGAGAACAGCGGCACGACGTGGAGCGCTGCCGACCCGGTCACGGCGGGCGGCAATCCGAGCTTCGGTCCGTCGTCGGCGCCCGCGGCTGCGGCCGGAAACGATCTCGTCATCGCGCAGGACGGCGACAACGCCAAGCTCTACACGCAGGACTGGAACGGTACGTGGGCTGCCGCGGTGCAGATCGCCGATCCCGTCGTCACGCTGAAGACGGCGCCACCGGCGCTCGTCTCGGTCACGGGCGCGTTCGACCTCGTGCTCCTCTACGCGCAATCCGCCGTTCCCAACACCATCGGCTTCGCGACGCGCGACGCGACCACGAAGATGTGGAGCGCGGGCGCCGTCACCCAAGACACCGCGCAGACCGCCGAACAGATGTCGGTCACGCGCCTCTCCGCAACGACGCTGCTCGTCGCCTTCCGCGGCAACAACGGGCGCCCGTACACGATGACCGGCACCATCGGCGCGAGCTCGATCACGTGGGGCCTCCCTTCCGCGCTCCTCGCCGACACCTCCACCGTGGACAGCGCGCCGGCCGTCGCGCCGGGCGTCTGCGGGAACGACGCCATCGCCGTGTTCGCCTCGGGCGGCATCATCAAGGCCACCGAATACCGTGGGACGACGTGGTCCGTACCAGGTACGGTGACAGGCGCGTCCGGAAGCCGCGTTTCCGTGGCGACGCGCTGAGCGCCCTTCGCTACTCTCGTGGAGGTAGCGCCCGCTAGGGAGGGTTCGAGTTGGAGCCGAAGCCGAGGAACGAGCGCGAGAACGCCGTGACGAAGTTCTGTCTCGCGATGGAGGAGCTCCGTCGCACAGAGGCAGGGCGCGTCAAGAACGCGAAGGAGCTCGTCGACTACTTCTTTCCGCACGACGCCACGAAGGCGCGCGATCAGCTGTTCGTCTATCTGCCGCGCGAGGTGCGCGCACCGATCGTCGCAGGGTGGGGGATCCGCGGCGCGAAGGCGGCGCTCCGCGACGACGACGACCGCATTCGCATGGTCATCCACGATGCGATCCTCGCCGGCGACATCGACGAGAACGTCTTCGAGCAAGGCGTGACGCCCGGTGTCATCGCGGACTGGGTTCCGCTCGACGAGTGGTGGGGCTTCTGGCGATCGGGCAAGGTCACCGGTGTTCCCGTGCAGAAGGCGCTCGCCACGGCGCGCGAGCTCGGGCTGTTCGACGATCGCTGGTTCCTCGAGAACGTCGACGGTCGTGGCGGTCGTCTCAAGGGAACCGACACGATCTGCGACACGCTCAGCAAGGATCAGATCGTCGCCTGGATGCGCAACGTGCACCTGGGCGGAGACGGCACCGCGGCCGGCATCGTCGCGGCGCTCGGCTGGGAGACGATCCTCGCGAAGACCTCGCAAGAGGCGCTGCTCTTCGCGGTCGACGCGCTCGCGAAGAAGATCGGGCTCGTCGCCATCGAGCCCGCGGTGCGCGGCAGCGAGGTGCCCGGCATCGCCATTCCCGACTTCCCGATGGAAGAGAAGGGCGTGCCCGCCGACGAGAGCGCGCCGGTGATCGACTCCTCGGGCACGCCCGGCGCATCGGGCACGAGTGCCACGAGCGCCACGTCGGGCACGTCCGGCAGCCCCGTTCCGGAGGCACCGGACTCGAGCTGGCCCGAGATCGCCGCGCCCGGCGACATGGGCTACGCGCTCACGCAGCCCGGTGGAATGGCGCCCGTGAAGCCGAGCTACGGAATGGATGACGACGAGGAGATCACCTCCGAGCATCGACTCCCGGTCGTGACCGCGCAGAAGCCGGCCAGCCCGAAATAGCGCCAGAAACGGCGCTAGCTGCGTCCGCCGACGAGGCCGAGCAGCTGCGTGCGAAGCGGCTCGTCGCAGCTTCGCGCGAGCTCGTCGACGACCTTCGGCGCGCCTTCTCCGCCGATCGCGAGATAGCTGACCGCCATCGCGAGGAGAACCGGCGTCGGCGCGGCCGGCGTCTTCGATCGCAACACGCCGAACATGCCGCCCTTCGGCGTCATCGCGCGACGGAGCACCGTCGTCGCGAGCGCACGTGCCTCGTCCTGCGCTCCGGCCAGTGCCTCGGCGATCGCGATGCGAACGGCGTTCGACTCGTTCGACGCGTTCGCGTTCTCGGCGAGGATGTCGGCGGCCTTGCGAACGACGTGATCGTCGACAGCGTGCAGATCACGCAGCCCGCGAATGGCCGCGACGCGTGCGCCCTCGTCGGCATCCTTGAGGAGCACCGCGAGGAGCAACGGTCGCGCGCGATCGCCCCAGAGCGTGACGAGCGGCGGGATCGCGGCCCGGCGCACCGCCGCGTCGCCCCAGCGAAGATATTTTGCGACCACGCCACCCGCGGCTTCGTCTGCGACGAGCGGCATCGAACGAAGGAGATCCTCGGCGAGGCGATGATCGTGCTGCGTGGCATCGCCCGGTTCGTTGCGGGTGAGCGCCGCCGAGAGCAAGGGCCACGACGCCGCGCCGATCGCGCGCATGGTCGCGACGAAGCGACCGCGAACGGGCGGCGTGGGATGCGCGCGCAGGCGCGCGGCATAGAGCGCGTGCGCCGCGGCTAGCCCGAGCGACGCAAGGAGCGCAGGCGCGGCGTCGTCGTGCTCGGCGAGGGCTTGCTCCGCGACGGGCGCGAGTCGCGCGGGATCCTGGAGCGAACGGACCAGACGCGCGGAGAGATCGGCGCGCACGTCCTTCGGATCGGTCGCGATCTTCCGGAAGATCGCCACGACATGGGCGAGCGCGGCGAGCTCCTTCTGCGCGAGCATCCAACCGAGCGCGCCCGCGAGCGCGCGTGCTTCGGCTTGGAAGCGCTCGAGCGACGACAGCTTCTCGCGGAGGGTCGTCACAGGCTCGCTCACGAGCTGCATCGCGAGCGTCCGCGGATCGAACGCCGCTTCCATGCGCGCGGTGCTGGGGAGCGGAATCGCACGTGAAGACTCGGTCCCCGCGGCGGCTCGTTCTCCCGATGCAGTGCGGCCGTCACCCGGAGGGCTGCTCTTTCGATCCGCCCTGCCGACACCCACGTCGTGGAGCTGGAGAGACGGCGGACGCAGCAAGGACCGCAGCTCGGCGCGCACGTCGCGCATGCTGTCCGGTCGCTCGGCCGGCGACTTCGCGAGCATGCGCAAGACGAGTGACTCGAGACGCTTGTCGACGGGGCGCACCGAAGACGGCGGCGGCGGCGCCTGCTCGCGATGCATCAGGAGGACCGTCGCCTCGTCGTCCGACGAGAACGGCAGCTGTCCGGTCGCGAGCTCGTACATGATGACGCCGAGCGAGTAGATGTCGCTGCGCCCGTCGATGTCGGCGCCGGCGCACTGCTCCGGGGACATGTACGCGGGCGTTCCGAGCCGATCGCTCGCGCCCGTGCGCGCGGCGATGCCGAAGTCGCACACCTTCACGAGCTCGACGGCCTCGCCCTCGTCGTCGTCGCTCTTCACGAGCACGATGTTCGTCGGCTTGACGTCACGGTGGATGATGCCGCGCGCGTGAGCATGACCGAGCCCGCCGGACACCTGCATCGCGATGTCCACGATCCGCGGCAGCGGCAACGTTCCGGCGCGCTGGAGCTTCTCCTGGAGCTCGACGCCTTCGAGGAAGTCCATCGCGAGATACAGGAGACCGTCTGGCTCCTGTCCGTAGTCGATGACGCGCACGACGTTCGGGTGATCGAGCTGGCTGACGAGCAGCGCCTCGGCGTGGAACCTGGAGCAGAACTGGAGGTCGGCGCGGAAGTGCTGGTGCAGCACCTTCACAGCGATCGTCGTGCCGAGCTGCTTGTGTCGTGCGCGATACACCGCGCCCATTCCGCCGACGCCCACGAGGCTCTCGACGACGAGCTTGCCCGCGAGCTCGCGACCGATGAGGTCCTCGGGCGCGTCGCCGACTCCGTGATCGGGGCGTGAATAATCACCGGCGAGGTCGCGCGTGTGATGCTTGGTGAGCGTCGCCGGCCGCGTCCTCGTGGCGCGCAGGCTGGGAAGGGCGGGGGCGCCGGGCGGCGGAGCGATCGATCGTGTCGCCGGCGGCGAGTCGTACGGATGGAGCCGCAGCGGGAATCCGCGCTCGGTCGGACCGCCCAGCGGCTCGCAGAGGACGAGGAGCGGCTCGGGATCGTCGGGCGTCGTCACCTCGAGCACGTGGAGCGAGGCATCGACCGGCGCGTCGATCAGCGGCACGAGACACGTGGCGCGCGCGGCGGCGAGCTCGTTCACCATCGCGCGCGCGCTCTGGTCAGCCAGCTCGGCGACCAGTACGGGCAGCAGCTTGTCAGGCGACTCGCTCACTCCGCCGATGGTAGAGCGGTCTCATTCCGTCGCCCAGCGATAGCGGAAGCCGAGCTCCGTGAAGTCGCCGCCGATGAGGCCGATGTGGTCCGGGCTCACCACGGTGGGGACGAAGGAGCCACGAACCTCCACGCGACGACTGAGCACGATGCGCACGACCGGGCCCACGCGGATCGTTCGTGAGTCGTCGCGCTTCGGGACGTCGAGGATCTCGCCGACGATGCCGATGCTGTGCTGCCGTGCGCTTCCGAACCGCAGCACGTAGCCGCCACGCGCGCGCCATACGAGAGGCGGCGCGACGATGACGTGGAGCGTCTCCTCGAAGACGAGCTGACCGTTGGGGACGCCCGTCACGTACGAGACGCTGCCGAGCGCGACCATGTCTCCCGGCCCGGCGGGAAGCGATGCTTCTGCCTCGGCTTCGTAGGTGATCACGCGTGACGGGTTGCCGACCGTCGAGTCGAGATCGACGCGGTTGTAGCTCTGCTGCGGGTTCAGGTAGTTGCGATTGAAGCTCGCGAAGTAGCGCGGACCGACGCGCAGATCGAACCGTGGCAGCGCGAGGCGGAGACCGCCGTACGCGCCGAGACCGGTGCCGATGATGAGCGGATTCGCGTCGATGCCGATCCACGACGAGAACGGCTTGCCGTAGCCGAGCGATGCGCGCGGCCGGAGATAGACCCAGCCGACGTCGAGCGTCGTCGCGAGGAACGTTCGCGGCGCGCCTTCGCTCCACGAGCGCCGGCTCCTCACGTCGATCAACGGATCGGGCGTGATGCCGTAGGCCTCGGGCGGCGGCGGCGTCGGCTCTTCCGGCGGAAGCGGCGCATCGAAGCCGGCGCCCGGCGCGACGTCTTGCGCGAACGCGACACGCGGCGCGAGCGGCCCGAGCAACGCGAGCCATACGACCGACGCTACCGACGAAAGAGCGCGCTTCAAAACACGCCTCCCACGCCGAGCCCGGCGCCGACCGGGATGAGCTGCCAATCGACCGCGGCCTTCTTCTCCGCGGGCGCCTCCGCGGGCGCAAGGTTGACGCGACGATAGTGGAGGAGCGGCACCGCGAGCCCGACGAGCGTCCCGACCCCCGCGCCGACGGCGACGTCCGACGCGTAGTGCATGTCGCCCATCACGCGCAGTGTCGCGGTGGCGGCTGCGCCGGCATACGCGGTGACGCACGAGAGCTCGTCTCCGATGCCCTCCATGAGATCGAGCTTCAGGTGATGGACGCAGATGAGGCCCGCCGACATGAACGTGAACGCGCTGTGGCCACTGAAGAAGCTGCGATAGTGGACGCTTCCTTCGCAGTCGTTCGTCTGGCTGGGCAGCTCCGGCGTGCCGCACGTCTGTCCGTACGGTCGCTCGCGGCTGACGATCGTGTTCGTCGCGCCCTGGACCGCGGTGACGATCGCGAGGGCTTCGCCGTCGACGAGCGCCATCTGCGCCGCGGCATCTGGGCTGCCGTGGTACCACCACGTCGTGATGAGCGCGTCGACGAAGAACGGCCACGTCGCCTCGAGCGACAGGATGACGTCGCTCGCGTCACGCGCGACGTAGCGGCCTTCGGAGGTCGGCAGCCGAAGCGCGTTTCGCGCAGCGTCGTCGAAGAGGATGCCGCCGCTGAGCGAGTGTTTCTTGAACGGCGGGATGATCGCGAAGGCGATCGCGATCGCTCCGCCGGTGCCCGTGATGATCCAATCCGCGGTCGAGAAGCGAGGCCACTCTGGGTCCCACTTGATCGGCTTCTTCGGTTTGTCGCCGAGCGGAGGGTAGATGACGTCGCCGGGCAGGACGTCGATCGGATTCTTCTTCAGGTTCGGTGGCGGCGCGAACGGCGAGGTCGGAGGCGTGGCCGTGGCGCCGGCAGGGGTCGGATACGTCGACGGAGGGCTCGAGGTGGGGACGTCGGTCGCATCCGCAGGCGGCGCGGGCGACGGCGGCGGCGGAGGCGCCTGCGGCGTGGTCGCGGGCGGCGGCTCGGGCTCCGGGAGCGGCGGCGCGGCGTGCGATGTACGGCCCCACGTCGTCGCGATCGCAACGAGCAAGGTCGTCGCGCCAAACCGTGATCGATTCCGCAAGGGGCGGCGAGTCTACGTCGTTCCGTGCCTCAGTCCAGCACGAGAACGCCGCGGTCGTGTGTCCGGCCCCAATCGCCGCACGTGCGAGGTTGCCCCTTCGGCGTATCGCATCGGGAGACCCACAGCCCGATCCGCTCGCCGCGCACACCCTGCTTGCCGAGCGACGCGAGGGGGATGGCCATCTCGATGACCCATTCCTCGTCGTTGTTGCTCGGGTCGTTCGGGGAGCCTTCGAGCTCGTGCCCGATGCGCGCGTGGCTGCTCCACGTGTAGTCGACGGCCTCGGACGGCGATCTGGCGGCGCGGACGCCGTCCGCGAGGACGCCGAGCGCAGACACGTCGAAGAGATACTCGCGTGCGTTCGGCGCGTCGTCGTGGAACGCGAGACGGAAGGAGTCGTCGCGCCAGACCTGACCGTCGCCTGCGTCGTGCGTGGCGCGGATGTCCTCGTCCGATGCGTACAGCCCGACGTACAGCTGTCCGTCGCCCCACGCGAAGCGCGCCTCGGAATAGGGACGCGCGAGGCTTGCTCGCGAGGGGCTGCCGGACTCGAGAAACGGACCCGTGCGAGCAGCGCCGTCGACCCACAGCGGTTCGGTGAGCTCGCCGTCGAGCACGGGCGCCGTCTTCGCGCGCGGCACGCGGAGGATCAGCTCGACGCCGTCGTCGTGGCTGGCGTCGGTCGCGGACGGCGCGTTCGTGGTCGGGCTCGTCGTGGGCCGTCGAAGCGCGATCGCCACGACGAGGGCGAGCACGCCGGCCGCCGCCAGGACGAGGACGACGGGGCGCCCACGCGCCTCCTGAGCACCGCCCGCGCTCACTTCGTGAACGTGCCGTCGGGCTTCACGACCATGTGGAAGAGCGAATCCGCAAGGCCGGACTGGTAATCGATCATGTCGCCGACGATCGCTCCGTCCGCGCGCTGCGAGAAGACCCCGAAGCCGTAGTTCTTGCTCGAGAGCGGCGCGCCGCCGTTGCCGATCGTCGCCTCACGCGCGTTCTTGCCGTGGAAGAAGCTGTGCGTGTGCCCGACGATCGACAGCGTGTACGGATACTTCGCCATGATCGCCTCGGAAGGCGCAACGCCGGGCGCGAGCGGCGAAGACGTCGCCGATTCGTGGCGGAAGATGAACGTGTACGTGGTCGGCGTCGCGAGCGTCGACGTGAGCCAGGTCGACTGCGTGCTGTCCCAGGCGTTCGCGGCGATGAGCACGAACTTCGCGGTCCACGAGTTGTCGGTCGCCGTGATGTTGAACGAGTAGTACGGCAGCGTCTTCGAGATCGGCGCCAGCAGCTTGGTGAGGAACGCGGTGTAGTTGGTGGTGACGCCGTTCGTGTTGCCGGTGCCGCAGTTCGACGTGTCGCCGCCGGTGCACTCGTGATTGCCCATGACCGGGAAGACGATGCCCGAGTACTTCGAGCGCGCCCCGAGGTAGAGGGCGAGCTGCTGGTTTGCCGACGTGGCAGAGCCGGGCGCGGCGTACATGTAATCGCCGGTCGTGATGACGAGAGGCGGATGGGCGGCTTGCGCCTCGATGTCCGAGAAGATCTTCGTGATGATCGCGGTCGGGTAACCCGCGACGTCACCCTCGGTCGGAGGCCGCGTGTCGCCGGCCACCGCGAACAGCAAGCGACTCAGCGTTCCGCCGGTCGCCGTGACGGTGCCGGTCGGCGTTCCGACCGTGCCCGCGTCGTAGGGCATCGCGGCATCGGCGGGAGCGACGCCGCCGTCGGTCGCCGTCGTGCCGCACGCGTTGCTCATCGGAACGCAGACGTCGGTCTGTGCGCCGCTCGCGGTCAGCGTCGGGAGGCACGAGCGATCGGCGGCGCACTCGTTCCCGTTCGGACATGCCGGCGCGCACACCATGCCGGAGCCGAGCTGCGCGCAGATCGATCCTGCCGCGCATCCGTCGTCCGACGTACACGGCGGGCAATCGACCGGCGTGTCGCCCGCGTCGGGCTGCGCAGTCTGCGCAACGGTGCTGCTGCTCGAGCCGCACGCGGCCATCCACCCGAATGCCGACACGACGGCGAGCAAGCACGACCATGAAGCACGGTTCATCGAGGATCCTGCGGAAACACTAGCACTGGACGGAGAGATGTTCGCCGGAGCGGAAATTGATCGTCTTTGGCGCGCCAGCGGATCTTTACGGGCGTCCCGCGTCTCCGAGGAGTCACGACTCGGTGACGAAGCATCAACAAACGCTTCGGGCGCTGGCGCGCTCGCATGCCTCGGGATATTGACGTCGACCCAATGCAGCACGCGTTGTTCGTTCGTGGTCGTCACTCGTTCGCAACGCTCGCAGCGTTCGCGCTTGCGGGCTCCTTTGCACTGGCGGCGTGCGCGGTCGGCGCGACCGACCCGGTGACTGGCGCCGGCGCGGAGACGACGATGGATCCGACGGATCCGACGCCTCCCGCGCAGACGCTTCCGACGACGAACCCGGCCTCGAGCTCGTCGACCGCCGATGGCGGCGGCGCGACGGATGGATCGAGCGCGTCGAAGTCCGACGCATCCAGCTCGGGATCGTCTTCGTCGAGCGGCGGCACGAGCTCCTCGTCGAGCAGCGGCGGCGGCACGAGCTCGTCGTCGAGTGGCGGCACGAGCAGCAGCAGCTCCGGTGGCGCGTCGTGCAGCGGCTACGCGACGCCGACGACGACGGCCGCGTGCAATGCCTGCGGGAGCAAGGCCTGCCAGGCCAACGGTTGTTACAACGGCTACTACTGCAACCTCAGCACGGTGAAGTGCGTCGCGAAGCCCGCGGGCTGCTGACGAGGCCTTCGCGTGCGCGACGCTGCCGCGTGCGCGACGCCTTCGCGTGCGCGACGCCGCCGCGTGCGCGACGCCGCTGCGTGCGCGACGCCGCGTGCGACGCCGCCGCGTGCGCGTGAGCTTCAGCGACGGTGTGCCGGCGGGCGCGTAGCGCTACCCGACGCGACGCGATCCGCGCCGAGATGACCGAAGCCGGCGCGGCGCCTCGGCGGCCGCGCGACGGGCGCGGGCGTGGTAGTCGCGGGCTCCGCGGGCGTCGCTTCCTCGTCGCTGGCGATCTCCTTGTCGGGAGCGAAGACGGGGAGCTCCGTGATCTCCTCGCGTGCCTCGAGCACGACGGAGTCGTGGATGTTCGCGTGTGCGCGCGACGGTCGCGCGTGTCCGAGGAGCACACCCGAGATGCCTGCGACGACGCACGCGGTCCAGACGGCCGCGCCGATCTGTGCGCGCCGATCGCGCAGCAGCTCGGACCACAGGCGTGGTGCCGAGCGCGCCGGCCTTCGTTCGATCGTCTTCGCGAGGCTTGCTTCGTCGTCGACCGGCGCGACGCTCAACGCGACGGGCGCGAGCGACGGAGCGATCGAACGAGCGAACGAGGAGGGTCGCGGAGGGGGCACCGGCGGAGGCAGTCGAGCCATGGTGGTCGCGGACTCTAGTGATCGATGGACGGCGCGGGCGGCCCATTTGGGTCTCGAATTCTCGTGATTTCCAGTGCGAAACGAAAACTCCAGAGCCACGCGACGCGCGTGCGGTCGCGACGCGTCTCCACGCCGTCATCGATGTTAAGCGCGTGCGGGTTCGGTTGCGTGCGCGCACAAAAGTCGTAGATCATCGCCGCCCGCGCGGCCCCACACACCCGCGACAGGATCCACGAATCATGAACCTCGCTCACGACGACGACGGCATCATCGATCTGCGGGCGCTCAAGTCGACGCCTCCTCCTCCAGGATCCTTCGCGTTCTCCGTGTTCCCGGGCGGCTCGCCGTTCCTGAGCGAGCCACCGCCTGCCGCGTTCACGCGCGATCACGACGGCGCGAGCTCGCACGCGAGCATCCCGGATGGTGTCGTGCCGCGTTCGTCGCGCGCGAAGACGATCGGCATCGCCGCGGGCGCCGCGCTGTTCCTGATCCTCGGCGCGGTGGGCGTCGGCTTCGCGTTCCGTGGCCGTGCTGCTGCGAAGGTCGCGAGCGCGTCGCAGGTGGCTCCGCCGCCGGTCGTTGCGCCGTCGCCTGCGCCGTCGCCGTTGCCGTCGCCGTCGCCCGCGGCCGACCCTGCAGCGCCCGCCGCGGCGGCTGCGAACGGCGCGAGCGCGCCGAACGCTCCGAGCGCGTCGGACGATGCGTCCAGCGCGGACGCGGCGAGCGCGAGCGCGAAGAAGTCGAAGGGCGCGAAGGCGCGCGGCGCCGCGAAGGCGAAGGCGAGCACGTCAGTCTCCGCGAGCGCGGCGTCGAAGCCCGCCGCCGCAGCGAAGTCGTCCGCCGCCGACCCGTGCCACTGCCACGGCGACTTCCAGTGCAACATCCGCTGCTCCGCCGCGCGCTGACCACGCCCGCGCGCTGACCGCGCCCGCGCGCTGACCGCGCCCGCGCGCTGAGGCGACGCGCGCGCCGACGCGCGGACGAGCAATGCGACGCTTGGTCCGACGATCGGAACGGCGGCTCGCAGCCCGTCGGCGGGGCGGGGCCCGCGCTCACGAACCGCGACGATGAAGTTCTTGATCGTCGCGCACGCGCGCGGATCGCTGGCCTCGAGCGTGCGGCGCGAGCGTCGCCGACGATCAGGTTCTTGATCGTGGGCCAGTGGAGGCACGATGAGGTCTCGGTGCCCACGATGAAGTTCTTGATCGTCGCGCACGCGCGCGGATCGCTCGTGCCTCGAGCGTGCGGCGCGAGCGTCGTCGACGATCAGGTTCTTGATCGTGGGCCAGTGGAGGCACGATGAGGTCTCGGTGCCCACGATCAAGTTCTTGATCGTCGCGTCCGCTCGCCGATCACTCGGGTTTCGAGCGTCCGGCGCGATCGTCATTGACGATCAGGTTCTTGATCGTCGTCCGGACGCGATCCGCGCACCGCCCCCGGCCCCGCCGCCGGCCGCGGGCCGCGCGCCGAGCGCCGCACGCCGAGCGCCGCGCGCCGAGCGCCGCGCGCCGACCGCCGCGCGCCGCGCGCCGACGCGTCAGCACGCGAGCAGGCGGCCGCGCGCGCGAGCGGGCGCGCAGTGTCGCGATTTTACCCACGTCGCGTCACCACACTGTCACGTAATCCTCGCCGAGCGCCTCGGACGCCCACGGTATGAGCCGCGCGTGCTCGACGACAATCGCATGCGCCGTCCCCGTTCGCCCTTCCTCGTCCCGGCTCCGCGCCCCGTCGCGAACGCCAGCGCCGCGGCCGCTGCCGCGACCGCCTCCGCGACCGCGGTCGCCGTCGCCTTCGCCGCTGTCGCCGCGGTCGCCGTCGCCTCCACCACCGTCGCGGGATGCGGATCGTCGTCGGCGCCGGAGCCGTCGAGCGGCTCGCCGACCGACCCGGCCGCCTCGGATCCCGCGAACGCGAACCCTGGCGCGTCGCCCGCTGCTCCGGCGACCTCCTCCCCGAGCGCTGCGCCCACGACACCCCCCACGACCACGCCGCCCACGACACCTCCGGGCACGTCGTTCTCGTTCGTCGTCGTCGGATGCAATCGCGTCGAGAAGGCCGACATCGATCCCGCGGTGCCGAGCACCGCCAACGTCGAGCAGCTCACGCGCACCTTCGCCGAGGTCGCAGCCCTGAAGCCGCCGCCGAAGTACTTCTTCTTCGCCGGCGACATGGTCTACGGCTTCACCGACGGACCGACGCTCGCGACGCAGCTCCAGGCATGGCTCGCGCTCTACGCGGCGTCGCCGCTGCCCGGCGCCGGCGTCACGCTCGTGCCGATCCAGGGCAACCACGAGTCACAGGCCAAGAGCGGCAAGACCAAGCTCGCGTACGTCGAAGCCGAGACGAGCTGGGTCACCGTCATGGGGCCGCACATCCAGGGCTCCAACGGCCCGAAGGCCGGCGGGCCCGACGCGCTCGCGACCGATCAGAGCAAGCTCACGTACTCGTTCGACTACGCCGGAACGCATTTCGTCGTGCTCAACACCGATCCCGTCGGACAGGACTGGCGCGTGCCCACCGCATGGGCGGCCGCCGACCTCGCGGCCGCACACGCCGCCGGCGCAAAGCACATCTTCGCGATCGGTCACAAGCCCGCGTATCCGTCGCCCGTCTCCGCCGAAGGCGGCCTCTCCATGTACCCCGCGCTGCGCGACACGTTCTGGACCGCGATGGAGACGAACCACGCCGAGGCGATGCTCGCCGCCCACAACCATCTCTGGTTCAAGACGCGCCCCACGAAGACCTGGCAGATCGTCGCCGGCAACGGCGGCAGCCTCCTCGAGACCGGCGTCACCGGCGCCGACGCCTATTACGGCTTCACCCACGTCACGGTCGACGCGAACGGCACCGTCACCGCGAAGAGCTACGGCCGCGACGTTCCCGCCGACGGCTACCTCGGTGCGTCCGCGACGTATCCGACGACGGTGCGCGACACGGTCGACCTCACCTGGAAGTGACCGCTCAGCAGGCGGTCAGAAGGCGATCAGAAGGCGATCAAAAGCTCAGATAGGTGTGGTCCTTGAGACCGCGCTCGTACTCGGCGAGCAGCCGCATGCCCTCGGTCGGCTTCAGGCGGTCTTGCTTGATCGCCACGTCGACCTGCGCCTTCAGCTTCGCCGCGAGGTCACGCGCCTCGTACTGCGTCATGTGGAGGACGTCCGCGATCGTGTTCGCCTCGATCGTCTCCTCGAGGTAGTAGCCGCACTCCTCGTCGTCATCGAGGAACACGTGGACCTCGTTCACGCGACCGAACAGGTTGTGGATGTCGCCCATGATGTCCTGGTACGCGCCCGTGAGGAACACGCCGAGGTAATAGGGCGACGAGCCGAGCACGTGCAGCGCCAGCGTCTCGCGCGAGTCGTCCGTGCGATCGATGAACTTGGCGACCTTGCCGTCCGAGTCGCACGTGATGTCGGCCAGCGTGGCCTCGATCTCGGGGCGCTCGTCCAGACGATGGATGGGAACGACCGGAAACAGGGCGCCGAACGCCCAGTGATCGAGCAACGACTGGAACACCGAGAAATTGCAGATGAGCTGCCGCGTGAACTCGCTCGCGAGACCACGGAGATCGTCCGGCACCTCGGCGGGATCGAGCCGGCCGATCGCGGCGCGGATGCTCGCAGCGACGCGCCAGAACCCCGCCTCCACGCTCGCCTTGATGTCGAGCTCGAGGAGGCCGACGTCGAACATCTTCTGCGCCTCCTCTTTCACCTGGAGGAGGTCGTGCCACGACTCGAGGAGCCCGCGCTCCGTGAGGTGGCGTGAGATGTCCTCGAGCGCCGACGTGAGCTTGTGCTCGCGAGGCGCCGCGCCGAGATCGGCGAGCGGCGCGCGATCGACGGTGCCGAACGCTTCGACCACGAGCACGCAGTGGTGCGCGACGATCGCGCGGCCCGACTCGGACACGATGTGCGGGTGGGGAACCCGCTCTTCGTCGCAGACGTCGGCGATGTTCCACACCACGTCGCGCGCGTACTCCTCGACCGAGTAGTTCATCGAGCCGTCGCACGTGGAGCGCGAGCCGTCGTAGTCGACGCCGAGACCGCCGCCGACGTCGATGTACTCGATGGGATGCCCGGCCCGACGCAGCTTCGCGTAGTAGCGCGCGGCCTCGCGGACGGCGCGCTTCACGATGAGGATGTCCGGGATCTGCGAGCCGATGTGGAAGTGCAGGAGCTTGAAGGCCTTGGTCATGCCGGCCTCCTCGAGGATCTTCGATGCCTCGAGGATCTCCGCGGTGGAGAGGCCGAACTTGGCGCGCTCGCCGGTCGACTCCGCCCACTTGCCGGCGCCGCGCGCGACGAGGCGGATGCGCATGCCGATCTCGGGCTCGACGTTCATCTCCTTCGAGAGACGGACGATGGCCCGCACCTCGGAGAGCTTCTCCGCGATGAGGATGACCTTCTTGCCGAGCTTGCTGCCGAGGAGCGCGGTGCGGATGTACGCGTCGTCCTTGTAGCCGTTGCAGATGATGAGCGACTCGTTGTCGGTGTGGAGCGCGAGGCCGGCGAACATCTCCGGCTTCGAGCCGACCTCGATGCCGTAGTGCCACTGGCGCCCCGCATCGATGATCTCTTCCACCACCTCGCGGAGCTGGTTCACCTTGATCGGGAACACGCCGTAGTACTGCCCGCGGAACTTGTTCTCCTGGATCGCCTTCGAGAACGCCTCGTTCAGCGTGCGCACGCGATGGTGCAGCATGTCCTGGAAGCGAATGATGAGCGGAGCCTTCAGGCCCTCGTCACGAATCGCCGCTTCGACGACGTCGAGGATGGCGACGCTGCGGCCGCGAGCGGCCAGCGGCGAGACGGTCATCTTCCCGTCCGGCGACACTCCGAAGTAACCCGCACCCCATCGATCGATGAGATAGAGGTCACGGGCGTCGTCGGTCGTCCACGGTTCGACAGCAGGGCTGCCGTCCGCGGAGACGAGCGAGAGATGCGATTCCGGGGAGGATGGGTCGGGCATCGTCACGGACACGGACCGCAATCTAGCATTTGCGCGACGCGTGTCTGCTTTCGACAGCGCCTCGGAGGGCGACTTCATGTCGATTGCCACCGGGCTGTCACAGAGGGCGGCCGGCGTCGCCCGCCAGCTCGACTACTGGCTGTCACCCTCGTCGGACGTGAGCTCGTAGCCGACGCCGCGGATCGTCCGGATCCGCGGCGCAATCGAGGGCAGCTTATTTCGCAGCCGCTTCAGAGTCGTGTCGACCACGCGCTCGGAGCGGTCGTCGCCGCGCCAGAGATCGCCGACGATGGCGTCGCGGGCCAGGACCCGGCCCCGCGCATCGACGAGGTGGATGAGGAGGTCGAACTCCCGCCGCGTGAGCGCGACGGCGACGCCGCGGTCGGTCACGCGCCGAGCGCCCCTGTCGATGCGGATCGGCCCGATGTCGATGGTCTCGACCGGCGCGCGCGAGACGGCGCGCCGGAGGAGCGCCCGGACCCGGAGCTGGAGCTCGCGGACACTGAAAGGCCGCGTCACGTAGTCGTCGGCGCCCGCCTCGAAGGCGGCGACGCGGTCATCCTCCGAGGCGGAGGGCGAGATCACGAGAAGGAGGACCTCACGCGCTGCGGCTTCCCGGCGGAGCGTCGTGCAGACGGTCGCGCTCGTCGCGTCGTCCAGGACCGACTCGACGACGACGAGCTCCGGAGGCGCCGTCGCCGCCGCGCGGACCCCGTCTCTGGCGTTTGCTGCGAGCGAGACCTCGTGGCGCTCCGTCTCGAGTGCGGCGGCGAGCGCGTGACGACGGTGTGGATCACCGTCGATGACGAGAACCCGAGCCATCGGAGGATTCACTGCCCTCCAGGTCACGGCGGCGTGCTCGCCGCGCAACATCGAGGTGTCAACGACGGCAGCGCGCGATCACGGAGCCCCGACCTCGCGGACGTCAGGCGCGACGCGCGCTCGCCATAGCGTCGCGACGCACAGTGCCGCGACGAAGGCGGCGGCGGCCCAGAACGAAATGGCGGTCGCGAAGGTGCGCGTCTTGAGGAGCCAGCCGGTGACGATGTCACCGCTGAAGGCCCCCGTGTAGCCCATGAAATCGATGAATCCTGCCGCCGCGGCGGTCGCGCCGCCCTTCGCGAAATCCTGCGCTGCGGTCCCGACGATGAGGATCTGCGCGCCGTACAGGCAGAAGCCGATCGCCGCGAGGCAGATGACCGTCGGCACCACGCCGATCTCCACGATGCGGGTGTAGACGAGCGTGAGCAGGCCGACCGCGGCCAGGAGGATGGCGATGACCGGCGCGCGGCGGCTCTGGAAATACCGGTCCGTCAGCCATCCCGAGACGAGCGCGCCCGCCGCTCCGGCGAGCGGGAGCACCGCGGTCTTCAGTGCGGCCGCGCTCACGCCCGTCGCCTGCGCCTTCTGGAGGTGCCCCGGCGCCCAGTCGAGGAATCCGTAGCGAACCACGTCGAGGCCGAAGAGCCCGATGGCGAGGATCCAAATGCGCGGGTTCGTGATCGTGAGCCAGATCGCCTGACGCACCGGCAAACGCGGCGCGCTCACGTCGGGCAGGCCTGCGCCCGATTTCTGCGCGGCGCCGCCTTGCTCGTCCTCAGGCTCCGGCTTCTCGCGCAGGCGGAAGAGCGCATGCACGGTGGCCATCGAGAAGAGGCATGCCGGAACGAGGAACGCCGCACGCCAGTTGCCGAACGCCGTCGCGAGCAGTCCGGCGCCCGAGATGGTGAGCGCCGAGCCGAGCTGGTAGCTCGTGCCGAGCACGCCCATCATGCGGCCGCGCTGATGCGCGGTGAACCAGTTCGACATCACCTTGACGGTCGGCGGCCATCCCGCAGCCTGGAAGTAGCCGTTCAGGAAGGCGAGGAACGCGAGGAGCGCCGCGATCGGCGCGATGCTCGAGCCGGCCGGCGTGAAATGAGTGAGCCACTGCGCGACGGGCGGAAGGAGCGCGGCCATCCCGGGAAAGGCAAGGAGCGACGCCGCGAACGCGAAGAGCACGTTCGCGAAGAGCGACCCGACCATGCCGAACAGCAGCACGCGCTTCGGGCCGAAGCGCTCCGCGAGCTGACCGTTGACGAGCTCGCCGATCGCGTACCCGATCTTGAGGCTGCCGAGCACGACGCCCATCTCGACGGCGCCGATGGCGAGGTCCTTCTCGATCTCGGTGCGGACGGGGCCGACGTTGACGCGGCAGAGATAGAAGCTGCCGTACGTCACCCACAGCACGACGAGCGTCCGCCACTGCGGGCGGGTGAACTCGCGTGACAGCTTCGCCATAGCGGCGAGCCTAACCTCGCTAGAAGCCGGGCGTGCGCGCGATCGACGGGCCGGACGACGATGCGGGGGCGGTCGGCTTGCCGCCTCCGGCTGAGCCCGACGACGATCGCGTCGTCGCGGGGAGGGCGAGCTGCCTCCGTCGTGGAACGCCACGCGTCGCGCGTGGCGCGGAGCTGGGCGGCGTATCGAGATCGCCGACGCTCGGCGGCGTGTCACCGTTCGCGGCGCTCGCGGGGGCCGCGGGGCTCGCGCCGGTGCCGTCGTTCGCGCCGTTCGCGTTCGCGTTCGCCGCTCCGCCCTCCGCCTGCGTGCTCGACGTCGACGCGGCGCCTTCGGGCTTGCTCGAGCGACCGAAGATCACGAAGCCCAGCAGCAGCACGACGCCGACGGCCGCAGCGATCGCCGCCATGAGGCGCGTTCGCGACGGACCGACGCTGGGCACCACCGCGGTGAACGCGCTGGCGACCGCCTCGCGGTCCTGTGTGCTCGGCGGCGGCGGAAACGGCTTCGCCTCGGCGCGTGGCTTCGCCTCGGTGCGTGCGGGTGGTCCGCTGCGCGATGACGGCGGCGGTGACGACGTCGAGAGACCGACCGCGCGAGAAAGCGCTTCGGCGAGCTCCTTCGCGGACGCGTGTCGCTCGTACGGTTGCTTCGACAGCGCGCGCTGGATCTCGAGCCAGAGCCGCGGCTCGATCCGGGGATCCGGATCGACCTCGAGCTCGAGCACCTGCGCGAGCGCGGCGGTCGGCGACGGCGCGTCGAACGGGTTCTCGCCGGTGATGATCTCGTAAAGCACGACGCCGATGCTGAAGAGATCGCTCCGTGCGTCGAGCTGCTTGCTGGCGCGGACTTGCTCGGGCGACATGTACTTCGGCGATCCGAGCGCCTCGCCGGTCTGCGTGAGCGCCGTCGAATCGGTCTCCTTGGCGATGCCGAAATCGAGGAGCTTCGGGGTAGTGTGACCGTCCGGATCGACGTCGAGGAAGATGTTCGACGGCTTCACGTCGCGATGGATCACGCCGCGGTCGTGGGCGTGCTGGAGCGCGCCGAGGATCGGGACGATGAGCTCGACCGCCTCGACGGCCGGCAGCGTGCCCTTCTCCTTGTACGCGGCCTCGAGCGTTCGTCCGTGGAGCAGCTCCATGACGAGAACGAGCGCCCCGTCGTCGTCCACGAGCAGGTCGAACACGCGGGTCACGTTGCGATGGGCGAGCTTCGCCCCGACCTCCGCCTCGTGGCGGAAGCGTTCCGCGGCGTGATCGTCGTCGGAGCGGTGCGGGAGCAGCACCTTGATCGCGACCTCCGCTTGCGTCGACAGGTTGCGCGCGACCCACAGCGCGCCCATGCCGCCCTCGGCGAGGCGCCTCACGAGCTCGAGCTTCTTCGCGATGACGTCGCCCGGCTTCCGCTCCACGGCGCTGTCCGTGCGCGCCGCGGAGGTTCCGTCGCTCATCGACACAAATGTAGCGTAACTCGGCTCAGGGACAGCGCGTCTTGCACATGACGTTGCCCATCTTTCCGCAACAGAATTCGCCCGCCTGACAGCTGGAGGCGCACAGATCACAGTTCGCCGAGCTGCAATCGCCGATGCACCAGACCTGACCGCAGCACGACGCGCCGCCGCCGGGGGAGGCGGAGGTGCAGGCCGTCGTCGCGTCCTGCCCGCCGCTCGAGCCGTCCTTCGATCCGTCGGTCTTCGGGCCGTCGCCGCCCGTCTCCGGGCCGCCGGTCTCGGCGCCGTCGTTCACGAAGCGGATGTCGGGCACCGAGGCGCAGCCGACGTACGCGAACGTGACCAGCGCG
>FTCS01001399.1_pt1 | contig 24144 bp, 22 predicted proteins | sample 1639391 | NCBI WGS metagenome assembly FTCS01 (sample SAMEA3914864, study PRJEB12502) | metagenome | biome: forest; material: soil | place: USA | collected 2012-03-12 | depth 0.3 m | reverse complement strand
TACTCGAAGAAGGAGGTCGCCGACTTCTTCGCCGACAACGTCTTCGGATGGATCAACGAGTATCGCGTCGATGGGTTCCGCCACGACTCGGTGTCGAACATCCGCGCGCTGGACGGGCAGGGGACGGTGCCGGGCGGCGTCGAGATCCTCCGTCGCATGAACGACGTCTCGCTCGCGGCGCGGCCCGGCGCGCTCCTCGTGGCCGAGGACCTCAAGGGTGCTGCGAGCGTGACGGCTCCCGCGAGCTCCGGTGGGCTCGGCTTCGTCACGCAGTGGGACGGCGGGTTCCAGTACTCGGTCACGAGCGCAGTCACGGCGGCCACGGACGACGCACGCAACATCGCTGCCGTGCGCGATTCGCTGACCGGTCAGTACAACGGCGATGCGCTGCAGCGCCTCCTCTACATCGAGACGCACGACACCGCCGGCAACGACGGTGCGCGTCTGCCGGTCAAGATCGACTCCGCCGACCCCACCAGCTACGCCGCACGAAAGCGGGCGATGCTCGCGGCCGGTGTGCTCCTCACCGCGCCGGGCGTCCCGATGCTGTTCATGGGACAGGAAATGCTCGAGAGCGCGAAGTTCGACCCTGACCCGGCGCCGCTCGACTGGGCAAAAGCGACCGACAACGCGGCGGTACGTGCATTCTACAAGGACATGATCCGTTTGCGCCGGGACCTCGACGGCAACTCGAGCGGGCTCCGCGGCACGAACATCACCGTCACGCAGGTCAACGACGCCCCCGGCACGAAGGTCCTCGTCTACCGGCGCTGGAACAAACCCGGCGACGACGTCATGGTCATCGCCAACTTCACGTCGAAGAAATACACGCGCTACGACCTCGGCGTTCCTGCCGCGGGCACCTGGACGGCGCGCGTCGACAGCGATGCCACGAAGTACGGCGCCGACTTCGGCAGCGCGGCGCCGACCGCCGTCACGGTCGCGAGCACGGCGCGTGACGGTCTGCCGGCAACGGCGTCCATCGCGCTCGGTCCGTATGCGGTGGTGGTCCTGACCCGCTGAACGGCGCCACGCAGGAACGCCCGCCTCACTCGGGCGGGTGCACCATCGGGACGAAGCGAACGGCGCAGATGTCCTCGCGTACGAGACGACCTTCGCGCTTCTTGTGCCGTTCGAGGCGCTGGTCTTGCGACTGCGGGCCGACGGGCACGACGATGAGCCCGCCCTCCGCGAGCTGATCGACGAGCGCCTCGGGCAGGTGATCCGGCGCGGCGGTGACGACGATCCGATCGAACGGCGCGAGATCGGGGATGCCCGCCCAGCCGTCTCCGACGTGCACCGAGACGTTGTCACAACCCACCGTCTGGAGAGCGTGGCGCGCGCGCTCCGCGAGCTCCGGGACCACCTCGATCGTGTCGACGTGACGCGCGAGCCGCGAAAGGACCGCGGCCTGATAGCCGGAGCCGGTGCCGACCTCGAGGATCCGCTGCTCACCGTCGAGCTCGAGCGCCTCGCTCATCATCCCCACGACCGTCGGTTGCGAGATGGTCGCCCCGTGGCCGATGGGCAGCGGGTGATCGGCGTACGCCTCCTCGAGCGGATGCTCGGGAACGAAGGCGTGGCGCGAAAGCGTCCGCATCACGTCGAGCACGGGCTGCGAATGAACCTCGCGGGCCACGATCTCGACGAGCGCTCTGCGCAGCAGCCGCTCTTCGCTCGACATCCTTTACGCACCGTCGCAAGGCGCGCGCCAGATCGCAACCGCTGCCGCTGCCGGCACGTGCAAAAGCCGCTAAGCTCGCGCTCCCCACCCGGAGAGGACGATGGCGACCACGATGTACTGCGGTTCCGGATCACGCTGCGCGGCTTCCTTCATCGCCATTGCGCGCGAGGTGGCGTCGTGAGCGGAGCCGAGCCGCGCCTCTCCACGATGACGTACGAGCGCACCGGACGCATCGCGCGCATCACGCTGAACCGCCCGGATCGTGGCAATGGCATCACCCTCGATCTGCCGCGGGAGCTCGCCGCGTGCGTCGAGCGCGCGAACCTCGATCCGGAGGTGCACGTCATCGCGCTCGCTGGTAACGGAAAGGGTTTCTGCGGCGGCTACGACCTCGTGATGAGCGCCGAGGCCAGGATGGTCGAGCCCGGGGCAAAGGACGCGGCCGGCCCATTCGCAGCCGTGCCGCCCGGCTCGCCGATCGATCCCGTCGTTCAGTCGGCCAATCACGATCCCGAGGGCACCTGGGATCCCATGACCGACTTCCAGATGATGAGCCGCAACGTGCGCGGCTTCATGAGCCTCTTCCACTCGGACAAGCCGGTCGTGTGTAAAGTGCACGGATTCTGCGTCGCGGGCGGAACGGACATGGCGCTGTGCTCGGACCTGCTGGTCATCGAGGACACCGCCAAGATCGGCTATCCGCCGGCGCGCGTGTGGGGCGTCCCGACGACGGCGGTCTGGAGCTATCGCATCGGTCCCGAGAAGGCGAAGCGCCTCCTCTTCACCGGCGACTGTCTCTCGGGCACGGAGGCGGTCGCGTGGGGGCTCGCCACCGAATGCGCGCCTCGCGATCGGCTCGACGAGCGCTTCGAATCACTCCTGGCACGCATCGCGCGGAACCCGATCAACCAGCTCGTCATGCACAAGCTGCTCGTGAACCAGACGATCATGGCGGCCGGTCTCCACACCACGCAGATCCTCGGCACGGTGTTCGACGGGATCAGCCGGCACACGCCCGAGGGTTATGCGTTCCAGAAGCGCGCCGCGGAGGCCGGCTTCAAGCAGGCGGTCCGCGAGCGAGACGAGCCCTTCGGCGACTTCGGGCCCTCGACCCACAAGGGTTAGCGAGCCACGCGCTGCGGCGCTCGCGTGTTCAGCACGAGCCAGTACATGCCCAGGCTCTTCGCGGCGTCCAGGAAGCGCTCGAACTCGACGGGCTTGCGCAGGTAGCTGTTCGCCCCGAGCTGGTAGCTCTTGATGATGTCCTCCTCTTCCTTCGAGGAGGTCATGACGACGACGGGCAGCAGCGCCGTCCGCTCGTCGGCGCGGATCCGGCGCAGCACCTCGAGGCCATCGAGCCGCGGGAGCTTGAGATCGAGCAAGATGAGCTGCGGCTGGACGCTGACGTCGCGCGCGGTGTGATCGCCCGTGCCGAACAGCCAGTCGAGCGCTTCGATGCCGTCGCGCACGACGACGACCTCGTTGGCGACGTTGCTCTTCTTGAAGGCGCGCACGGTGAGAAGCTCGTCGTCGGCGTTGTCCTCGACGAGGAGGATGATCGGTTGGCTCATGTCGCTTCCTTCACGTTGTCGTCGATGATGAAATTGAACGTCGCGCCCTGCCCGGGCTGGCTCTCGGCCCAGATGCGTCCGCCGTGGCGTTTCACGATGCGCTCCGCGGTGGCGAGCCCGATGCCCGTCCCTTCATACTCGGTTGGGCGGTGGTAGCGCTGGAATGCTGTGAAGAGCTTCTTGGCGGCGCCGAGATCGAAGCCAGCGCCGTTGTCCTTCACGAAGAAAACGCGCTGTCCGGAGGCGTCATCCATGCGCTGACCGACCTCGACGCGAGCGCCTTCGTGCTTGGCGGAGAACTTGAAGGCGTTCGAGAGGAGGTTCTCGAACAGCACCCGGAGCAGCCGGGGATCCGCGTTGGCGGACAGGTTGTCGGCCACGACGAGCTGCGCGTTCGGGTTTCTCGCGCGCTTCGCTTCCTGGCCGACCTCGCGCGCGAGCGCCGAGACGTCGACGGTGATGCGAGCGAGCTCGGCACGACTCACGCGAGCGAGCGCGAGGAGGTCGTCGATGAGCTCCGCCATCCGCCGAGCCGCGTTCCGAACGCGCGTGAGATGGCCCTTTCCTTCGTCGTCGAGCTTGTCGGCGTAGTCCTCGAGTAGCGCCTGGCTGAAGCCGTCGATACTGCGGAGCGGCGTTCGGAGATCGTGCGCTACCGAGTAGCTGAACGCCTCGAGCTCGCGATGCGCGGCCTCCGTCGCTTCCTTCGACGCACGCAGCGTGAATTCGTTTCGCCGCTGGTCGGTGATGTCCGCGGAGATGCCGAGCAGGTATTCGGGGTCACCGTGCTCGTCGAGAACGGGGACCTTCTTGGTGTGGAGCCATCGGACGCCGGTCGCCGTCGTGATCGGCTCCTCCGAGATGTCGACGAGCTCCTTGCCACGAAGCGTCTCGCGGTCCTTGTCGACGAAGGCCTTTGCTGCGTCGGGCGCGAAGAACGCGAAATCGGTCTTGCCGATGAGCTCCTCGCGTTTGAGGCCGAGCAGTTTTTCTCCCGCGCGATTGAAGCGAACGAACGCGAGGTCTTGCGCGTCCTTGACGAAGACCATGTCCGGAATGTTGTCGAGGATCGAGTCGAGAAACGCGTGCGTGCGTCGAAGCGAGCGCGCATCTTCGAGGAGCTTCGTGACGTCGCGGAAGACGAGGACCGCGCCGCGCACGTCGCCCTCCGCCGCACGGATCGGCGCCGCGCTGTCGGCGACGCGCCGCTTTCGTCCGTCCTTCGCGACCAGCAGCGCGGCGTCGTCGATCTCGACAATCCTCTTCGTGCGCATCGCTTCGTGGACCGGGTTGTCGATTTCGGTGCCTCTCGTGTCGTGCACGAGGCGGAAGACCTCGTCGATAGGCCGGCCGACGGCGCTCGCCTGGTCCCAGCCGGTGACCTCCTGGGCGACGGGGTTGATCCGGGTGACGGCACCGGTCGCGTCGGTGGCAATGACGCCGTCTCCGATGCTCTCGAGCGTGGTCGCGAGGTCGTTCTCGTTCTCGCGCGCGCGCTGCTCGGAGAGCTCGCGGTCGCGGATTGCCTTCTGGAGCCGGAGCACGACAACCGTGAGCAACACGATGCTGATCGCGCCGCCCCCGAGCTGCACCTCACGCGAGAGCCGTACGCTCTCCGCGGTGCGCGCCTCGCGCTCCTTCAGCAGCCGGCGCTCCGTCGCGACCATCGCGGCGATGCCCGCGCGTACCGTGATCATCTCGTCGGAGCCACGAAGCGTGTCCGCCGAGGAAGGGAGACGCGCGGCTCTCGGCACTCGCTCGTTCTCTGCGACCGCCTCGTCGAGGAGTCGCAGCCGATGGGTCACGTGGGGCTCGAGGGCCGCGAGACGCGTGACCTGCTCGGGATTGTCCGAGATGAGCCAGCGAAGCGCAGTCATGTGTGTGGTGGCACGGGCCGAGGCATCCCGATAGGGAACCAGCAGCGCCTCGTCGCCGGTCAGCGCGAAGCCACGCCGCCCGGTCTCCGCGTCGACCATGGCGATGAGCAGATCGTCGAGCTCGCCGAGGACCTGACGCGTGTGATCGACGCGCTCCGCTGTCTCGACCAGGGCTTCCGCGGAGCGGTATCCCAGGAGCTCGACGAGCGCGACGAGAGCGAGCGCGACCCCGAACGCGACGAGCTCGAATTTTCGGGGGCCGATCGGCACGGGGCAGGCATGATACTCCGGGAGCACGCAGGTGCGGACGACGGTTTGCGTTTGCGCCGCATCGACACCGCCTTCGTCGAGCGATACGTCTCGACCGTGGCGCCAACGGATCGCCTCGATGCCCTCGTCGAGCAGCTCGGCGATGTCCAGACCGCGACGCTGGTGGAAGCCGTAAGGCAACCAGGCTCGTTCACGTACGAGCTGAAGTGGGACGGCTATCGCATGCTCGCCGTGAAGTCGGGAAACGCGGTCCGACTCGTGAGCCGGAAACGGCAGGACTACACGAAGGAGATGGCGGGCGTCGCGCGGGACGTCGCCGCGCTCTCGACGCGCGAGCTCGCGCTGGACGGCGAGGTCTGCGCGCTCGACGACCGCGGCGTGCCGTCGTTCCAGCTCCTCCAGAATCGGCTGCGTCGCCGCGCGTCGCTGGTCTACTTCGTGTTCGATCTGCTCTGGCTCGACGGCAAGGATCTGCGCGGCCTGCCCATCGAGGAGCGCCGCCAGCTCCTCGAGCGCGTCGTCTCCGGTGTCGATCGCAAGGGCTCGATCGTGCTGTCGAGCGCCTCCGAGGGGGATCCTCGCGCGATCCTGGCGCTCGCGTGCGAGCGAGGCCTCGAAGGCATCGTCGCCAAGCGCAAGGGCTCGCGGTACGAAGCCGGACGCAAGCCGACGTGGCTCAAGGTGAAGTGCCGTCTTCGCCAGGAGCTCGCGATCATCGGGTATCTGCCGTTGCTCGAGACGCGCGACGCGGTCGGCGGCCTCTTGCTCGCGGTCGCGGAGGCGGACGGGCTCGTGTTCGCGGGGAAGTGCGGCACCGGCTTCGACGACCAGACCCGCGCATCGCTCGCGAAGCGACTCGAGCGCGATCGGATCGCGAGACCTGCCGCGAAGAACGTCCCCGCGTTCGACGGCATCGCGCGCTTCGTGAAGCCGCGCCTCGTCGCGGAGGTCGAGCTCACCGAGTGGACGCCAGCCGGCAACATCAGGCATCCCAGCTTCAAGGGCCTGCGCGAGGACAAGCGCCCCGAGGACTGCGTGCGCGAGGTGCCCGTCGCCGTCGCGGCGCCCGCACCTGTTGCTCGACGCGCGCCCACGAAGTCCGCGCGCATCGAGGTGGCAGGCGTCTCGATCTCGCATCCCGAGCGCGTGCTCTCGCCGACGGGCGTCACGAAGCTCGAGCTCGCGCGCTACTACGAGGCTATCGGCGAGCACATGTTGCCGCACGTCCAAGGGCGGCCGCTCACGCTCGTGCGCTGGGCGGAAGGCAAGCACACGGAGAAGGGCGGCACGTACCTGAGGCACGCGAAGGCGTGGGGCCCTGACGTCCTCCGTCGCGTGAAGGTCCGCGAGAAGACCAAGCTCGGCGAATACCTCGTGGCCGACACGGTCGCCGCGCTGGTCGGTCTCGCACAGATGGACATCCTCGAGATCCACACGTGGAATTCGCGCGCCGACGACGTCGAGCGGCCCGATCGCGTCGTCTTCGATCTCGATCCCGCGCCCGGCATCGCGTGGAAGGAGGTCGTGCGCGCCGCGAAGGACGTGCGCGATCGGCTCGCCGCTCTCGGCCTCCAGAGCTGGGTGAAGACCACCGGCGGCAAGGGCCTCCACGTGCTCGTTCCGCTCGTTCCGGAGGCGAGCTGGGCCGAGTGTCTCGCCTTCACGCGCGCGTTCGCACAGATGATGGTGCGCGAGGAGCCGCAGCGCTTCATCGACATCGTCCCCAAGCACGTCCGCGCCGGGAAGATCCTCGTCGACTATCTGCGAAACAACCGGACGAACACGTCGGTGGCGGCATTCTCGACGCGCGCTCGCCCCGGAGCGCCGGTATCGGTGCCGGTCTCGTGGGACGAGCTCGACGCCGACCTCCGCGACGATGCGTGGAATCTACACACGGTGCTCGAGCGGGTGAAGGCGCGTCGCTGGAAGGACCCGTGGGCCGCGTATTTCCAGGCGAGTCAGCGCTTGCCGCGCGCCACTCGCTGAGCGAGCTCGCGCCGCCGAACGGGCGGGATCGCGTCGAGCACTTCGCTCGCAGCGCGCTCGCCGCTCTCGATCGCGCCGTGCACGGTGCCGTTGTCGGGGGACGGGGCGGTGTGCTCGCCCGCGAAGAAGAGCGTGCCCGAGAGCGGTTCGCCCGTTCGTCGCGCCGCGCCGGCGCCTCCGGCGAGCGCGTACGTGTATGCGCCGCGCGTGAGCGGATCGCGGACCCAGTCGTGCGCGAAGAAGGCCTCGAGCGAATCGTGTGCAACGGCTGCGCGGATCCCGAGCAGCTTCGCGAGCCCGTCGAGCGCGCGCGCGGTTCGCTCGGTGTGATCGAGATCGCGGAGCGCGTCGGCTGCGGGACCGCCCGCCCACGCGACCAGCACCGGAGCGGCGAGGGGACGCGACGTCCAGAACGCGGGGAACGGCCCTGTCGGGTCGAAGTAGAACGCCGACTTGGCGAGCTTGTCCTCCACGTTGCCGCGCGCATGGGCCTTCACGCGCTTCGCGTCGGTCCAGAACGCATCGCGGAATCGCAGCGTGAGCTTCACGACGTGGCCCATGTCGAGGTGGTCGAGCGCCGCGCGCTTGTCGTCGAGCGGCGGATCGAACGTCACCGCGCCCTCTTCGCCCTCGGGCGCGCGCAGGACCCCGAGCGGCAACGCAATGACCGCAGCACGCGAGCGCAGGGTGATCGCGTGGCCGGTCGGGCCGTGGGCGTGGATCGAGACCTCGCCGCGCCTCCACGACACCGACGCGACGGTCGTTCCGAAGCGAAGGCAGCCCGCGGCGCGCACCGCGAGGCCCTCGGCGAGCGCGCCGTAACCGACGTGCACGCGCAAGGACCGGCCACGTCCCTCGGGGCCCCCTTTCGCCAGCGCACGTACGCCGAGCTTCGCCGCATCTCCGGCGTGGAAGCCCTGCACGAACATTCGCGTGAGCTCGTCGGCGGTGCCCGTCACGCCCGCCTTGCGGAGCGCCTCGTCCATCGTCAGATCGCCGTGCGCGGGCAGCTCGGCGAACGCGGCGGCGAGACCCTTCTTCACGTGCTCGTCGAAGTCGGGCGTCTCGGCGAGCTCGCCGCGACGGCGCAGCCATGTCGGACCGTCCAGCTCGTGGAGCGCGAACGCGAGCTCGCGGGCGAGGCGGTGAACGGCATCTGCGCCCTCGTGCACGAGCTCGGGGCCGAGCTCGATGGGCACGGGTGTTCGTGTGTCGTGCAGCGTGTGAACGCGCCCGCCGACGCGGCCGCGCGCATCGAGCAGCAGGACGTCGAGGCCCGCTCGTCGCAGCTCCGACGCGGCCGAGAGGCCGGCCATCCCGGCGCCGATGACGACGACGTCTGCGTCCATCAGTGGTGACTGTCCTCGACCTGGACCTTCCCGCGGAACGAGCGATACAGGTACGTGAAATATCCGAGCGCGAGGACCATGGCCGGGATCCACACGATGAGCCCGATCACGAGCGTCGCTCGGCCGCTCGAGGCGTTGAACGCGTCGAGCGTGTAGTTTGCATCGATCGTCGAGCGCAGGAGCACGGGATACAGCGTGCCGACCGTCGCGAACAGCAGCGTGGCCAGGAACGCGCACGAGAGCACGAACGCACGGCCGTGCTGACCGCCCGCCAGCGCGCGAGGGCACAGCGTTGCCGATGCGATGGCGACCGCCGGCAAGGGCCAGAGCCAGGGACGATGCGCGAACGCTGCGAAATGGGCGGGCTGCGTCGCCGCTGTCGCCGCAGTGAGCGCAGCGCCGACGATCATCACCACCGGCCAGAGGCGACGAGCCGCGTCGAGGCTCCGTTGATGCACCGCCGCCGACGTCTTCCACACGAGGAACGTTGCGCCGTGCGCCGCGAGCGCGGCGATCGCGAACACGCCCACCAGCGCCGTGTAGACGTCGATCGCGCCGAGGTTCTGTCCGGTGGCGTGGAAGTTCGTGAAGAGGTCCTCCTCGAACCAGCCCTGCTCGTCGACCGGAACGCCGCGCACGAGGTTCCCGAGCGCGATGCCGAGCACCGCGGCCATCACGACGGACGCGAACGCGAACATGCTGTCGAACGCCGCGCGCCACAGCGGGTGATCGAGCTTGGAGCGGAACTCGATGGCGATGCCGCGCAGGATGAGCAGCCAGAGCACCATCATGAGCGGCAGATAGAGGCCGCTGAACGCCGCCGCGTAGGCGCGAGGAAATGCGAAGACGAGCACGCCGCCGGAGACGATCAGCCACACCTCGTTGCCGTCCCACACGGGACCGATCGCGCCGAGGACCTCACGCCGCTCGGCATCGGTCTTCGCCACGAAGAGATGGAGGATGCCGGCGCCGAAGTCGAAGCCGTCCAGAACGGCATACGTCGTCAGCATCATCGCGATGAGCAGGTACCAGGTGGCTGCCATCGCTCCTCAGTGCGCTTCCTGCGTCTGCAGCTCGGGCTCGGGGTCAGGCGCCGGGCCGCGCGCGATGGCGCGACCGACGAGGAAGACGAACAAGAGCCCGAGGACCACGTAGAGGCCCATGAAGCCGAGCGTCGTGAACGCGATGCTGCCCGCGCTCACGTGGGGCGAGGTGCCGTGCTCGGTCCGCATCACACCGTAGACGAGCCAGGGCTGTCGTCCGAGCTCCGCGGTCATCCATCCCGCGGTGGTCGCGATGTAAGGGAACGGGAACGCGAGCATCAGCACCCAGAGCGCCGGGCGCGAGCGCATCAGGCGATCCTTCCAGAGGAGGAGCGCCGCGCCGGCCATGATCGCGAAGAGCAGCGTCCCGATGCCGACCATGAGGTGGTACGAAAAATACAGCAGCTCGATGTTGTCGGGCCAGAGCTCGCGCGGGAAGTCGTCGAGCCCTTTCACCTCGGCGCCGAACGATCCGTACGCCAGGAACGAGAGGACGTACGGAACGACGATCGGGTTCTCGAGACGGTGCTCCTCGACGTTCGGCTGACCGATGATCGCGAGCTCCGCGTGCGACTCGCTCTTGAAGCTGCCCTCCATCGCGGCGAGCGTCACGGGCTGATGCGTGGCGACGAGCTTGCCGTGCTGATCGCCGGTGGGGAATAGCTGTATCATACACGCAGCGAGGCCGATGACGACGCCGATGCGGAGCGCTGTGCGCGCGTGCTTCTCGTACTGGTGCATGAGCGCCCAGTAGGCGGCGACGGCAGTCACGACGAACGCGCCCGTGATCACGGCGGCGCTCATCGTGTGCGCGTACTCCCAGAAGGCCCACGCGTTGAAGAGGTAGCTCCACGCGTCGACGAGCATGACGCGACCCCGCGCGTCCACGGCGTGACCGACGGGATGCTGCATGAACGCGTTGGTCACGACGATGAAGTAGCCGGAGAGCCACGACCCGAAGAACACCATCGCGCCCGCGCCGAAGTGAGCGCGCGGGCCGAGCTTCTTCTCGCCGAAGAGAAAGAGACCGAGGAACGCCGACTCCGCGAAGAAGGCGAACATGCCCTCCATCGCCAGCGTGAGGCCGATGACGCCGCCCGAAGCATCGGAGAAGCGGCCCCAGTTCGTGCCGAACTGGAACTCCATGGGGATGCCGGTGACGACGCCGACGACGAAGTTGATGCCGAAGATGCGGGCCCAGAAGCGCGCGAGGTCGTTGTATTCTGCAGCCTTCGGGTTCCCGCGTGCGTTGGCTCGCAGCGCCAGCGCCTTGAACACCATGATCACGAGGGCGAGGCCCATCGTGAGCTGCGGAAACAAGTAGTGGTAGGTGATCGTGAAGCCGAACTGGAGCCGGCTCCACCCTAGCGCTCCCATGGCTCCACGACGTTGGGGCGCGAGCGCCGCCGTGGCAAGGACAATCGGCGGCGCCCGCTGCGATCGGTTTTCCCCGATCAGGTCTCGAGGTAGCTACGAAGCTCGACGCGCGACTCGCGCGCGCGCAGCTTGTCGAGTGCGGCACGCTCGATCTGGCGAATGCGCTCCCGGGTCAGTGAGAGCGCGCGTCCCACCTCTTCGAGCGTGTGCTCGCGGGCGCCGCCCATTCCGAAGCGCATGCGGAGCACCTGTTGCTCCCGCGGCGTGAGCGCTCCCATGAGTGTCTCGATGTGGCCGCCTAGCGCACGGAGAGAGACGGCGGTATCGGGCAGCTCGGTGTTGCCGGCCACCAGGTCGCCGAGCGTCGCGTCGCCGTCCTCGCCCATCGGCGTATCGAGGCTCGCCGGCTGCGCGGGGAGGGTGAGGATGTTCTGGACGCGCTCCGGTGCGAGGCCGGAGATGCGCGAGATCTCCTCCGCGGTCGGCTCGCGTCGGTGTTGCGTGACGAACGAAGCCCGCATCTTGCCGATGCGTCGGCGGTCGTCCGCGACGTGAACGGGCAGGCGGAGCGTTCGATCGAGGAGCGCGCGCTGGATGGCCTGCTTGATCCACCACGCGGCGTACGTGCTGAACCGGAAGCCGCGCGTGTGATCGAACTTGTCGGCTGCGCGCATGAGCCCGAGGTTTCCCTCCTGCACCAGGTCGAGGAGCGGCACGCCGCGATTGAGGTACTTGCGCGCGAAGAGGACGACGAGACGAAGGTTGCCTACGACGAGCCGCTCCTTTCCGCGTTTCAGCTCGCGGCGCGCGGCTTCGATGGCCATCGAGGCCTCGGCGTCGTCGACGGAGGACGCCGCCCCTTCACGGATGGCGGTGACGACCGAGTCGACGACCTCACCGTCGAGACGGACGCCGGCGAGCGTGTCGACGACCGCGCTCCGGAGGTCGGGATCGCCCGAGCAGCTCCCGCTCAGCGCGCCACGCACGATCTCGGTCGTACGGACGAGGTCGAGCCCGGCCTGGTCGGGGTTCAGGACGATGGCCCGGATGTCGATCTTTCCCCCGGCGAGCTCGTCCGCGAGCTTGCAGAGAGCGCGAGCACCCGAGGGGGCGCGCACGAGCGCCTCGATGAGCGCTCGCTCCGCAGCCACGATGCGACGCGCGAGCTGGACCTCTTGCTCGGGCGTGAGCACGCTGCTCGCCGCCATCTCGGCGAGGTACATGGAGTCGACGTCGACCGCGCCCGTACGCTCGTGCGCGACGCGACGCGCGCGCGGACGAACGTCGTGCTCGGCACGCTCGCGAGTGCGGTTTTTACGTGGTCGCGTGGTTGTAGCTCCACCACGCACGGTCGAGCTCTGCGTGCTCGCGCTCGCATGCGATTCAGTTCGAGTCTTGGGTCCAGTGATGTTCATGGCTTCACCACCGCGAGCACGAGGTGCTCGCGTGCGGAGTGAGAACCTAAGCATCGTGCTCGGCTCCGTCTCGACGCGCGGCGGTGAATCGTCTCCATGCAACACGTCCCCGAAGCAACGCGCGCGCCGCCGTCAAGCACGACCTTCGTTCGGCGGCACGGAAGGTAGGTCGGAGGAGCAGAAACGCGCCCGAGAATGCTCGTGGTCGCGCTTTCGCTGTCGCGGTGCGTCGTCTCGCTTGGCATGCAACACCGGAATGAGAGACGCTGTTGTCGTGAGTGAGCCCCGTGATGCGCGTCGCGATCCAGGAGTCGCACCTGGAGCTGCAGCGCCGGCTCGGCCTGCCGGCGTGAGGCCACCGGCTGTGTCGTCGCCGACGGCGCCGACGGCGCCGGTTGCGCCGCGTGCGGGAGCTCCCGTCGGCGCCGCCCCTGCAGCACCGAAGGTCGGCTCGCCGCGTCCTCCGGCAGTCGCGCCCGCAGGCGCGCCGCGTGCGCCCGCATCGCCCGCGTCACCGGCATCGCCCGCCGCGAACGCGCCCGCCGCGCGCGTAGCGACGGCGGCGACCGCGCAGACGGCGCAGCGCACGCCGCGTCGCTGGGAAGACGAGCCGGACAGCGACAGCTGGGAGAACGCCGATACGGTGAACAGCTTCCCGGAGCCGAACGATCTTCCGGCGCCGACTCCGCGCAACCTCCCCGAGCCGGCTCCGCAGCCGCGCGTTGCCGCGGCCGCGCCACCTCCGACGCAAGCTTCGCCCTCGCCAGCGACCGCCGCCGCGCCCGCGACCCCGGCTTCGCCGGGCACGATGCGCGGTCCCTATCCGACCGCGCCGGGCATCGGCGATACCGCGCCCGATCTCGTCGCTCCTGCGCCAGCTGCTCCTGCGCCAGCTCCCGCGCCAGCTGCTCCCGCTCCGCCACCACCCCCCGTCGCGGCGGCCGCTGCCCCTGCGATCCGCGCCGCGGCTGCTCCCGGCCCGGCGCCGGCGGGCCTCGGCTCGGCGATGCGCGAAGAGGTCTGGACCATCGTTCGCGCCGCCGTCGAAGAGGCGATGGGCCCGATGGTCGCGCGTCAACGCGAGCTCGAAGCGCGCGTCGAACGCGCCGAGCGCGCGGTCGCGTCAGGCGGATCGACGCGAGCCGCAGCGCCGTCCATGGGAGGCTCGATCCCCGTCGCGTTCGGGCCCTCGATCGCGCCGCCGCCGGCAGCGGCTCCGAAGCCCGCGCGCATGCCGAGCTTCGATCAAGATACGACCGTGAGCGGCCCGCGCGGGCAAACGCGCGGGCCGATGGCCTCGCTGCCGCCTCAGGGGTACGGCGTCACCGTCATCAACTCGACGCGACCGGAGCTCGACCTCGCATCGGTCGGTCCGGTCGACGTCGACGGCTTCGACGGCGGGCGGCGCAAACGTCGCGTCGCCGGCGCCGTCGTCGTGCTCATGCTGATGATCGTCATCGGCGTCGTGACGATGACCGTCCTCAGTCACAGCTGATCGCTCACTTCGCGATCGCGACCGCTCGTTCACCGACCTCTGCAGACGTGCGAGCGACCGCGGGACGGGCGCGGGCGGCGAGCACGCCGCGGAACGCGTCACGGTAGCTCCACGCGAGGTAGATCTCCGCGGCGAGCAGGAACACGACCATCACCGGGTTCGGCGCCAGCGCGAGGTGGAACGCGGCGATGTTCACCACGATCGGGGCGAGCAGCGTCAGGGCGAGCGGCACGAACCGGTTCGACAGCAGGAGGACGCCTGCCGCGACCTCGATGCTCTTGAGGAGCGGGAAGAAGTACCCCGCGCCGGCGAGACCTCCGAGGAACGGCATCGCGCCGGCCGGCATGGGCGGCTGCGGCAGGAACTGGAGGAAGCCGTTCAGCCCGAACACGAAGAAGACGAGTCCGAGCAGCACGCGCGTAGCGACCGGAAGCACCTTGGAAATCATGGGAAATTCTCCTTCCGAGCTCGTTGAGCTCTGGAACACCTCGAATCTAACTGTTGCTGGGGCGCGCACTAGTGAGCTCTAATGCAACCTATAGTTCGCGAGGAACGAACAATGGATCTGAACCGTGTCTCCGCTTTCGTTCGCGTCGTCCACGACGGCAGCTTCACGGCCGCGGCGAAGGCGCTCGGTCTTCCGAAGTCGTCGATCAGCCGCAGCGTCGCGCAGCTCGAACAGGACCTCGGGATACGCCTCCTCCACCGGACGACGCGGCAGCTCCATCTCACCGACGCCGGCACCGCGTTCTACGAGCGCGTCTCGCGCGCGCTCGGTGACATCGACGAGGCGACCACGGCAGCGTCCGACATGCAGGCCGAGATGAGCGGCGTCGTGCGCGTCACCGCGCCGGTCGACCTCGGCGTGTGGTCACTCGCGCCGATCGTGGCGCGCTTCGTCCGCAAGCACCCGAAGATCCGCGTCGAGGTCTCGCTCACGGGCCGCGTCGTCGATCTCGTCGCCGAGGGGTTCGATCTCGCCGTGCGCGCTGGACCGCTCCGCGACTCGTCGCTCATCGCGCGGCGCGTCGGCGGGCTCGAGTCCGTCGCGTATGCATCGCCGAAGTACCTCGCGCGGCGCGGTGAGCCTAAGAAGCTCGCCGATCTCGCCGAGCACGACTGCGTCCTCTTCCGATCGACGAGCGGCAAGGCGACGTGGTCGCTCAGTCGCGAGGACGGCACCGTCGCCTCGGTCGACGTCACCGGCTCGGTCGCGACCGACGACATGTCTTTCGTGCGGAAGGCGGTGCTCGTCGGATGCGGCGTCGGCATCCTGCCCACGTTCCTCTGCGCACGCGCCGAGGTCACCGGAAAGCTCGTACGCGTCCTGCCCGAGTGGACTCTCCACGGTGCCGTGCTGCACGTGGCGTATCCCTCGAACCGCTTCGTCCCTCAGCGCGTGGCGGTCCTGAGGGATTTCCTGCTCGAGGCGCTCGGCAAGATCGGCACGGAGTGCGAGTCGAAGCGTGAGGCCCACGACGCCACGAGACGGAAGCGCGCCGTCACTGCGTGAGGAAGAACGACCACGTCGCTTCGGCGGCGCGGTCCCAGACCCAGTGACCGAGGCCGGGCACCGGGCAGAAGCCCACCGCCTTGCCGGTCGGGCATCCGCGGTAGACGTGACAGAGCTCGTAGCCGGTCGTCTCCATCTCGTCGGTCTTGCACCCGTTGACGTACGCCCAGTACTCGGCGGAGAAGCGCCCGCTGCTCAGCGTCACGCCCATGTCGTCTTCGCCGTGCAACGCGAGCATCGCGATCGGCGCCTGGTCGGGGCACTTCGGGTAGCCGTTCGGCCACGTCTGCCCCTGCTTGTACGGAGCGCCGCCGGCGTTGGATGCGATGGCGCGGAGGAGCCCGCTGCGGCGGCACGCGATGACGTTGGCGAGGAAGCCGCCGCTCGAGTAGCCCGTGGCATAGAGACGCGAGCGATCGACCGGGAAACGCGCACTGAGCTCGTCGAAGATGGCCTCGGCGAGCTTCACGTCACGGTTGTCGAGCGTGCTCTCGAGATCCCAGCTGAAGCCGATGCCGTCGGGGTAGGCGAGGATGGCGTCCTTGCCGGAGGCCTTCTCGAACGGGTAGCCGCGATGGAAGCTCTCGCCCTCGCCGCCGTCGCCGTGGAGGACGAGCACGACGGGATAGCGTTTACCGGGCTCGAGCGCGCGCGGCTCCACGAGGACGTATTTGCGCTTGGCGCCGTCCACGTCGATGACGTGGAACGAGGAGGTCGTGAGCGCGATGCCGTCTTTCGGCGGAGCGCGCTCCGGCAAGATGGTGCTCTCACCCTCGATAGTGTGCGTCGAGACCACGTGTCGATCGCGACGGCACGCACCCGACGAGAAGACGAGCGCGATCGCGAGCCCGCCCAGCGCGAGCCTTCCCAGCTCGGCGCGCAGGGCCCACGGCCGACCCTCGAGCAGCGCCCCGATCGCGACGAGCGCGCCGAGCACGGCGGCGACGCCCACGAACACGACGTTGCGCGGCAGCCCGTGATGCCACATCAGGAGCGCGAACGTGGCGGCGACGACGCCGACGTATTGCAGCGCGACGTAGGTCGCCAGCTTCCGCGAGACGGGGCGATCGTACTTCGTGCGATCGGCGACGGGCGGGGTCTCGACGACGTAGCCGCGTGGCTTCCACGCTGGTGATGCGAACCACACGCGGAGCTTCTCGAGGGGACCGGTGGCCGCGCGCATCATCGTGCGCATCTCGAACCAGTAGTGGACCTGGGCCCACATCGCGTCGAAGCTCGCGAGCGGCTTCGTGATGCCGTAGACGGGCGGCTCGACCTCCTCTTCGTAGGTGCCGAAGAGGCGATCCCAGACGACCAGCGTCGCACCGTAGTTCTTGTCGAGGTACTGCGTGTTGATCGCGTGGTGGACGCGATGATGGCTCGGCAGGTTGAGGAGTAAGTCCACGGGCCCGCGCACCTTCCGTACGAGCTGCGTGTGAATCCAGAACTGGTACAGCGTGGAGAGGGCGTGCGTGACGGCGAAGACGAGCGTCGGCACGCCGAGCAGCGCGAGCGGCAGATAGAACGGCAGCGCCGTCCAGCTCGTGAGCACCGACTGTCGGAGCGCGACGGCCAGGTTGTAGTCCTCGCTCTGGTGATGCACGACGTGCGCGGCCCAGAGGAAGTTCACCTCGTGACTGAGGCGATGCCACCAGTAGTAGAGGAGGTCGACTCCGACGAAGGCCACCACCCACGGCAGCCAGGGCCTACCCCACGAAGGCGTGAGGCTCACGAGATGCGCGTGTCGATAGACCCAGTCGTAGATCGCGAGCTGCGCGGCCGCCCAGAAGATGAGGATGACCTGCGAGGTGATCCCGCAGCTCAGATCCGTCAGCGTGTCGGTGAATCGATAGACGCTGACGCCACGCCGCTTCGCCCAGAGCAGCTCGAGGCCGATGAGGACGAAGAAGAACGGAACCGCGAGCGCGATCGGATCGGGCATCTCACATCGCGTGCGCGCGTGCCCACGGGAACACCCACGTGCGGAATACACGCGTTCCGCCACGACGATCGAAGTCGCTGCGGATCGCCTCCGGGACGTCGCTCCAGGGGAGGCGCTTCGAGGCGGTGCCGGCGTTCCCGTCCTCGTAACGGACGCGGAGTGTGACCTCGGCCTCGGTGTCGTGCGCGTACTTCACGAACTCGAGCTCGACGGCCTTCACCTTCTCCTCGACGCGTGAGACGACGTCCGCGTCGGGCTCGCCACGGAGGGACTGCGCGAGCTTCCGGCGCTCCTCCGGCGTCGACGAGCGCATCCCGAGGGCGCCCTCGGCGAGCTCCACCTCGAGGGCGTCTGCGATCCACCGGTCGAGCGCGGGCGTCGATTCGCGTGCGACTTCTGCCCCGCCGCCCTTGTTCGCGCGCGAACGCATGAAGAAGTAGGCGGCGAGCGCGATGGCGGCGACGACGGCAACGAGGCTCATGCCGTGAGCATAGCTCAGGGCGGGGGCGCCTGCTCGGCGTGCCGGAACACGACCGTGAGGTTGTTCGCGGGCATTTCCGCGACCTCCTCGAGCGTGAATCCACGCGCTGCGGCCTCGTGCACGACGGTCTCGAGATCGCGGACGCCCCACGCGGGGTTGCGCGAGCGCAGGCTCTCGTCGAACGCGGCGTTGCTCGGTGCCGTGTGAGCGCCGCCACGACGATAGGGGCCATACAGCGCGAGGATCCCGCCGCCGAGGATCTTCGCCGCGCCGTCGAGGAGCCCGAGGCATGCCTCCCACGGCGCGATGTGGATCATGTTGATGCACAGCACGACGTCGGCGCGATCGACCGGCCACGGCTGCTGCGTCACGTCGAGCGCGAGCGCTGGGCGGACGCGGTCTGCGCCCTCGTGCGCCGCCCACGCGTCGATGCTCGCCCGAGACGCCGCGTCCGGGTCCGTCGGCTGCCAGCTCGCGACCGGCAGACGTTGCGACAGATAGACCGCGTGCTCGCCGCTGCCGCTCGCGATCTCGAGCACGTGGTCGCCCTTGCGGACGAAGCGCACGAGCACGTCGAAGATGGGCTCGCGATTACGAGCGGCGGCAGGGGCGAAGCGTCGGTTGTCGTTCATGCGTGGCGAGCTTGTTCTAGCTCGCCTTCTTCGCCTTGATCGAGAGCTTGATCACGACGTCGTCGCGGATCAGGTCGTTGGGCTTTCCCGGATAGTTGAGCGAGAAGTCGCGACGGTTGATCGAGAACTCCGCTTCGAGGCTGGCGCTGTCACCTGCGACGACGATGGTCGCCGGGAAGGTCACCGACTTCGTGATTCCCTTGATGGTGAGGTTGCCCGTGACGGTGTTCGTGGCGCCCTTCTCGCCGCCCTTCTTGATCTCGGTCGACACGAAGGTCGCCTTCGGCTCCTTCGCCGTGTCGAAGAAGTCCGGCGACTTGAGGTGGCCGGTGAGCTGCGCCGTGTCCGTCGTGATCGAGTCGGTGTCGATCTGGACGTCGACCTTGCTCTTCTCCGGCGAGCCGTCGGCCACGTCGACCGTGCCCTTGAACGTGTTGAAGCCGCCGTCGTGCTTGCCGGTCACCTTGGAGCCGACGAAGGAGAGCTTCGACGTGCTCTGGTCGAACGTGTACTTGACCGTGCCCTGCGCCGGGCTGCCGTTCGCGACCGCCGACTGGCTCGTCGTCGTCACGGCCTCGCCGGTGGTGGCCTTCGCCTTGCCCTTGGCGGGGTCGTCGCAGCCGGTCAGGGCGATGGATGCCACGCCGAGCGCGAGAAACGCGCTCGCGAGGATGTTGGATGTAGAGTGCATGGTCCTGTCTTTCGTCACTTTGCTCACTTCTGCTTGATGAGCTCGACGTCGAGCGCGATGGAGATCTCGTCTCCGACCACGACGCCGCCCGCCTCGAGGACCGTGTTCCAGGTCATGCCGAAGTCGGAGCGCTTGATCTTCGTCGTCGCCGAGGCGCCGATGCGCACGTTGCCCCACGGATCGGTCTGCTCCGGCGTCGGGCCGTCGATGGCGAGGACGACTTCGCGCGTCGTGCCGCGGATGGTGAGGTTGCCGACGAGCTCGAGGTGCTTGTCGCCGCGACGGAGCGACGTCGACTCGAAGTGGATGGTCGGGAACTTCTCGGCGTCGAAGAAGTCGGCGCTACGGAGATGCGTGTCGCGCTGCGGCTCGCGCGTGCTGATCGAGGCGACCTCGATGTCCGCCTTCACCGACGTAGCCTCGGGCTTCGACGGGTCGTAGGTCACGGTGCCGCTGACCTTCTGGAACTCGCCGCGCACGTTCGAGATCATCAGGTGGCGAACGCTGAACGTCGCGTTGGTGTGCGAAGCGTCGATGGTCCAGGTGGTGGACGGGGCTGCGGCGGTGCCGGTGGCGGCGGTGGTCGTGGTCTGCATGGTCATCTCCTCGTGGTCGGTCGTCGTGGACGAACTGACCGATGCGACGATGCTCCTCGAGGTTGCCCCGGAATAGCCGCCGCGGCACGAACGGATTGTTGCTACGAGCGCAACAGTCCGCTGCGACGCACCAGATCACGCGGGATCGCCGCGGTATCCGTGCAGCCCGCGAGCTGCATCGCGCGGGTCAGCTCCTCGTCGAGGAGCGCGAGCACCCGCGAAACGCCCGCCTCGCCTGCGGCGCCGAGGCCCCACAGCACCGGCCTTCCGACGAACACCGCACGCGCGCCGAGACCGAGCGCGACGAGCGCGTGAGTGCCGGAGCGAATGCCGCCGTCGACATAGACCTCGGCGCGTCCGCCCACGGCTTCGAGCACCTCGACGAGCGCGTCGGCGGTCGCGGGAGCGAGGTCGAGCTGGCGTCCTCCGTGATTCGAGACCCACACCGCGGCAGCCCCGTGATCGAGCGCGGCGCGCGCGTCGTCGCCGCGCACGAGGCCCTTCACGACGAGCGGCAGCGGCGCGCAAGCCGTTGCGAGCTCGGCGAGGTCCTTCCAGCTGAACGCCGGATCGTGGCGCGACGCGACGAACCTCGCGAGCTCGCTTCCGGCGCCGGCGCGGAGGTCCGGCGGCAGGATGTCGACGAGGTTCGCCATCGCAAGGCCGGCAGGAAGCCCGAATCCGTTGCGGACGTCGGCGCAGCGTCGCCCGAGCACCGGCGTGTCGCACGTGACGACGATGCCGCCGTACCCCGCGGCCTTCGCGCGCGCGACGAGGTTCGCGGTGAACTGCCGATCGGTGTGGACGTACAGCTGGAACCAGCGCGGCGCCGTCGGCGCGACGGCCGCCACGTCTTCGAGCGTGGTGGTCGCCAGCGTGGATGCGACGTACAGCGTTCCCGCGCGTGCCGCCGCGCGTGCCGTGGCGCGCTCGCCTCCCGCGTCGGCGAGCGCGTGGTACGCCGTCGGCGCGATCAAGATGGGCGAGGGGAGCTCCGTTCCCAGGACCGACGTCGTGAGCCGTGGTGACGTCACGTCGACGAGCGCGCGATACCAGAGCTCGTACGTCGTCCACGCGTCGCGGTTCCGGCGGAGCGTGTGCTCTTCGTCGGCGCCCGACCGGTAGTAGTCGTAGGCCATCGTCGAGAGTCGGGCCCGCGCGGCGACCTCGAAGTCGTCGATCGTCACGCAGGATGCGAGCGTCTCGGCGAAGGCGTCGGTCACCGGCGGCGCTCCCAGGTCATGACGGCTTCTCGATCTCGATGTAGCCCTCGCCCTGGAAGATGCAGACGCGCGCGACGCGCTGGAGCCGCGCGATCTGCTGCTCGAGGTTGTCGAGCGTCACCTCGTCTTGGAGCGCGAGGATGGTGGAGACGACGTCCTTGTCTCGCCCGTCGGCGAAGAGCACCAGGTCGCTTCCGGAGTCCTCGGCGTCCGTGACGTGGAAATGGATGGATCCGTCACAGGTGTGGTGTTCGACACGCAACAGGTGTCCGTTCGGCGACTCGTACTGGAGCGCGAGCGCGCCGAAGCCGCTGACGGTGATCCCGGCGTCGCGCATGGATTGCATGGGGTCGACCCAGCCGCGCGCGACCAGGCTCTCGCGGATGAGCGTGGTGGTCTCGTTGGGCTCGTCGTCGTGAGCGTCGCCGGCCGCCGCAATCGTGTCGTTTCGCGCACCGACTGCGCCGATCACGTCGTCGGCGTCGACGTCGAGGACGCCGCAGACCTGGCGCACGACGTCTTCTTCTTCGGGCGCGAGGCCGTCTGCGCATGCCACGGCGCACGCGGCTCGCACCGCCTCGTACCTGCGCTCGCTCGGGATGCGAGCAGGGAGCTTCGCCACGTAGTCGTCGACGCCGTTGTCGGAGATCGATCCGAGCTCTCCTTCGAGGAGCGCCGGGAGCTGCATCACGTCGAAGTCGTCACCGAGGAGGTGGCCGACGCGGGCGCTCAGGGCGCCGAGCTCCTTTTCGGAGATCTCTCCGTCGACGGCCGAGAAAAGGATGCAGAGTCCAATCTCTGCTTCGATGCTGCGCTGGGTCATGAACGCGTCATGCTCGCACGGCAGCGGCGTGTGTCACAACGGCGACGGCTCGTCCTTGGGCTTCTCCGGCTCGGTCACGGTCGCAGTCGAACTTGCAGTTGCAGTCGCAGTCGCATTCGCGGCGCCCGGCGCGTCCGGCACCCCGCGTTTCCGGAGCAGCGCGGGATCGCGCGTGACGCCGAGGCTCTTGCCGCAACGTCGGCAGCGGAAAACGATCCGCTCCGGCAGCGGTGTGATGCCGAGCATGCTGAGCTGAATCCAGCCCCACAGCGTGTACTCGGGGTCCTGAGCGACCTCGGGGTGCCCTCGGGTGTGACCGCACGCGCACGTTCGCTGCCGCATGGATCCCACCATAGAGGCGACGCGCGCCGCGTGCCATGGCGGTGACGGCGGTCGCGAGCTCGACCGCCAAATCGATGGCGCTACCTTCCGCCACACTGCTCCTCGCTGCCCGTTGGAATCCGCGGCGATCGCGCGTTTGGCTCGGCTCGACGAATGGCCTCGACCGCGGCGCGGACGTTGCACCACCAGCCGTGCATGAGAAACGTAGTCGGTATCCTGCTCGCCGCCGCGGTTGGGATCCACTGCAGCGCGCCGACCGAATCATCCGACCCGTCGTCGGCGCCGGCGGCAGATGCCGACCAAGGACGCGCGCAGACCCCTGCGCCTCGCGAGCCCGCCACGAGCGATCAGGACCCGAGCCCGGAGCCGATCGGCAGCGGCACCGCCGCGCCGGCGTTCTCGCCGCTGCTCCAGGAGAACGCGACCACGCACGTCACGTCGACCGTCACCGACTCCGCGGGCGCGTCGTATGCGACCGGCACCTTCGAAGGGCGGGTCACGATCGGTGACCGAACATGGATTCAGAGCCGCGGTGACAAGGACGTGTTTCTTCTCAAGATCGACGAGAAGGGCCACCTGCTGTGGGTGCGCACCGTTGGCAGCGGCCTCGCCGAGAGCGGCCCGCGCGTCACGCTCGATCCGGACTCGACGCACGTTCACATCGTCGGAATCACGAAAGGCAAGATGGACTGCGGGTCCGGTCCGCTCCCGACGTGGAGCTCCGACACGTTCTTCTTCTGCGTGTTCGGCGGCGACGGCGCGCCCTTGTCGGGGGGCGTCTTCCCGACCGGCGTTCCCTGAACGATCGCTTTCGCGTTACCCTGCGCGCATGAAGCGCATCGCTCTGTCGGGGCTCGTCGCGATCACCTCTCTCGCTCTGCTCGCCGCTTGCGACGAGGACAAGAAGAAGGAGGAGCTGCTCGCCAAGGCGGGGGCTTCCGCGTCGGCCGCGGCCGCAGCCGCGGCCCCCGACGCTGCGATGGCCGGGAGCGCCGCCAGCGCCGCGCCGTCGGCGGCTGCCAGCGCGGCGGCGCCGAAGAAGGACGTGGTCTGTCAGACGGGACCGGATCTCACGCTGACGGATCCGGACATCGAAGCGCAGGTCCGGCTGAAGCTCGCGAAGCCGAAGGACCCGCTGAAGATGAGCGACCTGGCCAACCTGAAGTCGCTCGATCTCACGAAGAAGAAGGAGCTCGACGAGCTCGACCCGTGCATCTTCCCGAAGCTGACGGGCCTCAAGCACCTCTATCTCGGCCCGGGAAAGCTCAACGACCTGAAGCCGATCTCGAATTTGATCCGGCTCGAGTCGCTCCGCGCTTCGATCAACGAGGTCGAGGATCTGAAGCCGCTCGAGAAGATGGCGAGCCTGGACGTCCTGGATCTCGGACGAACCCACGTGCGCGACATCAGCTCGCTCGCGGTGCTCACGAATCTCACCGAGCTGCAGCTCGACAACACGCAGATCTCCGATCTCAAGCCGCTCGAGAAGCTGAAGAAGCTGCAGAAGCTGAGCATCAAGAACACGCTCGTCACGGACGTGAGCCCGCTGAAGGGGTTGACCGATCTCAAGATCCTGAACGTCGAAGGCTGCGCGATCTCGAACCTCGACACCATCCAGCCGCTCATCGCGAAGGGCCTGCGGATCGTCACGAAATAGGATTACAGTCCGCGGCGTCATGCGAACGATCGTCGTCGGGGCGGGCTCCGCCGGGTCGGTCATCGCGTCGCGGCTCAGCGAGGACGAGCGTCACGAGGTGGTGCTCGTCGAGGCCGGGCCCGACTACGTGAACGCCGCGGAGCGACCCGAGGTCCTTCCGGACGCGCTCCGCGACGG
>FTCS01001037.1_pt1 | contig 25676 bp, 22 predicted proteins | sample 1639391 | NCBI WGS metagenome assembly FTCS01 (sample SAMEA3914864, study PRJEB12502) | metagenome | biome: forest; material: soil | place: USA | collected 2012-03-12 | depth 0.3 m | reverse complement strand
GGAGCGAACGAGCGGGCGCCCGTGGCGTCGAGTGCGTCGCGCCAGCTGGCCCCTCGGACGCCGAGCCACCACGGGGCGCCGGCGGCGCGGCCGACGACTTCTCGGTCGCGCACCTCTGCGGCGAAGACGAACGACCATCCTTCCTGTTCGGCCTCCGTCACGTAGCCCGTGGTCTCCGCGAACTCGGCGAACTCGGCGACGCGGACGGCGTGCGGAGCGATGCGGAACGTGGCCAGCTCGGAGGAGCGCGACGGCCCTTCGCCGTCCTCGACGATCCAGGGCTCATCCGTGCCGACGACGTAGGTGCCGCCGGGGATCTCGTTCAGCGTGAGACCCACGCCGTCAGCAGTCGTGCGAGCGCGTCGACATCATCGGGATCGATCATCTCGAATGGCGAGTGCGTGTAGCGCGTCGGCACGCAGAGGAGCGCGGTCGGCATCCCCGCCTGCACGAACGCGACCCCGTCGGAGCCATACCCCGCGAACACCCCGTGCTGCCACGGGATGCCCGAGGCATCGGCGCAGTCGGAGAGCTTCCACGACAGCGCATGGTCGTAGGCCACGCGAGCGTCCTTGTGCACGACGATCGGGCCGCGGCCCAGGCGCCCTGCGTACCTCGTCTCCCCGACGGTGGGAATGTCGCCGACCAGTCCGACGTCGAGCGCGATCACCTGGTCGAACCGTTCGGCGCGCGCGAGCGCAGTGGCGCCGTGCAGCCCGTTCTCCTCCTGCACGGTCGCCGCCACGTACAGCTCCACTCCGAGCTCGCGCCCGTCGACCGCCTCGAGGAGGAGCTCGAGCGCGAGCAGGCAGATGCGGTCGTCCATCGCAGTCCCGACGATCCGCCGCCCGACCTCCCGCGGCGACGTCCGGAAGACGACAGGCGAGCCGACGTACACCCCGGCCTCGCGTGCATCGGACGCGCTCTCTACGCCGATGTCGACGAAGAAGTCATCCCAGTCGCCGATCGGCGTCTCGACCTGCGCCTTCGTCATCACGTGGCCGCTCGCCGCGGCGACGACGCCGTTCGCAACCACGCCGTCGCGGCCCAGGACGAGCGCGGCGTGGCCGGCCATGTGACGCGGCTCGGGGCCGGCGTTGCGCGAGCCCTGCGCGGTGTCGAGGAGCAGGAAGCCGTCCTCGGTTATGTGGCGGACGACCCAGCCGATCTCGTCCAAATGTGCTGCGACGAGCACCCGCCGGCCGCTCCCGCCGACCCGGGCCAGCAGGTTCCCGAGCGGGTCGACGGTCAGTTCCTGCGCGAAGGGACGCCAACGGTCGGCGACGAGGGCGCGCAGCTCCTCCTCCCGGCCGGAAGGGGCGGCGGTCGCGCACAGTGCCGTCAGCCGGTCGAGCACCCCGTCGTCAACTCCCGGTCTTGACGCTCTCACGGCCGCGGGTTAGCATCGGCGTTCGAGTATACAAGTCGCTGAAAAAGATTTCTTTGAGCACGAAGGCATCTTCGCCGCACGAAGAGACGCAACTCCGCGGGCGGGCCCCAGCCCCTGCCGGAGCCCCCAAACAACCCGGAAAGGGAGGCAGATGGGAATCATCGTTGGTCGCAATCGCAGGGGGTCCCGTCGCTTTGCACTCGCGCCGGTCGCCGCCCTCGTTGCCGCGCTCGTCGTCGTCGTGGGGGCGACGGCAGCCACGGCGACGCACGGCAACAAGGACGCCGGGGGAACGCTCACGTGGGCGATCCAGACGAACCCGGCGAGCCTGTTCGACGCCTACTACTTCTCGGCCGAGGGATCGCAGATCTTCTCGCTCGTCCAGGACCACATCCTGGCTCCGGGCACGTTCGGTCAGCCGAAGACCGGGGAAGGCGCCGTCGCCTCGAGCTGGAAGGCGGTCAACCCGACCACCTACACCTACACGATCCGCAGCGGAGTGAAGTTCTCGGACGGGTCGACGCTCACGGCCAAGGATGTCGCGTTTTCGATGAACGTCCACCGGGATCCGAAGACGGGCTCGAAGATGTCCGACTTCTTCGGGAACGTGAAGTCGATCACCGCGAAGGGGAACGTCGTGACGGTGCGGCTGATCAAGCCGGACTCGAACTGGCAGTACACGCCGGCGGCCAGCCCAGGCCTCGTGTACTCACAGGCCGACTTCCTGAAGGACGGCCAGAGCTTCGGCACGCCGAGTGGCATGCCGATCGGCACCGGGCCGTACATGTTCTCCTCGTTCGAGCCCAACTCGCGCGTCGTGCTCAAGCGAAACCCGTACTACAAGGGCAAGAAGTACCCGTGGGACACGATCGTCTTCCCGCTGATCCCCGATGAGCAGGCACGCCTGCTCGCACTGCAGAGTGGGCAGATTGACGGCACCTTCGCGGTGCCGAACAACTCGATCAGCACGTGGGTCAAGGCGAGCGGCATGAGAGTCGGCACGTACGTGTCCGGTGGCTGGCGCGGTTTCTCGCTCGACACAGAGGACGGCCCGTTCCAGGACATCCACGTGCGTCGCGCACTCGCGTACTCACTCGACAAGGTCGGCATCAACGAGGCGCTCACGTCGAGCCGCGGCAAGGTGCTCGCAGGCCTGCCGCCGCTTATCTTCCTCAAGGCGCTCTTGCCGGAGAAGGAGATCGACGCCGCACTCAAGAAGGTGCCGGCATACCCCTACAGCGTCGCAAATGCGAAGGCAGAGCTCGGCAAGTCGGCGTACCCGAGCGGGTTCACCACGACCCTGAACGTCCCGACGGGCTGCCCCGCGTGTCTGCTGCTCTCGCAGACGCTTGCACAGGGGGCGAGCAAGATCGGCATCACGATCAACCTGAACATCATGCCGGGCCCGCAGCGGTTCCAGGTCATCCTGGATCACAAGCCGCACCTCGGTATCCAGGTCCTGGGCCAGGCTCCTGACTCGCCGCATCCGATGCAGTACCTCGATCTGCTCTACACGAGCTCGCACGCTGCACCGGGATTCGAGAACTCGGCGAACTACAAGAACCCGACCGTCGACAAGCTGATCGCGCAGGGCCTGCAGACGCAAAACATGCAGCTCGCTGCACGCAACGCCCTGAAGGTCATGCAGATCGTCGCGAAGGACGTGCCCTACATCCCCGTCTTCATGTTCCCAGGGGCATGGGCGGTTCGGTCCGGCTGGGAATTCAAGTCCTCGCTCGGCCCGTTCTTCTACAACCAAGTCTGGTTGCAGCACCTGGTCGCCAAGTAAGCGGGTGACGGCGGCTGGTACAGACGTCCGGCTGACGGAGCCGTCCCAACTGGGGACGGCTCCCGACGCCGCGTACATCAGTCGGGGGCGGTGGTTGACGCGGTACGTCCGCCGTCGCCTGCTGATGCTCATTCCGCTGACGTTCATCGTGAGCGTGGCCGCGTTCGGCATGACACACGCCGCGCCGGGCGGGCCTGTAGCCGCCCTGTTGCAGGACCTCCCGTCGTCGCCGGCGACGATCGCTGCGATCAAGGCGCGGTATCACCTCAACGACTCAATCGCGTTGCAGTACTGGCACTGGATCGTCGGCCTCTCGCACGGCGATCTCGGCCGCTCGATCATCACGAACGACACGGTGACGAACGAGATGACGGCGCGGCTCGGCGTGTCGCTGATCCTCAACGCGGCCGGCATCTTCATCGCGATCGCGGTGGGGATCCCGCTCGGCGTGCTCGCTGCGCTGCGCCGTGGGCGTGCGCTCGACCGGCTGCTCGTCACGGTCAGCGTCCTCTTCATGAGTACGCCCGCATTCGCGCTCAGGCTGTTCGCGCTCTACTTCTTTGGGTTCAAGTTCGGCTGGTTCCCGCTCTACGGGCCCGGCCACGGCGTGGTCGATCGCGCCCATCATCTGGCCCTTCCTGCGATTGTGCTCGGCCTTCACGGCATGGGCTTCGAGATGCGGCTGACGCGCGCCGCGATGCTCGAGCAATTCGAGCAGGACTACGTCGCGTTCGCGCGCGCCCGTGGGCTGAGCTCGTTCCATGTCACCGTTCACTACGCGCTGCGGAACGCGCTCATCCCGGTGACCACCGCGGCAGGGTTGCTGCTCACCGGACTGCTGACGGGCTCGGTGCTCGTCGAGACCGTCTTCGGCCTGCCCGGGCTCGGCACGTTGCTCGTCAGTTCCGTGATCAACGGCGACTTTCCGATGGTCCAGGGATTGCTGCTCTTCATCGCGGCCTGGATCATCCTGATCAACATCCTGGTCGACGTCGCGTATGCGTTCATCGACCCGCGCGTCGGTTTCGAGAAGGCGGTGGGCTGATGGCGTTGTCGGCGGCGCCGTCGTTCCGCAGCGCGATCGTCGGCCGTAGTCGCTGGCGGCGGGTTCCTTCCGTCTTCGTCACGATCTCGATCGTGATCGTGATCGTGGTCGTGTTTCTCGCGATCTTCGGTGAATGGATCCGCCCGTACGACCCGGCTACTCAGGATCTCTTCCATACGAGCGCGAAACCGTCGAGCGAACACTGGCTCGGCACGGACGGCCTGGGCCGCGACATCTTCTCGCGCATGATCACCGGCGCGCGGCCCGCGATCACGGGGCCGTTCATCGTCGCAATCACCGGCCTGATTGCGGCGAGCGGGCTGGGAATCCTCTCGGGTTACATGGGCGGGACGATCGACATGATCATCCAGCGTTTCGTCGACTTCATGTTCGCGCTCCCCGGTCTGCTGATCGCGATCGTGATCGTCGGAGTCGTGGGAGGCGGATACTGGCTTGCCGTCGCGGTGCTGAGCCTGCTCAACTTCTCGGGTGGCGTGCGCATCCTGCGTGGCGCAGCGCTCGAGCAGCGATCCCTGCCCTACGTCGAGGCGGCGCGCACGCTGGGCGTGCCACGCCGCAGGATCATGTACCGCCACATCTGGCGCAACATTTCGCCGATCGTCTTCGCGAACGCGGCGCTCGACTTCGCGCTTGCGCTCGTCGCGCTCTCGAGCCTCTCGTACCTGGGCCTCGGAACGTCACCCGGTGCCGCGGAGTGGGGGCGCATGCTCGCCGAGAACCAGCCGCTGCTCTTCAGCAATCCCGTGGGCGTGCTCGCGCCGGGGCTTGCGATCGTTCTCTTCGCAACGTCGGTGACGATTCTCGGCGACTGGTTCTACGACAAGTTCTCATTCAGCGGGAGGACGGGCCGCTGATGACGGCGCTGCTGGAGGTCGACGACCTGCGTGTGGGCTATGACGGCCGCACGCTCGTCTCCGGCGTCAGCCTCCACGTCAACCGCGGCGAGACCGTGGCGATCGTCGGAGAGTCCGGCAGCGGGAAGACGCTGACGGCGCGGGCGATCATCCGGTTGCTGCCGACCGGCGTGGAAGCGGCCGCCGAGCGAATGACGGTCGACGGCGAGGACGTGCTCGGGCTCAATGACCGGCAGGCTGCCCGCCTGCGCGGAAACAAGGTCTCGATGATCTTCCAAGACCCGTTCACGATGCTGAACCCCGTCAAGCGTTGCGGCGCGCATCTCGAGGAGGTGCTCCGCAACCAACCCGATGCCGGTCGGCGAGGCGCGACGCGTGCCGAGGCCGTGCGCAGGCTCGCCGAGGTCGGGATCACCGATCCGGGTGCGGCCGACCGCTATCCGTTCCAGCTCTCGGGCGGGATGCGTCAGCGGGTCGGCCTCGCTGCGGCGCTCGCCGGAGATCCCGAGCTGCTGATCGCCGACGAGCCGTCGACCGCGCTCGACGTGACGACGCAAGCGGAGATCCTCGACCTGCTCAAGTCGGTGCAAAAGGCGCGCGGGATGGGCCTGATCCTGATCACGCACGACCTGCGCGTCGCCTTCTCGGTCGCCGAGCGTGTCTACGTTCTCTACGCCGGAGCCCTGGTCGAGGTGAGCAGGGCCGAAGCGCTCGAGGCCGAGCCGCTGCACCCGTACTCGCTCGGTCTGCTCCTCTCCGAGCCGGCGACCGAGTTCAGGCAGGCGCAGCTCCTCGCGATCGACGGCTCTGTCCCCGCCCCGGACGAAGTCGCCGATCGCTGCAGCTTCGCGGCACGCTGCCGTTGGGCGCAGCAGATCTGTGCCGACGGCCCGCCGCCGCTGCGCGAGGTCGAGCCGGGCCGGTTCACCGCGTGCGTGCGGCTCGAGGAGATCCGCGACGAGATGAAGGCGGTGCGACGTGAGGTCCGCACGCCGCTCGTCGAGCTCGTGACCGAGGAACCCGCTGCGCCGTTCCTCCGTGTCCGCGGGTTGAGCAAGGTCTTCGCCGGTCAGCGCGGCGGGGCCGTGCGCGCGTTGAACGGCGTCGACGTCGTCGTGGGCGCGAACGAGAGCGTCGGCATCGTCGGCGAGTCGGGGTCGGGCAAGACGACGCTCGGGCGCTGCCTGGTCGGGCTGGAAACCGCGAGTGGCGGAACGATCGAGATCGACGGCCTCGATGCGAGCGATTACTCGAAGCTCACGGGCGCCGAGCGCGCGCATCTGCGGAGCACCGTCCAGATCGTCTTCCAGGATCCGTACTCCTCGCTCGACAGGACGGAGACCGTCGGAGCCGCGCTGCGGGAGGTGCTCACCGTGAACAAATACTCGTCCAACGTCGACGCCCGGGTAGACGAGCTGCTCGAGCGCGTCGGCCTTCCGCTCGGCTATGCGCAGCGGCGTCCTGCAGCGCTGTCGGGGGGCGAGCGCCAGCGGGTCGTGATCGCGCGGACGCTCGCGGTCGAGCCGAAGCTGATCGTGTGCGACGAGCCGGTCTCCGCGCTCGACGTCTCCGTGCAGGCGCAGGTCCTCAGCCTCTTCAGGCAGCTCCGCGAGGACTTCGGGCTCAGCTACCTGTTCATCACCCACGACCTCGCCGTCGTTCGTCAGGTCGTCGACCGCGTCTACGTCCTCTACCAGGGCAATGTCGTCGAGCAGGGGCCGGTCGGCCGTGTGCTCGACGATCCCAAGCACGACTACACGAAACGTCTCATCTCCTCGATCCCGCGCGCCGCCGCGTAGGTCAGAATGCGAGCGCCCAGGTCGTGACCCGTATGTCCCAGCTCACCCCAGACGCAGCCCCGCGCAGAAGCCTCAACGACCGCGCGTACGACCATCTCCGGCAGGCGATCCTGAGCGGCGAGCTACCGGTCGGGACGATCATCGCGGAGACGAAGGTCGCCGAGGATCTTGGGATCTCGAAGACCCCCGTCCGGCAGGCGCTGCAGCTGTTGCGCACCGAAGGGCTGCTCGAGGTCGGCCCGCGGCGGCAGCTCGTCGTGCGCGGTTTCAATGCGGCGCACCGCAACGAGATCCTGCGCATTCGCGAGGCGCTCGAAGAGATCGCCGTCGAGACCGCGTGTCGCGTCATCTCCGTCGATGACATCGACATGCTTCGACTGCTGCTGCTGAAACAGGGACGGGCGGCGGACGCCCACAATGAGAGCGACTTTCTCGTGCTTGACGAGGAGTTCCACATCCGGATTGCGCAGAGCGCGAACCTGCCGATCGTCGCTCGCCTGCTCGAGCAGATGCGCGGCTTCGCGCGGATCATGCGACTCGGGAAGACGCAACCACCCGAGCACCTCCGCGACATCGTCGTCGAGCACGCCCGGCTCGTCGATGCGATCGAGCAGCGCGACGAGCAGGCCGCGCGCGCCGCGCTTCACGAGCACCTGCACCACTGGGACTACCTACTCGCGCCCAGCGAGGACGTTTCCGCGGGCGACGCCGCGTGAAGATCGTCCGCGTCGAGGTCTACGGCTACGACCTCACGTACGTCCATGGCAGGTACGTCATGTCGGGCGGCCGCGTGATCGAGACGCTCGCGAGCACCGTCGTTCGCGTCACGACCGACGACGGAGTCGAGGGGTTCGGCGAGGTCTGCCCGCTCGGCCCGGCGTACCTTCCGGCGCACGCAGCCGGTGCGCGCGCCGCGCTGCAGGAGCTCGCGCCCGCCGTGCTGGGCGTGCGCGCGGACAACCTCGGCGCCGTGAACGGCGCGATGGACACGGCGCTGATGGGCCACGGGTACGCGAAGAGCGCGATCGACACCGCGTGCTGGGACGCCTTCGGACGATCGGTCGAGCGGCCGGTCTGCGACCTCCTCGGCGGGCGGCTCGCCGACTCCTTTCCGCTCTACTTCGCCGTGCCGCTCGGCTCACCCGCCGAGATGACGTCGTACGTGCAGGCACGCCGCGACGAGGGGATCCACCGCTTCCAGCTCAAGATCGGCTCCGACCCGTATGACGACGCCGCGCGCACGCGCAGCGTGGTCGAGGCGACCGGGCCCGAGGACATCGTCGTCGCCGACGCCAACGGCGGCTGGGGCGTTCAGGACGCCGTGGTCGCGGCCCGTGCGATCGAACAGCTCGAGCGCGTCTTCTTCGAGCAGCCGTGCCCGACGCTCGAGGAGTGCCTGATCGTGCGCCAGCGAACGACCCTGCCGATGGTCCTCGACGAATGCATCCGCGACGTCCACTCACTCCTGCGCGCACACGAGGCACGGGCGCTCGAGGCGTTCAACCTCAAGATCTCCAAGGTCGGCGGCCTGACCCGCGCGAAGCTGATGCGCGACCTTGCAGTCGCGCTCGGACTGCGTGTGACGATCGAAGACGCGTGGGGCGGCGACCTCGTGACCGCGGCCGTCGCGCACCTCGCGGCGAGCACGCCGCCGGGCACGCTCTTCACCGTGTCGTTCATGAACGACTGGACCAACGAGCACGTTGCGGGGCACGAGCCGCGCTCGCAGAACGGCTTCGGGTCGGCTCCCGAGCGCCCCGGGCTCGGGATCGACGTTGACGTCGCTGCGCTCGGCGAGCCGCTCTTCGTCGCCGCTTAGACGCCGGCGAACGCACTGAAGCCGCCGTCGACCGGAACGACGACGCCGGTGACGAAGCGCGCGCCGTCCGAGCAGAGCCAGACGACCGTCGAGACGAGATCGTCCGGCTCCCCGATGCGCCCAAGCGGAGTCCGTGCGACGATGCGCGCCCCGCGTTCCGTCGGTGTCCCGTCGTCGCCCACGAGCAGTGCACGGTTCTGCTCGCCGAGCACGAAGCCGGGGGCGATCGCATTGACGCGGATGCCAGTGCCGCGGCGTCCGAGTTCCACCGCCCACCAGCGGGTGATGCTCTCGACGGCCGCCTTCGCGGCGCCGTAGCCGCCGACCCGCGTCAGCGCGTGACCGGCTGCCATCGACGAGACGTTGACGATCGAGCCACCCGCTCCCATCGCACCTCCGAACACGCGTGTCGCGAGCACGGTGCCGGTGAAGTTGAGCTCCATCACGTCGCGGTAGGCATTTGCGGAGAGCGCGAACGGCGATTCGTCTTCCGGCAGCGTCGCGGACGCAACGTTGCCTCCGGCGCAGTTGACCAGCACGTCGATCGAGCCGCATTGGCCGAACACCGTGTCGCGTGCGGCGACGAGCGACTGCTCGTCGAGCACGTCTGCGGAGACGCCGATCGCGCCGCGGCCGATCTCCCTCGCCGTTTGCTCGACCCGATCTGCGCGGCGAGCGACCACCACGACTCGCGCGCCCGCATCGGCCAAGCCGGACGCGAGCGCGCGCCCGATCGCGCCGGTGCCTCCCGTGACGATCGCGACCCGGCCGTTCATTGCAGCGCCGTGAGGTGCCGGCCGAGATGGCTTTCGAGCGCGTCGCCGTAGAGGCCGGCGTTGCTGTCGAGCGTCGCGAGGACGGCCGGTCCCAGCTCGGGATGCGAGAGCACGGCTCCGAACGTGACGTGGAGTCCCTGGCGTGCGGCCGGGTCGTCGAGATCGGCATCCTCGGGCACGCCGGCGGCGTCTGACAACTCGTAGCTCGCGCGGTCGACGGAGAACCGTTCGCGGGCAACGTCGAGGATCGCTCGAAAGAGCTCGGGCTCAACGGCGGCGATCACCCGCAACCCCTCGAGGTACGACGTCCCGGAAGTCTTCACATGGAGGCGTGGGGCGACGTCCGCGAGGATGGGATACACGGAGAACTTGTCGGAGCCGGAGTGGATGCTGAGCTTGTAGTCCCCGTGCGCCTCGGCGACCTGCGCATGCGCTGCGACCGATGCGCGGACCTCCGCGAGGTCACCCCCCACGTCGATGCCCTTCTGCCAACTCCCGGCGAAGCGGGGGGCGAGGCTCGTGATGCGGACGTCCAGGCGCTGCAGCTCGATCGCAAGGAACCGATGCTCGAACGGCGTCGTCGGCACCGCCGTCTCGTCGACCGAGACCTCGATGTCCACGGGCGCATCGCCGGCCGTGCGGGCGAGCTCGACGACGTGGGCGAGCGCCCGGCCGAACTTCGCTGCCGCGGGTGCGACGGATTCGTCGTCGGCGTGCCGGCGCTTGAGCGCGCGCCAATCGTCCTCGAGGACGTTCCACGGCAGGGCCCGAACGCGCGGCTCCAGATCACCTTCCCTCTCGTCGACGTACGCGCTCGGATCGAGCGTGAGCATCGTGAAGCCCGCGCGTAGTGCGTCTGTCACCTCTTGCGGCGTCCGCAGATGGTCGGCATCCGCACCGAACTCGCCCGTCCAGCCCTCCTGCTCCGCGCCGCGGATCGCCGCGTCGAGCACGTCCCCGAAGGTGCGGCCCGTCCGGTCGAGCTCGCGCGCGGACTGCTGCGCAAGCACGGGTACGAGCGTGGAGCCGGCGAAGCGCAGTGCGCGCACGTGACCCGGCGTGGCGCGGCCGGTACGGTCGCCGAAGCCGAACGAGGACGCCGTACCGATCCGCGTCGGTCGAAGTGCTTCGGCCGGCACGGGGCCGTTCACCACGAATGCATCGTCCCGTCTTCGAGCCGGTTGATCGGAAGGTACGCGCGCCGATACGGATGGTTCGCCGCTGCCTCTTCGTCGATGTCCACACCGAGACCCGGTTCTCCGGCGAGATCCAGGTATCCGTCGCGGAAGGTGTAGGAGCGCGGAAAGACCTCGTACGTCTCGTCGGTGTGCGGCATGTACTCCTGGATCCCGAAGTTCGGCACCGCGAGATCCACGTTCAGGGCCGCCGCCATCGTCACCGGTGAGAGATCGGTCGCGCCGTGACAGCCGAGGCGCACGTGGTGGATCTCGGCGAACGATGCGATCTTGCGCAGATGGCTGATCCCGCCCGCGCGTTGCACGCTCGTGCGAACGTAGTCGATCAACTGCTCGACGATCAGCGTGCGGAAGTCCCAGATCGTCGGCAGCACCTCGCCGACCGCGAGTGGCGTCGTCGTGTGCTGCCGGATCAACCGAAAGCCTTCTTGCAGTTCCGCCGGGACGGCGTCCTCGAGCCAGAACATGCGATGCGGCTCGAGCCGTCTTCCGAGCTCGGCCGCCTCGATCGGCCGCAGGCGATGGTGCACGTCGTGCAGCAGGTGCAGCTCGGAGCCGAACTGCTTTCGCACCGCACCGACGACGGACGGGATGAAGTCGATGTACTTCTCACTCGACCAAACGTTCTCGGTCGGCAGGTCGCGGTCGGCCGGCTCGTAATAGCGCTTGTCCGTGCTGACGCCGTAAGTGCTCGCGAGGCCGGGGATGCCGCACTGGACGCGTACGGCGCGGTACCCGTCTGCGACGTACCGGCCGACCCACTCGAGCGTCTCGGCCTCCGTATCTCCGTTCGCGTGGCCGTACACGAGCACGCCGTCGCGCGAGCGGCCGCCGAGCAGGTCGTACACGGGCATGTCCGCGGCCTTCCCCTTGATGTCCCATAGCGCCATGTCGACGGCCGCGATCGCGGTCATGCCCACGGGCCCGCCGCGCCAGTACGCCCCTTTGTAGAGGTACTGCCACGTGTCCTCGATGCGCGCGGCGTCCCGCCCGATCAGCAGCGGGCAGAGGTGGTCCTCGAGGTAGCTCGCGACCGCGAGCTCGCGGCCGTTCATCGTCGCGTCTCCGATCCCGGTCAGGCCGGTGTCCGTGACGAGCTTCAACGTGACGAAGTTGCGTCCCGGCGAACAGACGATCACGCGTGCCTCAACGATCTTCACGGCCGTTCCTCGATCAGCACGGCACGGATCGGAGAGCCGGATCCGCCCCGGATCCGCAGCGGCAGACCGATGAAGACGCCGGTGGCCGGTGCAGCCGCGAGGCCGATCAGACATTCGAAGATCAGGATCTCAGCGGGCAGGAACGCGCGGGTGTGGCCGACGTCGGAGGTGATCGTCCCGTCGACGACGGCTGCGTCGCAGGTCGCGGTGTCCGAGCCGACTGCGGCGACGCCGAGCTCGGCCATGTGCGCACAGGCATCCTCCGCGAGGCCGGGTGCGTTCCGGATCCACCAGAGGCGCTCGTCGGCCTCGGCTGCGTCGGGCTTGAAGTGGACGTCCCAACCGAACTGCACGATCGCGATATCTCCGCGCCGCGGCCGGATCCCGTCGCGTGCTTCGACCTCCTGAAGGTCCTCGCGCGTCACGAGCTCACCCGGCTCGAGCGTTCGTCCCGAGAGGTCGTACTTCACGTACGGCGCGATGAAGCGCTGCACCGGGTAACGGTCGATCGTGCGGTCCGGCAAAGAAGCCACCGCATGCGCGGGCGCGTCGACGTGCGAACCGACGTGCTCACCGAGCGACAGGTGCTGCAGGAAGTAGCCGTCGCGTTCGTGCGTGCGCGCCTCGCCGTCGATCTCCACCTGCGGGTGACCGGGGAAGACAGGCCAGCGAGCGTCGATCACCGGCGACACATCGTGGTAGACGGCCGAGCGGAGCGCCTCGGCGAGCGTGGTCACGGCTGAACGACGGCGCGCAGCGCTTTCAGCGAGCCGTCCTTGGACGTCGAGAATGCGGCCGCCACGTCGTCGAGCGGGAAGCGCTGCACGAGCGCCTCGTCCGGCAGCGCGTCCAAGAGCCCGTCGGCGAGCAGGTTCATGGCTTCGATGAAATCACTCCGCTCGTACATGAGCACGCCGACCAGCGAACGGTCCCCGCGCTGCAGCTCGAGCCCGTCGATCTCCACGGACGGTGGTGCGTTGCCGACGACCACCGCGCGACCACCCTTGCGCGTCGCGGCGAGCGCTGCGGCGATCGTCGCTCCCGAGCCGACGCACTCGAACACGACATCGGCACCCTCGGGGCGGATGCGCTCCGCGACGACGTCCCGCACCGGCGTTCCGTCGGCCTCGACGGTCGCGAGGCCGAGCGCTTCCGCACGTTCGCGGCGATGCGGCGACGGTTCGAGGACGAGGACGTCGAGGCCGCGCGAGCGCGCGACCAGTGCGGTGAACAGCCCGATCGCCCCGGCGCCGAGCACGACCGCCTGCTCGCCGTGCTCGGCGGCGGCCCGCGAGACGGCATGCGCGCCCACGGCGAGCGGCTCGATCAGGACGCGCTGTGCCTCGGGGATGCCGTCGGGGACGCGGAGGAGGTTCTCCTCCGCGACGACGATGTGCTCCGCGAGGCCGCCGGGTAGCTGGCCGCCGTGGAAGCGCATCTCGGCGCACAGCTGCGGGTGGTCGCCGAGGCAGTGCCAGCACGAGCCGCACCCGACGGCGGGGAAGACGACGACGTCCACTCCCGGCCCGAAGCCCTCGACCCCCTCGCCGACCGCGTCGACGTGGCCGTAGATCTCGTGCCCGAGGAGCAGCGGCGGCCGCAGGAACGCGTGCGTGCCGGCCCACATCTTGAGGTCGGAGCCGCAGACGCCGCAGTCGCGGACGCGCAGGCGCGTTTCGCCGCGTGCCGGGTCGGCGGGAGGACGCTGCTCGAGCGTGAACTCGGACGGCCCGACGAGCATGGCGAAGCGCCCGGAGCTCAACGGTCCCTCCAGTACTGGAGCAGTCCTGGCTCGGCGATCGTCGCCTCGATCTCGTCCGGGTCGAGGGGAACGAAACCGGTAAGGTTCTCGATCCCGTCGCTGGTCACGGCGACGGTGTCTTCGCAGCGCACATAGAGATTGCGCTCGGGCACCCAGAGCATCGGGTCGACGGAGAACACGAGGCCTTCCTGGAGCGGACGGCCCCGATAGCCGCCGACATCGTGCACCGCCATGCCCACCGGATGCGACAGGTGGCCGCGGAAGTCGAGCGCGCCTCGCGCCGCGCGCTCGAACTCCGGCGCCGACCAGGTCGTCGCCTCGAGCACCTCGCTCAGTTCCGCGCGCGTGTCGTCCAGGATCTCGTCGGCTGTCACGCCCGGCTTGATTCGCGCCAGTAGGGCGCGGTGGTAGCGGAGGATGAAGCCGTAGAGCTCGAGCTGCCACGGTTCCCACCGGCCGGAGACGGGCCACATGCGCCCGATGTCGCTTGTGTAGTAGTCGAGGTCGGGCGCGTAGTCCATGAGCACGAGCTCGCCGTCGGTGAGCACGGTGTCCTTGCGGACGTAGTGGCCGTGCCACGCGTTCGTTCCCGTCGCGACGATCGCCTCGTACGAGCCTCCGCGTGCGCCCGCTTGGCCGAACACGAAGTCGGCGACCGCGCTCAGTTCGTACTCGAAGATGCCCGCTTCCGTCGAGCGCATCGCCTCGATCACCGCCTGACCCGTGAGCCGGCCGGCCTCGCGCATCGCCGCCAGCTCCGAATCGCTCTTGATCAGCCGCAGCTCGTCGAGGACCGGCGTCAGGTCGATCGCCTCGATCGACGGGAAGTGCGCAGCGAGCGCTGCGCGAAGGCCGTTCGCCTCGCGGGGACCAAACGGGTCTGTGAGGCGCGCGGCCGTCCCGCCGAGCAGCCCGTCGCGCGTCTCCCGCTCGCCTTCGGGCGGCGCGAACGGCGTGTGGACGGCGAGCGGGCCGCGGAAGAGCCGCCGGCCGAGCTCGGCCGGCAGATCGCTGACCGCCTGGACGTGATCGGCCCCCGAGCGGTCGCGCACGAGCTCCGTGTCCTCCGCCCAGAGACCGCGCCCTTCCTGCCGCTCGCGGTGCTCGTCGCGGTGCGGGAGGTAGACGGTCGTCGTGCCGTCTGCGCCGTCGACCAGGACGTATGCGCCCGGCACCTCGAGGCCCGTCGCGTAGAAGAACTCGTTCGTCTGGCGAAAGCGGGTCGACCGGCGCGGGACGGGAGCGGCCCCGATCAGGGCGACGCCGCCCGGCCCGACGGCGGCCGCCAACCGGTCGCGGCGCGCGCGCAGCTCGGCTGCTCCAGGCCGCGAGTCGACCCCGGCGGCCCTCCCGTGAGTCGTCGGTTCGTTCAGATTCTTCTCGGCGATTGAAATCTCTTTCTCACAGAAGCGTACTATATGCTCGGTGCGGTTCCCCGCCAACTCCCGTCCTTGAGCGACTCTTTCACCCCGTCAACCGCGACCCGCCTCTGGTGGCGTACGCCCGCGACGCGCTGGTTCGGTGCGACGCCTGTTGGCAGCGGCCGGCTCGGCGGCATGGTCTTCGGCCGCGTCTACAAGGAGACGTTCCAGATCAATGAGGAGACCCTCTGGACCCGGCTGCTCGACCGGACGAACCCCGACGCGCGCGCCCACCTGGACGAGGTGCGGGAGCTCCTGCTTGCGGGCCGCACCGAGGAGGCGCACACGCTCGCCGAGCTTGCTCTCTTCGGGATGCCGAACAACCAGTCCGCCTACCAGCAGCTCGCGAACGTGACCCTGCTCTTCGGCGGCCAGCACGAGGAGCACGTCGAGGACTACCGCCGCGAGCTCGACATGGAGTCCGGCATCGTCACGGTCTCGTACACGCGGAACGGCCGTCACGTCCGGCGCGAGTACTTCGCGAGCGCCGTGGACGACGTGCTCGTGATGCACATCGAGGGGAACGCGCCGGGAGAGCTCGAGCTCGGTGCGCACCTGCATCGCAAGTTCGACGGTCGCTGCGACCCCGACGGGAGCGATCTCGTCCTACGCGGGAAGTGCGGCGCGCGCGGCAGCTCGTTCGAGGCGCGTCTGCGCATCGCGGGCGAGGGCGGCTCGTTGCGGGCGATCGGCGACCACGTGCAGTTGCAGGGCGCAGACGCCGCGACCGTGCTGATCTCGGTCGCATCGGACTTCCGCCACGAGGACCCCGCCGCCGAGGCACTGCGCACCGTCGAGGCGGCGGCTGCGCTGTCCTACGCCGAGCTGCGCGACCGGCACGTCGACGACCACCGTGCGGCCTTCGGTGCGTTTCACATTCGGCTCGACGGCGACGCGTCGCTCGACGAGCTGCCGACGGACGAGCGCCTCGAACGTCTGCGCGACGGGAGCGACGACCCGGGGCTGATCGCGCAGTACTGCCAGTTCGGCCGTTACCTCCTGCTCGGGAGCAGTCGCCCCGGGACGCTCCCCGCGAACCTGCAGGGGATCTGGAACGAGAGTTTCATGCCTGCGTGGGACTCGAAGTTCACGATCAACATCAATACGGAGATGAACTACTGGCCGGCCGAGCCTGCGGGCCTCCAGGACACGCATCTCGCGCTGTTCGACCTGATCGACCGCTTGCGTGTCACTGGTGCGGAGACGGCGCGCACGCATTACGGCGCGCGCGGCTTCGTCGCCCATCACAACACTGACCTCTGGGCCGACACGGTCCCGCTCGACAACGTCTACTGCGGGCTGTGGCCGGCGGGTGCGGCGTGGCTCACCTACCACCTGTGGGAGCACTACGCGTACGCGCCCGACGAGGAGTTCCTGCGCGAGCGCGCCTATCCGGCGCTGCGCGAAGCCGCGCTCTTCTGTCTCGATTATCTCGTCCCGCATCCGGAGACGGGTGAGCTGCTCTTCGGCCCGTCGCTCAGCCCCGAGGCGCAGTACTACGACGCGCAGGGCCTTCGTTCGGGCCTCTGCATGGCGCCGACGAGCGACACACAGATCGTCGACGGGCTCTTCCGTCGCGTCGTCGAGGCGGAGCGCCTGCTCGGGATCGACGACGGGCTCGCCGCCGAGTTGGAAGCGGCGCGTGCGCGTCTCCCGCAGCCTCAGGTCGGCCGTCACGGCCAGCTGCAGGAGTGGTACGAGGACTACGAGGAGTGGGAGCCGGGACACCGGCACCTGTCGCATCTCTTCGCGGTGTATCCCGATCACAGCATCGGCGTTCGCGCACGCCCGCAACTTGCCGAGGCGGCTCGCGCGTCGCTCGAACGGCGTCTCGCGAACGGCGGCGGCGGAACGGGGTGGGGGCGTGCGTGGGTCGTCCTCATCTGGGCGCGGCTGCACGAAGCGGCGCTCGCGTACGAGCATCTGCTCCTGTTGCTGCGCCTGAGCACCGTCGAGAACATGTTCGACACGCATCCGCCACAGGGGACGAATCCGCTGACCGTGTTCCAGATCGACGGGAACCTCGGGGGCACCGCGGCGGTGTGCGAGATGCTCGTCCAGTCGCATGACGGGATCGAGCTGTTGCCGGCGCTCCCCGCTGCGTGGCCCTCGGGCGAGGTGCGCGGTCTTCGCGCGCGCGGCGGCTTCGAGGTGGCGCTCGAGTGGGATGGCGGCGATTTGAAGCGAGCGACGATCGTCTCGACGCACGGTCGGCCCTGCTTCGTCCGCGGCGATGTCCACGTCGACACGGAGTTCGAGCAGCGCGACGGAGGCATCGTCTTCGAGACGAGCGCCGGCGCCGCCTACGCGATCGCGCCCGCGGCATGAAGCTTCACGGGCGGTTCGGGCTCGGTGGCGGTCCGCTCGGCGGCCTGTTCGAACCGGTCAGCGAAGAGACCGCAACCGGCGTCGTGGAGCACGCGTGGGACCGTGGTGTGCGGCTCTTCGACGTCGCTCCGTTCTACGGCCACGGGCGATCCGAGCGCTTCATGGGACAGGTTCTGCGTGAGAAGCCACGCGACGATTTCGTCCTGTCGACGAAGGTGGGGCGGTTGCTGCGCGCCGACGCCGTCGGCGAACCGTCCGACTTCGCCGAGACAGGAGGTCTTGGCGCGGTTTTCGACTTCAGTGCCGACGGCGTGCGCCGGTCGCTCGAGGAGAGCCTGGAGCGGCTCGGCCTCGACCGCGTCGACATCGCGCTCGTCCACGATCCGGAGGACCATCTCGAGCAGGCAGTCACAGAGGCACAGCCCGCGCTCGCGCGGTTGCGGGACGAAGGCGTGGTTCACGCGATCGGCGTCGGGACGAACAGCTGCGCGAGCGCGGCACGGTTCGTGCGCGAGACCGACATCGACTGCGTGCTGCTCGCCAATCGGATCACGCTGCTCGATGATTCGGGCGTGGAAGAGGTACTGCCACTGTGTGAGGAGCGCGAGGTCTCGGTGATCGCGGGTGGCGTGTTCAGCAGCGGTGTGCTCGCGAACCCGTCCGCCGGCGCGCGCTTCGAGTACCGGCCGGCGCCTGCTGAGGTGCGTGCTCGGGCGCTCGTCTTGCAAAGCGTGTGCGAGCGGCACGGCGTCCCACTTGCTGCGGCGGCGATCGAATTTCCGTTGCGGCACGACGCTGTTGAGGCGGTCGTCATCGGCGTGCGAAGCGTCGACGAGCTCGATGCGAACCTCGCGGCGTTCGAGTCGGACGTGCCCGAGGCTCTGTGGGAGGAGCTGGCGTGATCCTCACGATCGGCGAAGGTCTCTACGAGCTCGGGTTGGACGACGAAGGGGGTCCGCCGCGCGAGGGGTTCGGCGGCGACGCCGCAAACACCGCGGTGATGGCGGCGCGCATGGAGATTCCCGCTCGGATCGTGGGCCGCATCGGCGACGACGCAGTCGGTCGCCGACTGCTGGCGTTCTGGCGTTCGTGTGGTGTCGGGGTGGACGGCGTGGTCGTCGATCCAGGCCACCCCACCGGCATCTACGTCAACCGCCGCGGCGCCGACGGCCTCCATCGATTGGACTACCACCGGTCGGGCTCGGCGGGCTGCTCGATCGAGCCGGCCGACGTCATGCGCGTGCAAACAGAGGATGCCGCCTTCACGCACTTCACCGGTGTCGGCCTTTCCGTCTCGGCGAGCAGCGCGCAGGCCTGCGCTGCGCTGGTCCGCCGCACGCGGGCGACCGGCGGGCGGATCTCATTCTCGGCGAACGTCCGTCCACGACTTGCGCCCGATCTTTCCGTTCTTCGCCAGGCGGCTGCTGCCGCGGACGTCGTCTTCGTCTCCGCCGAGGACGCCGCACTGCTCTACGGCCGGCTCGATGCGGCGGTTGCGGAGCTCGCATCGACCGCCGACGAGCTGATCGTGACCGATGGAGAGCGGGGCGCAACGCTGTACGCGCATGGCAAAAGCACGTCGACGCGTCCGCCCACCGTCGACGTCGTCGATGCAGCGGGCGCAGGAGACGCGGTCGCAGGCGCCTATCTTGCTGCCCGTGTCTCCGGGCTCGACGAGGTGGCCGCGCTCGAACAGGGTGTGGTCGCCGGAGCTCTTTCCTGCCGCGCGTTCGGTTGTGCGGCCAGCTATCCCACACGCGCCGACGTTCGCGCCGGCGCCCCAACCTCAGGAGGCCTCTCGCGATGAGTGTGAACTGGCAGGGCGTGCTTCCGGCGATCACGACGCCGTTCACACCGGAGCTCGAGCTCGACCTCGCGCGCGTCGAGGAGCACTGCAACAGGATGCTCGATGCGGGCTGCGTCGGCGTGATTCCCTGCGGGTCGCTGGGCGAGAGCGCAACGCTGACGAACGACGAGAAGACGGAGGTCGTAGCTGCTTGCGCGCATGCGATCGGCGAGCGGGGGTCAGTCGTCGCAGGCATTGCGTCGCTCTCCACGCGCGGGGCGGTAGAGCTCGCGATCCGAGCGGAGCAGGTGGGCGCGTCCGGACTGATGGTGCTCCCGCCGTACGCGTACTCCACCGACTGGCACGAGATGAAGGCGCACGTCTCGGCCGTCATCGCCTCGACACCGCTGCCGTGCATGCTCTACAACAACCCGGTCGCGTACGGGACGGATTTCCGGCCGGAGCAGATTCTCGAGCTTGCGAACGAGCACGCGAACCTCGAAGCGGTGAAGGAGTCGAGCACCGACGTGCGGCGTGTCACCGAGCTGCGGCGGATCGCTTCCAACCGCCTCGAGGTCCTGGTCGGCGTCGACGACTTGATCGTCGAGGGGATCGCCGCAGGAGCCTCCGGCTGGGTGGCGGGCCTCGTCAACGCGTTCCCGGAAGAGTCCGTGACACTGTTCGAGCTCGCGCGCGACGGGCGAAAGGACGAGGTGCGTGCGCTCTACGAATGGTTCCTGCCGCTGCTCCGCCTCGACACGCTTCCGAAGCTCGTGCAGCTGATCAAGCTCGCACAGGAGCTCGTCGGTCAGGGTGAATGGCCATCCCGTCCGCCACGGCTCACCCTGACGGCTGCGGAGCGCGAAGAGACGACGGCTGTCGTCGAAGCGGCGCTCGCTGCGCGTCCGAGGCTCGCCCGTGTTGGCTGACGCGGTCACGTACACCAACCTGATCGGCGGACGGCACGTGCCGGCCGAGAGCGGCGAGACGTACGAGAAGCTCGACCCGTGGCAGCCTTCGCGCGTCGTCGGCTGCTTTCCGCTCTCCGACCGTGCGGATGTCGACGCCGCAATCGATGCTGCGGTCGCGGCGGCACCAGCCTGGGCCAAGGCCCCGCTGCAGTCGCGTGCGGCTGTCCTACAGGTTGCCGCCGCGTTGATCGACGAACGCGCCGAGGAACTCGCGGCCGACCTCACAAGCGAGCTCGGCAAGCCGATCCGCGAGAGCCGAGGCGAGGTCGGCCGCGCGGCTGCGATCCTCCGCTTCTTTGCGGGGGAGGCCCTACGGCCGGAGGGCGAGGTCTTCCAGCAAGCAGGCGGCGGCCGCGTCTTCACCACGCGCCGTCCCGTCGGCGTGGTCGGTCTGATCACGCCGTGGAACTTCCCTGCCGCGATCCCGATCTGGAAGACGGCGCCGGCGCTGATCCACGGCAACACGGCTGTGCTCAAGGCGGCGCGCGAAGCGCCGTTGACGGCGCTCAACCTCGCACGTTGTCTGGCTGATGCGGGGCTGCCGCCGGGAGTGCTCAACGTGGTCGTGGGCCCCGGTTCGGCCGCAGGGGCAGCGCTCGTCGGTAACCGGCGCGTCGCGGCGCTCTCGTTCACGGGGTCCGTCGCGACGGGGACGGCGCTGCGGAACGACGCGACCGCCGCCGGGCAGCGCGTCCAGTGCGAGCTCGGGGGGCAAAACCCGCTGATCGTCGCGGCCGACGCCGACCTCGCCCGAGCGGCCGAGGCTGCATACGCCGGCGCGTTCTGGTCGGCCGGTCAAAAGTGCACCGCGACGCGCCGCATCTATGTCCAGGCGCCGGTGTACGACGAGTTCCGCCGCCGTTTCCTCGAGCGGATCGCGCGCGGCAAGGTCGGCGATCCGTCCGATCCGGAGACGGAGGTCGGACCGCTCGTCAGCGAGGCGCAGTACAAGAGCGTCACGGAGGCGATCGAGCAGGGCCGCCGCGAAGGCGGGCGCGTCGTCACCGACGAGTCCGTGGACGGCGACGGTTACATGGTCGCTCCCACCGTCTTCGAGGACGTCGCGGACTCCGCCATGCTGTCGTGCGAGGAGGTCTTCGGGCCCGTCACCTCGCTGTATTCGTTCGAGACGCTCGACGCCGCGCTGGAGCGGGCGAACGCGGTCACCATGGGCCTCTCGGCGTCGATCTTCACGTCGAATCTCGCGACGGCCGAACGGTTCGCGCGGGAGTTGCAGGCCGGCATCCTCCACGTCAACTCGCAGACGGCGGGCGCAGAGGTGCACGTGCCGTTCGGCGGGATCAAGTCGTCGGGATGGGGCCCGCACGAGCAAGGCCGCGATGCTCGCGAGTTCTACACCGATGTCGTCACCGTGTATCTCGACGCATGACCCCGGAGGCGGCGCTCGCGGCGATCGAACAGGCTCGAGTCGTTGCGGTGGTGCGCGCCGACTCGGCACGACGTGCGGTCGAGGTGGCGCAGGCCGTGTACCGCGGCGGCGTGCGTGCGATCGAGATCGCGCTGACGACACCCGACGGCGGTACCGCGATTCGCGAGGCGCGTACTCGGCTGCCCGAGGCCGTTGTAGGTGCCGGCACGGTCCGGTCGACGCGCGAGCTGATGGTTGCGGTCGAGTCAGGTGCAGCGTTCGTTGCGAGCCCGGGGACGACCATGGAAGTCGTCGAGGAGGCGCGGCGCGCGGGCGTGCTCGCGATTCCGGGCGTGCTGACACCGACGGAGATTGAGCGGATGGCAGGACGTTCTCCGCTGCTGAAGCTGTTCCCCGCGGGTAGTGGCGGCCCCGCGATGCTGCGCGCGCTGCGCGGCCCGTTTCCCGACGTGCGTTTCATGCCCACGGGCGGCGTCAGTGCGGAGAATGTTGCCGACTGGTTCGCCGCGGGTGCCGCAGCCGTGGGTGCAGGCTCCGACCTCTGCCCACCCGGCGCTGAGAGCGCGCACATCGAGGCGCGGGCGGCGCGTTACATGGAGGTGGCGAGTTGAACGTCGTCGTGATCGTCTCCGACACGCTGCGCCGCGACCATCTCGGCGCGTACGGCAATCCTTGGATTCACACACCGCACCTCGATCGCTTCGCGGCCGAGTCCGTCGTCTTCGACAGCCACCACGTCGGCTCGTTCCCCACGATGCCGGCGCGTGCCGACCTCGTGACCGGTCGGTTGTCGTGTGCGTTCATGACGTGGGCGCCGCTCCCTCCCGAGCTCCCGACGCTCGCGGAGGCGTTCAGGGCCGCGGGATTCTTGACCACGGCGATCGTCGACACACCGTTCTATATCCGCAACGGTTTCGGCTACGACCGTGGATTCCACGATTTCGTCTGGATTCGCGGACAGGGCGACTCGAGCAGGATGGAAGAGCGCGTCGACGCCCGTGCGACATGGGTGGGCGAGTCCGATCGCTACGTCGCGCGGACGATGACGGCCGCGTCGGATTGGCTGGAGCGCCATGTCGACGAGGAGTTCTTCCTGCTCGTCGACACGTGGGACCCACACGAGCCGTGGAATCCGCCCGACTACTACACCCGGCGCTATCTCGCCGATTACGCAGGTGAAGAAGTCACGCCGCCGTACGCGAAGTGGCGGGACGCGGGGCTGACGCAACGGGATGTCGACGTTGCGCACGCGACGTACGCAGGGGAGGTGACGCTCGTCGACACGTGGGTCGGGCGGCTGCTCGAGAAGCTCGAGCTCGTCGGTCTGCGCGAGAAGACGATCGTGGTGTTCCTGTCGGATCACGGTTTCTACTTCGGCGAGCACGGCTACCTCGGCAAGTCGGTCTGGGTCGAGGAAGCGCGCACGCAGACGTGGTCGCCGTTGTACGGCGAACTGACGCGCATCCCGCTGATCGTGCGGGTACCGGGCACCGATCCGGGGCGACGCGCCGCGATCACCTCGACACCCGATCTGGCGCCGACGCTCCTCGAACTGGCGGGCGTCGAGCCACTCGATGCAGCGACGGGCAGGTCCTTCGCTCCGGTCATCGCGGGGGTGCGCGACGAGCATCGTCCCTTCGCCATCAGTTCCTGGCCGCTCGCCTACCAGCGTGGCCGCATCAGCATCGCGGTCGACTCGGCCCCGCGCCGTGTCGCGCAGGACCTGCCGCTGACGGTGACGAACGGAACGCACTCGCTGCTCGTCGGCGGACCCGACGATCCGGTAGAGCTCTACGAGCTCGGGGCCGATCCGGGAGAAGCGCGGAACATTGCGCCGGCCGAGCCGGCGCTGGCAAGCGAACTCCTTTACGCGGCGATCGAGGACTTGCGGGCGGAAGGAGCGACACCGGATCTCCTCGCGCCGCGTGAGGCTGCACTGGCGTGCGTACGCGCGGCGGCGATTAGGGCGTAGCGCCGGCTTTGCCCGTAGGTCAGGCCGGCGGCGCTTCGGACTCGAGCTGCGCGCGTGCGGCTGCTAGCTGCGCGGGGGTGGCGCTCGGCTTCGGGTACTGCGGGTCGATCTTCGCGAGCGCCTCGACGACCACTGCGCCGGCGGCGACGTGCGCGAACCATTTGTGGTCGGCGGGGATCACGTGCCACGGCGCCCACTCGGTGCTCGTGTGCGTGAGCATCTCGGAGAACGCGTGCTGGTACTCGTCCCAGAACCCACGCTCCTCCACGTCCGCGAGCGAGAACTTCCAGTTCTTGTCGGGCCGGTCGATGCGGTCGAGGAACCGGAGCCGCTGCTCCTCGCGTGAGACGTTGAGGAAGAGCTTCACGACGCGGATGCCGTTCTCGTCGAGGTAGCGCTCCCACTCGTTGATCGCGCGGAACCGTTGCTTCCACACGTCGCCCGGCTTCGGCATCTTCTCGCGCTCGAGCAGCTCCGGATGGACGCGCACGACGATCACCTCTTCGTAGTGCGAGCGGTTGAAGATCCCGATCTGCCCGCGCTCGGGGAGGTGCAGCGCATAGCGCCAGAGGAAGTCGTGGTCGAGCTCCTCCGCGGAGGGCACCTTGAACGAGTGCACGGTGACGCCCTGCGGGTTCACCCCGCTCATCACGTGCCGGACCATGCTGTCCTTCCCCGCGGCGTCGATCCCCTGGATCACGACGAGCAGGCCGTGGGTGCCCTGCGCGGCGAGGCGGTCCTGGTACGCGCCGAGGAGCTCGATCCCGAGCTGCAGCTCGGCGGCGCTGTCCTGTTTCTTCATCCCGGCCGTGAACCCCGGATCGTGGTCGCGTGCGAGGTCGACCACCGAGCCGGGCGCGACCCGCAGCTTCTCGGTCAGCTTGGTGAGATGCGCTGTCCGCTCGTCCGGCATGGCTCATCGTCGCACGGGCGGTGGGCACGAATCGCCGGTTCGGGCAGCGGCTACACTGTGCGCCGACCCGGGCGGTTAGCTCAGTTGGGAGAGCACCAGCTCGACAAGCTGGGGGTCACTGGTTCGAGCCCAGTACCGCCCACCTCGGAAACCCCCGCTAGCCCGGGGGTTTTCGTCTCTTTTGAACCGTTCCCGGCGCGCGATGACTGCGGCCAACTACGCAGTCGGGATCCGGTCAACGCCCTGACGCGGCTTCTCCGACCTGGTGCAAACCTCGGTGGCAGAAACCACGACCCGAGGAGCCCCCGATGAAGAAGTCACTGCTCTTGCTCGCCACACTCGCCCTGCTCGTGCTCGGCGCAGGACAGGCCTTCGCTCACTCGAGCCATGCTCGGATCGCGAAGCTGAACGTCGTGATGAAGGACCCCGGCTGCCACTGGTTCGATGTCGGCGGTGCCTTCAAGACAAGCGCACGCGTGGCCGGCGCCGTCCAGCTCTCCAACTTCGACGAGGCAACCTTGAAGATCGTCGGTCCCGCCGGCGTTCGCTTCGACAAGGTCGGCAAGTCGGTCGTCCTCGGCAAGGGCACGTACAAGATCACGATGGTCGGCCAGGCGCCCGACGACAACCACCTGAAGCTGACGGTCTACTAGGCCGGTTACCGCGCCGGCAGGTCGAGCGTCACGCCCGACCAGACGATCGCCGAGGGCTCGTTGTCGGGGCGCAGGTACGGCGCATCGTTCTGCGTCACCTGCAGGACGATCGTGTCGCCGGCCGGGAACACCCAGTCGTTGCCGTAGAGATACGTCGTGAGGATTCCCGTCGCGGGGTCGCCGGCGGCGGTCGAGAGCCGGTACGCGGCGCGGGTGACGAGCGTCTTCGAGCCGTCCGGCTTCTGGTCCCACAGCTTGAACGCGACCGTCGCGTCCTGGCCGGTCAGCGTGTACGGCAGACGCACGGTCGGGAGGCCGAGCAGGTGCACGCCGGTCGACGGGAACGAGTAGTACGCGCCGCCGGGATCCGTCGTCGTCGCGTTCTCGGTGAGGCAGCCGCTGTTCGCGATCGGGTCGCTCGCGGCTCCGTCGCCGGCGTTCGGATCGGCGGACGCCGTCGTGTTCGCCGTGGTCGACGTGAGCACGACGTGCGAGGTTGCCAGCGAGTCCCACTGTCCGGCGATCGGCGCCGGCTGGCTCGTCCCGCCGCACTCCGTCTGGAACGAGTACGCCTGCTGCGCGGGCGCGGCGGTCTTCCGTCCGAGGACGTTCGCCTCGAGGAACCCGTACG
>FTCS01000415.1_pt1 | contig 27375 bp, 25 predicted proteins | sample 1639391 | NCBI WGS metagenome assembly FTCS01 (sample SAMEA3914864, study PRJEB12502) | metagenome | biome: forest; material: soil | place: USA | collected 2012-03-12 | depth 0.3 m | reverse complement strand
GTCGAAGAGCTGCTGCGCGCGCGCACGGTTGTCCATGCGCGGCTGCGACGGCTGCGCGGGTTGCGCGGGTTGCGCGGGCTGGGCTGCCTGCGACGGCTCCGAGCTGCTCGGTGCGCCGGTATCGTCGGCACGCGCAGATGCGGGAGCGACGCTCATCGAGACGAGAGACGCGGACACGAAGACGCCCACGATGCGGAGCCGGCGCTGCCGCCATGAGCCGCTGCTCGTGCCCCTGCTCGTGCAGGCGCGGAGCATTGCGTGCATCATTCACGCACCTTGATGAAGCCCGCCGGATCGGTGGTGGCCGCCGGCGCCGTCGCCGAGGTCGCGGCCGAAGCAGCGCCGCCGAGCTTCACGGCCTTCGCGCTGCCGCTGGGCGCTGCTCCGGTCGTCGCTTTTCCGCCGCTCTTCACGATGGCCGGGCCAGCCGCGGTGCCGGGCCCCGGTCCGCCGACGTTCGTCGCGGCCCCATTCGCGGAGCTCGCCGCCCCGACCACGGCCGCGCCCGCGTCAGCGCCATTGGCGCTCGCGTTCGCGTTCGCGTTCGCGCTCGCATTCGCATTCGCGCTCGCGCTCGTGCCCGCGCCCGCGCCATTCGCCCCGACGCTCCCCTGCGCCACGCCCCCGCTCCCCGCCGCGGTCAGCCCGCCGCCGTTCGCCGCCGGCGTCCCGCGAAACGCAGCAAATGATCCCGCGAGCGCAGCGACCACGATCGCGCCAGCGCCCACCGCGATCATTCCGCGACGTGACTTGGTCGTGCCCTGCGCTTGCGTCGTTCCCCACGCCGCGGGCGCGATCGCCTCCGCCTGACTCGGCGAAGCCTGCGGAACGCCGCGCGCAGATCCGGGCGCGGTCTCCACGCCTGGAGTCGCCGCGAGTGGCGTCGGCATCGGATTCGACGGCGTCGCGGAGACGGGCACGGGCCCGAGCTCGGTCACCACCGTCTGCAGGGCGACGGCGGGCGTGCTCTTCGCCAGCCCACGCTTGCCGGTGCCGAGCACGTCGAGCGCGCGCTGCCCCGTGCCGCGATCGCGCACGAGCGCAAACGGCTCGAACGCGAGTGCGAGCTCACCGACGTTCGCGAAGCGATCGCCGGGATCCTTCTCGAGGCACTTCAACACCGCGTCGCACAGCGCATCCGGAAGGTCGGCGCGAAATGTCTTCGGGCTCGGCGCCTTTTCCTGCGCGACCTTGAAGCACAGCTCGAGGATCGTCTCCGCCTCGAACGGCACGTGCCCGGTGAGGAGCTCGAACGCGATCGCGCCGAGCGCCCAGAGATCCGAGCGCTCGTCGACGTGCTTCGACGAACGCATCTGCTCCGGCGACATGTAGAGCGGCGAGCCGAGCAGCATCGACGTGTTGGTGAGCGAGAGCCCGTCACCGCCGATGGTCGGATCCATCGTCTTGGAGATCCCGAAGTCCAGCACCTTGACGAGCGGCCGCCCGTCGACGCCGCGCGTGAGGAACAGGTTTCCCGGCTTCAGATCGCGGTGGACGATCCCGAGCGAGTGCGCCTCGGCGAGACCCTCGGCGGCCTGCACGACGTAGCTGGCCGCGTCCTCGATCGCGAGCGAGCCGCCCGTGCCGGTGACGCTGCGGATCTCCGTGTGGAGATCGTGCCCGTCGAGGAACTCCATCACGATGTACGGAGCGCCGTCCTCGAGGCGACCGACATCGAGCGTCTTCGCGACGTGCGCTCCCTTGAGGCGCACCGACGCGCGGGCCTCGCGCAGGAAGCGGCCGACGAGATCCGTGTTGCTCGCCGCCTGCTTGAGCAGGAACTTGAGCGCGACCTTCTGCGAGAGCTCGATGTGCTCGGCCGCCACGACGACACCCATGCCACCCACGCCGAGGACCTTCTCGACGCGATATTTCGACGCGAGCACGTCGCCCTCTTTGACGGGCGCGGCAGTGCCGGTCGCGGCGGGCTCGGACGACATGGAGTCGCGGCATTTTCGCAGTTTTGTGGCCCTCCGCGCAATGGAGAGCCGCAGAAATCGGGCGTGTCAGCGAGGGAACGCGGCTGCGTTTCCGCCGTCGACGGTCACGACGCAGCCCGTGGTCGCCTTTGCCTGCGCGAGATACGCGAATGCGGCGGCTACATCGTGCGCGGTGACCTCGCGTGTGAGCAGGTTCGACCGGAAATACTCGTCGACCGAGAGCCCCCGCGCAGCCGCCCGGGACTCGACCACGTTGCCCGCGAAGATACCAGTACGGATACGGTCCGCGTTCACGGCGTTGGAGCGGATCCCGAACCGACCGAGGTCGATCGCGTACTGGCGCATGAGCGCGACGAGCGCGGACTTGGCGACCGCATACGGTCCGAAGCCCGGTCCGGGGTTGAAGGCGGCCTTGCTGGCGTTGAAGAGCAGGCATCCGCCGCGACGCTGGAGCTGCATCGTCTCGACGGCGCGGCTCGCGACGAGGTTGTGCGCGAACAGGTTCGTCTCGAACGATCGCCGGAGCGCTTCGTCGCCTTCCGTCGTGTCGAGGCGTCCCTCCGGCGCGATGCCCGCGTTGCTGACCACGATGTCGACGCCGCCGAACATGCGCGCCGCGAGCGTGAACGCGGCGTCGACGTCGGCGCGCTTCGTCGCATCCGCCACGCACGTGACGAGCTGCGAGCGCTTCTTGCCGGCGATCTCCGCGGCGGCGGCATCGAGCGCCTGGCCGCTCTTGTCGCACGCGATGACGTGCGCGCCGAGCTCGACGAAGAGCGCCGCCGTTGCCTTCCCGATGCCCGACGCGGCGCCGGTGACGAGCGCGACCTGCTTGCCGAGCGGCAGCTCGGGTTCCTTCTTGATCTTCGCCTGCTCGAGGCTCCAGTACTCGAGATCGAAGAGATCGCTCATGCTCACGGGCGAGTACTTGCCGACGTCCTCGGCGTCCGTGATGACCTGGATGGTGTGCTCGTAGATGTCGGCGGCGATCTCCGCCTCCTTCTTGGTCTTGCCGATCGCGAGGATGCCGACGCGCGGCACGAGCACGATGCGCGGCCACGGATCGAGACGCGTGCGCTTGATGCCCTTCGCCGCGCACATCTCGTCGAAGTAGCGGTCGTAGCGTCGCGCATAGTCGGCGATCTCGCGCTCCATGCGTGCGGCGAACGAGCTCGCGTCGTCGTGCTCGGGCTTCGGCACGAAGAGCGCGGTGGGCTTCGTGCGAATGACGTGATCGGGCGTCGCGCAGCCACGCTGCACGAGCTCGTACGCGTCGAGCCGCTCGAGAAACGCGAGGATCCACTCGCTGGAGCGCACCGCGACGATCGGCGCGCGCTCCACCGCCTCGCCGCTCACGGTCGCGAGCGCACCGCGGACCACCGAGGCGACGCGCGCCTCGAGCTCGTCGTCGGGCTCGATCGCGGCGACGGACGCGGTGTCCATGCGATCGGCCGCGAAGCGCTCGGCGACCGTCACGGCCTCGATCATCCGCTCGTAGCTCTCCTTCGCGGTGTCGCCGAAGGTGAAGATGCCGTGACGCTCGAGCACCATGATGGTGGGCGAGCGGCCCTCGGCGATCGCGCCGTCCCATGCGCGCTTGCAGGCCTTGGCGAGCCCGAAGCCGGGCATGACGTACGGCACCCACAACAGGCGATCGCCGAAGACCTCGCGGCAGATCTTCGCGCCGTCGTCCTGATCGGCGATGGCGAGGATCGCGTCGGCATGCGTGTGATCGATGTAGCGGGCGGGCAGCGCGGCGTGGAGCAACGTCTCGACGCTGGGCGTGGGCGCCGAAGCGTCGAGGAGCGCGAGGCGCATCTCGTTGACCATCTGCTCGTCCGTGATCGACGGCAGGAGGAGCAGCTGCTCGAGCGCCGCCATGCGCACCGCGGGATGGCCGGCCGGCTCGATGGTGGCGAGGTCCCAGCCCGAGCCCTTCACGTGGAGGACCGGCACGGTCTCTCCGAAGATCGTTTTGGCTTCGGACTTCACGCTCGTGTTGCCGCCGCCATGAAGGACGAGCGCCTCTTCCGCGCCGAGGAGCCGCGCGGTGTACGTACGGAGCGCGAGCTGCTCGCTCACGTGCGGCGCGCGTTCGGCGACGGCACGCGCGGCTTCGGCTTCGACGTAACGGCTATCCATCGCCCCGGTTCATACCAGGGACGGGCGCCTGCCTCTACGGCAGCGAGGGCTGGTTCGTCACGACCGCTGTGACGATGAGGACCACCTTGCCGTCGGCGGTGATCTCCACCTCCGTGGTCCCCGGCGCGAGACCGAGGAACGCGTAGTCGTCGGCGCTGACGACGCCGGCCACCTCGAGGACGCGCGTGTCCTTCGACGACACCGTGGTGGCCATGGTCTTGCGGTCGTCGTCCAGCGAGACGATGTGCGCGGTGACCACCATGCCCACGGGCACGACGATACGTGCATAGTTCATGGTTCCGGGAAACGGCGTGCTTCCCTTCACGTTCGTGATGTCCGTGTGGTCGTAGTCGGCGCCGCAACCGGCGAGCGAGAGCGCGCAGGCGGCGATCGCGGCGAGGGTCGCGAGCTTCTTCAAGGCTTCACCGTGATGGGGACGCTGCGCGTGAACGTGCCCCCGGTGACGGTGAGCATCGCCGTTCCGGTCGAGCGCGGGACCACGCTGGCGACGGCGTCCGTGGTGTTGATCACGTCGGCGACCAGCGGATTGCTCGAGGCCCACTCGACCTGCAAGCTGCCGGCGAGGTCGGCCTTGTTCTGCTGGGCGAAGGCGCGAAACTTCTTCGAATCGGCGGCCGAGAGTGAGAGCTCGATGGTGTCGACGACGACGGGGTTGCTGGTCGTGGGCTGATCGGCGTCGTACACGACGAGCGCGTCGGGCTTGGCGACGCGGACGACGACGTAGTCGACGAGATGCCCGGCGGCGTCGCGCGAGGCGAGGGTCGCGTAGCCGCTCCCGACGGCGACGAGGCCTTTCACGCCGCGAGACACGAAGGCGTCGCTGACGGGGCTGACGACGATCCCTCGATCGGGGAGCGAGTCGTTGAAGGAGATGTTGAGACCGCTCGCGGTCTTCGGCGTGAAGGTGACGGCGAACGTGGAGCCGAGCGCGACGGCGTCGGGAAACTTCACCGCGGTGTTGGTGTATTTCCCGCACGCGACGGCGTCGTCGCAGGAGAAGTGGAAGCCGCCGTTGTCGAGCTGGCCTTCCTTGGTGCCCGGGTCGGCAATGCTGCAGCCCATCGCGAGCACGCAGGCGGTGACGGCCGTGAGCACCATGCGAAGGGGTGAGCGCGACGTCATAGGGCACCTAGGATAACGGAGAAGGGAGGGCGCGCGACCGAGGTCGAAGGTAGGTCGACCTCGATCGCGCGCTGCGCACTCGATGCGAAACGAAACGAAACGCGGGGAGAGCGCTGTCGAAGCGCTCACAAGCGAAGGAGAAGCAAGTGAGCTCCTCCATCGCAACGCCCGTGCCGCGGGGAGCTGACGCAGGATTCACGTCGTTTCGCGGGCGAGAAACGTGGGTACGGCGTAGGTACGAGCCTTGGCGCCCTGACATCCATGACAGGACCCCGTGTTCGCCCGCTCACAGTGCGAGGAGCTGGGGGCGAAGGAGGGTGGCTTGACAGCTCGCGTCACCTTGGGGTACTTCCCTCAACCCTTCAGGCGCGTAGCTCAGTGGTAGAGCACTACCTTGACACGGTAGGGGTCGTTGGTTCAACCCCAATCGCGCCTACAAAATAGGCAGTTCGACGTAACGGGCTGGGAGCGAGAGCTCTCAGCCCGTTTGCGTTTCCACCGCTTCACCACGCCTGGCGCTCCAGGTGCCTCTTCGCGATCTCGAGGAACACGCGCGCGGCGGGCGTGACGCGGCCACCGCTGGGATGCACCGCATAAGCGGGTCGGGGCGGCGGCGCGTAGGCGTCGAGCACCTCGACGAGCTGCGTCGCCACGGGCCGTTCGACGACGAGCGCTCCTGGCACCCGCACGATGCCGAGCCCTCGCTTCGCAGCGTCCAGGGCGAGCGGAATGCTGTTCACGACCAAGCGCCCACGCACCGGGACCTCGACCGTCCTCCCGCGCGAACGGAACGTCCAGCGTCCCCGCGGCGCCAGCGGAGTGAAGAGGATGCAGTCGTGCCGGAGCAGTTCGCGGGGTGCGCGCGGCGTTCCTCGCTCGCGCAGGTATTCGCGCGCCGCAAAGCAGCGCGGCTGTGCGCGCCCCAGCTCGTGCGCCACGAGAGATGTGTCCTTCAGGGTGCCCGTGCGGAACGCGAGGTCGAACTTCTCCTCGACGAGCTCCACGTGACGGTCCGTGAGCACCAGCTCGATGCTCATCTGAGGATGCCGCGCGAGACACTCCGCGACCACGTCACCGAGAAGCGCTTCACCCAGCGTCACGGGTGCGGTCACACGCAGTCTTCCGGCCGTCTCCTCGGAGCTCGTCGCGAGGGCGCGGCCTGCTTCCAGGATCGTCGCGAGCGCAGGAGCGCAGGCGCGCAGGTACGTCTTGCCCGCGCTCGTGAGCTCCACGTGGCGCGTCGTTCGGTGAAAGAGGCGCGTTCCGAGCGCGCTCTCGAGCTCCGCGACCCGGCGGCTCACCGTCGATCGTGGCACGCCCAGCGCATCTCCCGCTGCCCGAAAGCTCCGGAGCTCGGCGACACGCACGAAGAGCTCGACGGCACCGATCTCGATTGTCCTATCCATGGGACACATTATCCCAGACTCCTCGCCCCTTACCAGGCATCGAAACCAGCATCACTGTTGGAGTCGAAGGAGGCGCGAGTCATGGGTCAGAAGCTTGCGGTCGTAGTCACAGGAGCCACCGGTAAGCAGGGTGGCGCCGTGGTGAAGAGCCTGCTCGAACGCGGTCACGAGGTTCGTGCCGTCACGCGCAGTCCCGACTCGACGAAGGCGCGGGAGCTGGCGAACGCGGGCGTCACGCTCGTCCATGCGTCACTCGAGGACACGGCCGCGCTGACGAAGGCCCTCGAGGGGGCGACCTCGCTCTTCGCGATGACGACGCCCTTCGAAGGAGGGACGGAAGCCGAGACGCGACAGGGCATCTCCGCCGCGGACGCCGCCAAGGCCGCAGGCGTGCATCTCGTCTTCACCTCGGTAGGCTCCGCCAATCGACAGACGGGCGTTCCTCACTTCGACAGCAAGTACGAGGTGGAGAAGCACATCGCTCGGATCGACGTGCGCGCCACGATCCTCGCGCCCGTCTACTTCATGGAGAACCTCTTCTTCGGCAAGGACCAGCTCGCGAAAGGCGTCTATGCCTCGGCGCTCTCGCCGACGAGAAAGCTGGCGCAAGTCGCCGTCGAAGACATCGGGGCGGTCGCCGTACGCGTCCTCGAAGACCCGGGCCGCTTCGCGGGCAAGCGCTTCGACCTCGGGGGCGACGAGCTCACGGGCAACGACGTCGTTGCCGTCCTCTCGCGCGTCACCGGTCGCCCGTTCCAGTATTTCCAGGTCCCGCTGGACGTCATCCGCCAACGCATGGGGGAGGACGCCGTGAAGATGTACGAGTGGTTCGAGCGCGTCGGCTACACGGTCGATCGCGCAGCGCTCCGCCATGAATTCCCCGACGTCGCGTTCCACGACTTCGAGTCGTGGGTGAAGGAGAACCAGCCATGAACCTCGGAGTCACGGGCGCAAGCGGTCGTCTGGGTTCGTCCACCGTTCGCGAGCTCAAGGTCCGCCTCGGCGCCAGAGCAAACATCGTCGCCATCTCGCGCACCCCCGACAGGCTCGCAGCGCTCGGCGTCGAAGCTCGCCCGGGCGATTTCGAGAAGCCGGAGACGCTCACGGAGGCCTTCCGCGGGCTCGACAAGCTCGTCGTCATTCCTCCGACCGACATGAGGCCCGGCGCGCGATCGAGGCAGTCGCAGCAAGCCTCCGCCGCCATCGAGAAGGCCGTCGCCGCCGGCGTTCGACACATCACGTACCTGTCCGCGGCCGGCACCCGCTTCGCCGAGCCGCCGCATCTCTGGGAGTCGTTCTTCGCTCCCGAGCAAGCGCTCATGCGTTCGGCCAAGCAGTGGTCGATCGTGCGAATGTCGTTCTACGCCGAGTCCTTCCTCGACCGAGCGAAGATGTCGCTCGCGCAGGGCGTGCTCGCCTCGAGCTCCTCGACGCCGGTGAACTTCGTCGCGCGCGACGACGTGGCCGCCGCCACCGCTGGTCTCGTCGCGACCGAAGGACATCACGGCGCGATCTACAACGCGACCGGCCCGGCGACCTTCGACGGACCGGCGCGAGCAGCCGTGGTGGCCGAGGTCACCGGCAAGCCGTTCGCCTTCGCGAAGGTGCCGCTCGAGCAGCTTCTTGCCGGGCTCAGGACCGCGGGACTGCCTCCCGCGGTCATCGACGCCTTCGCGAGCATCGAGGACATGTGGTCGAAGGGAGCGTTCGACATCACGACGGGCGACGTCGCGCGCCTCGCCGGACGAGCGCCCCGTCCGCTCATCGAGGTCGCGAAGAGCTACCTGGCCCGCTGAACGATACGCGTGCCTCATCGGCGCGCAGTGAGTCGTTGTCGAGCCACGTGTGCGAACACCCATGCGGCCGCCGTGACCAGGGCGATTCCCGAGCAGCCGAGCACCGTCTTGAAGAGCAGGCGGTCGAGCGATCGCTCGAAGCCCCTGCCGAGCGACCGGAGCTCCACGGCAGCATCGGATCCACGGCCTTCACCGAGATCGGCGGCGAGCTCGTGAACGAGCCCGGTGATCCTGTCGACGAGGACGCCGGACTCGGCCGCGAGCGGCCTTAGCGCGTCGGAGCGCACCATCGCCGCCATGGAGCCGAGCGGCTTCTCCGAGCTCGCGACGGCATCACGAAGCTTCCCCAACACGTCGAGGATGACCGGCGTATTCGCAGCCGTGAGCGGTAGCTCGATCGATTGAAGATTGCGCATCAGATCGACGAAGAGCTCGGTCCCGCCGACTTGCGCCTGCTTGCGTACCAAGAAGGGCAGCCGCTGCGCGGCGTAGAGTGCGCGCTCGCCGAGGAGCACCGCGTCGTCTGCCGTGTGAGCGGCTTGGTGCATCAGCCGGAAGACGACGGGGGCACGCTTGGCCATCGTCGCCTCGCGCTCGGCGACATAGGTCGACAGTCGCACCGACTCCACCTGGAGCAGATCCGGGTTCTCGGCTCGCCATCCTTCGAGCAGCTGCTGAACCTCCGCCTCGACGTCGCTCGACGCCACGCCCCGAGCGAGCGTCGAGATGTCGTCGAGCGATCGCTCGAAGCATCGATCGATCGCGCGACTGTGATCGCCGTACGTGGGCACGTCCCAGCGACGCATCATCGCGTCTCGTCCGAGCGAGACCAGCGCCACCATGTCGACGACGTTCACCTCCGGATGCGCGGAGGCCGCAATGTCCAACACGGAGGAGAGAAAACGGAGCTCGTCCTCCGCGGCGCGAAGCCGGACCTTCAGGTCATCCGACGCGCGGAGAGGCGCGAACGCAGCCACGAGCCGGGCGGTGAATCGCCCTTCGAAGCGCATGAGCTCCGCTTGAAGCGAGGCGGTCGAGCCTGGCTTGTCGGTTTCGCGACCATGCCCTGCCAAGCGGCCGCGAAGGCTCTCGAGCACCATGCAAACAACACACGCACTACACGTGCCACGGAGCGCTCCAGCTGGCGGCGTCAGCCCTCGCCGCGCTTGCGGGTCGGCTTCCTTCGCACGCCGACGGCCTTCGCGCCGGGCGCTGGTGCAGGCGCCGGTGCCGGTGTCGACTTCATGCGCGGTGGCGGCGACGACGCGAGGCGCGTCGCGAGCTTCGCCGCCTTGTCGCTCTCCCGCTTCTGCGACTGGTAATCGTTCCAGTCGCCTGCATAGAGCGTGACCTTGCCGTTGCCCTCGAACGCGAGGATCGACGTGACCACGCTGTCGAGGAAGAAGCGATCGTGCGAGACGACCAGCACGCAGCCCGGCCAGCTCTCGATGAGCTCAGCGAGCGAGCCGAGCGTCGCGATGTCGAGATCGTTCGTCGGCTCGTCGAGCAGCAGCACGTTCGCGCCGCTCTTGAGAGCGAGGGCCAGCGCGACACGCGCGCGCTCGCCGCCCGAGAGCGCGGAGACCTTGCGGCGTAGCGCGGCGCCTTCGAAGAGGAACAGCTCGAGGTACGCGCGCATCTCCATCACGCGATCGCCGATGGTCACGGTGCCGGCGCCGACCTTGTCCGAGTGCTCGCGCTCGGCGACGTTGTCGAGCACCGTCCAGTCGTCCTTCAACGTCGTGCGCGCCTGATCGAAGTACGCGAACTTCGTCTGGACGCCGCGCACCACCTTGCCCGCGCTGGGCTGGAGCTCGCCGGTGACGAGACGGAGGAGCGTCGTCTTGCCGGCGCCGTTGGGGCCGACGATGCCGATGCGATTGCCCTTCACGAGGCGCATCGTGAGGTCGTCGATCAAACGACGACCACCGAGATCGAGGCTCACGTCCTGGAGCTCGAGGATCGTCCCGCCGAGCCGCGAGGCGCCGGTCTCGAGGCCGACGAGCTCGACCTCGCCGCGAACGCGCAGCCCTTCGGCGGCGATCGCCGTTTCGGCGCGCTGAATGCGCGCCTTCTGCTTCGTCGAGCGCGCCTTGGGGCCGCGACGGAGCCACTCGATCTCCTTGCGGAGGAAATTCTGGCGATTCGACTCCACGCGCTCGGCATGCGCGAAGCGCTCGGCCTTCTGCTCGACGAAGTCCTCGAAGGCGCCGACGTGATCGTTCTTCTTCGTGTACTCGGAGACCTGGCCGTACTCGAGATCGAGGACGCGCGTGGCCACCGTGTCGAGCAAGTAGCGATCATGGGTGACGAGCAGCACCGCGCCCGGAAACTCCTGCACGAGGTAGTCCTCGAGCCACGTGATGGTGTCGGCGTCGAGGTGGTTCGTGGGCTCGTCGAAGATGGCGAGATCGGGCTTCGCCACGAGGATGCGCGCGAGAGCCACGCGCCGCCGCTCGCCGCCGCTCATCGTTCCGACAGGACGCTCGACGTCGTGAACGCCGAGATGGAGGAGGATCTCGTCGACCTCGTGATCGCGCGACCAGCCGCCGAGGCGCTCGACGTCCTCGGCGAGCGCGGCCTGCTGATCCATGAGCTCGTCGTCGGTCTCGCCCTCGCCGATCCGCTGCGAGACGGCGTCGTACGCCGATTTCGCGGCGTGCCACGCGGCGAGGCCTTCGCGCGCGATCTCGCGCGGGCTGCGCTCCGGATCGAGCTGCGGCTCCTGCGGCAGATAGAGAATGGTCGCGTCGCGACGGCGATCGATCGTGCCCGTATCCATGGGCTCGAGCCCGGCGAGCACGCGCAGCAGCGTCGACTTGCCGGTCCCGTTGGGGCCGAGCAGCGCGACCTTCTCGCCGCGCCGGATGGTGAAGGTAGCGTCCGCGAAGAGCGGCTTGAGCCCGTAGGCCTTCGTGATGGATCGCGCGGTCAGGACGGGCATTTCAGCGCGTCACTTAGCAGAGTCCGGTCGATCCGGTCGCCGAGATAGGGTCAGTCACCGTCCGGCTCGAGCGCTCGCTTCAGGATCTCGAGCTCTTCGTTGCACTCCGGGCACTGCTTCGCGTGATGGGCGATCTGTTCGCGGAGCTGGGCTTCTCCGATTCGCCCGTCGAGGTAGGGAGGCAGCAGCGCGAGGAAGCGATCGCAGTCGAGCTCCTCGTCTCGCGTTCCCTCGAGGAGGCGACGCAAGATCGCGGCGGCCTTCGGATCGTCGCTCATGACGAAGCTCCTTCCAGTGCTCGTGCGTCTTGCGCCTGCTCGAGGAAGTGTTTGAGCCGCCGCCGCGCATCGTGGAGCAGTTTGTAGACTGCGCCCTGGCTTACCTCATAGCGGCGAGCGAGCTCCATCAGGGGCAGGCCGCCGAGCGCGGCCTGGATCGCTTCGCGCTGACGTTCGGTGAGCGCTTCGGCGATACCGCGGCGGAGCAGCTCGAGCCGGTGCTCGTCTTCGACGGTCTCCTCTTCGGCGGACCAGTCGGCGCGCTCGCCGGCCTCCTCGATGCTCACGTGCTGGTGGCGCCGGCGTCGCAGCTCGGAGAGCGTCGTGTTGACGGCGATCGTCGCGGCCCACGTCGTGAAACGACTCTGCCCTTCGAAAGAGTCGAGCTTCTGGTGGACGCGAAGGAAGCTCTCCTGCGCGAGGTCGTCGAGGTCGGCGCCCTGGAGCTGCTTTCCGAAGCCCTTGGCGAGCGTTCGCCGCAGATAGTCGCGCAGATCGCCGACGCAGGTGCCGGCCTTCAGCCCGTCGACCCAAGCACGATCGCTGCGATCCGCCTGCATTCCGCGGAGTCTCTACTCATTTTGGAAAAAAAGCGACGACGGGGGTAAGGCCGTCGTGGGGGCGGCGTCTCAGGACCAGAAAGGCAAATGGTGGTCATCATGAGTGCGATCAAGAACGTGGTTCTCGTGCACGGTGGTTTCGTCGACGGCTCGGGTTGGGAGCGCGTGTACGGCCTGCTTCGCGACAAGGGCTTTCGCGTGAGCATCGTCCAGAATCCGACCACGTCGCTCGCCGAGGACGTGGCCGCGACGAAGCGCGTCCTCGATCAGCAAGATGGACCGACGATCCTCGTCGGTCACTCCTACGGTGGTGTCGTCATCACGGCGGCGGGCAACCATCCGAAGGTCGCCGCGCTCGTCTACGTCGCGGCGTTCGCGCCCGACGAGGGCGAGTCCGTGGCTTCGTTGATCGCGAACCCGCCTCCGGGCGCGCCGGTCCCGCCCATCGTCCCGTCGGGGGACGACTTCCTCCTCCTCGACCGCACCAAGTTCGCCGACTCCTTCGCCGCGGATCTCGATCCGAAGGTCGCCGCGTTCCGCGCGGACTCGCAGGTGCCCTGGGGCGTCACGGCGCTCGAGGACGCGGTGAGTCAGCCGGCATGGCGCACCAAGCCGAGCTGGTACCTGGTGGCGACGGACGACAAGATGATCCCGCCTCCCGCGCAGTACGCGATGTCCAAGCGAGCGGGCGCGTCGGTGACCGACGTGAAGGCGAGCCACGCGGTCTACGAATCGCAGCCCGCGGCCGTGGCCACCGCGATCGAACGCGCGAGCAGCGGCGTTCGCTGAGCTCGCTCAGCTCGCGCCGGCATGTCAGCCTCCCACGACATGGTCAGAGCGCCGCCTTCGCCATGGCGCGGATCAGCTCGTTCATCGGCATGACGAGGACGAGCAATGGCAGCGCCGGCAAGATGGTCGCGATCGCGACCGTCAGCATGGCTCGGCGCCCGAACGGGATGGGCCTCATCTCGATGACACGGGAAAAACCGGTGCCCATGTCGGCCAGCGATTGAATGTCGGCCGCTCCGAGCAGCTCACCCTGTTCGGTGGAAGCGTCGCCGAGCCACTTCTCCTGGAAATCGCGGTTGTAGTGCACGACGAGCGATCCGTAGGACATCACGCCTGCCCGCCTGCTACGCGCAAGCAAGGGGCAGAACACCAGCAGCGGGCCCAGACACAAGAGCTGCATCAGGACGAGCAAGACGATCGCCTGACGCTCGAAGGCACCGAGGCTCGCGTGCTCGTACACGACGCGAAAGGCGGCATCGGCCCAGATCACGCTGCTCACGGCGAGCGCGAGCACGGCATACGACCGATGCGTCTCCTCGAGGAAGCCGAGGCCGCCGGTTCCGTCTGCGTGCGTGGGCACGAGGTCGAGATCGAGGCGCGCCACCTTCGTGAGGAAGACGGCCCAGATCAGGATTCGCCAGATCCAGCGGTACGCCAGGAAGAGGATTACCGGCACTGCGACCATGTGATTCCAGATCGCTGCGAGCGAATAGGGCAGGACGTGGCCACCGTGACCGAAGTGGATCAACTGCCAGCTGTCCGCAGCGAGCCCGCGCTCCGATTCGATCGTGAGCCTCCATGCTCCGAACACCGCGAGCCCGGCGATGAGCATGCTGATCACCGGCGAGGCCCGTAGCCGCTCGAGGCGCCCCCTCGCTCTCTCGAAAGCGTCGAGATCCGCGGGACGGACGAAGTGGTCGTCGACGAACCGGCGGATCGCGAGCTGAAGTCGCGGGTCGATCACGGTCTCTGCGGCGATGAGCGCCGGGATCCCGATGAAGAACCGCGCGTAGGTCGCGAAGTCGAGGAGGAAGGAGCCTCGCGGAGTTGGTCCGATCGCGACTCCTTGCGCGACCGCGAAGGCGAACATCGGTAGCCACGTGATCGCGAACAGCGCGAGGATACGGCGGGCGGGCGACCATCCCGGCGCCGACAGCCGGTACCACGGCACGCGAGGTCGGTGACTGAGCGCGCTGAACGCGTGCCTCGCGTGCTCGACCAGCGTCGTATGCCTCGCCGTCGTCATCACCAGATGTAGCGAAGGATCAGCTCGCCGTTCTCGACGACCGGCGTGTCGGAGGGTCCGTTCGGCAAGAGGAGTGGATTGGTTCCGAGCTGCGCCGACGAGATCAGCCCGAACTGCAGATTCGGGCGGCCGGAGTAATAGGCGCCGAGCGCGAGGATGTGGATCGTGTCGAACGCGCCGGACCCGCGAATGGGCGCCGTGCTCGTCTCGCGTGTGAAGACGTACTCCGGCATGACCGCGATCGGGACCTTGAAGGCGTTGAAGTCGATCGAGAGAGCCGCGCCGAACGTGTACGTGGCGGAAGACTCGGTATTCGAGAAGCGAGCTTTTCGGACGTTGTCGTAGGGCTCGGCGGTGATGCTGCCGCGACCGATGCCGGCGGAGGCCTGCAGGCCGAGGAGCGGACCGAGGAGCGACTGTGCGACCGAGAAGGACGCGTCGAAGTTGGTCGTCGTGAACGGCGTCTTGATGCTCTCGCCGAGATCGCCCTGGAGCGCGTCGACCGCCGACTGGAGCGGCTGCGCGAACAAAGGAAACAGCGTCGAGACCTGTCCTCTCGTGGCCGCTGCGCCTGCGCCGATGGCCAGCTGGGTGCCGCTCTCCTCGTTACGCAAGACACGGAAAATCAGACCGGCGCGTCCGCCGACGTCGTAGGTCGCGCCGCCGTAGGTCAGCGCCGGCAAGTTCGAGCCGATGATCGCGCGCACCCCGGCCGTGATGGTGAATGCGAACCAGTCGGTGATCTTGACTCCGAGATCGAGGGTCTCCGCGAGCGTCAGAGCGGTGATGTCGCGGTTGCCGACCGCGGTCGGTGCGTTCGAGGCGGCCTGGTCGCCGGTCCGGATGCGAAGCCCCAGATACGTCGCGACGATCGGTGATGTCACGTACGCCGGGTAGAGGAACGTGTGTCCCTTGAGGATCCTCTCCCGACCGTCGCATTGGCCGGGACACGCTGCCGTCGGCCCGGTCTTCGCGGGCGGCCCTGCGGGCTCGGCCGGAGGTGGCGGCGGAACGGCCTCCCCCGGGGGCGGCAACGTCGTCGTCGTGGGCGGTGGCGTGGTCGTGGGCGGTGGCGTCGTGGTCGGTGGCGGCGTCAGCGGCGGCTCCGTGTCGGTCTGCGCCGACGCCGTCGATGCCAGCAGCGACGTCGCAAGTGCCGCCATCACCGCCAGCGGACGCGCATTGCGGAGAACACGCATGGCTGCACCTGCGGTCGTTTGTCGGATCGCCATCGGTCCCCTCCTCTGCGAAGACATAGCGATGGCAAAGCTCGACACGAGCACATGCAGTGTCAATGCGACGTCGTCACGCCGTCATCGTCGACATGGATCGCCGCGCTCGCGCGCCGCGCTGCTCAGAGACAAGGTCACGAAGTGGTCGTCGACGAGGACGCTCCTCTGATCCTTCGCCGTCGTACCCGACGACCACACTTGGCCGCTGCCCGCAGCCGCACCGTCGGGCTGCGCGCGTCGCGAACGCGTCGTCGTCGTTCATGCGTTGGCCGGCGCGCTACCGGCTCCGGAGAGACCGCTGCCTCCCGTAGCACGTCGTCCGCACCTGCTCACGGATGAGCGAGCGCGAGCACGGCGGCGTCGATGCGCGTGAACCAGTCATCGTCGTTCGGCGGATCAGGCTGGCGCTCGACGGCCACGACCTTGTGCGTGACCTTGCCGTTCTCGACGAGGAACAGCGGTCCGCCCGAGTCGCCGCCCGTCGAGTAGTACGGCGTGTGCAGGCCGGTCGTGTATCCGGCGGCCGCGCCGCTCGTGATCGTCAGCACTGTCGAGCGAACGAGCGGCGCCGTGCGAGCCTCGAAGCTGCGACCCACCGCGACACCTTGATACGAGGCTCCACGATCGGCGTCCGCGCCGATGCTGGTCGGAACGGCGTACTGCGCGAGCTTGATCGGTGCCTGGAGAACGAGGATGCCGACGTCCGGAGCGGCGGCGTCGTTCGAGTAGTTGCGCGAGAGCACCTTCGAGCGCACCACCTTGCGGCTCGGCGCTCCCGGCGCGAACGGCGCCTTGACCGTGTACGCGGTGCCCCAGATGCAATGCGCAGCGCCGAGGACGATCGTCGGGCTGACGAGGACGCCGGTGCAGTAATCGACGCCGTTGCCGCTCAGGATCTGCACGGCCTCGGGGAACGCGGACGCCGTCCCCGCCTGCATCGAGCCGACGATCGCCTCGTCGGTCGACGCGCCGCCCGCGCCATCTTCGTCGGACGCCGGCTCTGCCCCGCAACCGCCGAGGACCGCGACGCCGAGGAGTATGACAACCGCGGTGAACGTGCGCATAGGTGCGCCTGTACGCAAGACTTGCTCCGGTGCGCAACCCCTCGAAAAGACGCACATCTACGGGCGCGCCCGAAGAAAACAGTCCGTTGATGGTGGATCTTTCTGTCTGTGCGGTCTCATCGACGCCCAACCTAGATTGCGAGTGAATGCTATCTATGTTACCGCTCTCCCCATGAGCAGCGCCTTCGACACCATCATCAAGGGCGGCCTCCACTTCGACGGCACCGGCGCGGCCGGCGTCGTCCGGAACCTCGGCATTCGCGGCGGCCGCGTGGTCGCGATCAGCGAGTCGGCGCTCCCCGACGCGGGCTGCCCGCGCGTGATCGATGCGCGCGGCAAATGGGTGATGCCCGGCTTCGTCGACGTGCACACCCACTACGACGCGGAGCTCATCGCGTCGCCGTCGCTCTCCGAATCGGTTCGCCACGGCGTCACGACCGTCGCGGTGGGGAGCTGTTCGATCAGCGCGGTGCTCTCCGATCCGGAGGACTGCTCCGATCTCTTCACGCGCGTGGAATCGGTACCACGCGAGCACGTGCTGCCGCTGTTCCGCGCGAAGAAGACGTGGACGTCGGCGGCGGAGTACGTCGACTTTCTCCGGAGTCATCCACTGGGCGCGAACGTCGTGACGTTCCTCGGCCACTCCGATCTCCGCACTCGCGTGATGGGCCTCGAGCGCGCCGTCGACGCGCGCGTGCGGCCGACCGAGAGCGAGCTCGTGGCGATGGAGCGCCACCTCGAAGAGGCGCTCGACCAGGGCTTCCTCGGTCTCTCCACGATGACGAACCCGTGGGACAAGCTCGACGGCGATCGCTTTCGCTCTGCGCAGCTTCCGTCGACCTATGCAACGTGGCGCGAGTACCGGCGCCTCCACCGCATCCTGCGCGAGCGCGGTCGCATCCTCCAGAGCGCGCCGAGCCTGGTCACCAAGGTCAACGCGCTCCTCTTCATGCTCGAGAGCTCCGGGCTCGGCGTCCGTCGCGCGCTGAAGACGACGCTCATCACGCTCGCCGACGCGAAGACGAGCCGCGGCCTCCACCACGTCCTCGGCCGCATCACGCGCTTCGTGAACGAGATCCTCGGCGGCGAGATGCGTTGGCAGACGCTGCCGGTCCCCTTCGAGGTCTACGCCGACGGGATCGATCTGGTGGTCTTCGAGGAGTTCGGCGCCGGCCAAGCAGCACTTCACCTCGCCGACGAGGTGGCGCGCAACGCGCTCATGAAGGACGAGGCCTACCGGCGGAAGTTCCGGAAGGACTACGAGGCGCGCTTCACGCCGCGCGTCTGGCAGCGCGACTTCTTCGACGCGTTCATCGTGGCCTGCCCGGATGCGAGCGTGGTCGGAAAGTCGTTCGGCCAGGTCGCGGAGGATCGCGGCATTCACCCCGTCGACGCGTATCTCGATCTCGTCGTCGCGTACGGCAAACAGCTCCGCTGGCGCACCACGCTCGCCAACGATCGACCCGCGGAGATCGCCAACCTCATGAACGAGCCCGCCGCCTTGATTGGCTTCGCGGACTCCGGCGCGCACATCCGCAACATGGCGTTCTACAGTTTCCCGCTGCGCATGCTGCGCTACGTCCAGGAGAACGGCGCACGCTCGATGCCGATCGAGAAGGCGGTCTGGCGGCTCACCGGCGAGATCGCCGACTGGCTCGGCGTCGACGCGGGGCACCTTCGCCTAGGCGATCGCGCCGACGTCGTGGTCATCGATCCGACAGCTCTCGACGACCGCCTGGACGCGTATCACGAGGCGCGGATGGACGGGTTCGGCGACCTGATGCGCATGGTCAACCGCAGCGACGGCGTCGTCGACGTCGTGCTCGTCAACGGCCGCATCGCCTTCGAGAACGGCACCACGTCGAAGGCGCTCGGACGAGAATGCGGATTTGGTACGTTCCTTCCTGCCGACGGCCGGGCACGACCGCAACGCGTTGCCGCTGGCATGGCAGACGCGGCCTGATGGAACCGAAGCGACGAACGCAGAAGGAACGCCGCGAAGGTACCATTCGCAAGCTGCTCGACGCGGCGGCCGAGACCCTGATCGAGGTCGGCTATGCCGATGCGAGCGTCCAGCGCATCTGCGCACGCGCGGAGGTGTCGCAAGGCGCGCTGTTCCGCCACTTCGCGACCCGCGAGGCGCTGATGGTCGCGGTGGGCGAGGACGTCGGCGACAGGATCCTGGAGCGCTATCGAAAGCGGTTCTTGTCGGTCCCGCCGGGAGAGGCCTCCGTCGCCACCGCCGTGCGCCTCGTCCGCGACGCGTGCCGCTCGCGCCTCAACCAGGCGTGGTACGAGCTCGCGATCGCGGCGCGCACGAACGAGAACCTTCGCAAGCACCTCGAGCCCGTCGCGCGCCGCTACTACGAGGACATCGCGAGCGCCGCCCGAGAGCTCTTGCCCGACTTCGCGGCAAAGATGGGCGCCTCGTTCGAGGTGCTCGTGTCGACGGTCATCGTCATGTTCGACGGCGAGGCGATCGAGCGGTTCGCGATCGTGCGCCCGGAGATCGAAGAGGCGCGCCTCGCGCTGCTGATCGCGGCCGTCGAGCAGCTCGCGCCGTGAGCGCGTGTGGCGTCAGGTCCCGCCCAGCACCTCGCTCACGTCGAGCCCACCGGAGAGTCCGCCCAGCGAGAAGCTCCCTCCGACCCTCGCCGTGAGGACGCGCACGATGCGCTCCACGTCGTCGTCCGGGCCCGGAACGAAGATCGGTCGCTCCGGGCGTGCGAGCGGCGTGTCGACGAGCGTCTCGGGCCTCGGTCCCACGAGCGCAGCGACGAAATCGCGATGCGGCGCGAACCCGAGGCTCGCGGCGTAGTCGAGCGCGTGAAAGATCACGGACTGCGCCTCGAGCGGCGAGACCTCGTCCACGCCTTCGGCATGCGCTTCTTGGAGTCGAGTGACCATGTCGTCGAGCGCAGCGCGCGAGAGCGGCGGCGTGACGTACGCGTTCTTGATGCCGAGGCACGTGCGATCGACGAGGCACATCTCGACGATGAAGGTCCCGTCCGGAAGCGCCCTCGAGAGCATGAGGCTCACGAGCGCCGGATCCTTCTCCTCCACGCTTCTCCATCCGGCGCTCATGAAGGCAGGCCCGAACGGCGAGGCCGCGGCGAGCCGCTCGATGCTTGCTTGCGTGGGGACGGCATTGGACGCGCGTGCGTCACGCTGGGCCGCGAGGCGCTGCTTCTTCTTCTTTTCGAGCTTCTTCTGGTGACCGCGATGGGAAGGCACGAAGGGCCCTCTCGCATACCGTCGCGCGAGCGACAAGCCTGGCCTCGACGCGCGCCGTTCTCGGCGGCGGACAAGACACGTTTCAGCACGCGCGGCGGTCCGGGAGCGAGCGCAAATTGCGCAAATACTGCCAAGCCGTTGGTTCCTCCCCTGCGGCTCCGAGATACGATGGTGACTCGATGAGCGCCGACGACGATAGCCACGCGGCAACGCTCTTCGCGCCGCCGCCTCCGTCGTCGTCCGCGGTGGACGCAGGCACGTTGGGCGCCGTCGTGCTGGCAGGGCGCTACGAGGTCGTCGCGCTCCTCGGCGTCGGCGGCATGGGCGCGGTGTATCGCGCGCGCGATCGCGAGCTCGACGAGGCCGTCGCGCTCAAGATGCTGCGTCGCGAGCTCGTCGCGGTGCCCGGGATCCTCGAGCGCTTCCGCCAGGAGGTGAAGCTCGCGCGCAAGGTGACCAGCCCTCACGTCGCGCGGACGTTCGACATCGGCGAGCACGAAGGCGACAAGTTCCTCACGATGGAGCTCGTCGAGGGCGAGTCGCTCGCCGACGAGCTCGAACGCGTCGGGCCGCTGCCGATCGAACGTGTGCTCGCCGTTGCCAGCGCCGTGTGCGGTGGGCTCGCGGCCGCGCACGCAGCATCGGTCGTGCATCGCGATCTCAAGCCGGAGAACGTCCTTCTCGGTCGCGACGGGAGCATCAAGGTCACCGATTTCGGGATCGCAACGGCCCAGGCGGACGTCCGGTCCACGCAGGGCATATCCGGAACCCCCGCCTACATGGCGCCGGAGCAAGTCACGGCGGATCCGAAGATCGACGCACGCGCCGACGTCTATGCGTTCGGCCTGATGCTCTACGAGATGCTGAGCGGCGAGATCCCGTGGAAGGGCGACTCGGCGCTCGCGGTCGCTTCGGCGCGCCTGCTCGCGCCGCCGCCCGACGTTCGCGCTCTTCGCGCCGACGTCCCCGCTCCGCTCGCGGAGCTCGTGCTTCGCTGCATGGCAAAGAATCGCGACGATCGCCCGAACGACGCGCGCGATCTCCTCGCGACGCTCACGCGTCTCGCGCGTGAGAGCGAGCCGCCTCCCGCAGCCGCCCCCAAGTCGGCATCGATGCCACCTCTCGCACGCTCGTCGCAGGTGAAGGCGATCGCGGTCCTGCCGCTCCGCAACCGGAGCGCCGCCGAGGACGACTACCTCACGGACGGTCTCACCGACGATCTCATCGACGGTCTGTCCATGGTCCGGAACCTGCGCGTCCGGGCGCGTGGTGCGGTGATGCGCTTCAAGACCGCGGACCGCGACCCGCGCGAGCTCGGTCGTGAGCTCGGCGTCGACGTCTTCGTCGACGGCTCGGTGCGCCGCGACGGCGAGCTGATCCACGTCAGCGTGCGACTCGTCAGCGTGGAGGATTCGTTCCAGCTCTGGGCCAAGCGCTTCGATCGCCCCGCCGCCGATCTCCTCGCGGTCAGTGACGAGATCACGCACGCCATCGCGAGGGCGCTCGACGTCGAAGCCGCGCAGAAGGTAGTGGCAGCGCGCGCGCCGGCGGTGGTCGACCTCTATCTCCGCGCGCGCCACGCCTACTTCGCGTTCGGAACGGCAGGCTCGGAGCGCGCGCTCGCCCTCTTCGAGCAGGCTCTCGCGCTCGTGCCCGACGATCCGCTCGTGCTCGCCGGCGCATCGCTCGCCCGCATGGCATTCATCACCACGCATCCCGACCAAGGCCACGGTTTCCGCGACGCCGTGACCCTCGCAGAGCGCGCGGTCGCCACGGCACCGGAGCTCGCCGACGGGCACATCGCGCTCGCAAACCTCCGTCTGCACGATCGTCGCGAGGCCGAGGCGGTGCACGAGGCGCGACTCGCCGCAGCCGCGGCGCCTTCGAACGCGGAGGCGCGCTTCCTGATCGCGCGCTTCTACGCCGAGAGCGGGAGCACGGAGCGCGCCATCGCGGAGCTCGAGATCGTGCAGTCGCTCGATCCGCGGCTCGATCTCGCGGTCGCCGAGCACGCGCGCGTGCTCGCTTTGTGCGGTGAATGGGAGCGCGCCGACGAACGGCTCTCGCGCGTGATCACCAACGAAGCCGACTCGCCGTTCGTGTACTGGGGCAACCTGTGCCGCTTCCGGATGTGGGAGCGCAATCCCGAGAAGACCGCGCGGTTCCTAACGGCGGCGCGTGCGAGCCGGGCGTCGAGCACCCCGAACATCGCGGGGCTGCTGCTCACGCTCGATGGCCTGGAAGCGTCGGATTACGCCGCCGAGCTCGATCGATGGCTGCGTCTTCCGAGCTCGAAGCGTCGTCACGCGTTCTTCGCGCAGCTGAAGGCCGAGATCGCCGGTTACAAGGGGCAGCCCGAGCGCTGCATCGAGTCCGTCGTCGCTTCCGACGAGCTAGGCCTCACGGATCTGCTCTGGATCGATCGCTGTCCGGCGCTCGATGTCGTGCGTCAGGATCCTCGGTTCGCACAGGCGCGAGCGCACGTGGCCGAGCGCGCCGGCGTGATCCTCGCGGCGCTCGAGTAGCGCGCTCGACGACGCGCTCGGTACGTCGCGTGCACGCGATCGTGCGCCATGAAAACTGCGACCTCTTTCGCCATGTCCGTCCTCTTCGTCGCGCCGCTCGGTCTCGCTGCTCTGAGCGCTTGCGCGAGTGACAAGAACAAGCAGCTCGACGAGGCAGCTGCTCAGCAAGCCGAAGCATCGCGCAGCGCCCGAGAATCGCAGATCGAGCAGACCCAGAAGCAACAGATGAAGGGCGTCGAGGCCAACAAGAAGACGCTCGAGAACGCCCCCCAGAGCTCCGAGCAGCTCGCGAAGGCCCAGGCCGACATCGTCGAGGAGCGCCAGAAGTTCCAGGTCGACTCCCAGGCGCGTTTGCAGAAAGCCGAGGCCCGCCTGCAAGAAGCTCGTACGAAGCTACGGATCGGCCGCGGGAACGCCGACGTCAACGTCCAGAACAAGATGGCCGAGACGACCCGCATGGCTTCGGTCCTGAACGACGAGATCAATCATCTCCCGCAGGTCAGCAACGACAACTGGTCCGCAGAGAAGAAGCGCATCGACAAGGGGCTCACCGATCTCGAGAGCGCTACGGACGACGTGAAGTCGAAGGCCGACAGCGCGGTGCCGTGATCCTGGCAACGCGCCGTCGCCGGGCTCGCCTCAGGGCGCCTTCTGCGTGAGCGCACCGAGATAGTCGCGCTTTCCGATGCCGACGCCGGCGTGGCGCAGCAGCGCGTACGCCGTCGTGAGATGGAAGAAGAAGTTCGGAACGACGTGCTCGAGGAAGTAGTCGGCGCCCGTCATCGTCTTCCCTTCCCAGCGCGGCTGCGTGATCGAGCGCGTGGCGGCGCCCTCGAAGTCCTTCGCGGTGAAACCGTCGAGGTACGCGATCGTCGACTTCACGCGCTCGCGGAGCTGGTCGATCGTCTCCTCGGTGTCGGCGTTGTTCGGCGCTTCTTTGCCGGTGAGGCGTGATGCGCCGAGCTTTGCCGTGTCACACGCGACCTGGACCTGACGCGAGAACGGGAACTGATCGACGGAGAGGCGCAGGCCGAGGAAGTTCTTCGAATCGAACTTCTTGGTCTCGGCGAACGCCGCTGCGGTCTCGAGCCACTTGTCGAGCTGGCCGAGCTGCTTCTTCATCTGCTTGAATGTCTCGAAGTACATGCGCGCATCCTACTCCGTTCTCGTTGCGCTGGCGGCGAGCGTCGCGGGCTGTGCCGCGCACGAGACATCGCAGCCGCCGCCACCCCGGCCGGTGAGCGCGGTGAGCCCGCCGAGCAAAGCCGTACAGATCGTCGTCGGCTACCGAGAAGCCGCGAATGTCTTCGAGATCCTCGACAACGTCTCCGACTGGCTGCCGGGGAAGGCGGACGAGGAGTACCGCCGCTACTGGAAGGAGCGCTTCGGCATCTCCCCGGAAGACGAGCAACGGTTTGCGTCGTACAAGCAAATCCGCAAGCGGACGTATCCCAGGCCTTCGGAAGGATCTGGCGACGGCAAGCCGGACGAGCCGTCGCTGTTCGGCCCGCGCAAGCCGATCGATCGCTTCGCCGAGTCGTTCTACGCCTCTGCGTCGCTCGACGAGGCATTCACGAAGCTCGCATCCGTGACGACGTCCGAAGAGACCGCCGAGCTGCGCGCCTTCTACGCCGCGTATCGCACGCCGATCGCGGAGCTCCTCGAGGAGAGCAAGGCGTTCGACCCCATCGCGACGTCGCTGCGCGAGAAGCTCGGCACGCGCGCGGACACCTATGCCGCGAGCGTGGCGCGCTTCTACGGAGTCGCGGACCTGCCGCCGTTCACCGCGCTCTATGTGTGGTGGCCGCCCGTTGCCAACGTCACGGCCAACCAGCGCGATCACTACTTGCTGCTCAAGTACAACCCGACGCGACACGCGAGCTCCGCGGCTTCGGCGATCGACGTTCCGATCCACGAGCTCACGCACTACGTCTCGAGCCATCAACCCGAAGAGCAGAAGCGCGCGCTGACGCAGACATTTCTCGCCGGATGCGACCCGCGAGCAGACGTCAAACCAGTGAAGATCCTGGAAGAGCCGATGGCGGTCGCCCAGCAGAAGCTCTTCGCGAGCGTCGCGGCGCCGGAGCGCTTCGATCTCGGCGCTCCGTGGTACGGCGGCGATCGCTGGATCGATCCGTTCGGCAAGGCGCTCTTTCCGCTCGTCGCGGAGGCGTACGCGCAAGGCCGACGCATCGACGACGCGCTCATGACCCGCGCCGCGAAGAGCTGCGCGGAGCTCCGCGCCGCCGCCCACGCGCCGGTCCACGCGCCCTGATCAGGCCTTCGGGCGGGGCGGCGGCGGATTTCGCTTCAGCTCCGCGGCGAAGGCGAGGCCCTGCGCGTTGAGATCGATGTCCGTCGCGAGCAGCTCCCACTCCGGCGCGCCGAACGCGAGACAGCGCGCCTCCGACTCACGCGCGATCGCATCGCGCCACGCTCTGCGGAGTCGCTCGGTGATGGCATCGACGCTGTCGGTGCTGCGCGCCGCCTCTTCCACCCAGGCGTCGGCGCGATCGATCCACGCATGGAGTTGCTGCGCGATGCCGGCGACGTCGGTCGAGGCGTCAAAATGCGTGAGGCATACATACTTTTCGCCGAGGCCCCGGATGCGATCGACGCTGATGCGCGCCTCTTTCGCGTCGAAGTTGGTGGGGCTCGTCGTGGCGAGCGCGAACAGCCCGTGCTTCTGCAGCGCCGGATAGACGAGCCCGAACGAATCGCCGGTGTAGACGCTCTCGGTTGCAGGGTCGTCGATCACGAAGTGGTGGTTCGCGTGCCCCGCCGTGTGATGAACGCGAAGCGTCGCGCCGCCGAGCTCGAACGTCTCTCCTTCTTCGAGGGCTCGCACGCGCTCCTTCGGGATCGGCTCGATCTTTCCGTACAGCTTCGCGAAGCGCTCCTCACCGTAGACGGCGGTCGCGCTCTTCACGAGCTTGGCCGGATCGATGAGGTGCTTCGCGGCGCGCGGATGCGCGAGCAGCGTGGCGCGCGGACACGCCGCGAGCAGCCCACCGGCGCCCGCGGCATGATCGAGATGCGCGTGCGTGACGACGATGTAGCGAACGTCAAGGGCGGTGTGACCGCTCGCGGCGAGCGCGGCGAGCAGCTTGGGCCGAGCATGCGACGTCTCGGTCTCGATGAACGCGCACTCCTCTCCGGCGATCCGCAGATAAGCAGCGGTGAACTGCGGTGTCCGCGCGTCGCAGTCGACGGTGATGCGCGTGTGGCGAGAGCCCGAGATGGTGGTCACGCGCGGAGTCTAGTTCCGAACGCCTGCCGGATCACGGACAGGGCGTGACGGAGCCGTTCGCGCTCATCGCGCCGGGGATCTATACAAGAAGGACGAAGGCTGAGCTCTTCATGCGGCTGACCTCAGCGACGATCGTTCCGATCAAAAAAGACGGGAATTTACGGCAAATCAATGGGCGCGGCGCGAAGGGGCAGGCCGCCCCCGTGCCTCATTGCGGCGTTTCGCTCGGCCAGAGAAGGCTTGACGGCCAGCGGACGCGGCGTAAACGGTTTGGGACATGCCCCTCTCCGATCAGCAGCGCCAGCACTTCGACGAGCTCGTGAAGAAGAACAAGGTGGTTCTCTTCATGAAGGGCAACAAGCACTTCCCGCAATGCGGCTTCTCTGCCCAGGTCATCGGGATCTTGAAGGAGACCGGCGTCCCCTTCGAGACCGTCAACGTGCTCTCCGATCCGTCCGTGCGCGACGGCATCAAGGAGTACTCGAGCTGGCCGACCATCCCGCAGCTCTACGTCGACGGCGAGTTCCTCGGCGGCTGCGACATCGTCAAGGAGATGTACGCCGCGGGCGATCTCCAGAAGAAGCTCGGCGTCGAGGTCAAGCAGGTGGCCCCGCCGAAGATCACGCTCGACGACGGCGCCGCAAAGGCGATCAAGGCGGCCGACGAAGGCAACGGCGAGCATCTCCGCCTCGAGATCGGCGCGCAGTTCCAGTACGAGCTCTACTTCGGTCCGAAGCAGGCCGGCGACCTCGAGGTCGTCGCGAACGGCGTCACCGTGCTGTTCGACAAGGCGAGCGCCGCGCGCGCCGACGGCATCCGCATCCAGTGGGTCGAGACCCCGGACGGCGGCGCCTTCAAGATCGAGAACCCGAACGAGCCGCCGCGCGTGAAGTCGCTCACGGCGACCGAGCTCAAGTCGTGGATGGACGAGGGCAAGGCCTTCGAGCTGTTCGACGTGCGTGGTGAGGACGAGCGCAACGTCGCGAAGATCGATCGCGCCCGCATGCTCGACGCCGGCGGCGAGAAGCACCTGCTCGGTCTCGACAAGAAGACGCCCATCGTCTTCCAGTGCCATCACGGCATGCGCAGCAAGAGCGCGGCGGAGCGCTTCCTGCGCGAGGGCTTCACGAACGTCTACAACCTCGAAGGTGGTATCGAGGCCTGGTCGCAGAAGGTCGACTCGAAGGTCCCGCGTTACTGATGGCTGCCATCGAAGAGACGATGAAGGCGGCGATCCTCGAGAAGATCCCGGGCGCGAACGTGGTCGTCGGTCTGGGCTCGGGCGGCGGTCACTTCACGGTGCAAGTGGTGTCGCCGGTGTTCGAGGGAAAGAGCATGCTGGAGAGCCAGCGCCTCGTGCTCGGAGCCATCGCGCATCTCATGAAGGGCGACGGCGCGCCGGTGCACGCCATCGACAGCTTGAAGACGAAGACCGCGTAGCGCGCGCTCAGCGCTTGCCGACCATCGGCTTGCCCATGGTGTGCCGCGGCGGCACCGGGATCGCCGGCGGTGCGCCCATCACGGTCGTGAACGTCGGCGCTGCGCTGCCCATCGTCGTGGGCACCGGCACCGGCGCGACCGGCGGGACGGCCATCTCGCCCTTCACCTCGGTCGGCTCGTACATCATTCCGCCGGCCACGGCGACGGCGCCCTGGTTTTCGCCGCCACGGCACGTGCGGTTCGACAGGAACGACGTCGCGGCAGCGGCTGCCATCGCGCCGGCACCCGCGACCGCGAGCGCGAGCTTCTTGCGCTGCTTCTTCTTCACGCCCACCGGGCAGTCCTGCGTGAGGATCGTGCCGTCGGCGCGCTGGTAGAAGCGGACG
>FTCS01000706.1_pt1 | contig 27817 bp, 20 predicted proteins | sample 1639391 | NCBI WGS metagenome assembly FTCS01 (sample SAMEA3914864, study PRJEB12502) | metagenome | biome: forest; material: soil | place: USA | collected 2012-03-12 | depth 0.3 m | reverse complement strand
CTCCATGTTGGGGCGATGGCATCGACACTCATGCCCAGGGTCACGCTCCCGAGCGGCGAAGCGGTCGCGCAGCTCGGCCAGGGCACATGGCACATGGCGGAGGATCCGCGAAGACGAGAGCTCGAGATCGAAGCCTTGCGCGTGGGTATCGACCTCGGAATGACGCTCATCGACACCGCGGAGATGTACGCCGACGGCGGCGCGGAGGAGCTCGTCGGCGCGGCCATCGAGGGGCGACGCGATGACGTGTTCCTGGTGACCAAGGTTCTGCCTGAGCACGCGACATTTCGGGGGACGCAGACGGCCTGCCAGAAGAGCCTGCGACGTCTCCGCACGAATCGAATCGACCTCTACCTGCTTCACTGGCGAGGCGACGTTCCGCTCGAAGAGACGGTCGACGCATTCCGCCACCTCGTGCACGAAGGAATGATCCGCCGGTGGGGCGTGAGCAACTTCGACGTGGCCGATCTCGACGAGCTCGCTGCGCTCGGCGAGACGGAGCTCGCCACCAATCAGGTGCTCTACAACCTGCAACGACGGGGCATCGAATACGACCTCCTGCCGTGGTGCCGCGAGCGATCGGTCCCCGTCATGGCGTACTCGCCGGTCGAGCAGGGCCGGCTCCTCGAAGATCCCGTGCTCGAGCGAATCGCGAGGCGTCACGACGCTTCGCCGGCGCAGATCGCGCTGGCGTGGGCTCTTCGGCATCCGGACGTGATCGCGATCCCCAAGGCCGCGACCGAAGCCCACGTCCGCAACAACTTCGGCGCGCTACGGATCCGCCTCACCGCGAGAGATCTTCGGGAGCTGGACGAGGCATTTCCGCCGGCGACGAAGAAGGTCCCGCTCGAAGTCCTGTGAGTCACATGTTCTTCAAGTACGCGTGAACGAGCTGAACCGCCATCGCGCCTTCGCCGACCGCCGAAGCGACGCGCTTCACCGAGCCAGACCTCACGTCGCCCGCGGCGAACACGCCTGGCCGCGTCGTCTCGAGCAAGAACGGAGAGCGCCCGTGCGACCATCGAGGCGAGCGAGACACGTCGACGCCCGTCTTGATGAAGCCCTTCTCGTCCCTCTCGATCTCGGGCGGCAGCCAATCCGTTCGTGGGACGGCGCCGATGAAGCTGAAGAGGGCGCGCGTCTCGATGGTCCGCACCTCGCCGGACTGCTCGCTCTCGACCTCGATCGCCTGGAGCGAGTCGTTGCCGATCATCCGGCGGACGGTCGTCCTCGCGAGGACCTCGATGTTCTCCGTCTCTTCGATCCGGCGCACGAGGTAGCTCGACATGTCCTTGTGGAGGCTGCCACCGCGGACGACGAGATAGACGTTCCGAGCGACACCCGAGAGGTAGACCGCAGCTTGTCCGGCGGAGTTCCCGCCGCCGACGACGACCGCCGTCGATCCGCGGCAGGCAGGCGCCTCGACCGGCGTCGCAGAGTAATAGACGCCGTTGCCTTCGAAGCGCTCGCATCCTTCGGCTTCCAGCTTTCGGTAGTCGGCGCCGTTCGCGATGAGCAGACACTTCGTCGAGGTCGCCTCACCGGCGTCGTTTTCCACCGTGGTGTATTGAGTGTCGAACGCGAGCCGCGCGACCGTGACGGCGACCGGCATCTGCGCGCCGAACTTGGCCGCTTGGACGACGGCTCTCTCCGCAAGCTCCGCCCCGGTGATCCCCGCCGGAAAGCCGGGGTAGTTCTCGATTCGCATGCTGCGCCCCGCCTGCCCGCCGGGCCCGGTGCGCTCGAGCACGAGCGTGTCGAGCCCTTCCGACGCACCATAGACGGCGGCGGCGAGCCCTGCGGGGCCCGCTCCGACGACCACGAGGTCGTAGACCCTGCGCTGCAACGGCTGGCGGATGCCGAGCGCCGATGCGAGCTCGACATTCGACGGATTGCGCAGGACGCGATCGCGGCCGAACGCGACGATCGGCGTGTCGGCTGCCGTCACGCCGAGTGTCTGAAGCAGTGACTTCACCGCGCGGTCGTCTTCGAGATCGAGCGTCACGAACGGGATGTGGTTCTTCGCGAGGAATTCGCGGATCCGGAGCATGTCCTTCGAGTGCCGCGAGCCGATCGTGCGGACGCCGGAGAAGCTCTCCTGCTCCGAGAGCAGCTGACGCCGTGCGATGAATGCCTGGAGGATCCGGTCGCCGAGCGCCGGGGACCGATTGATGATGTCGCGCATGCTCGTCACATCGAGCGCGTAGACCTCGGTGTCGCCCCGCGCGACGACGGTGACGAGCGAGCGCGCCCCCATGAGCGCGTTCAGCTCGCCGGTGAGCTCTCCCGGTCCCAGGAGCGCGATCGTCTTCGGCTCCTCACCGGCTTCATCGAGGACCGCGAGCTCTCCGGACTTCACCAGGAAGAACCTCGTCTCGTGAGCTCCAGCTCGTACGAGCACCTGGCCGTCGCCGTAGCGCTCGAGCGAGGGCTTCGCGCAGCGAACGACGTCGGCGACCTCCTCAGAGGTCAGCTTGGGAAGGGCAACTGCACGCAGATCTTGGGAGGCCATGCTCAGAGTGGGTAGAGGAGAGGAGAGTGGGCCACACGTCTCCGCGACAGCGAACGGACGGCCTGCCATGCACGTGCAAGACAGGATCCGCCGCAACGCGAACGCGGCGCTCGCGCCAGCTCTGCACGGGCTCGCGGCGTTTGCGCGCGTATTCTCGGTCAGAGCACCTCTTCCAGGTCGTCACCGCGTGAGCCGTCGACGGCGATCGTCTTCGCTTCGCCCAGCGTCTCGACCGTTGCGCCGTCGAGCTCCTCTTGGTGCTCGACCCACCACGCCCGCGCGTCGGCGCTGCTCCACGTCCCGACGGCGCACGCCTCGAGACGCTGCCGCAGCTCCAGCGCGCTCTGCGGGCGGAGGTCAGGGTCCTTCTCGAGACACGCCAGCACGATCGCTTCGAGGTCCGCGGAGATCGTCACCCCACGCGCGGCGAGCGACGCGGGCTTCTGATGAAGGTGCTGACTGCACACGGCGACGATCGAGGTTCCGTCGAACACGGCGCTGCCCGCCAGCAGGAAGTACGCGACCGCCCCGAGCGCGTAGATGTCCGTACGCGCATCGGCCGACTCCGATTCGAGAATGGTCTCCGGCGCCATGTAGAGCGGCGTGCCCGTGAGCGTCCCCTTGCCGGTCAACGCAGCGTCTCCGTCGACCTCCAGGTCCTTGACCAGACCGAAGTCGAGCAGCTTCACGACGTCGCGCTCACCGCCTTGCATGCAGAGCATGATGTTCGCGGGCTTGATGTCGCGATGGATGAGGCCGATCGCGTGAGCTTCGCTCAGCGCTCCGCACGCCATGAGAAGGATGCGCACCACGCGGCTCGGCAATTGCGCACCGTCCACGGCGACGATGCGCTGCAGGTTCGCGCCGTCGAGGAGCTCCATCGCATAGTAGAAGACGCCGTCGTTCGTGCGGCCGTAGTCGAAGATGGTGATGGTGTTCGGATGAGTCAGCCGCGCCGTGAGCTGGACCTCGCGCTCGAAGCGAATCAGGTCGAGCTCGCCGGCACGATCGCCGCGCAGCAGCTTGAGCGCCGACGGCCGGCGCATCATGCCGTGCCGGGCGCGATAGACCTCGCCCATTCCTCCTTCACCGATCTTCCGTTCGAGCACGTACTGACCGAGGCGGCGCGCATCCCGCACTTCGGCCCGGAGCCCGTAGATCACCCACGAGATGACGGCGCTCGTGATGATGGCAAAGCCCCACATCATGGCAGCGCCCACCGGCATCCACGGATAGGCGCCCGAATCGAGTGAACGCCACGCGAGACCACCGTGAACGGTCGGGATCAAGACGGTGTTGGCCACGAGCATCGGGGTGCCGACCAGAGCCGTGACGACGACGGTCCGACGAGGCGACGAAGGGATGAGCGCCGCGCGAATCGCGACCATCATCGCCGTGCCTCCTTGCTGGAGCATCGACACGTAGCCGTCGCCCATCAGCGCTCCTTCGACGGTGACGAGGGAATGATCCCGCGCGAACGCCGCGAAGAAGTAACGCCCCAGGAACGCTCCGCCGATCAAGTTGAACAGCAGGCCGCCGGCCTCCATCGCCCGTGAGAACCGGATCGAGCGCTGCCCACGCCGGCAAAGCCACCAGAAGATGCCCGCTTGCGCGGTGAGCGTGACCACCATCAAGAAGTCCACGCCGGGCCTTGCCACCGCGCCCACGGCACCCAGACCACAGCTGAGCAGCGTGATGAGGAACATCACTTTCCAGAAGAGCGCGACCCTCGTCTGAAGGAGCGCGCGGGCCTCCTCGTTGTTCTCACTCAGCAGCGCGGAGCCCGGGGTCGGCATTCGGATAGGAGGCGACTATCGACGTATGCGGCTGCGAATGGGGAAGAATCGGAAACAGGTGTTGCGCTCGGCTCGCCACAAACGCCGTTAGATCGCGTCGCGAGTGTTTGCCATATCGACAATCGCGCTCTCGTGACCGTCATGTGACGCGCGGCGCGCGATACGCGCTACAGTCAGTACGCGGCGTGGGTGGACGCCTCGCGGAGTTGCCACCGGTTCTGCTGGGCAGCTCAGGAGAGGTTTGTGTCCAATACTCCAATCGTGGAGGCTACGCGCGGCGACCGCGCGTTGGCCAAGCTGTCGACCGTCCTGTTCGTGGCGATGCATCTCGCCTGTCTGTTCGTGCTGGTCGTCCCGTTCTCGCTCAAGATCCTCGGCCTCGCGGCCATCGGTTACGTGCTCCGCATGTGGGCGATCACGGCGGGCTACCATCGCTACTTCTCCCATCGCTCGTTCAAGACGAGTCGCGCGTTCCAGCTCGTGCTTGCGTTCCTCGGAACGACCGCGATGCAGAACGGACCGCTCTGGTGGGCGAGCTGGCATCGCCGGCACCATCGTCACTCCGACACCGTGCAGGACGTCCACTCGCCGAAGCAGGTCGGATTCTGGCACTCACACGTCGGCTGGTTCATCGACGGCAGCCACGATCGGCCCGATCTCACGAACGTGAAGGACCTCGCTCGGTTTCCGGAGCTCCGCTTCCTCGAGCGTCACAAGTGGTTCCCGATCGTGCTCTACGCGGTGGCGTGCTTCGCGATCGGCAGCTGGTCGGGGCTCGTCTGGGGCTTCGTCATCAGCACCATTGCCGTGCTGCATGCGACCGCGCTCATCAATTCGCTCGCGCACGTGTGGGGCTCGCGCCGCTACGACACGAAGGATCAGTCGCGCAACAACGCCCTGCTCGCGGTGATCACGCTCGGAGAAGGTTGGCACAACAACCATCACCACGAGATGAACGCCGTTCGCCAGGGCGTTCGCTGGTGGGAGATCGACGTGAGCTATTACACGCTCTGGCTGCTCGCTCGCGCCGGCATCGTGTGGGATCTCCGCGCGCGGAGGCCCCAGAAAACAAAAGCCGGCGCGTGGTTTGACGCGCCGATCCCTCCGTGGTCGAGTCACCGAAGGAACGCCTAGGTCAATATCCATTGCCGAAGATATTGATCGTAGAGAGCGACGTTCATACGCGAGAGCTTGCGAGCGCCTTCTTGAGCGGCGCTGGCCACAGCGTCAGCTTCGCGGACGACGGCGCCGCGGCCATGCTGGACGTCCTCGAGTCGTCGCCGGACTTGGTCATCACCGAGATCATGATCCGGAAGGTCGACGGGCTCTCGCTGTGCAAGCGCATCAAGCAGGACCCGAAGACCGAGCACATCAGGGTGCTCGTCGTCAGCATTCTCGCCGCCGTCGTGCGGTCTCGAGAGGCGGGCGCTGATGGATTCCTGAAAAAGCCTTTGAGCGAGCGACATCTCGTCGACGCGGTGACGAGCGCGCTAGGCGCACAGCCCCAATTGATGACCGCGAGGACCGATGGATCAACGTAACCAGTCGAGCAACGACCCGAACGCCCCCACACCGCTCCGGCGCGTTCCGACTGGCAATCCACAGGCCGACGAGATCCTCGGAGGAGGCTTTCCCGTCGACTCGATCAACGTCGTCATGGGCCAGCCTGGAACGGGAAAGACGATCTTCGTGGAGGAGCTCGTCTTCCACAACGCGAACGACGATCGGCCCATTCTCTACCTAACGACGATGTCCGAGCCGCTGGCGAAGGTCGTCCGGTATCTGCAGCAATTCCCGTTCTTCGACGAGGAGAAGATCGGCGTGCAGGTCATCTACGAGGACATCGGCGGCGACCTCGCGAAGGGAGGGATCGATACGCTCGTCCCTCGCATCAAGGAGTCCGTGCAATCGATCGGGCCGAAGATCATCGTCATCGACTCGTTCAAGGCCATTCACGATCTCTCGCCGTCGGTCCAGGCGATGCGGCACATGCTGTACGAGCTGTCGGGCCTCTTGTCGGCGTACGAGGCGACCACGTTCCTGGTCGGCGAGTACGGCGAGGAGCACGTGGCGACGATGCCGGAGTTCGCCGTCGCCGACGGGATCATCCAGTTCAGCCGCAAGGAGCTCGGCGCACGCGACGAGCGCTACTTGCGTGTCCGCAAGCTGCGCGGCAGCAAGTATCGCGAGGGAATGCACGGTTTCCGCATCACCGATCGCGGGCTCGACATCTACCCGCGCCTCGTGTCGCCCGAGTTTCCGAAGACGTACACCACCGCGAAGGATCGGATCTCCTCCGGCGTCCCGAAGCTCGACTCCATGCTCGGAGGCGGCGTCTGGCGCGGCTCGAGCATGCTCCTCGCGGGTCCGAGCGGCTCGGGCAAGACCACGTTCGGTCTCCAGTTCGTGCTCGAGGGCATTCGCCACGGCGAGCCCAGCATCTATGCCAACTTCCAGGAGAACCCGTCTCAGCTCGCTTCGGTGATCCACTCGTACGGAATGAATCCCGAGAACGCGGTGCGCGACGGGCTTCACCTCCTCTATCGATCGCCGGTGGAGCTGCAGATCGACAGCATCCTCGTCGAGCTGTTCCGGCTCGTCACCGAGAACAACATTCGCCGCGTCGTCATCGACGCCATGGGCGATCTCGCGACCGCATCGAGCGATCCGCAGCGCCTTCACGAGTACCTCTACGCGCTGATGCAGCACCTCACGGTGCGCGGCGTCACGAGCGTCTTCGTGATGGAGACCGCCGGCGTGCTGCCGGGCGAGAGCGGCTTCGACGGCAGCCGCCTCAGCTACCTCGCGGACGCGCTCGTGATCCTCGATCTTCCTCAGACCAGGCCGGTCTGTCGCGAGATCCGCGTGATCAAGGCCCGCGGCAGCGCGCACGATCAGCAGCCGCACGAGTTCCGCATCACGGCCCAGGGCGTCGAGATTGATTGAGATCGAAGGCGAGCTTCCGCGCCATCGTCGTCTCCGCAAGCTGACCCAGGTGAGCCGCGCGCTCACGAGCGCCACCTCGCTGAACCAGGTGCTCACGCTGACCGTCACCGAGGCCGCTCTGCTGCTCGACGGGTCGCGTGCGGCGCTGCTCCTCTACGACGAAGAGGGACGTCTCCAGGTACGCGCGACGCACGCCGTCTCCGAATCGTTCGTCACCAACGCCGCGCCCGATGCGTCGCTGGAGCAGCTGCTCGCCGAGCTGCTCGGCGAGGCGTTCGTCGGCAGCTCCGTCGCCGTGCCGCTCATCGTGAGCGGCAAGGTCAGCGGCGCACTTGCCGTCATTCGCGGTGACGGCGACATCCCGGAGGACGAAGAAGAGTGGCTGCTCTCGGCGCTCGCGGATCAGACCATGGTGGCGCTCGAGAAGGAGCGCCTCGAGGAGATCCGGGGCCGCACCGAGCATCACGCCCTCATCGCGCGGGTCGGCTATCGCCTGCTCGGCCAGCACGACGTCGCCAGCTTGTTCGAGGAGGTCTCGGCGGCGATCTGTTCGTCGTTGCGAGTCGAGCTCGTCGGGATCTTCGGGCGCCGTCACGACGGCCCATTCGAGCTGCTCGGCGGCGCGGGATGGCCCACCGCGGCGTCCCCGGCATCCATGGAGCGCGTGACGACGTCGTGGGAGGGGCGCGCGCTCCGCGGCAAGAACCCCATCGCGTTCGGCGCGAAGGATCTCGACGAGAAGACGACCTCCGAGGGCTTCCTGCGCGATCCGAGGGTGACGAGCGGCCTCGTCGTGGCCATCGAGCCCGCGCAGAAGAATCGCGTCATCGGCGTGTACACCCATGCGGCGCGCGAGTTCTCGCAAGAAGAGAGCGACGTGCTCGCATCACTCGCTGCGCTGCTCAGCTCCGCGCTCGAGCGCGAGGCCGCTGAGGCGCAGCGACGGATCGTCGCCGAGATGCGTGACGATCTGCTGGCGATCGTCTCTCACGATCTACGAAACCCGCTCTCTGCCATCACCGGCGCGGCGAGCCTGCTCTCCACCGAGATCGCGGCGCTGGAAGGCGCCGGAACGGTGACTCGCTTCGTCGGGATGATCGATCGCAACGCGAAGAGGATGGCGAGCATGATCAACGATCTGCTCGACTTCGAGAGCCTCCGCGGCGGCGGCCTCTCCGTCGCGGTCGCGGAGCACGAGCTCGGGCCCGTGCTCGCGGAGATCGTCGACACGCTCCAGTCTCAGGCTGCCGCGAAGTCGTTGCAGCTCACGGCGCAGCACCTTGCCGGTGTGAAGGGGTGGTTCGATCGGGATCGCACGCTGCAAGTGCTCTCGAACCTCGTCGGCAACGCCGTCAAGTTCACGCCGCAGGGCGGGACGATCGTCGTCGGCGCGGACCTCGCGACCGGCGAGACTCGCGGCGACATCCGCGTCTTCGTGCGCGACACCGGCGCCGGTATTCCCGCCGAGGATCTCGCGCACATCTTCGAGCGCTACTGGCAGGCCAAGCGCTCCGATCGCCGAGGCATCGGGCTCGGCCTCTCGATCGCCAAGGGCCTCGTGGAAGCGCAGGGCGGCAAGCTCTGGGTGGAGAGCGAGCGCGGGCACGGCACGACGTTCACCTTCACGGTCCGGGGTCGAGAACCTGATCCGCGATCGCCCGATCCACGTACGACGTGACGACCTTCCGTGCGCCGCCGAACTGCTGGTAGTCGTCGGCGAGGTCGAACATGTTCGGGTTGTGCGGTCGCGTCGTGATCAAGGTGTCGTGGAGGCACCACGTCGCGCCCGAGGCGCAGCCCGAGCCGTCCGCATCGACGGTGAAGAGGTGGGAGCCGTGGAATTCGGAGTGCAGCGCGCGCATCGACGACGCGTTGTGTGATTCGCCTTTCGCCGCGTCCTTCGCGTTCACGAAGTAGACGCCCTTCATCTCCTCGACGAGCGCGCTGCTGAGCGCATGCGTTCCGCCGTCGAGCGCGAAGTACACGATCTTCGAGCGCAGCTCGGGCGTCGATTCGGTGAACAGCTCGTCGGCGACGAATGCTCCGCTCGAGTGCCCGACGACGATCACGAACTTTGCGGCGGCGATCTGATGCCCGAGCGCGGCGACGAGCTTGCTGTTGCCGATCTCGCGGCCAGCATACGACGCGTCACGCGGCCCTCGCGCCGCGTAGACCGGTCCGACCTCGAGGCTCGCGAAGCTCGCGCTGTGCGCGAGCGCCATGGCCCACGCGCGAGAGTCCTGGTCGCGCGCCGAGTATCCGCCGTACGCGACCAAGATGTTCGATCCGCTGCCGGCGGTGTTGCCGCCGATGCCGAACCCGATGTTCGTCCAGCCGTCGGCCCCGGTCAGCCCGTCCTCGGTCCCCTCCGTGTCCTCGACGGCGTCATTTGCGCAGCCGGCGAGGGCGAGGGTGATCGATGCGATCACCGCGAGTCGGGTTTTGTGTAGGGCCATGTCCGCGCACGTGCGAGGTCCATGCCGGCGATCGACACGAACGATTTCCGTGTCGCGCGCTCGGCCGGGTGGTGGCGCGTGCGGCGCGCCTGGTGTCTCCACCCACCACGCGGCTCACGAGATCATGGCGGCGACGCTCGTTCAGCGAGCCGGCAAGGCGAAGCCGAACGTGGCGCCCTCGCCGACGCGACCCTCGGCCCAGACGCGTCCACCGTGCCGCGCGACGATGCGCTGGACCAGCGCGAGCCCGACGCCGGTGCCTTCGAACTCGGCGTCGGTGTGGAGCCGCTGGAAGACGCCGAACAGCTTCTTCGCGTACGTCGGATCGAAGCCGGCTCCGTGATCGGTGACGGTGTAGCGGACCTCGCCGCTCGCGCGGTCTCCGTTCACCTCGATGATCGCCACCGGCTTGCGACGCGAATACTTCACGGCGTTGTCGAGCAGGTTGGTCCACACCTGTCGGAGCAGCTCGGCGTTTCCCATCGCGAGCGGCAGCTCGCCGATACGCACGTCCAGCGCGAGCTCGGGGCTCGCGTTGCGAATCGCGACCACGACGCCGTCGACGAGCGCCCGCATGTCGACCTCCGCGATCGGCTGGATGGCGCGATGACCGAGCCGCGACAACCGGAGGAGGTGGTCGATGAGGTGGCCCATGTGCCGCGCGTTCCTGCGGATGCTCGCGAGGACGTCGCGCGCGTCGTTGTCGAGCTGCGCGCCGTGATCCTCCTCGAGAATGGCCGAGAACCCGTCGATGGCACGCAGCGGCGCGCGAAGATCGTGCGAGACGGAATACGCGAACGCCTCGAGCTCACGGTTCGAGGCCTCGAGGGCCTCGGTGCGTTCGGCCACGCGCCTCTCGAGACCGTCGAGCAGACGGCTGTTGTCGATCGCAAGGGCCGCGCGATCGGCGAGGTCCCGGACGAGATGGAGATCGTCGATCGTGTACGGCGGCCTCGCGGCGCTCGTGCGAAAGAGCGAGAGGTAACCGAGGTCGATGCCGCGCGAACGTAGCCGCACCACGATCATCCCGGTGATGCCGACCTTCTCGAAGATCGAGAAGAACGCGGGCGCGATGCTCTTCTTCAGCTCCGCGAGATCCAGCTCGGGCATGTAGTACGGCTCGCCCGTCGCGATGACGCGCCCGGAGATGCCCTCGCCGAGCTTCAGCGGCGCATTGTCGTGGAAGGCGCGCAGATACTCGTTGGTCTCGGGATCAGGGTGGTACGTCGCGACCGGCACGAGCGCGCCGTCCTCGATCAGCCGGATGTTCACCGCCTCTCCGACGAGCTCCGAGAAGAGGCGCGCCACCACACCCAGCAGCCGCGCGAGGTCGGTGCTCGCCTCGGCGAACAGCATCGACGACTCCGCGAGCGCGCGCAGTCGCTGGGTCTGGCGCTCCGCTTCCGACACCGAGTGCAGCCTAGCACCGCATCGGTGCGTGCATCACGCGACGGCGGGCTCGTCGTGCTGGAGATCGCGCTCGAGATCGGAGAGGGACGGGCGATCGCGCGGCTGGACGCGGAGGCTGCTCTGCCTCGCGCGCGCAGACTTGCTCTTCGGTACGACGCGAAGGGCAATCTGGAGCTCGTCGCCGACGTTCATGTGCTGGAGGCCGCGAGCCATTTGCCCGGAGAAATCGAGATGAACGCGGAAGTCGATCGGGTGCATGCGATCGGCCTGAGCGATGCCCCCGATGCGCGGCGAGAGCACGAACGCGAAGCACTGGTTGTGCTTCGCGACGATGCGTCGCGATCGCAGCTCCAGGACGAGATCGGTCCTGAGGATGGAGCGCGCGAACGGATGATCCTGCAACCGGCTGCGCAGGGCGGCATTGCTGGCCGCCACGCGCTCCACGACGCCGTAACAAGTGTCGAGGAGGTAGATGGCATTCGCGCGGTCGATGAGCAAGACGTCCCCTGCCAGCGTGAGCGCGAACGGACGAAGCTCCTGGATCGATTCGAGCCATCCCCAGCTCGCGCGAACGGACTCTGCGAGCAGCGGAAGATCGACGGGCGCGAGAAACGATTCGAACTGGAAATTCATCATGGGCTCGGCTCGCTCCCTGGTGCAAAGCGAGTGCCCCTCTTTCCAATTCGTCGCAGAGCCGAAAATCACTGCGTTCTTCGCATCGTCGGCGTCGCCTCGAGCGCGCGGCGTTCAAGGCTGTGACCAGCGCGGATGCCCACGTCGACGCGCGCTAGCGGCTGCGGCGTCGCGCGGTGCGATGGCGCCTCTGCGGCGCCGACCACGAGCTCGCGACGAAGTCGCGGTCGATGTCGCGGTCGATGTCGCGGTCTCCGTTCTCGCCCTGGTCCTCGCTGTCACCATCGCGCTCGTGCTCGCGCTCGCGCATCAGCACTCGACTCGCCGCGTACGCTGCGACGAGCTTGCGGACACGATCCATCGCGTCGCCGCCGAGAGCACGATCATGTTCGGAGCAACGGTTCGTACGCATGACGTCCCTCCGCCGGTGCGGTGTGCACGCGTCGAGCCACGCCGTCGCTAGCCGCGCCGTCCAGCGGCCCGCGCGGTAGCGCTCAACCGCCCCGCACCGCTCGAGGTCGAACGACGCACGATGCTCCTGACCGCGCCGAGCGGATGCTTGGTGGGTGCCGTTCCGCGGATCCCGCGCAACAGGATCTCGGGCCTGCACGGCTTCGCGACGAAGTCGTCGCATCCCGAGCCCATCGCGGCTTCGATGTCCGGCGAGCTGTCGCGACCCGTGAACGCGACGATGCGAACCTCGTCGTACGCGCACTGCTGACGCATCCACGCGGCGAGCTGCAGCCCGCTGCCGTCCGGCAGCTCGCGATCCAGCAGCACCACGTCGGGAACGACGGCCGTCAGCACCGCGTATGCGGATGCGAGATCGACGCACTCGATCACCTCGTAGCCGGCGTCCTCGAGGACCAGTGAGACCGTCGACCGGAGATCGCTGTCGTCGTCGACCATCACGACGACGTCGCGACCACCACAGAGCACACGCAGGTCGGCGGCCTTCGTCATGGTCGTCCGAGCTCTTCGGAGGATGTCGAAATGCTTTTGCATGCGGGGCTCCATCGGGATTCCTTGCAAGCTACATGCAAGCCGTTGGCCCGAGATCGTGGGAGCCGCAGAAAACCAGCCTCACGCAGGATGGTCGCGCAAGGCTACGGGTGGAGCGGGTTGCGCAACCCGCTGCTCGACGATCGCGTGTCGCGATTGTTTCGCAATCGGCAAAATCCAGCCGTGAAGACGCGGACGTTTCGCAAAGCGCGAAGTGCGTCGCCCGCGCGCGTCATGCTAGTCGGGGGGGGAGCTGCGGGGACCGTCTCGGCGCGTCAATTCCCGATCAAGAAGGGCATGTAACGCGTCACGCCATTCAGCTTCGAGACGATGGTCACCAGCTCGGAATTCGACGGGCTCGCCGTCTTCACCGCGACCGTGAGATACGCCTTCTGGCCGTTCTGCCCGGATGTCACGTCGATGGACAGCGTGATCGCGTCACCGAGCGCACCGCCGGCCAGTGTGGCGTTGACGGCCTTGATCGTCCACGGCGCGGTCGCTCCTTCGCTGTAGAACCCGAGCGGGATCTGGCGCTTCGTGCCGGCGGGGACCTTGTACCCCTTCGTCGTCGTGAGCGAGTTCTCCACCGCCACCTGGATGTCCTCCATGTCGAGCGGCGTGGTGTTGAAATAGACCTCGCCCGTGAACTCGGGAACGCACGGATCGTGGCCGGCCTGGCCGCTCGCGTTCGACCACTGGCGCTGGACGACGTACGCCGGTGCACCGACGGCGTCGCCGGGCGAGAGCACCGAGTCGTCGAAGAACTCGCACGCGTCGCCGACCTCGTCCTGATTCTGGAGGAACTGCTGCCACGCGAGATCCTCCTCGCGGAAGCCGCGGTACGCCGATGCGCCGTTCGGATACGGATCGGTCGTGGCCTCGTCGATCTCGTGGCTCGCGGTCAGCGTCGAGTCTTCGAGCGGAGCGTTTCCGCAACGCGGAATGATGGCGTACGCGACCGGATTGCCGTTCACGTTGACGCTGTCGTGATATCCGCCGACGTCGCCGGTGCACGTGGGCTGGCCCTGGAGAACGACCTCCGTCGTGCTCGGTAGGTAGAGGACGTAAACGGGATTACCGGTCGCGGGTATCGGCCAGGTCGTGCCGGCCGCGGACAGGTTGTCCGAGATGAATTTGGAGAGCTGCGCGTCGGTCATCGAAGCAGGCGCGGGATCGGTGAGGCGCAAGTGGTTCGCGGCGCCGCTCACCGCCGGCGATGCGCCGTACTCCGATGCGATCGCCGTCCAGTACGCGCCGCTGCCGATCGTGTCGCCGAACGTCTCGAGGTCGGTGGCTCGCGCATCGCCCGGCCACGTCACGGTGACGACGACGGGCTTCGCGAGGACCGAGCCGCCGTTGGTATGGATCTGCCCGGTCGCAGGCGTGAACGCGGGGTACTTCGTGCTGACCGCGCCATGATCGAGCGGCGGAGGAGGAGGCGTCGCGGCAGGCGTCGTGGCCGCCGGCATGTCGGTCGGCGGCGGCGCCGGCATCATCATCACCACGGGCGCCGGATCCGTCGTGCTCGATCCGCATGCCACCCCGAGAATCGCGCCGGCAGCAAGCGTCGACGCGGCGCGAATCTTCATGCGGCACGCTAGCACTGGCAGCCCGTTCGGTCGGCCCGCCGCGGCGCGATTGGCAATTATTTATTCAGGCCGGGACCGCCGTGCGGACGGCGCCGTCGACGACCTTCGTGGCGTCGATCGACCACGCGCCGTCGGCGGCAACGCTGACCTGGAAGTGCTTCAGCGGATCGATCGCCGGACCGTGGATGGCCTGACCCGTCGGCGAGAACATCGACCCGTGGCAGCCGCAGCTGATGCTGGAGCTGCTGAACGTGCCGTAGTTCGTGAGGTCGCACTGATTATGCGTGCATGTTGCAGTCATCGCGTAGAGGCCGCCGGCGTCCCGGCCGAGGAGCAGCCCTGGCTTCGCGACGCCGATGAAGCCGACCGGGACGTCCTGCGCCTTGGGAGCGGCCATCGGTCGCGCGGGACTCGACCCGTCGTCGCTCGCGCAGCCGAGCGAGCTTCCCGCGGCTCCGCACGCCATCGTCGCACCGATCATTCCGAGGAAGCGTCGCCGTCCGTGGTTCACGCAGCCGATTCTATCGCGGAGAACGCTCGAATCGCACGCGCGGATCGAGAAGGTAGCCGTCGTCGCGCGTGATCAGCGCGTCCTTCAGGCCGAGCGCGCGTATCCGGCGCACGACCGTGTAGACGCGCAGCATCCCCGATTCGTGGCGGATACGCTCACCGGGCCAGCCTGCCTCGAGGAGCGCGTCCGCCGAGAGCGCGCTGCCCGGCTCCGCGAGGCGCCGCGTGACGAGAGCGTCGAGGACCTTGCGCAGCGCCGCGTGACGGCCGAGATCGAGCACGTCACCTTCCGGCAGTCGGACCGTGCGCGCTTCGGCACCGATGATCCACGCTTGGTCGTTCGCGGTCGGCTCGGGCTCGTCGACCTTCTCGTCGACCTTCTCCAGCGCGGCGAGCTGGACGAGCGCGACCGATTCTCGCCACGATCGCCCGCTCGCGCGATGCGCTTCCGCGGCCGCGCGCAGGCGCGCGACGCGCTCGGCGTGCGTTCCTTCGTCCGCGCCGTCCCCGTCGGGAGCGAGCGTGACTCCGACCATGGCGGCGACCTCGCGGACCTTCTCGCGGCGCAGCGTGTCTCCCGAGATCACGTGCAGCGCAAGGGCGTTCTCGAGATCTCCTTGCCCGGCGTCGCGCTCTCCTCCGAGGGAGCGAAGGAGGCCACGCGCGACGAGGGCATCGGCCTCGCCGCGGACGTTGCGCTTCGAACGATGAAACGCGAGCGCCTCCTCGATGGGCACGAGCGCGCCGGGCGCGTCACCGAGCGCGATGCGCGCCCAGCCGAGGCTCCGTCGAACGTCGGCGGCGTCGTCGAGCTGCGCGGCGTCTGCGATGGCGAGCGCTTCGACGAGCATCGTCTCCGCCGTCGACGCGGCGGCGATCTCGAGAGTGACCTTCGCCTCGACGAGACGCGTCAGCACGCGAAGCTTCGCGTCGCCGCACGCATCGGCCGCAGCGCAAGCCTCGCGAAAGAGCGTGCTCCGGAGATCGATCGCGTTGCGCAGCACGGCCACGTCGCCGAGCGCGACCACGGCCCGCGCGGCCAGCTCCGGCGCGGCGGTCTTCAGGTTCTCGAAGGCGCGGAGCAGCTCGGGGAGATCGTCCTCGATCGCATCGAGCGCGCGCACCGCAGAAGCTCCGTACGCGTCGGCGGCGCTCTTCTCGGCGCGCTCGACGTAGAAGCGCGCATGGCGCAGGGCGAGCGCGTCTCGCTCGTCGGGCGCGATCGCGTCGAGCTGCTTTCGCGCGAACGCCCGCACGGACCGGAGCATCGTCAGCCGTACGACGCCGTCCTCTTCGATCGCAGAGAAGAGCGATTTGCGGAGGAGCACCTCGGCGACGTCGACTGGATCGGCCTCGAGATCGGCAGCCACCACCGCCTCGAACGCTTCGAGCGCGAACGCGCCGGCGAAGACTCCGCTCGCCGCGAACGCGCGCGCCTCGTCGACGTCGAGCCGCGTGACCGACCACTCGATGGTGGCCGAGAGCGTCACGTGACGAGCGGCGACGTCCCGGCGATCGGTCTTGAGCAGGCGAAAGCGGTCGTCGATCTTCGCGAGCAGATCGGCGGGTGGAACGAGGAGGCTACGACGCGCGGCGAGCTCGATCGCGAGCGGCAGGCCGTCGAGCTGCTCGACGAGAGACGAGAGGTCGTCGACGCTCCACGCTCCACCGGCGGCGTTGGCCTCGAAGAGCTTGCGTGCCGAGGCCGCGTCGAGTGGACCGATCTCGCTCCGTTGCTCACCGGCGATCCCCAGCGCCTCGCGCGACGTGACGAGGACATGTAGCGAGGGGCTCGCGTCCAGGCAGACACGGACGACGGCGGCGAGCGGACCGACGACCGCGTCAGCGTCGTCGAGCAGCAGGAGAAGCGGCGAGTCCGCGCATGAAGCCGCGAGTCGTTGCGCCAGCGTCTCCACCGCCTTCGGTCCGCGCGAGGTAGGAGCGGCGATGGAGGCCGCACGCGCGACCGCCTTCACGAGCGTCGCTTCGTCGTGTACGTCGCCGAGCTCGCAGAGCGCGACCTCGGTGCGTTCATCCGCGGCGGCGATGCGCCGGCCGATCTCGCGAGCGACCCGCGATTTGCCGATTCCGCCCGGTCCGACGAGCGTGACGACGCGAGCGCCGCCGCGAACGAGCGCCTCGATCGCGCGACAGGGCTCGTCGCGGCCGAAGAGCGACTCGGGCGGCGGCCCGAAGCTCGTGAGACGCGATCGGCGGCGGCCCATCACGCCATGCTACGCGAACTACCCGAGGAGCGTGATCACACGCGCGTTGATGAGGCTCGCCAGCAGGCGCAGCGTCTCCTCTTCGCCGAGCGGGCTCGTCTGCATGATGCCTTCGAGCGGCATGCCCTCGCGCACGATGCTCACGAGCCACGCCTCGGACGGAGCGAGGTCGGTCCACTCGACGGCGCCGCGCAGCCTCGGGACGCTCGACGCATCGGAGAGCCGCGCGAGGTCGCCGATGATGTCGCTGACGCGCGTGTTGTCGTTGCCCTCGAGCGGAGGCTGCGAGGCGAGCGACGGGATCTCGGGCTGCGGGACGCTCGTGGCAGGCGCGGCGTCGACCACTCCGAGGCCGAGGAGATCGAGGTACGCGCCGATCGTGTCCGGCAAGGACAGCTTGGTCTTGGCCGCGATCTCCTGGAGCGAGAGGACGCCGTCGACCTGCAGGAGCACGGCAGCGGCGCGGTCACTGACGGAGGTGGGGACGACACCGCTCTTCCGCACGAGCACGCAGGCGTCGAGCGGCACGTTCCCGCACGAGTCGCGGAGGCCCGCGAGGCTCGCCACCGCGGCGACCTGGAACCCGTCCGGCACCGACGAAGGTGGCACCTCGGTCGGAGCGTTGGAGGCGTGGTATGCGACGGGAGACGAATCGACGAGGGCGCGCTGCATGGTGCTGTTCACTCGCAAGGCGCGAGCCGAGTCGCATGCCGCAGCCGACGTGAGCGATGCATGCCGACGCGCGCCCACCGGTCCGGCGCATGACCGGTCCGCTGGAAACCCGGCCGACCACACGAAAGCTCGTCAATGCTCGGGGCTATCCATGCATTGTGCACGCATCGATTTCGACTGCGACGGGGCGGCTCGGCGAGGCGCGGCGACAGTGCCGGCAGCGCACGACGCGCGCCGACACCGCTCCACGCTGGCGACTGCCCGCAGGTGCTGGTCAGTCCCCGCAAACGAACCTCGCGAAGCCGCCCTCAGCTCACGAAGAAGTAGTGAGCCTTGTTGTCGGCGCCGAGGGTGTACACGCCGAAGCCGGCGCGGGTGTCGCGGATGGTCGGAATGGCCCAGAACACGAAGCCGTCGGGCATCTTGTCGTTCACCGCGTCGACCGCCTGGCGCAGCGTGAGGCTCGCGGTCTGCACGAGCGTGAGGTCGCGCGCGGCGCGCGAGACGTGCTCGAAGTCGGGCATCTTGAACTCCTCCTTGCCCGGCGTGAACGCGGACGCCGTCGGATCGCCGGAGAGCTCGAAGAACGTGTTCCGCTCCGCGTCCGTGTCGATGCTCTTGCCGACGGGATAGACGCTCAGCGAGAGCTTCCCGTCGTCGCCGAGCTCGAACTTCGCCTCGATCGCGGGGCCGTTCTGGGCTTCGAGCTGCGCGAGCGCCGCCGCCATCGTCACCTTCGACTGGCGGACGATCGTGAGGTCGTCGCCGAGCTCGGGGCCGCGTGCGTCGGTCGCCGCATCGCCCGGACCCGAGCCGATCTCGTGCAGACAATCGTCCGTGGTCGACTCGTCGCTGCCCTGTCCGTCGATGAACCGATAGACCTTCTTGCCGTGCGAGGTCAGCGCGTAGACGCCGTAGCCCGCGCGCTTGTTCTTGATGGTCGGGATCGTCCAGAAGACGTTGCCGAGGTTGGAGGCCTTCGCGATCGCGTCGCCCACGCCGATGTGCGAGAGCTGCACGAGCGTGAGATCGCGTGACGACCGGAGCACGTGCTCCTGGTCGTCGAACGTCGCGAGCGAGCCGGCGAAGGGCGTCGCCGTCGGATCGCCCGAGAGCTCCTGGAAGACGTTGCGCTCGCTGTCCATCGCGAGGCCCTTCTGTGCGGGATAGACGCTGAGCGACAGCTTGCCGTCGTCGCCGAGCTCGAACTTCGCTTCGATCACCGGGCCGTTCTCGGCCGTGACCTTCGCCACGCCGGCGGCGAGCGAGATCTGCGACTGGTTCACGATGGTCACGTCGTTGCCGAGCTCGGGAACGTGCGCGTCCGTCGCGCTGTGGCCGGGGCCGCTCGTGAGGGCGGTATCGGCAGATTCCTGAGCGCCGTCGTCCTGCGCGGCAGGCGCGCTGCACGCGAAGAAGGCGGAAGATGCGAGAACGAGCGCGACGAGCGAGACGAGCGATGTGGACCGGGTGAACATGGCGAGTACCTCGGGAGGGTGGAGTGTCGTGCTCGCCGCTTCAGCAATGTCAGGGCCAGAGCGATGAAGTGAGATATTGCGATGCGTTAGGTCGTTCGGTCGGCGGTCCTGTCACTCCGAGGTTCCACTCTTCTCTCGCGCCGGTGTCACCTGCGGGTTCGTCTCCTTTCCCCGCGAGATCCGGCACAATGCGGAAACGCCATGGCTTCGAGCTCTCACACGATCGACATCGCCGGCGGCGACGGGAGCGCGGCCCCGGTCGCGCTGAAGATCGTGGTCCTGTCCGGACCGGACGAGGGCAAGGAGGCGCCGCTCGGCTCGACTTGCGAGATCGGCTCCGATCCCGAGTGCGACTTCCCGCTCACCGATCCGTCGGTCTCTCGGCGACACGCGCGACTCACGATCGAGCGCGACGGCATCTTGGTGCGCGATCTGAAGAGCCGGAACGGCACGTTCATCGGCGAGACGAAGGTACGCGAAGCATCCGCGCGGCTCGGCGCGGTCCTCCGGTTCGGTCGAACGTACGCGGTCATCCAGCCGCGCTGGCTCGTCCGCGAGGTCGCGCCGTCCACGGCTCGCGCCTTCGGCGAGCTCTTCGGTGAATCACTCGCGATGCGCGAGATCTTCGCGGTGCTCGAGCGCGTCGCGCAGAGCGACGTGACCGTGCTCGTCGAGGGCGAGAGCGGCACCGGCAAGGAGCTCGTCGCGCGCTCGCTGCATGCCGCGTCGCCGCGCGCGAAGGGACCGTACGTCGTCTTCGACTGCAGCGCCGTGCCGAGCGAGCTCGCGGAGAGCGAGCTGTTCGGTCACAAGAAGGGCGCGTTCTCGGGCGCCGCGAGCGATCGCGCCGGCGCGTTCCAGCGCGCTCACGGCGGTACGATCTGTCTCGATGAGCTCGGCGAGCTGCCGCTCGACCTCCAACCCAAGCTGCTGCGCGTCCTCGAATCACACGAGGTCCGGCCCGTCGGCGAGGACGCGCCGCGCAAGGTCGACGTGCGCGTCGTCGCGTCGACCAACCGCGATCTCCATTCCGAGGCCCACCGCGGGCGCTTTCGGCCCGACCTCCTGTACCGGCTCGAGGTCGTGAAGGTCCGCATGCCGCCGCTGCGCAATCGCCCCGAGGACATCCCGGGTCTCGTCGCGCGCATGCTCGAAGGCAAGCTGGCGCCGGGCGACGAGCCGGGCGGCGAGAACATGAAGCGGCTCCTCGGCTACGCGTGGCCGGGCAACGTACGCGAGCTCCGCAACCTGCTCGCGCGCGCCGTGGCCCTCGCCACGCCGCCCGGCGGAGGCCCGCCGCACTTCGAGAAGCTCGTGTTCAATCTCGGTCCCGCAGCCGAGGCGCCCGCCACCATCGCGCACGAGTACCCGGGCGTCGCGCAGCTCGTTCCCTACAAAGATGCGAAGGCGCAGCTGCTCGACAGCTTCGATCAGGCCTATTTCACCGGCCTCTTGAAGCGCTTTCCGAACAACATCCAGCGCGCCGCCACCGCTGCCGGTCTCAGCCGCAAGCATCTCTACGACGTGCTGAAACGACTCGGTCCGATCGAAGAAGTCGCCGAGCTCGATCCCGGCGAGAGCGACGACCCCGACGTTCCCTGACGATCGATCGTGTAGGATCTCCGCGTGCGCGCGGGCGACTTGCTGGACGGCCGCTTCCGGCTCGAGCGCGAGGCGGGCGCCGGCGGAATGGGCGTCGTCTTCCGCGCCGAGGATCTCCACACGGGCGACGTCGTCGCGATCAAGGTCCTGCGCGGAGATCGCGCGGCTAGCGCGCGATTCCAGCGTGAAGCACGCGTCCTCGCGCAGCTGAAGCACGCCGCGATCGTTCGCTACGTCGCGCACGGCATCGCATCGGGCTCGATGTATCTAGCGATGGAGTGGCTCGAAGGAGAGGGCCTCGACGTGACTCTCGAACGCGGCGCGCTCGGCATCGCGGACACGCTCCATCTCGCGCGGAGGATCGCCGACGCGCTCTCGTTCGCTCATGCGCGCGGGATCGTGCACCGCGACTTGAAGCCGTCGAACGTGTTCCTTCGCGGCGGCAGCGTTCGCGATGTCATGCTGCTCGACTTCGGGATCGCGCGCGTGCAAGGCGCCAGCGTCGCGATGACCGGCGACGGTGCGGTCCTCGGCACGCCGGGATACATGGCGCCCGAGCAGGTGCGCGGCGATCCGCGGATCGACGCGCGCGCGGACGTGTTCTCGCTCGGGTGCGTGCTCTTCGAGTGCCTCACCGGTCGCGCGGTGTTCGTCGGTCAGAGCTCCATGGCGCTGCTCACGAAGATCCTGATGGAGGAGCCGCCACGCGCATCGGAGCTGCGCGCCGGTCTTCCTGCGCCGATCGACGATCTCGTCTCGCGCATGCTCCAGAAGGCGCCGGCCGCGCGGCTCGCCGACGGCGCGGAGGCACGCGACGCGATCGCGGTACTCGAAGGTCTCGCCACGATCGTCACCGCCGACGAGGCTGCCGTTCCGGGGCGACGCTCCGCGATCACGCGCGGCGAGCAGCACGTCGTGAGCGTCGTGATCGCCGGAGGACGAGCGCCCGCTGCCGCGAGACACGGCACCGAGGCGCTCGATGACGATGGAACGCCGTTCGGCGCAACGCCACGGACGCTCGACGAGCTCGCCTCGCTCGCGCCGGACGACAGGACGTCGCTCCAGATGGCTGGATACGGACGCACCGAGGTCGACGACGCGCGACTCGGTGCGGGCCTCGACGCGCTCGCGCGCTTCGGAGCGCACGTGGATCGGCTCGCCGACGGCGCGATCGTCGCGACGCTCCATGGCGCAGGCGCCGCGACCGATCAGGCGGCGCAGGCAGCGCGATGCGCGCTTGCGATGCGTCAGCTCGTCGCCGACTCGCCGATCGTGCTCGCGACAGGACGCGCCGAGCTCAGGGGACGGCTGCCGATCGGGCCGGTGATCGAGCGTGCCGCAAAGCTGCTGCGCGCGGTCGCGCGCGATGTCGAAGACGTCGAGAACGGCGAGAGCGTGCCGATTCATCTCGACGAGGTCACCGCCGGCCTCTTGCCTTCGCGCTTCCAGATCGCCACGGGAAAGAACGGGCCCGAGCTCACCCGCGAGGAGCAGGCCGCCGACGTTGCGCGCACCGTTCTCGGTCGCACCACACGCTTCGTCGGGCGGGATGCCGAGATGGGTACGCTCGCCGGGCTCTATTCGCAGGTCGAGAGCGACTCGGTTCCGCGCGCGGCCATCGTCACGGGCGTGCCCGGTCTCGGCAAGAGCCGCCTCCGCGAGCAGCTCGTCGCGCAGCTGCGCGGCCGTGATCCGGCGCCTTCGCTGTGGATGGCGGCGGCCGAGCCGCTGGGAGCTCGCTCGCCGCTCGGCATGCTGGGTCGGCTTCTACGCAACGCGATCGGGGTCTCCGAGAGCAAGCTCGACGAGCGTGCGAGGATCATCGAGCGGATCGGAGCGCGCGTTCCGAGCTCCGACGTCTCACGCGTATCGACCTTCGTCGCCGAGCTGATGGGCATGCCGCTCGATGCAGAGCCTGCGCTACCGCACTCGGCGACGCATCTGCTGGCGGCACGGCGCGAGCCTCCGCTCATGGCCGAGCAGATGCGGCGCGCGTTCGTCGATTTCGTGCGCGCCGAATGTGCTGCGCAGCCGGTGCTCCTCGTCCTCGAAGATGCACACTGGGGCGATCTCCCGACGATGAAGCTCGTCGACGCCGCGCTGCGCGAGCTCTCGGATAGCGCGCTCCTGGTGATCGCGTTCGCGCGTCCCGAGATCGAGGACGCGTTTCCGTTGCTGTGGGCCGATCGCAGCGTGGTGCGCATCTCGCTCGCGGCGCTGACGCCGCGCGCCGCGGAGCGCCTCGCGCGCGACGTGCTCGGCCCTTTGCCGAGCGCGGCGCTCGTGCAGCAGCTCGTGGCGCAGGCAGCGGGAAATCCGTTTTTCCTCGAGGAGCTCCTGCGCGCGTTCGTGAGCGGCGACAAGGGGACCATGCCGGAGACGCTGCTCGCGATCGTGCAGAAGCGGCTCGAAGCGCTCGACGAGGACGCTCGTCGCCTCCTTCGCGCCGCGAGCGTGTTCGGCGGCGTGTTCTGGCGCGGCGCGACGGCGGCGCTCCTCGGCGGAGCCGAGGCGATCGATTTCGATCGTCACGTCGCGGGCCTCGTCGATCGAGAGGTGCTCGTTCGTCACGGCGAGTCGAGAATTCCGGGCGAAATCGAGCTGGCGTTCCGGCACGCGCTCGTCCGCGATGCCGCGTATCAGATGCTCCCCGACGCCGATCGCACGCTCGCTCATCGCTTCGCAGGTGAGTGGCTGGAGGGCGCCGGAGAGACGAACCGCGCGCTCCTCGCCGAGCACTTCGAGCGCGGTGAGGACAGGCCACGCGCCGCGAAGAACTACGCGTTGGCCGCCGCGCAGGCGCTCCACGCCGACGACCTCGACGGATGTCTGCGCTTCGCGAAGCACGCGCTCGACATCGCGGACGACGAGAGCGACGTACGCGGTGCGATCCACCTGGCGCGGGCCGAGGCTCACCACTGGCGCGCCGAGTTCGATCAGGCGCTCGCCGAGAGCAGCGAGGCGCTCCATCTCCTCGAGCGCGGCGGAGACCCATGGCTCGCGGCGAGCGCGATCGCCGTCGCAGCGTGCGCGACGCTCGGACGCGCGGACGAGGCCATCGAGCTCGCCACGGAGCTCTCGCGCGAAGGCGCGGATCATCGTCCGGCGTTCCTGCTCGCGGCGGCGCAGTGCGCAGCGTTCCTTCCGGCGGTACCGATCGCGGACGCGCTGCTGGCGCTCTTGCCCGAGGCCACCGCCGACGTCGGGGACGCGCTCCTGGCCGCGCGCATCGAGATGGCGCGTGCGATGCGCGCCCAGTCGGACGGCGATCTCGTGCGCGTGCTCGACCACGTCTCACGTGCCGCCGAGCACTTCGATCGTGCGAGCCACGTTCGCGGAGCTCGAGCAGCGCGCGCCAATGCCGCGCACGTCAGCAGCCAGCTCGGTCGCCATGAAGATGCAGAGCGCACGCTTCGTGATGCGCTCGCCGACGCGGAACGCGCAGGCGTGATGACCACGGTGGCGTGGACGACCATGCAGCTCGGCATGGTCCTCGGTCATCTGGGTCGATCGAGCGAGGCGCTGGCGATGGAGGCGTGCGCGCTGGATCTGGCACGAAAACAGGGCAATCGGAGGCTCGAAGCGGAGGTACTGCTCGCAATGGCGGAGATCTCGAACGCGTCCGGAGTCCCCGATCTCGCGCTCGCGCACGCGGAGAAGGCACTGGCAGCTGCCGACGCTCCCGAGCTGCGCGCGGCGATCCTGAGCATGCTGGCGACGGCTCGCGTGGCGTTGGGAGACGCGAAGAGCGCGCGGGCCGCGGCGCTGGAGGCGCTCGCGATCGTCGACGCGAAGGGCGGCGCCGAGGACGTGGAGATCGTGGTCCGGCTCGCGGATGCCGAGTCACTTCATGCGCTCGGCGAGCACGCCGCAGCGCTGGAGGCGGTGAGCGCCGCGAAGGCGACGCTGCTCGCGCGTGCGGCGGCCATCGCCGATGCAGCTCACCGCGAGACCTTCCTGCGACGCGTCGCGGTCAATGCACGCATCTTGCACCTCGACGAGGAATGGTCGAAGCAGCACGCGTAGGTTACGGTCTGGGCATGCGAACGCTGTCTGTGTGCATCGGTGGCTTGGTGACATCCGTCGCGTTGGTCGCCGGCGTCGCCGGAATCGAGGCGTGCTCGAGCAGCACCACCGCCACGCCGGCCAGCGCCGATTCCGGCGAAGGACCGCGTGTGCTCGCGTGCGCGCCCGCCAGCGACGCGGGTGCCGCCGCCGCGGCGGACGCCGGCGTCACGGCGAAGATCCTGAAGCCGATGAACGGCCAAAAATTCACGACCACCGAGAAGGTGGCCTTCTCGGGCACCGGCTCCGACCCGGTCGAAGGCGCCATCAGCGACAAGACGCGGATGATCTGGAACATCGGCAACCTCGCCGATCCGGTGAAGGGCATCAGCCCCGACGGCGAAGGTCCCGAGGACACGGCCGGCCCGTATCCCGCGGGTAACTACATCCTTCGCTTCGACGTATCGAACAAGGCGTGCATGACCGCCGCCGACTCGGTGACCATCACCGTCGAGTGACGTCAGCCGCCGGGCTTCATGATGCGCAGCACCGGCGTGCCCTTCGGCCCGACCATGATCGGGAAGAACACGCGATGCGTGAGCGGATCGACCGCCACGGTGTGCGTGTGATCGCCGGGATGGTCGTGGCCGATCAGCGAGACACCTGGCTTGTTCAGGTCGAAGACCGTGAGGTCGCCGCTCTCGGCGGCGACGTAGAGCCAGCCGAGACCGGGATCGATCGCGAGCACGTCGGGACCGGCGCCCGTCGCCGCGATCGACACCTTGTGCGCGCCGCCGAGATCCACGCGCGCCAGCGTGTCGTTTCCTTCGCACGCGATGAGCGCGCTCTGGCCGTCGGGATGGATCCGGAGCCCGTGCGCGCCGTCGCAGCCGGGCAGCAGGATGGACGTCGCGATCTTCGCGGTGGTCGGATCGACCGCCACGAGCTGATCGGGCGGCGAATCGGTGTTCACGGTGATCCAGAACCAGCCGCGCGCCGCGTCGTACACGACGTTGCCGGTCTCGGTCCCGAGCTTCACTTGCTTGCGAACGCCGCTGCCGGAGTCGGGGATGATCGAGAGCGCCCCGTCCTGTTGATCGGAGACTCCGACCATCTTGTGGGTCGGGTCCCAGGCGACGCCGTCCGGCGCGTGGCCGGTGGTCACGCGCTTGATCTCGGCGAGCGACTTGTTGTCGATGAGCACGAGCCTGTCGGGTGAGCTGGTCACGAAGATGATCCCCACGTCGTCGGCGGCGACCACGCCGCGGGCGACCGGAATGCTCTTCAGCTCCTTCAGCACCGACCCGTCCTTCAGATCCGTGATCACGACGGAGCCATCGTTCATGTGTGTGAGCACGAGGTGACCCGCGCCCGTGTCGAGGTCCTGGTAATCGAAGCGTGTCGAGCCGCCGGGCAGCGGCATCTCGGAAACGAGCGTCAGCGGCAGGTGACCGGTGGCGGGCGCGACGGGCTTGGAAGACGTCGGCCCGGCGTCCGTCGTTCCGTCGGCATCGGCAGGAGGCATCGTGACGGGACTGGTCGACACCGCTCCGGGCGGCGCCGCCGTGCTGCTGCCACAGGCCTGACACGCGGTCAGGCCGGCGAGCGCCGTCAGCGCGAGCGAGAGTCCCGAGGATCGAACATGGGTGCTCATGACGGGGCCCGTCAGCAAGCATGGTGCCGGCGGCGTGCTCGGCGAAAGCGCCGGATCGCGAGGTCTCGTCGGCGGCGAGTGTCACGTCGACGTGTCACTCGGCATGCCGCGCCTTCGTGACTGTCACGTCGAGGTGGACGCGCGGGGTGCGGCGTCAAACAGCTGTGCGATCAGGATCGCCTGGAACGCACAGTTGTATTAGAAAGACGGCGCGCCAAAGGAGACTTCGCATGCTCGTTCGTAGGACCACCGCTCTCGTCGCGGCCGTCGCCGCTGCTGCCGCCGCGACGCTCCTCTCGGCGTGCGCGAGCTCCCCTCCTCCGGCTCCCTCTGCCCCGTCCGCGCCGTCTGCGCCTGCGTCGTCCGCCGAAGCACCGGCAACCGCGCTCGCCGCAAAGACACCGAGCGCGACCACGCCGTCCGCGCAATCGACATCATCGACTGCGCCTTCGACCGCCGCGCCCGCGACCATGGCGAACGCCGCGCCCAAGCCGCCGGTCGACGCCGCGCGTGTCGCCGCCGCGACCGGCGGCAAACCGGAGACGACCGACAACGTCGTGAAGGTCTCGTTCCCGCGCACGGAGCGCGTCGACATCGCGGGATACCAGAAATTCCCTGCGTTCATGGGCCTCACGTCATGGGCCGGCTTCACGCCCGGAGAGAAGGCGGGCGTCGAGGCGATGGTCATGGGCGACTTCGTGCTCTTCGAGGACGAGGTCGAGAGCGCCATGAGCGCCGCCATCGACAACGGCCTCGAGGTCACCGCGCTCCACAACCACTTCTTCTTCGACAAGCCGCACGTCTACTTCATGCACATCGGCGGCGAGGGCTCGGTCGAGCAGCTCGGCAAGGGCGTGAAGGCGATGATCGACGCGCAGCACGCGATCCGTCAGAAGTCGCTGCAGGTGGCGGCGTCGTTCGGCCCCGCCGCGCCGCCCTCTCCGAGCAAGATCGACGGCGCCAAGCTCGACGCCGTCTTCGGCATCAAGGGCCAGGCGAAGGACGGCATGTACAAGGCGACCATGGGCAGGAAGGCCCAGGCCGCGTGCGGCTGCACCGTCGGCAAGGCGATGGGCGTCAACACGTGGGCGGCGTTCGGCGGCACCGACGAGAGCGCGGTCGTCGACGGTGACTTCGCGGTCGCCGAGAGCGAGCTCCAGCCCGTGCTCAAGGCACTCCGCGGCGGCGGGATCAACGTCGTGGCGATCCACTCGCACATGACCGGCGAGTCGCCGCGCATCCTGTTTCTCCATTACTGGGGCCAGGGAAAAGCGGCGGATCTGGCGACGGTCGTGAAGCGCGCGCTCGATCTCACGGCGTGGGACGG
>FTCS01003151.1_pt1 | contig 29319 bp, 26 predicted proteins | sample 1639391 | NCBI WGS metagenome assembly FTCS01 (sample SAMEA3914864, study PRJEB12502) | metagenome | biome: forest; material: soil | place: USA | collected 2012-03-12 | depth 0.3 m | reverse complement strand
GCGCGCTACTCCACCGCGCACGTGCGGAAGCCCGCGAGGACGTCGCGGCGGTGCGGTGGATAGAAGTTGCGCCACGTGTTGCGGAGCAGGCGCGCGCGTGTCGCCCAGCAGCCGCCGCGAAGGACCATGTGCGGGGTGTGGAACCACGGCTCCGAGTAGTCCGCATACGGATCGACCACGAAGCCCGGGTACGGCGCAAAGCGCGTCGACGTCCACTCCCACGCATTGCCGATCATCTGCCTGCACCCGAACACGCTGTCTCCCGCCGGGAACGCCGCGACGTCCACCGGGCCGCCGACGCGACCGTCGAGGTTCGCGCGCGTCGCGTCCGGCGCGTCATCGCCCCACGGGAACGTGCGCTTCTCCGCCGTCGACGCCGCGAGCTCCCACTCCGCTTCCGTCGGCAATCGACGCCGCGCCCACCGGCAATAGGCCTCCGCCTCGAACCAGGAGACATGCATGACCGGTCGATACGGAGCGAGCGGCTCCCATCGGTCGTAGCGACGCACCTCGAACAGCGACCCACCCGCGCGCCGCCAGTACACGGGCCGCGACGCACACTCCGACGTCCGCCACGCCCAACCCGCATCCGACCAGTACGATCGATCCTCGTAACCCCGCGCATCGACAAATGCCGCAAACTCCTCATTCGTCACCGGCGCCCGCGCGATCCTGAACGCCCGGACCTCCACCGGATGCGCCCACTTCTCGTTGTCGAACACGAACGCATCGCGCCCGGGTACGGCCCCCAGCAAATACCGACCCCCGGGTACCTCCACGTCGCCAGGCCAAGCCCCGACCGCCCTCCCGCGCCCGCTCTCGCGCCCGCTCTCGCTCCGCGGCTCGGCATACCCCAGCGTCTGCCGGGTGTACGCAAACGCCTCGTCGTGCATGTCCTCGTGGAACACCGCGAGCCACTGGAAATACGCGCTCTCCGGCCCCGTCGCCGCGAGCGTTCGCGCGAGCACCTCGCTCGCGTACGCGAGCGTTTCGCTTCGATCCAGCAGCGGCAGATCCCATCGCCGATCATGCGGCACGCGCATCGAGTCGTAGAGCTCGTCGACCTCCGCACGCAGCGCGCGCGCTCCGCCCGCATGACGCAACACCCAGCGCTCCTGGAACCATGCTAGGTGCCCGATCTCCCAGCGCATCGGATTCACGATGTCGAGCCGCGGCCCGAGCCACTGCTCGTCATCGAGATCGAGCGTGAGCTCGAGCGTCCGAGCGCGTGCGTCTCGGAGAGCATCGAAGACGGACATGGCCGCGTCATACCCGAGCTCGCTGCGCATCGCCATCGTCTGCCCGGCGCCCGCCGGATCGCGGCTCGGCAATCGCATCACGGCGCTCCGCTGGAAGGAGATCCTCGCCGGTCTCGGACACGACGCGGACATCGCCTCTGACGCCTCTGCCGCCACGGACGCTTCCTACGATCTGCTCGTCGCCCTGCACGCCGGCAAATCCGCTCACGCCGTCCGTGCATCCCGCACGCGCTTCCCGGATCGACCGATCATCGTCGCGCTCACCGGCACGGATCTGTATCGCGACATCCTGGTCGACGACGCCGCGCGAGCGAGCCTCGACCTCGCCGATCAGCTCGTCGTCCTCCACGACCTCGCGCCGCTCGACGTCCCCGCAGCGGTCCGTGACAAGGTCCGCGTGATCCGACAGTCCGCCGACCCGCCGCCGGCCAGAGCTGTCGCTCGAGACGGAAGCTTCGACATCGCCCTCGTCGCCCACGCGCGACCCGAGAAGGACCCACTCCGCGCCGCGCTCGCCGCGCGCACGCTCCCGCCGACCTCGCGCATCCGCATCCTCCACGCCGGGCGCGCTCTCTCCCCCGATATCGAAGCGCAGCTCACGGCCGAAGCGTCCACGAACCCTCGCTACCTCTGGCTCGGCGAGCTCACGCCTGCCGACGCCCGCACGCTCATCGCCCAGGCGAAGCTTGCCGTCCTCACGAGCGAGATCGAAGGCGGCGCCAACGTCCTCGGCGAAGCCATCGTCGCCGGCACGCCCCCGATCGCATCGCGCATCCCGGCGTGCGTCGCCGCGCTCGGCAGCGATTACCCCGGCCTCTTCCCGACGCGAGACACCGCCGCGCTCGCCACCCTCTTCTCGCGCGCCGAGAACGACGCGGCTTTCCATGACGCTCTCCGCGCCGCATCGCACGCACGCCGTGAGCTCTTCCTGCCCGCCGCGGAAGAGAAGGCGTGGCGCGCCCTGCTGAACGTCACCTTCGCCTGACCCTCGCGCGCACCCTCGCGCGCCCGCCGAATTCGGCGTAAGAGCGAGCCATGTCGTCCGTTCGACTCACCACGATCGCCAAGCGCGCCGGCTGCGCGGCAAAGCAGCCGCCCGGCTACCTCCTTCCATTGCTCGGGCGCCTCCCGAAGGTGACCGATCCGAACGTGCTCGTCGGCAGTAGCACCGCCGACGACGCCGCCGTCTATCGCATCTCGGACGATCTCGCGCTCGTCCTCACGACCGACTTCTTCACGCCCGTCGTCGACGATCCGTACGACTTCGGAGCCGTCGCAGCGGCGAATGCGCTCTCCGACGTCTACGCCATGGGCGGACGCCCGCTCACCGCGCTCAACCTCGTCGGCTTTCCGGACGACGCGCTCGATGCCTCCGTCCTCGCCGACATCCTGCGCGGCGGCGCAGAGAAGGCGAAGGAGGCCGGCATCGACATCGTCGGCGGGCACACCATCAAGTCGGACGAGCCGATCTACGGGCTTGCCGTGACCGGAACCGTTCATCCGGCGCGTATCGTCGCGAACGCCGGCGCGAAGCCGGGCGACGCGCTCGTCCTCACCAAACCGATCGGAATCGGCATCATCACGACGGCAGCGAAGCAAGACAAGGATCCGCTCGGAGCGATCCGCGAAGCGATCCGCGTGATGACGACGCTCAATCGCGACGCCTGCGACGCGATGCTCGAGGTCGGCGTTCATGCCGCCACCGACGTGACCGGCTTCGGCTTGCTCGGCCATCTCCGCAACATGGTCGCGGCGAGCGACTGCAGCGCGGTGATCAAGCGGAGCGACGTCCCCGTGCTCGACGCGGCGGTGCGCTACGTGAGCGAAGGCATCGCGCCCGGCGGCAGTCACGCGAATGCGCGCTTCCTCGCGGAGTGGGTCGACTTCGGAGACGTCGCCAAGGAAGACCAGCTCCTGCTCTGCGACGCGCAGACCTCCGGTGGCCTTCTCATCGCAGTGGCGCCCGAGAAGAGCGAGCAGCTCTTGCGCGGCCTTCGTGACCGCGGCACGTTGTGCGCGGCGATCGTCGGTCACTTCGAGCAGCACCACGAGAGCGGCTCACCGCGCATCCGCGTGCAGTCATGATCGGGCATTGAGCCTCTCGCAACCTCCACCAGCGCCGCGCGGCTGGAACGTCCGATGCTTCGAGGAGCGTCATGATGTACCCCACACTCGGCCTTCTCGGCCTCTGCGCGCTCGCGTGCACGAGCTGTCATCCGGCGACGACGGCCTCGACGACGACGACCAGCGCGCAGCACTACGCAGCCGGTTCGCCGGACGCTCGCATCGTCGACAATGCCGGCTTCGTCGATCCCGGCGGGCGCACGCGCTCCGTCACGACCCATGGCGCCGTCGTCACGAGCCCCGCCAACGCGGTCTCTCCGACGCGCCGTGAAGATCCCATCGCGCCCACCGCGGACGCCTCGAACAGCGCACCCATCGGACCGCCGACCGCCGCCCCGAATTCACCCTCCGACCCCGTGGAGCTCACCCAGCGCGCCGCGCGTGCGCTCTGTGATCGCGAGGCGTACTGCGATCGCGTCGGAGACGACAAGACGTACAAGTCCTCGGACGCTTGCTTCGCGGAGAAGCGCGATCGCGTCGGGCGTCTCGTCTCCGAGAGCCGTTGTCGGGAGATCCGTGGCGAACGCGTCGCCGCGTGTCTCACCGCCATCCGCGGCGCTGAATGCGGGCCCACGAGCGCGCCTCTCGCGCCTCCCGCGGAATGCACGGCTCACGCGCTCTGCGCACGATGACGGCTCGCGCGGACGAGCCCCGCGCCTAGAGCGCGCCCGATCCCGTGCGCGCTCTAGGCATGTGCCCTGCACGCCTCTCGCGCATGTTCCGCGAACGTGGATGGGGGCTCGTTCCCGTGACGATGATCCTCGCGGCAGGAGCCGCGGCGGCGAGCTGTCTCTCGCAGCCCGATGCGGAGGAGCTCGTGCTCCAGCCGGTGATCGTGACCAAGCACGATACGAATGCGAGCTTCGCTTCGTACACCACGTTCGCAGTGACCGACACGATCCCTCTGCTGAACGCGGTGGCCGCGGATGCCGGACCGACGGGGATGACGGTCGAACCCGCGCTCGCGCAGCCGACGCTCGACGAGATCGTGACGCAGCTCACGAGTCGCGGCTACCGACGCGTCGCGCGGACGGCAACGCCGGACCTCGGGGTCGCGGTGACGGCGATCACCCGAGTTCAGGCCGAGACCGTCACGTTCGGCGGATGGTGGGGAGCGGGCGGCGGAACGACGTCCGAGTTCTGGGGCCTGCAGGGCGGCTTCTCGGCGACGTTCAACTACTCGACGATCGCATGGAAGAGCGGCACGCTGATCATCGAGCTCTACGATCTCCGCGCCGCACGCGCCGAGCTGACGCAAACGGGAGCGATGCCGACGGGCACCGGCGCGACGAGCACGCTCGCCGTATCCACCGGGACGGTCACCATTCCCGTGATCTGGGAGGCGTTCCTCCATGCGGTGGTCGGTCCGCCGGGCGCGTCGCTGACGGCTCCGCCCATCGCGGAGATCCAGCAGGCGTTCTCTCAATCGCCCTACGTCTCGCGTGCCACGACGTCACCGGAGGTCAGCCCATGAAATCGCGATTCATCTGGTCGGCGCTCGCCTCGACGATCGCCTGCGCGTGCGCGTGCACCGCGAGCGGCGATGCGGCAGCGGCGAACGAGATCGGCCTCGGCGCGACGTACGATGCACGCGCACCGCTCGGCAGCTTCCGGAGCTCGATCAAGGAGACGTCCTTCGCCGGCCTCCAGTTCAAGTGGGACATCTTCCTGAAGGACGTCTTCGCGCTCGGCCTCGAGGTCCAGTACAACGTGTTCGAGCGCGGCGAAGCGACGGAGACGGTCACCGGGCCCGACTTCGCAGTGACGGGCACGAGCTTTCACTACGCCACGTTCTGGTCATTCCTTCCGACCGCGCGCTATTACCTCTTCCCGCGCGAGATGGTGCGTCCCTACGCCGAGCTTGGCGTCGGTGCGACGTTCGTGACGAGCGCAGTGCTCATCAGCGATCAGTCGCAGCGCGACACGTCACCGGCGTTCATCGTCCAGCCGAGCCTCGGTGTGCTCGTGAGGCTCACGCCCGACCGCAGACGCGAGGAGCTCGCCGAGCGCGAGCGCGAGCTCGGACCCGGTGCACGCAAGCCGCTCGAGTCGATGTTCGGCCTCACGGCGAGCGTGACGTACGCGTACACGACCGCCGACGTCCTCACTTCGAACAACGTCTCTTATGCGGGAATCCAGGTCGGAATCTACGCCAAGCCGTGAGGACGTGGCGGTCGTGAGCGCCTTCGCGTGTCGCCTCGCGTCACCTGTCGATGAGCGACAGGCGAAGGTCCTGAGCCTCCTTCAGGTGGTCGTTGGCCTTCGAGCGTGCGTCGAGGATCTCCTGCCTCACCTTCGGATCGCGTGCGGCGGGGAGAAGATCCTTGTCGAACGTGTCGAGCGCATTTCGGTAATACGAGATCTGATCGTCGAGATAGGCGCGATCGAACTCGGGGCCAGACAGCGCATCCAGGCGCGACCCCTGAGCGTCGGCCACGGACGTGATGTGCTCGCTGACTGCGTTCTCCCGGGGTGAGATCCCGAGGCTCTGCATCAGCTTGTCGTCCTTCTTCATGCGCGCCTTGTGATCGTCCACGACCTTCGCGGCGTACGACCTCACCTTCGGATCGCTCGCCTTCGCCATGGCGGTCGTTCCGTGTCTCACTTCGGCCATGTGCAGGGCGCGCAGAGCGCCGAACGTGTCGCCGACGGTGAAGTCAGTCGTCGTCGTCGTCGTCGTCGTCGTCGTTCCCGAGGTGGTCTGCGTGGTGCTCGTGTCCGAGGGATTCTCGGGCCCCTTCATGCAGCCGACTGCAGCAAGCGCGATGGCGCCGGACGCCGCGACCGAGAGCAAACGGATCGTGCTTCGAAACATGGGTTGGCTCCTTTCGTTTCGTTGCCGAGCGTTGCTACTGAATCGCGGCCGACGTGAGCGTCGGTGTCTGGCCGGTCGTGGTCCTGCCGCCGATGTCGAAGCGGCCCTGGAGTCCGGCGAACACGAACGTGCTGACGGTCGGATTGGAGATGTTGGTCTGCAGGTTCGGGAAGTCCTGGAAGAGGAACATGGTCGCGTCTCCGCCGATCACCGGTCCGAGCGCTACATCCTTGTCGACACGGAAATCCACGCCTACGCGCACTCGCGCGAGCTGGAAGCCGTGCGTGTACAGGTCCGGGCCGATGTCCGAATGCTCGATGAGGACGCGATAGCCGGCTCCGACCTCGAGAAAGGGATCGACCTTGTGAAACGGGATCGCGTGGTACTGGAACGCAATACCCGTCGTGAAGGCACGGGCGACGTTGGATCGTTCAGCGACGTACTGTGCGTACTCGCCCCGGAAGCCGACCTCCCAGTGGGGATCGATCCGGTAGCCGAGCCCGAGATCGACGGCGCCGCCCGGTGAGACGACCGACGGCAGTCCGGTACCGCTCCTCAGGTTGCCGAATCCTTGCGTATAGCCGGTGCCGACCTGGATTTCGAAGGCGTTCGCCGGAGCCGGGACCACGCCCGCGGGCGGCTGCACCTGCTCCGCGCCGACGTAGTACGGCGAGGCCTGCGTCGGCGGCGGGTAGGGGGCAGGTTGAACGTCCGGCGGCTGCGCTCGCGCAACGCCGGCCACGGAGAGACTGAGGGCGCCGAGCGCCACGAGAGAGACTGCGATCTTCACGAGTTCCTCCTTCATTGCGCCTGAATGCGCTTACGACGGCGGTCGCACGGCTCGTGCCCGCACGCGGAAGGATGACGTGCGGAGCGGATCGCCCTGTCTTGCCGGTCTCAGCGCGCACGAACTCCATCGAGACGCATGTGGCGCTTGGGAAACCGCATGCGCGCGCCTGCCATGCACGAGCGGTACGCGAGCTCGTCGCTCAGCGCGGGATGAGCGCCGCTCGCTCACCGATCGGTCAGACTGCCGCACGTGCTGCGTTCTTCAAAAATACCTCAGGCGAAGAGTGGCGATCGTGGTGGCGGGGCCGCCGGACGGCGCATACGTGAGCTGCGCGCCGACGATCCCGAAGAGCGTGTAGACGCCGCCCTCGTAACCAACACCGGATTTGTCTGCGAAATGGAAATAGCTGACTCCGACGGACGCAGACAGGTAATCGCCGTATTCGACGAGTGGGAAATAGGAGCGCGCGCCAGCGCGCCATAGCAGGCTATCGGCAACGGTATTCCCGTACGGAACGTATTCGAGCCCGCCGAACAGCTCGACCGCTCCGCCTTGTCGCACGAGCGGCTCCACGACGAAGAAGCGCCACGGATCCCCCCGACGATTGATGCCGAAGGAGTAGAGCAGCGGCGTCAACTGCCACCGCAGTCCGAGGCGGGTGACGCTGTCGCCGTTCACGATCTGCGGGCTCGGAACGAGCTGCGCGACGACCCACGTCGGAGTGAGTCGACGTGCCTCGCTAGCGCCGTCGTCGTCGGCGCCCTCGTCGGGCTCGGCGGCGATGCTGGGAGGCGTCTGCGATACGTCGACGAAGTCCATGTCCGCCGGCGCCAAGCAAGACGGAGTCCGCGTTCACCACTTGATCTTGAGGGAGAGCCCGCCGCCGCCCTCGCACATCTCCGGAATGACCTTCACCGGCAGGCGATTTGCGACGCCTCCGAGATCGAAGAACTGCGCGCCCGCGGCCCCGACGGCGCCGCCGAGCATCGCGATGCCGGGCGCGTTCATCGGCGCGTGGACGATGCCGAACGAGGTCGCGTCGCGGTCTCGCACCGGATCGCGGCTGGGGCGCCGCGCCGCCGACTCACGGGGGTCCCCGGAGGGCGGCGGCTTCAAGTCGTCGAGAAAGCGCGCGACGCGCGCGATGAAGCCATTGTCGACGGGCACCGGAGTCGTGCTGCTCGTCGCAGCGGCGGGACCCGGAATCCTGCGCTCCCTGATCCGCGTCGAGCGGAGTGGCGGGACGATCGTCGGCCGAACCGGGACATAGAGCGTCAACGTTTCGGCGCGGACCGTCCGTCCGATGAACAAATTGACCACTCCGATGACGAGCATGGCGAGAAGGAGTCGCAACATCGACGCGCACGGTAACGAATCAAAATTCGAAACATCGAGTCATTACCTCTGCATACACTGGCTAATGCTCAGTCTAATCTATTGAGCGCAACCGGTATTCGCTCAGCCGTAGTGCAGATTGCGTGCGGCATACCGCGGATTCTTCGCATATCGATAAAGCTCGTCCGGCCGCGGTCGCGCTCTGCATGTATGCTGCGCCGATGGACAAAGCACTCCTGGAGCAGCCGCTCATCGCTCCGACCGACCGTCCGCGTGTGAGCTACACGGCCGAGCAGGTAGCGGCGCTCCGTGCGTTGTCGGTCGAGGAGTACTGGCTCGCGATCGCGAAGGAGCTCACGTGGACCAACCCGCCCACGACGGCACTGGAGGGGAAGCTGGGCGATTTTCGCTATTTCCCGGGCGCGACCGGCAACGTCAGCGTGAATTGCCTCGATCGCTGGCCGAAGGAGCGCGTCGCGCTGCGCTACGAGCGTGAGGACGGCCTGAAGGAGACGTGGACGTTCGGCGAGCTGACCGACGCCGTCGCGCGCTTCGCCGCGGCGCTCGAGGATCTCGGCGTCACGAAGGGCGACCGCGTCGCCGTCTACGCGAGCAACGTCCCGGAGTCGTTCATCGCGATTCATGCGTGCTATCGAATCGGCGCGATCTACAGCGTGATCTTCGCTGGTTTCAGCGCCTCGGCGGTCCGCGACCGCCTCGTCGACGCGACACCCAAGGTGGTCGTGGTGACCGATGCGACGCTGCGACGAAAGCGCGCGATCCCGCTCAAGGCGACGCTCGACGAGGCCATGCGCGGCCTATCCATCCCGCATGTCATCGTCGCGCGGCGTGTCGACCGCGAGTATCCGCTGCTCGAGGGAGAGCACGACTTCGCGACACTTCTCGCGAGGACCACGCGTCGTGCGGACCCGGTCGCCATGGAAGCGAACGACCCCGGCTTCATCATCTACACGTCGGGAACGACCTCGAAGCCGAAAGGGCTGGTGCACTCGGGGATCGGATTCCTGGTCGGCGCCTACGCGAACGTGAAGTGGGCGCTCGATCTGAACGAGCGCGACGTTTACTGGTGCACGGCGGACGTGGGGTGGCTCACGTTCCCGATCTTCGCGCTGGTGGGCGGCCTGGCGCACGGCGCAACGCACGTCGTGTTCGAGGGCAGCATCGACACGCCGAGCCCGGCGCGCCCGTACGAGCTCTTCGAGCAGTACGGGATCAACAAGGTCTTCACCGCGCCGACCGCGCTGCGCATGTTGAGGCGCGCGGGAGATGCGCTGCTCGAGGGACGAGACCTCTCGAAGCTGGAGCTCATCTCGCTCGTCGGCGAGCCGCTCGATCCCGACACGTGGCACTGGACGCACGGGACGCTCGGGAAGGGGCGGCTCTTCCTCAACAACACGTACGGCCAGACGGAGACGGGAACGGCGTGGACGAGCAGCATCCTCGGTGTCACGCCGATGCGACCGGGAAGCTGCGGAGTGCCGCTTCCTGGTTATGACGGGCGCGTGCTCCGTGAGGACGGGACAGACGCGCCGCCGTGCGAGCTGGGCGCGGTCACGATCGGCAAGCCGTTTCCGTGCCTCGCGCGGACGGTATGGAACGATCATCCGCGCTACGTGGAGAATTACCTCTCGGCTTTCCCCGGCCACTACTTCGCCGCGGACGGAGGGCTCTTCGACAAGGACGGTCAGCTCTGGGTCACGGGTCGCCTCGACGACGTCATCAACGTGGCGGGCCATCGTATCGGCACGATGGAGCTCGAGGCGGCGCTGTTGACCCATGCTGCGGTCTCGGAGGCGGCCGTCGTCCCGCAGCCGGATGCGATCAAGGGCGTGGTGCCGGTCGCGTTCGTCGTCCCGCGCGCGGGCCATGAAGCGAGCCGCGAGCTGTCGAACGCGCTGGCGCAGTCGGTCGTCGATGCGGTGGGCTCGATCGCGCGTCCGGCGCGGGTGCTCGTGGTCTCGACGGTGCCGCGCACGAGGAGCGGGAAGATCATGCGCCGCGTGCTGCGCGATCTGCTCACGACGGGGGAGGCGAGCGGGGATCTGACGAGCCTCGACAACCCGGACGCGATCGACGTGGTGCGCGCGGCGATCGCCAAGCCCGACTGAGCCGTCGCTCGTGACGCCCGTCGCCGGGTCGGGTACCTTGCGGCCGTCGCCCATGGAGAAGTCCGCCATCCGACGCGAGCCCGAGCTCGTCGGCCGCACCGTCGCCGGGCGCTTCGAGGTGCTCGCGTTCGCGCGGGCGGGCGGCATGGGATACGTGTATCGTGCAAACGATCGCACGACCGGCGCGGTCGTCGCGCTGAAGGTGCTCGCGCCTGCCAGCGGCGACGCGGAGCGCTTCGCCCGCGAGGCCGCGCTCCTCTCCAGCATCGATCACCCGGGCGTCGTCCGTTACATCGATCACGGGATCGTCGACGAGGCCAGCGGCGAACAATACCTCGCGATGGAGTGGCTCGCAGGCGAGGACCTCGGCGATCGCCTCGCGTCGCTCGGCACACTCTCGGTCGACGACACGATGCTGGTCGCGCAGAAGATGGCCGGCGCGCTGGCGGCCGCACATCGCGCCGGGATCATCCATCGTGACCTGAAGCCGGCGAACGTGTTCCTCCTCGGCGGTCACATCGACGCGCCGAAGCTCCTCGATTTCGGGGTCGCTCGCATCGCGGCAGCGTCGGAGCTCACCGCGGCCGGAACGCTGCTCGGCACTCCCGCGTACATGGCGCCGGAGATGGTCCGCGGCGACGCGGTCGACGCCGCGGCCGACGTCTACGCAGTGGGCGCGCTCATGTTCCGGTGCCTGGCGGGACGCGCGCCGTTTGCCGGCGCGCATCAGCTTGCGCTGCTCGCGAAGGTGGTCGTCGAGCCCGCCGCTGCCGTGCGCGACGTCCGGCACGACGTTCCGCTGCCGATCTCCGACCTCGTCGCACGGCTGCTCTCGAAGGATCCGCGCGAGCGACCCGCCGACGGCGCGGCGCTCGAGGCGGAGCTCGTCGAGCTCGCCGCCCGGTGCGGGAGCGGGACCGGCACGGGCGCCGGCACCGGAAGTGGGAGCGCCGGCTCGAGCGGAAGCCGCTTCGGCTCCGTCACCATGCGCGCGGCGATCAGCGCGCGTGAGCAGCGCGTCGCGTGCGTCGTGCTCTGCGCGAGCGGTGCGACCCCGCAGGAAGTCACGGTCGCCGAAGACGCCGCGCTACGCACCGAGGACGAGATCCGGAGCGCGATCATCACGCGCGGCGGCGTCCTCGATCGGATCGCGAAGGGCGCGTGCATCGTCACGATCCCTCACGCAGCGTCGGCCATCGAGCAAGCCGCCCGCGCCGCCCGATGCGCGCTCGCCCTCGCTGCCGTGCGTCCGGAGACGCCCATCTTCGTGGCCACGGGTCGCGTCATCGTCACCGGCGAGGGCCGCGTGGGCGAGGTGATCGACCGCGCGGCAGCCGCGCTCGTCGCGGCACAGAGGGACGGCCGCCCCGCGAACGTGCACGTCGATGCGGCGACGTTCGAGCTGCTCGACGGTCGCTTTCGCATGCGCAGCGAGCCGGGGCAGAGCGAGTGGCGCATCCTCGTCGAGGAGGACGAAGACGCCGCTCCGATCCGCACGCTCCTCGGAAGGCCCGCCCAGTGCATCGGTCGCGACGCGCAGATCGCGATGCTCGACGCGCTGCTTGCGGCATGCCGAGACGACGGGCGTGCCGGCGCCGCGCTGGTCGTCGGCGAGCCTGGTCTCGGCAAGACCCACCTCGTCACCGAGCTGCTCCGGCGGCGGCACGGCGCCTCCGGCGACGACCGCGAGAGCGACATCGAGGTCCTCCTCGCCAAGGGCGACCCGATGCGCGCGGCTTCGGCGTTCGCGATCGCCGGGCAGCTCGTCAGCCGCGCGGCCGGCATTCGTGACGCGGACGGTCCCAACCTGCGTGGCGAGAAGCTCTCCGCGCTCGTCGCGCGAGACTTCGGTGTCGGCGGGGACGGCGGCGGTGGCGGCGATGCGGTCGACGCGGTCGACGCATCACGCCGTCGTGAGCTTCTCGAGCTCCTCGGCGAGATCTGCGGAGCGCCGACACCACTCGCATCGGCGACGGCAACCCTGCGCGCCGCGCGCGCGGACGCCGCGGTCATGGCCGACGCTCTTCGCGACGCCTGGGTCGCGTGGATGAAGGCGCGGGTCGCACGCGCCGCGCCGGCCACGCTCCTCGTGTGGCTCGAGGACGTCCACTGGGCCGATGCCGCATCGCTGCGCTGGCTCGAGGTCGCGGCGACCGAGCTCGCCGATCGCCCGCTGCTGGTCCTGGCGACGGCGCGGCCCGAGGGCAGCGCACTCTTCGCCGAGCGATGGAAGCCTCGCGGCCTCGTCGAGATCACGCTCGGGCCCATCGGAGCCGCCGCCGCGGAGCGCCTCGTAAGGAGCGCGCTCGGCAAGGACACCGACCCCGAGCTCGTTCGCACGCTGTGCCGTCGCGCCGGCGGTCATCCGTTCCTCCTCGAGGAGCTCGTGCGCGCCGTCGCCGACGGACGCGGCGATGCCGCGCTGCCCGACTCCGTGCTCGGGATGATGCAGGCGCGCCTCGACGGTCTCGGCGCGGCCGCGCGCCAGGTCCTTCGCGGAGCCAGCGTCTTCGGCGAGACGTGGACGAAGCGCGCCGTCCTCGCGCTGTTCGGCGACGAGATGACGGAAAACGAGCTCCGCGCCGCGATCGGCGAGCTCTCCGCGCAAGAGATGATCATCGAAGAGCGCGGGAAGGACGCGCAGGCGCAGCCCGGCCAGCTCCGCTTCCGGCACATGCTCCTTCGTGATGCGGCATACGCCACGCTCTCGGACGTCGATCGCGTCCGCGCGCATCGACGAGCCGGCGAATGGCTCGAGGAGCGTGGCGAGCTCGATCCGGCGCTGCTCGCCGAGCACTATTTCCTCGGCGACGTGAAGGATCGCGCGTGCGATCTCTTTCGTCGTGCCGCCGCGCAGGCGATCTCGCGCAACGACTTCGAGCGCGCGCAGAGACACGCCGAACGCGCGCTCGCGCTCGGTCCGGACGTCGCGACCGAGGCGGCGCTACGCGGCATCGAGGCGGAGATCATGTACTGGCGCGGTGAGATCGGCGTCGCTGCCGATCGCGCGCCGAGCGCCGTCGCACGGCTCGATCGCGGAACGCCGGCGTGGCTCGATGCCGTCTCCGTGGCGGTGGGCGCGCTCGGGCAGCTCGGACGCAACGAGGAGGTCGCCGCGCTCCTCCGCGACACCGCGCACGTGAGCACGTCGCCCGCGTGTCGTGGGCCGCACGTCGTGGCGCTGTGTCGAGGCATGACGCAGCTGTTCTGGGCGCATGCTCGCGCCGATCTCGGCGACGTGCGCGCGCGGCTCGATGCGCTCGTCGCGGAGGCAGGCGAGCCGCTCGACGCATATCAGCTCGGCTGGGTCCATCGCGTGCGCGGAGAGTCGGCGTTCCTGCACGAACGCGATCTCTCACGCTGCCTCGACAACCTCTACGCGAGCTGCGCGGCATTCGAGGGCGCGCGCGCCTTCCGGCCGCTCAGTCTCTCGCGGCTCAACGCGGCGAGCCTCGTCGGATGGGCCGGAGATCCCGCGCGCGGCCTCGAGCTGGTGCGCTCGGCGTGCGCCGATGCGGAACGACTCGGTGCGGGTTTCTTGATCCGCTACGGAGGCGCGGTCGAAGGGCTACTCCGGGCGTACTCCCGCGACGAGGCCGCATTCTCGACGATGGAACGCGCGCTGGCCGGCGTCGCGGGCAGCCCGCGGCTCGCGTTCATCTGTCACATGGTGCTCGCGTCGCTGGCCCTCGACCGTCACGACATCGAGGCCGGCTCGAAGCACGCCGACGCCGCGAACGCGCTCGCGGTCGTCGACGATCTCCGCTCGGCGGGGCTCGCGCTCGCCTCCCGCGCCGTCCTCTCGCGCGATGCCGACGAGGCCGTTCGCCTCGCGCTCGCCGCGCGACGAATGGCTGCAGACTGCACGGACCTCGAGCTCACCTTCGGAATGGCGGAGCTGGCGCTCGCGGAAGCGCACCTCGCGAAGAAGGACCGCGCCGCAGCCGCCGACGCGATCGCGCCCGCTGCGCGCGCCATCGCTGCGCTGGCGGGCACGATTGCCGATGATGCGCAGCGTGCGCGCTTCCTCGAGCGCCCGCTGGCGAACGACCGCATCGTCCGCCTGGCGCGAGAGCTCGGCGCGAGCTGACCTTCACGCCGAGCGTCACGGGCGGGCTTCACGCAGAGACGCGGGGCAGCGGCTCCGGGAGGTTCTTCACGATGCGCATCACCTCGCCGTGCTCCGCGGCGATCTCGGGCGTCGATTCGAGCACCTGGGCGTAGCGCGCCGAGAAGGCGTTTCCGCCGCGCAGGAGCTTCTCCACGGCGGCGCGCGCGGCGGCGCCATCGGGGACGAGGTCCTTGTCGTCCAGCTCGACGAGCAACGTGGAGAGCGGACGCAGCCACGCGAATGCCTCGTGGTTGATGACGAGCTGGAGCATGGCGCCCGCATTCGGCACCGCGCCGTGCTCCTTCTCGTAGTCCGCGCGAACCAGCGCGAGGAGCATGCGATGAAGCTCGAGCAAACGGGCATGGAGCTGCGTCTGGAGCTGGGTCGTGGTGGCCGTCGTCATGGGATCGTGAACATGCGCACGAACGCGCGACTGCGCCACCCACTGCCGCAGCGTCGATCACGGTGTGCCAGCGCTCATGGCACAGGAAGGCCTGTTTTACGGTGAATCCTGCTCGTGTTCGGCGGCGCGGACCTTGCTCCCGGCGGCACGATGAACCCGTTCCGATCTTTCTTCGTCTTTCCGATCGCGTGCCTCGTGGTTCTCGATGGAACCGCGTGCGGAGGCTCGGTCGCGGACGTGCCTTCGCACGGCGCGTCCCAGAGCACGCCGCCGCCCGACGACGGCCAGTCGTCGGCGGGGAAGGACAGCGCCGGGACCGCCGCCAGCGGCGGCACGGTCGTCGTCACCGGTCCGCAGACCGTCATCGGTCGGCTCTTCGCGCTGACGGACAACAGCAACGACCAACTCTCGCAGCGCTTCGACATGGACTTCCAAGTCCAGCCTCCGCCGGGGCCCATGTGCGATCAGGCGACGGCGACGGCCGGCTCCTGCTGCTACTTCGGCCCGATTCAGCGTCCACCGACGATTCTTCCCGGAGATGGAGGTGGAGCGCCCGCCACCGAGACGAGCGCGGGCACAGTGACGCTCACCGACGTGACATCGGGTTCTCCGATCGGGAGCTTCGCGTATCAGAGCGGCGTGTACGCCCACCCGCCGGGCCAGTACGAGAGCCAGGTCTGGCAGCCAGGTGATTCGCTGCGCGTGACGGCAACGGGAGCTCAGATCGGCCCATTCACCGTGACGGCACCAGGCCTGGCGCCGCCGATCGTCCATGCGTCCGCTTCCTTCACTTCGGGTCAGGACGTCTCGATCACGTGGCAGCCCGATCCGAATGCCTCGACGCTCGTGTTCTCTCTTCTCGACGGCGGCACCGGAGCCACCGTCGCGTGCTCTGCGTCGGACGCGGCGGGCACGCTCGTCGTCGACGGGGGCTTGCTCGCAAAAGCGTTCCCGACCTCGACGCGACTCCAAGCCCTCGCTAGGAGCTCGACGGTTCGTTACGCCCAGACCGCGACGGGAAGGCTCTCCTTCGAGTCGATCGGCTGGCACTCCTTCGACGCGTCGACGAACTGAGGTCACCGATGCTTTCCACGAAGAGCTTGCTCGTCGCATCCGTACCCGCGCTCGCGTTCTCCTTCGCGCTGCTCGCCGCGCCGAACGAGGCGCGCGCAGCCGACGCCGGCTGCGTTGCCGCCGGAGAATCGTGCGCTGCCGGAGACGCGTGCTGCGATCCCGGCAAGCTCTCCTGCGATTCCTTCGGCGATGATGCCGGGACGACGTGCGGCTTCCTCGGCTGCCGGGTCAACGGCGCCGATTGTGCTCCGGTCACGCAGCTCGGCGAGATGGACTCGTGCTGCTCGGGCCACTGCAGCCCGATCACGTACACGTGCCTCGCCCCGGGCGATCCTGGCCCCGCATGTGTTCCGTCGGGGCAACCGTGCACCGCGAGGGGCGGCCAGTGCTGCGACTCCAACGAGGTGTGCGACTACCACGCGTCGCCGACGATGATGACGTGCGGAGCTCGGCCTCCGCCTCCCGGTGACTGCGCGGGCGACTGCGACGGCGGCGGCGGCGGCGGCGGCGGCGGTGGTGCTTCATCGAGCGGTGTCTTCCCGCCGGCATCTTCGCCCTCGTCCGCGTCGTCACCGGCGGGCGGCTCGTCCGCGACGGGCTGCGCGTGTGATGTGACCGGCGGCGGCCAACCGGTTTGGCCTGCCGCAAGTCTCGCCGCCTTGGGGCTCGCCGCGCTCGTGGCGCGCTTGCGCAGGCGACCGGCGACGACTCGCAAAACGCACGAGGCCGAATCGCCGCCGGCGTGACGAAATCGCGCTACTGCGCGGGCGTCAACATGCCCCGGAGGTCCTGCGCCTCCTTCAGGTGCTCGTTTGCGCGATTGCGCGCGTCCATGAGGTCTGCTCTGACCTGCGGATCCTTCGTGTTCGGCAGGAGCTGGTGATCGAACGCGTCGAGCACCGCGCGGTAGTAGCCGATCTCGCCGTCGATGTACGTGCGGTCGAACGCGCTGCCCGTGAGCGAGCTCATTCTCGACATCTCGTCGTCGGCGATCGCCCGGATGCGCTGGCTCACCTCGTTGTCAGTCGGCTTGACGCCCAAGCTGCTCGCGATCTGCGCGTCTTTCTGCATGCGCATCTGGTGATCCTGCACGACCTTCTGGGCGAACGCCTTCACGCGCGGATCGGTGGTGGTCCTCTCGGCGAGCGTGTTGATCTCGATCTCCTTCGTGTGGAGCGTCGCGAGCGCATGGAACGTATCGCCGACGCTGACGCTCGTCGTCGTCGTCGATGCGCCTGTCGTCGACGCAGCCTGCGCAGGCGGCGTTTCGGATTTGCACGCGCCCGTTGCGAGAAGCCCGCAAGCGAGCAGGGCGGCTCGAGCTGTGTGTCGCACGGAATGCAGTCGCATGAAGTCCATGGTGACGTCTCCTCTTCGGGCGGAGTCGTGCAAGAACCGACCCTCCGGGCCTCGCTCCGATGCCGCGTTTCTACTTTCGTGAGAAGTCCCAGCGGCCGCTGACGCCGACCGACCACATCGTCTGGTAGATCCCGGCGATCGGATGTTGCAACGCGACGAGGCGCGCCTCGATGCCGACGGCGAACGGCTCGGCGCGCCAGACCATCGCGCCGAGCCCGGCGAGGAAGCCGAGACTGAGCTGCGTCGCGGTGTCCGATCGTCCCTCGATCTCCGTCCTGACGAAGATGTCGTAGAGCCCGATGCCGACGCGGATCCGGAGCCACTCCACGTCCCAGCCCGGGCCGATCGCGAGGCCCCAAGCCCACGACGAGTTGCGGACGAACGCGCTCTCGACGGCGCCACCCGGCGTGGTCGTGCTCACGTCGCGACCGCTCGAGAGGATCGGGATGTACGAGAGGTCGACGAACGGATGCGTGAAGTGCGGCCCGCGATACGCCGCGGAGAGCGCCACGGCCGGTCCGCCGTTCGACCAGCTCACGTTCGTGGTGTCGACGGTAGGAAACGCGAGCTGTCCGTACCCGGCGAAGAGGTCTGCTTCCCACGCCGATGTCGGATCGGCGTGGGCAGTGGTGGTCGCCGCCGTGACGACGAGGAGCGCGGCCGAAGCCGCGAGCGCGCGCGACGGGGTCACGGCGTCACCACCTTGTACGGGCTGATCGACGGCGCGACTCCGACCGCCTCGAAGCGTTGATTGAGGAGCCCGAGATAGTTCGTGAGGATCCCGTTCGGATGCGCGGTGACGAGGAACGTGTCGATCGTCGCGGGGTCGTTGATCGTCCAGAACCCGACGAAGAGGCCCTGCTGCTGGAGCATCGCCACGTCGCTCTCCATCGGCCCGCGCGTGTAGCGCGGCATCCACGCGACGCACGGCACGCCCGTCGCGTCGGCGACATTCACCTCGACGAGGCAGTGCTGGTTCGGCGCGAGCTGACCTGCTGCGCTGGCCTGTCGGTACGCGGCGACGTAGTCGTCGGCCGGCAGCCCGATCACGCCGCGCTGGAACACGGGCCCGCTCCCGGGGAAGAGACACTTCTTGCCCGGAGGCGGCCACGGCGCGTCGTTCGCGACGTTCGCAGGCCGTGGATTGCACGCGACGAGCTTCTGCTGCAGCTGTCCGAGGATCTGGCTCACCGGGACGATGACGTCGGGGCTCTTGCTGTCGAGATAGACGGGAAAATCGGTGCGCGTGAAGACGATCTCCAGTGTCTCGTCGACACGCGGGATCACCTCTCCGTTCGGCAAGCGGCAGTTCGCGAGGAGCTCGGAGTAGGTGGAGTCCTCGATCTGGCCCTTGCAGTAGACGCCCTGCGAAGCGGCGGGACTGAGCCCCAGGTGGAAGACGACCGGGATCTCGTCCTTCGTGAGGTGGATGTCGAGCTCGAGGTAATCGCCGCCGAGCTGCGTCGCGAGGATGGCCGTCTCGGGCGTGTTCTCGGAGACGCCGCAGTTGTCGGTCGACACGCACCCGCCGTGATGGACGCCCACGAAGAACGACGGCTTCCCGTCGGCGGCGAGGCGGCTCTTTCGCGGCCGCACCCACGTCACGGAGAGCGGCGCGCCCGGGTCGTCGTTGCCTTGACCGGTGCCGCCCGTGAGCGTGGCGTGCGCCGCGGGCGCAGGTCGAGGGTCGCCGGGCGGTGCGGTCTTGTCCCACGGAGGCGCGTTGCAGACGTAGTCGACGATCTCTTGCGGCGACACGAACAGCCGTATGAGCCCGGTCGTCGACGGGCTCGGATCGGGATCGTCGAGGTAGCGCCAGTACCCTTCGAGGACCAACCGCGTGATCGGCGTCGCTCCCGACGTGTCGAGAAAGCATCCCGGCTGCATCACCGCGAAGGCGAAGTGATCCGCCGCCAGGATCGAGACGGACGCCTTCACGCCCTCGTCGCTCGCGCCCCACTGGCTCGCGTGGATCACCACGTTCGCGCCGAAGCGGCTCGTCGTGTCGTAGACGCCTTCCAGCGCATTCTGGAACGACCACGGATTCGGCGGGGCCTTCGAACGCGCCACGAGGCCACCGTCGGAGAACGTCGGCGGCTTCGGTCCGGGCCCAGAAGACGCGCAAGCCGCCGCGGTGACGACCGCCGCGACGAGCACGCGAGCCCGGCGTTCAGAGCTCATAACCGATCACCAGCCCGAGATAGGAGATCTTCCGCGAGCTGAGCTCGTCGCTCGCCCCGCTTGCCTCCACGTTGAACCAGATCGGGTAGTTCGCGGCCGTGTCGTAGAAGCTGGCGCCGTAGAAGAACGCGCCGGTCTTGTTCGGCGAATACTCGACGACCAGGGTGAGCCCGTAGCCGGCGTACGTGGCCGCATCGGGACGAAGGACGGTGTTTCCCAGCTTCGTGCCCTGGAACACGGAGAGGTACGTCTCGAGCTGGAGCGTCAGCCACGAGTCGCTCGACACCTGGATACCCGCCTTCGCGCCGGGCTCGACGAGCACTCCCCAGCCGACCGCGTCGAACGACGTGCTCGCGATGAGCGCCTTGCCGAGCGTGCCGAAGAAGCCGTCGACGTGACCCATGAGGCCGAGGCTGAACGGGCCGACGTGCGTTGCCCACTGCGTCCCCAATCCGAGCTGGTTGAAGACGATGATCGTCTTGAACCGCGTCTCGAAGCTGAAGCCCGAGCCGAGGCCGCGCATGTAGCTCGCGGTGACCATCGGCGCGATCTGCCAGATGCCGCCGAGGCTCACGCGATCGTTGCCCTTGCCGGGGCCGTCCGGGAAGAACGACAGCCCTCGCTTCGGATACGCCCACGCAGCGTTGTCGTGCTCGGGAGCTGCCGTTTCCTCCGCGCGAGCCGTGGACGACGACATGGTCGAGGATGCCAGCGTGACCGCCGTCACGAATGCTCTGAGCACGACCGCGCGCACGATACGTGAGGTCTAGCGTTCCGATTCATCGCCCACCACGCGGCAAATTGTTCGAACAACCCTGCGGCTTCTGGCCCACTACCCGACTTCGATTGCCTCCTTACGCTCCCGTTGCACATGGGGGTATTTCGTCGAGGCACGTTGCTCGCGACGTTCGCGCTGCTCGTCGCGCCTGCGAGCGCCCGTGCGCAGCCGGCGCCCGTGCCGCTGACGAAGAACGACTACAATCTCGAGCTCTCGCAGGGTCCCGTCACGACGGCGAGTCGCATCGTCGGCCTCGGCGGCGCGTACGCGGCGATGGCCGAGTGGTGCGAGGGCGAATATGCGAATGCCGCGTCACCGGCGGTACGTGCGCCATACAGTCTTTCGAGCTTCGACTACGACGTGTGTCTCGGATTGATGGCGCCCGGGGCATTCGGCGGCACCGACTTCGAAAACCGCGGCCCGGCCTATCCGTTCGATCCCGCCGGATCGCGCTTCAACAGCTCGCTGAACGTGAACCTCGGTCTGCAGCTGCAGTTCGGGAGATTCGGATTCACCGTCAACTACGACTTCCAGACGTTCGGCGTCTCGAACGTCTCGGTGGCGACCCTCACGCGGACGTCGTCGTACTCGTTCCGCCTCGACCGCGTGACGGGGTCGGCGGGTTGGGCGCTCTTCGGCGGTCAGTTCATTCTCGGCGCGGGCGCTCGCGCCATCGTCGTCGGAAGCACGGCGGGCACGACCTCCGCGGCCGGAGGACTGCAGGTCGGAGCTCTCTTCCGGCCCAATCATGCGCCGTTTCGCGTCGGCATCACATATCGCGACACCGTCAAGATCGACGACGTGTCGGGCTCACCAGAAGAGCAAGAGCCGAACGGGACCTTCGTGGCGGACGGACGCGTGCTCCCCGCGTCCATCATCGTGCCGCTCGAGCTGGAGGCCGGCGTCGCCGTCGACTTCGGCCCCCGGCTGCTCAACCCGGAGTGGATCGATCCCGAGGAGCTGGAGGCGCCGAAACGGCGCGAGCTGTGGGCAGCGCGGCTCGCGCGCTCCGTCGCCATGCAGGATCAAATCGCACGAGCACCGGAGCGCGAGCGGGAGGCTCTCCGCTGGCGGCTCACCGACCAGGAGAACGCACGCATCGAGGACGAGGAGCGAGAGCTCTCGCGACAACGAGCCGCCGCGTTCCGCGCGCTCGAGCAGCGCTCGAAGTTGTGGCCACGCAAGGGCGTGACGTTGCTCGCGAGCATCGTCGTCACGGGCAAGACGCCCAACGCGGTCGGCATCTCGAGCTTCCTTCTCCAGAAGCACGAGCCCTACGGCAGCTTCGTCACAGCGTCGCCGCGGTTCGGGCTCGAGACGGAGGTCATTCCGCACTGGCTCACGGCGCGCACCGGTACGTATCTCGAGCCTTCTCGCTTCGAGGGTGGGATCGCTCGCGCTCACATCACCGCCGGCGCAGACATTGCGACCATTCCGTTCACCGCCTGGGGTTTGTTCGCGGGTAATCCGTGGCGATTCAGGCTCGCCGTGGACGGTGCACCGCGATATTCGAACTTCGCAGTCGCCATTGGCCAATATCACTGACGTCGGGGGATCTCATGCACGTGCGTCATCGAGCTCGGCTCCTGCTCCTGTGCATGCTCCTGTGCCTCAGCGGCTGTCGCGCCCGTCTCAACTCCGCGGTCGCGGAGGCCCCGCGCAAGGCGGTCCCGGTCGCGATCGACGAGGTGCTGATCGCCGGCGAAGACCCTGCCATCCGTGCGCGCTTCACGCGCGCCATCGCCGTGCTCCTCGAGACGCCGGAGATGCAACGGGCCATCGGCGAGGTCGCCAAGGCGGCAGTCGCCGGCGCATTCGACCAGGCCTCCACCGAAGAGTCGCAGCAGCGCATCGCCGAGCTCACGAAGGTCGTCTCCAGCGCGCTCGCCGAGAGTCTCGCGCAGGACGTCGTGCCCGCCGTGATGAGCAGCGCTCGCGCGTCGCTCGACGAGGGGCTGTCGCCCGAGGAGGTGAACCGCATCGAGAGCGTCGTCACGTCGATGACCAGCGCGGCGACTCGCGCGGCGATGCGAGCGGCGGCGAGCGAGATCCCGACCACCGTGGGTCCCGCCGTCCGTCAGTCACTCGCGCAGGAGCTCCAGTCGGCCGAGCTGAGAGCCGCGCTCTCGGTCGTGGTCAACGAAGCGGCGCGGCAGGCGGTGGCCTCGTCGCGGCAAGCGATGGTCGACCTCCGTGCCGAGGGCATCGCGTCGGGGACCCCGGGACCGATCGAGGGCATGCGTCTCACCGCGATCCGGCTCGGGTGGGTCGGCGTCATCGTCGCAGCTGCGATCTTCGCCGGGCTCGCGGCCTGGTTCGTTCACTCGCGGCGGCGGGCGCAGCGCTATCGCGCAGTGTTGAAGGAGCTCATCGCGGATCGCGCCGCGCTCGCAAAGGAGGCGGGCGACGATCCCGATCCGGCGCGCGTCCGGCGCTTGCTCGAGATGCTCGCGTGAGCGTGGTTCGACGCGCAGCCGTGAGTCGCGTGCGCGCTACGGCTTCGCCGCGTGGCGGAATGCGGTGCGGATCCACGCGTGGCGCAGCCCGTCGCGCGCTTGGAGCGCGAGGTGCGGGACACGCCTGAGCGCGCGCAGCAGCACGGATCCGATCGCGAGCGCCACGTACCCGAGGAAGAACACGACGCGAACCGCGATCGTGAACGGGCTCTGCCGCACGAGATGCGGGAACATCTGCCGGAGCACGACGGACGACTCGTCCGCAGCGTTTCGAACGACGGGCACCGCGACGGCATGGAGCCGCTCGGCCTTCTTGGCCTCCGATTCGCGGGCCGCAACCTCGCGCGCGATGCTGCGAATCTCCTCCACGCGGATCGCGATCGTGTCCGGGCTCGCGGGTGTCACCGGCGGCGGTGGGGAGCTCTTGATGGTCGGCATGCGCGGCGGAGCAGGGAGCTTGGGCGTCGCCGGCGCGTTGGTGGAGGTGCCGAGGAGCGCGCGCACGCCGCTGCTACGGGGCTTGACGCTCGGGGTGGCGGGCGCCGCGCGAGACGCGCGAGTCGCAGGAGCCGACGTGGAGGTGTTGCGGGCCGGTAGCATGCGGGCGAGAGAAGCAACTCGCTTGCCGGCGCGAAGCGTTCCGAGAAGACCTTCTTTTTCGGCTGATACCGTTCGACGCCGCCTGGAGGGCTTGCGGGGAGTTGCCGGCGACCTCGCAGCGGCGCCGCAGAATACCCCGCGATTCTGCGGGTTCGCTGGCGAGCGTTCGGAACGCGGTAACTCGCGTTGGCTGGCACCGGTTGCGACCAGGCAACCGCCGGGATCAAGGATCACGCGTCCACCGCGCGAGGGTCACTTCTTGGTGGGTGCCGGCGGCGCGCATATGCGATCGACGTCCGGCTTCAGCGTGGCGACCTTCGGCTCTCCGTCGAGGTGATCGGTGGCGAGCGTCGCGAGGTGCTCCTTGATCGTCGTGCACCCGTCCTTCACGGTTGCCGCGTACATCTGCTCGGCGGACTTGTCTTTCTTCTTCTGCGCCGCGGCGAGCTTGTCCTGATCGGTCTTGAGCGTCGCGACCTCGCCTTCGAGCTTCACGTCGATCTCACAGAAGACGTCGATCTCGCGCGTCGTCTTCACGGCGTCGGGTGACTTGTCGTGCGCGAAGTCGGCCTCGAGGCTCCGGATCGGCGCGCAGTCCGCATCGACCACTTCGTGCTTGGCGTACTTCGCCTTCGCCGACACGAGCGCGGCCTTCGCGAGATCGAGGTTCTTCGGCGCCGCAGGAGCGGCGGCCGCAGCGTCCGTCACCTTCGACGGATCCGGCGTGGCCTTGTCGTCCTTCGTGCACGCCGCGAGCGCGATGACAGCGGGAAGGGCGAACGCGACAAAAAGCGTGCGGTAGGGCATCGGTCTCGGGATCATCGAACGAATCCGACGCGGATAGCAACGACCAGCAACGACCCCGGGCCGTTCGCGAGCCACCGCGGATCGTCTTCGCGAGCCCGCGCGCGGCGTCGCGCAGCCCCCTGCGCAACTCGAGCAACGCCGGTCCGGAAAATCACCGCCCACCGGAAAAATCGAGCCGGAGCATGCGGCGCGCTCGATGCAACCAACGCCGCCGATGCCGTTCCTTTCGCGTACCTCCGCGACCTTCGTGGGCGCTCTCGCCGCTCTCTCGCTCGCCGCATGCAGTCAGGCCGAAGGCACCGGCGGCCCCGACGAGGCGGTCGGCGAGTCGGCCTCGGCGCTCAGCGCGAACGACAAGACCGCCTTCGATTACTTCCTCGGCAAGGGTCTCACGCCGGTGCAGGCCGCAGGTATCGTCGGCAACCTCGATCAGGAATCGAGCATGAACCCCGCGGCGGTGCAGCCCGGCGGTCCCGGGCGCGGCATCGCGCAGTGGTCGGTCGGTGGTCGCTGGGATCACGATTCGGGCGACAACGCCGTCGCGTATGCGGCGTCGCACGGAAAGAGCGTTGGCTCCTTCGGGCTGCAGCTCGACTTCATCTGGTTCGAGCTGACGACGTTCTCGAGCTATGGGCTCTCGTCGCTCAAGAAGGCCACGACGGTCAGCGCCGCGACGCTCGCGTTCATGCAGGACTTCGAGGCGTGCGGCACGTGCCTCTCGTCGCAGCGCATCTCGTACGCGCAGAGCGCTCTCGCCGCGTACGGCAACGATCACGTCGACGCCGGCACCGACGCATCGACGCCGAAGAAGGACGCCGGCAAGACGGACGGCGGCGAAGAAGACGGCGGCGTCACCGCGACGGGCACCGGCAGCTCCGGCCACTCCGGCAGCTCCGGAGGCGCCGAGGACGGCGACGGCGGCGTGACCTCCGCGACGCACGAGACGACGTCCGCCGAGACCCAGGCCGACGCCATCCCCGACGATCAGGGCGGATGCTCGATCGCGCGCGGCGAGAAGACGAGCTCGCGCACCGGACTCGAGAGCACGTGGCTCGCATCGATGGGCGCCGCGCTCGTCTTTGCGCTCCGCCGTCGGCGGCAGCGCAAAGACTGAGTCACGACCGGCTTCACGCTGGAACGGAACGTCAGCTGCCCGCGTGTCCGCTCTAGCTCTTCAAGGGCTCTTCAAGGGCTCGCCGACGGCGCGATCAGCAGCGGCCATCGCGTGTAGATCGAGGTCCCCGCGCCGTTCAGATAGAGCACGACGATCGTCGGAGCGCTGAACGACGCCGGCGCGTTCACCGTCAGCATGACGTCCTCGCCGGCGAGCGCGCTCGTGCGATCGAGCGCGAGACCGAGGTTCGCGTTCGGCAGCATCGACGACTCCTCGCTCGGCGTGAGCTGCCACTTCGTCGTCGTGGTCGACTCGGCGTAGACGTGCACGGGGACCTTCACGCTCGTGCCGGGCTTCACGATGACGCCGGGAACCGTTCCGGTCGCGGGAACGCTGGTCGCCGTCATCAGCGACGCCGAGAGCGTGATGCGATCGGTCGCTTTCGGGATGAGCGTGGCGTACACGGGCTGCGTGCCGGGCTGACACGGCGCGCGCCCCGCAGCCGAAGCGACGTTGGACCAGACGCTCTGCACGAAGAACCCGAGATCGGCGGGCTTCGTCTGGCTCGTCCGCCCGTCGCAGAGATCGGCGAGCTCGCCCTCGAAGGCGAGCGCCCACGGCGCCGATTCCGGCTTCACCTTGTGCCAGGCCTGCGCGGTGATCGGATACGGATCGGTCGCCCACTCGAACAGCTCGTGGCTCGACACGCGCGTGAGCAGGTCGAGCGTGGTGAGCGAGGCATCCGTGGACGCGCATCGCGGCAGCACCGCGAACGCGGCCTTCGAAGCGGCGACGGCGATCTCACCGTGATAGCCCTGATAGCCGTTGCAGCTCGTCTTCCCGCCGTACGTCACGGTCGTTCCCGCGGGGTAATAGAGCGCGTAGAGCGTGTCGGTATCGAGCGGTCCGAGCGTCGTCCCGATCGCCGTCGCGAGCCAGCTGCGGATCTCCGCATCCGTGATCGCGGCCGGCGCGGTCTCGGTGAGCCGTGCATGCGAGACCGAGACGAGCGGCCCGACGCCGTACTCCTTGCCCGCGTTCCCGAACCACGTGCTGGTCACGAGCGCATCGTTGAACGCGCCGATGCTCGGCTCGAGCGTGTCGCCCGAAAATGTCACGACCGTGATCTTCGGCTTCGCGACGACCGGGCCGCCGCTCGTCGCGGCCACGGGAAATGCGTAGCTCGGTGGCGCCGCGTCCGCGGCGGGACCGGCATCGCCGGCGTCGGCCGCGTCGACCTCGCTCGCATCGGCATCGCCGCCCGCGTCGTCCGGAGCCGCGGGCGCGCTCGGGGCGAACCCGCCCGAGTCGCTGCAGCCGGCGAACGTCGCCAGCGTCGCCAGCATCACCGGCGTCGCCGCGAGCAGGACGCCGGCCGCGCCGAGGTGGACGAAAGCTCTCATCGCGTCACGTTTGCCTCGGCCGCCCGAACGTTACACGTCAATCTGCGCCGAGGTTGGCGGGCACTCCGCCGCCCACGGGTTTGCCGAAGAAATCGTGCTTTCCGATGTCGAGGTTGTACGGCGCGGCGGTGAGATCGATCCCCTTGCCAAGCATCGGAGAGGCGGCACCCAGCGAATACGCGTTGGCCGCGCACGTCGCCGACCACCCGTTGCACGTGCCGCCGTTGCCGGGGCTCGCGAGCTTGGGATTCACGCTGAGCGCCGCGGCATCTTCTCCGGACGCTGCCTGCCACGTCGCGAGGCTGGTGTAACGCGTGCCGTTCCACTCGAAGGTGACCGGCGCGTCTCCGAAGTAGTCGTTGTTCACGAATTTGATGCCCGAGGGCTCGGCGTTGTTCGTCCAGACGAGCCAGCTCTGGTTGAACGAGTTCGCCGTCGAATAGAAGATGTTGTTGGCGATCACTCCGCCGGTCGGCACGCCGTTCGTGAAGCCGAATGCCGGCGTCTGATCGGCCGCGGGCGCATTGTTGAAAACGGTGTTGTTGTAGATGTTCACGATCATGGGGCTCGGGCCGCCCGAGATCGCCATCGACGGAGAGCCGGTCGTGCCGAGCAGGCCGTCGTGCTCGCTGATGTTGAAGCGCGCGGTGTTCGGACCCCACGTGCCCGCTCCGTAGAAGAGGAAGCCGGCGCCGTAGTTGTCGTGGCTGTAGTTGTATTGCATGACGGAGCTCGTCACGCTGCCGTCGAGATCGAAGCCGTCCCAATCGCAGCCCGCCGTGTAGGCGATGGGACGGATGTTGTACGACTCGTTGTATTGCACCGTGACGTCGTTCGCGGCGTAGACGAGGACTCCCGAATTACCGCCGCACGTATTCACATTACCGCCGAGATCGTGGGTAATGTTGTTTTGCACGATTGCGCCGTCGACGCCGTTCACGACGATGCCGTTGCCCTCCGAGCCGTTCGGGCCGTTCGGCTTGCCGCCGATGTCGTGGACCACGTTGCCCTGGTAGAGGACGTTCTTGATGTTCTTGCCGTTGCCGTAGCCCGCGACGCCGTTGTCGTCGAGGCTCGCCGGACCGTTCAGGCCGTGGAGATCGTTGTCGAGAATACCGACGTTCACGATGCCCGCGCCGCCGTCCGACGAGAGGAAGATCTCGCCGCCGAAGTCGTTGGCGGTCGTGTAGAAGCCGCTGATCTCGCAGCGCCGCACGACGAGCCCTCCGGTAATCACCGGCGTCGCGTTGGTGAGCCACACCCCGAACTCGGCGCCGCCGGTGTTGCCGACCAGGATTGCATCCTGCACGTAAACGCCGCTCAGGCTCTTCACCGCGATCGCCGCGGCGAGAGGGCCCGTGCAGTTGGCCGTCAATTTGAACTTGCCGCTGCCGTAGGCGCCGACGGTGAACGCAGCCGTCTGCGTGCTGGCGACCTTGCCCGCCGCGAACGTCAGGCACCCGGTGAACGACTTGCCGCCCTCGAAGAGGACGGAGTCACCGCCGCCGAACGTCTGCGTGTTCACCTTGTCGACGGTCTGCCACGCGGTCGCCGGCGTCTTGCCGTCGCTCGCGTCGTTGCCGGTCGGTGACACGTAGTACGTGGTGCCGGTCCCGGCGCCGGTGGGGGCACCGGGAAAGACGGAGCCCGCGTCGCCTCCGTCGCCCGAAGCCGCGTCGGGGTTCGAGGTGGCGTCGCCGCCGCCCGCGTCCGAAGCGGACGCGTCGTCGGGCCCGCCGTCCGGTCCGCTCGGGACGCCGCTCGGCGCGGTCGCGTCGACGCTGGAGCAGGCGATGAAGAGACCGGCCGTCAGGCAGACGAAGCGCTTGATGGGCAGATGCATGGCCGCGAGACTACCTCGCTCAGGCCGCCGCGGCATCTACCGGCGTGCCAGCGGGCTCCTCGGTCTCGGGCTTCTCTTCATCCGTGATCAGCTTCCGCAGGAACGGAATGAGCAGCACGAGCAGCACGCCGATGACGAGGCTGCCGCAACCGAGCTCCACGAACAGCTTGGAATAGACGGGGTTCGTAGTCACTGCGGTGCCTTCGCTCGGCTCGGGGATCATCCCCGAGAAGTCTCCGGCGAGCAGCGACGCGAGCCCGGTGACGAGCATCCACGAGCCCATCATCACGCCCTGGTATTGGCGCGGCGCGAGCTTGCCGATCATCGCGTAGCCGACGGGCGAGATGAGCAGCTCGCCGATGCTCTGGAGCACGTAGCTGCCGAACAGCCACGAGAAGGCGACCATCCCTTTCTCGTCCGCGAACGCGATGCCGGCGGGGAGCGCGAGGAAGCCGAGCCCCATCAAGATGAGCGAGATCGAGAACTGCTTGGGCACGTCGATCTTCCAGCCGCGCGCGCGCAGCTTCACGAAGAGCGCCGACATGAGCGGTCCGCCGACCACGATGACGACCGTGTTGATGTTCTGGATCCACTGCGGCGCGACCTCGACGCCCCACACCTTGCGATCGACGTTGTTGACCGCGAAGAGCTGAAGGCCGCTCGGCGCCATCTGGTACAGCGCCCAGAACACCAGCGAGCCGACCGTGAGGATCAGGTACGCCCACATGTTGTTCCGCT
>FTCS01000398.1_pt1 | contig 29414 bp, 27 predicted proteins | sample 1639391 | NCBI WGS metagenome assembly FTCS01 (sample SAMEA3914864, study PRJEB12502) | metagenome | biome: forest; material: soil | place: USA | collected 2012-03-12 | depth 0.3 m | reverse complement strand
CGTCTGACGTTGGTGCGGCGGACGAGGGGACTCAATGAGCCGTTGAACTCGTAGCAGCACGTACCTTTCTGGTTTCTCCTTTCTCCAAAGTTTCTCCAAGAATGGGGACGACGCGAGGGGATCCAAGTGGACTGACGGGGAACCGCGGCGCAACCGAAAGAGTAGGATCTCGAAGTCTTGCCGATGAAAGACGAGCGACGTCGCCAGCTTGCGAGATCACTCTCGACAGACTTCGAATCCCTTCTCCCGGTCGGAGAGTGCCACAAAACAAGCCGGTTGAGCGAGTCGCTCAGCCGGTTTTTCCGTTTCCGGGGTGGTGCTCCGGGCCGTCACTCGTCGATAGGGTCGTCCGACCACGACTGGAACGACGGCGTCTCGCCGCGCTCGATGCGCTTCTTCCAGCGCTCCAAGGCAGGTTCTTCATCCGTCCAGAAGCGTTTGCACGCATCGAGATACGCCACGACTGCGTCACGCTCACCGCGAGCAAGTAGGGCGCCCGCGAGCACGAAGTCCGGCCCGAAAGAATCGAGCTGCGGAGAGCCTCGCGTTGCGCCGGCAGCCGCGAGATGGTCGCGAGCACCCGCGAGGTCCCCTGCGTCGAGAGCTACGCGACCGAGCACGATGTGACCGCGGTGTACGCCGTTTCCGAATTGGAACGTGTCCTCGAAGTCCGGCGCTTCGGCAAGTACGCGCGCGGCTACTTCCGCTGCGCGAGCGCGCTCCCCGGCTTCGTAGGCAGCCTCGGCTACGGAGATGCGCAGACCGTAGCGTCCAAGAGGGTGCGTCTCGAGCTCGAGCGCGTTGTCGTACTCGGCAAGTCCCTCGCGGGCGAGCGCCAGGCGGTCAGCATCTGACTCGGCGCCGCGCGCCGCGAGCATCCGTAATCGTGCAAGCGACGTGTGCCAGTCTGCCTCGTCAGGTTCGAGCACGGCGCCTCGCCGGACCATCTCTTCGGCGAGCGCCGGGTCGAAGAGAAAGAGGAAGGTGCTCGCGTTCTTCAGAACGGCGGTGTCGTCAGGACGCTCTGCAACAACGAGCTGCCAACGTCGCTTGCCCTCCTCATACGCCTCCGGCCACATGTCCTCGATGATGCGGGCGTAGGCGCTGAGGCCAACCTCGGGGTGATGGGAGATGAGCCAGTGGATATGCGCGTTGCGTTTCGCCTGCGCCGCGGGCTCCGAGCTCAGGAAGTAATATCCAATGAGCTGCACGCGAGCCTCGAGGTCGTCGGGACTCGTCTCGAGTAGCGCCTCGGCACGCGATGCGGCGTCAGATGACATGCTGACAGCCGCGTGGCACACCCGGTCCCATTTGGGAGCAGCGCTCATGATGCGCGGAGTCTGACGCTCCTGGTCCCTCGCCTCAAGTCCCCGGACGCCGCGAGCTGTCGGTCACTGGCGCGGTGAGCTTCCAGGCCTCGAGCGGTCTTGGGTCCGAGTCGTCTCGCAGGCGCGCACGCCTCCAACGCGTCCGTCTTCTGTCGCTTCGCGCTTTTCGCTTCATCGCGTTTCGCGACCCGCTTCATCGCGTTTCGCGAAAAGGCGAGGGGAGGAGAATGGACTAGAGATGGGGGTGAGATGAACCTCACTGACCACGCCGGAGTCCGGCTCACGCACGGCAAGCCCAAGGTCAACGGCGTGGAGATCCACTATGCGATCGGCGGCGCAGGCGAGCCGGTGTTCTTGCTGCACGGTGTGCCGAAGACAATGGCGTACTGGCGTCACATCGTGCCGCTGCTGACGCCGCACTACACCGTCATCGCGGTCGACAACCGAGGCGCCGGCGGCTCCCAGCGTCCGCTGACCGGTTACGACACCGCAACGATGGCTGGTGACGTCGCCGAGCTAGCCACCCACCTGGGCTTCGACACGTTCCGTGTCGCCGGCGAGGACTGGGGTGCGGCCATCGCGTACGCCGTCGCCGCCTTCCACCGGCCTCGGGTGCGGCAGCTGGTGTTTCAGGAGACGCTCCTTCCAGGATTGCCAGCTGCGCCAGGATTGCCAGGCGGCAAAGTCGACCCCTCGCTCTCCCCCGACGACATCCGCACCGGCTGGCACTTCACGTTCTTCAGCCTGCCGAACATACCCGAGCTGCTGCTCGCCGGACGGGAACGGCCGTTCTGGACGTACTACGCCAGACTCTCGATGTGGGACCCCAGCGCGCTGGCCGAGGAGGACATCGACGAAATCGTGCACTCGGCCGAGCAGCCGGGCGGCAACCGGGCAATCTTGGAGATGTACCGGGCCCGCCACACCGACGTCGAACAGAACCGCACGCATTACGCCGACCCGATCACGTGCCCGGTTCTCGCCGTCGGCGCGCAGGCGTATCTCGGGGACGCAGTATCCAAACAGCTCGCGCAAGTGGCCCGCAACGTCCGCGGCGTCGTCATCCCCGCGTGCGGTCACAACATCGCGCTGGAGAACCCGGCCGCCCTGGCCCAGGCCTACCTCGACTTCTTCGCAGGCGGCTGAGCCGCGGGTTCTTCCGCGTGACCCTGACGCGGCTGTCGATCACCATCAGCGCTCTTTCCGCGCATCGACGGAGCGCAGCGCGACCATCCCGTGCGCTACGCTCGGTCGATGAACCCGGCGCTCGCGGCGACGTCGAAGATGCTGAAGACCGTCACCGCGCTGAGGTTTGCGAACCGCCGGACGTTTTCGATCGCTCCGGACCCGACGTGGCTCGCGAAGTCGAAGCTCACGCCGACGGATCGCAGGCAGCTCATCGCGCTCGTCGGATCCTCCGCCGACGAACCCACCATCACGCTCGAGCGCGCGACGACGACCGCGCCCGAGGCGCTGTTCACGGGCGGGCTCGAGGCCTTTGCGGCGAGCCCGCTCGAGTGGTTCGACGTCTTCGATCAGGACGACGTCGTGCAGTTCCAGCTCTGGCTCTATCGTGCCGGCGCCGGAACGCTGTTCAAGGCCGCGACGACCATCGCGGTCGCACCGATCGACGACTCCAGCTTTTTTGGTGCTGGGCGCGGTCTCGACCAGGCGACCGGAGAGCGCCTCGCCGCGCTCCTCCGCAAAGCGAAGAAGATCGCCTCCAGCTTGCACCCGAAGTCCGAGCTGGCGTCGGTCACCTTCTGAACGTCGCCGCCGACCCGCCCGGCCGCCTTCGAGCGCGTCGTCAGCCGGGAGTCGCGACTGCGTCACGCGCGCGCGTCGCGATGAGCAACGCCGCCAAGGACAGCACGGCCGCGAGGAAGAACGGCGCGCCGGGGACCGAATGCTCGAAGGCACCGAACGTCTGGGTCATGACGATCGGGCCGATGATCGAGGACATTCCCTCGGCGCCGCCGATCGTGCCTTGGAGGCGTCCCTGTGAATCGGCGGGTGTCATCTTCGACATCCACGCGTTCAGCGCGGGCATCGCGATGCCGGCAGGGGCGCCGACGACGATGACCGCGAACACCATCCACGAGCGCGTGCAGAGACCCGTCGCGACGAAGCTCGCGACGTTCAGCACCAGCGACCAGAGCGCGGCTCGTCGTTCGCCGAGTCGCTTCGTCGCGACGCCGACCAGCACGGCCTGCGTGACCGTATTGGCGATGCCGTATGCCGCGAGCGAGAGACCTATCGTCTTCGGCTCCCAGCTGAACACCGCGCTCGTCCAGAACGACCACACCGCGGGATAGACCGCGCCGCCGATGAACAGGATGAAGCAGGCGAGGATCAGGATCCGTACGCCCGCCGTGCCCGGAATGTTCCTGAAGGCGCCGAACGGATGCACGCGAGAGAATTGGAAGGGCCTTCGATTCTCCTTCTTGTGTGTCTCGGGAAGCGCGATGACGCCGTAAACGAAATTGGCAATCGAGAGACCCGCCGCGACGAAGAACGGAACGCGCGGTCCGAGGTCGCCGAGCAAACCGCCAATCGCGGGGCCCACCACGAAGCCGACACCGAACGCGGCGCCGATCATGCCAAATGCCTTTCCGCGCTCGTCGGGCGGGGTGACGTCGGCGATATACGCGTTGGCGGTCGTATACGAAGCTCCGAAGAGCCCGGCGACGATGCGGCCGACGAAGAGCCACGTCACCGTCGGCGAGAGCGCGGTCAGTGCGTAATCGACGCCGAGCCCCAAGACCGCCAAGAGCAAGACCGGCCGCCGTCCCACCGCGTCGGAGATGCCGCCGATGATCGGCGCGAAGAAAAACTGCATCGCCGCATAAACGAAGAAGAGCCAGCCGCCGTAGATCGATGCGTGCGCGACGTCGGTGCCCGTGAGCTGCCGGAGTATCGCGGGCACGACGGGGATGATCAGGCCGAGCCCGATCATGTCGAGCAGGACCGTCACCCAGACGAAGGCAAATGCGTGTTTGGTCGAGCGCATCAGGAACGCCGCGGCGGGATGCTACCCGACGATCGCTCCGGCGTCGCAGAAGGCCACATGGACGAACAAATGCAGAGCCCTCGCTGAGGCATCGCCGAGAGAAGCGGAACATCGCGCCGCTCTCGAGTGCTGGGGCGACGAGGGAGCGTTGGTTACGGGAGCTCGAACATGAACGTCGCCACGCTCGCCTCGCCTGCGCTCTGGGTCGGGTTCGCCGTCCTCGTCGTGGTGATCCTCGCGATCGACCTCGGCATCTTCAACCGCAAGGCGCACGTCGTGAAGCCGCGCGAAGCGCTGGTGTGGACGGGCGTCTGGGTCGCGCTCGCGCTCGCGTTCAACGGCTTCATCTGGCTGCGCTTCGGGGCGGAGCCCGCGGAGGAGTTCATCACGGGCTATGCGATCGAAAAGTCTCTCTCGGTCGACAACCTCTTCGTCATCTATGCCATCTTCACGGCATTCGCGATCCCGGCCGTCTACCAGCACCGCGTCCTCTTCTGGGGAATCATCGGCGCCGTCGTGATGCGCACGATCATGGTGTTCGCCGGCGTCGCGCTCCTCGAGAGCTTCCACTGGCTCATCTTCCTGTTCGGCGGCTTCCTGGTGATCACGGGCATCAAGATGCTCGTGCGCAAGGACGCGCGACCGCGCCCCGAGAAGAGCCGCTTGCTGAAGGCCTTCAAGCGGGTCGTGCCGGTGAGCAACGAGCTCCACGACGGCAAGATGGCGGTACGCGTCGCGGGCGTGCTCACGGCCACGCCGCTCCTGGTCGCGCTGATCGCGATCGAGGGCGCAGACGCGGTGTTCGCGGTCGATTCGATCTTCGCGATCTTCGCGGTGACGACCGATCCCTTCATCGTCCTCACGTCGAACGTGTTCGCGATCCTCGGGATGCGCTCGCTCTACTTCGTGCTCTCGGGCGCCGCGGAGCGCTTCGAGTACGTGCAGCCGGGTCTCGCGCTCGTCCTCGTGTTCGTCGGCGTGAAAATGGCGATCACCGACTGGGTGAAGATCCCGGTGGGCATCTCCCTCGGCGTGATCGTGGTCCTGGTCGGCGGCTCCGTCGTCGTGTCGGTGATCAGCGCGGCGCGCCAGGCTCGGAGAGGCGACGGAAGTGGAGCGCCTGCACACCGGACTTGAACCGCTGCGTCGAGAGGAGCTCGAGCTGCCGCGGACGGGGCAGGCCGTGAAACAACGTCGGCCCGCGGCCAGTGATGATGGGATGAACGACGAGGCGGTACTCGTCGATGAGCCCGAGCTCCTCGAGCGCAGCCGCGAGCTTGGGCGCGCCGACGAGGACACCGCGCTCGGTCTTCGCTTTCAGCGCCGCGATCGCCTCGCGAAGGTCACCCTCCACCTTGATCGTGTTCTGCCACGGAAAGTCGCTCCGCGAGCTCGATACGACGTACTTCGCCTTCGCCTCGAGCTTCTGTGCCCACTCGCGCATGGCGCGCGGCGCCTTCTCGTCGCGTGCCACGGCGGGCCAGGCGCCCTCCATGAGCTCGTAGGTGTTGCGCCCGAAGAGCATCGCCCCGCTCTGATCCATGAGCTGTGTCCAAAAGTCGTGCAGCTCGTCGTCCACGATCCCCTGGGTGTGATCGATGCACCCGTCCAAAGTCACGTTGAGACCGAAGGTGAGGAGGCCCATGGCGTGGGATTCTACGAACGCCAGCGCTCAGGTAGCAACGGCCGTCACGTGGAAGCGTCAATCGACGTACGACGCTCGGAGCGGCACCGCGAGCGGGTTGTCCCAGCCGTCGACCTGAGAAGCCAATGCATGGGTTGCGAGGGCTACGCGGCGCAAGTCGACGCTGACGCCCGACTGGCGCACGTCGACGATCGCGTACTCGGCGCGCGGCATGATCGCTGGCGGTCCGCCCGCGGCGTACTCCCGAAACGGCATTCCGAGTGAGCCCACATTCACGATCGACATGCCGCGATGCTGCCGAAGCATCTGGAGATGCGTGTGGCCGCCGGCGAGGACGTTCGCTCTCTTTCCGTCGAGCATCTCGTCCACGCGCTCCGGGGGCGTCGTAGCGAGGAGGTCCTCGAGATTGGAGCGCGGCGTGCCGTGGAAGAGAAAGACGTCGTCGAGCGCGAGCGTCCGTTCGAACGTTCGGATGAACGCGATTGCACCCGCTGGGAGCGCGTCGCGGGTCGCCTCGACCGACGCCACGATCAAGGGCGACTCGCTGTACGTATGGATGAGATCGCGGTCGAGCATGAACTCGTCGTGGTTGCCCAGAATGCACGCGCAACCGAGATCTTGCAGCCTCGCCAAGACCGCGTCGGGACGCGGTCCGAGGGTCGCCACGTCACCGAGGCAGATGAGCTGGTCGTACCCGGCGCCATCCGCGTCGGCGAGAACGGCTTCGAGAGCAAGCTCGTTGGCGTGGAGATCGGAGATCAGCGCAAGCCGCATGGACGTGCATCCTAGCCGATCGCGCGGGCGCAACAGCCGCTGACGCCCTTACGGCGCGTTAGGCAACGCGGCGACCGAACGCAACCCACTGCCGGCGGCGAGTGCGGCCGTAACATGGGTCTGTGGTCCCTCTTTAGCTCCGCATGCGACCAACATGATCGCTGCGGGCGCGACGAGGATCGGCATACCGCGTTCATGTCGACGACTCACCGAAGTGTGGACATAGTTCGTGAGGTCGCACGCCGGGGATATCACCATGCAAGAGTCCAATTCACCCGAACGCAGCACCGTCCGCACCACCGTCGACGCATCGCTCCGCGATCTGCGTCGCGTGGACATCCATCCAGACCACTGGTACCCGCTTGCGTGGTCGCACGAAGTGAAGCGGGGCAAGACCCACGGCGTGCGTTTCGCGGGCGAGCCGATCGTGCTCGTGCGCCCCGCATCCGGCAGCGTGTTCGCACTCGAGGATCGCTGTGCGCACCGGCAGATTCCGCTGCACGACGGCGTGGTGGACGGCGAAACGATCCGCTGCTGTTATCACGGCTGGACCTACGACTGCGCCGGCCGGTGCGTGAACATTCCATATCTCGGCCGCGAGCACTTACCCAATGGCGTGCGCGCGTATCCGTGCCGCGAGATCGCCGGCCTCGTCTTCGTGTTCCCCGGCAATGCGGCGCTGGCGGACGCGACGCCGCTGCCGTCGCTCGGCTCTGCCGCGAACAGCGCATACAAGACGCGCCGCTACGCGCGCGAGGTCGCCTGCCACTACTCGTTCATGCACGAGAACCTGATGGACATGAACCATCAGTTCCTGCATCGCCGCGTGATGGGGCTGATGCGCGCGCGCACGCTCGGCCGGCGCCGTGGCGACGACTGGGTGGAAGTCGACTACACGCTTGCGCGCGAAAACGGCCGCCCGCCGCTGGGCGAGGCAGTGGTATTCAGGCGACGCTCGCAGGAGGCATCGACGAACGGCGACGTGATGACGGTCCGCACGAGCTATCCGTATCAGACGCTGCAGATCCGTACGTCCGACGCTCGTCTCATGCTCGATCTCTGGGCCGTGTACGTGCCGCTCGACCGCGAACAGCGCACGACGCGTGCGTATGGCCTCGTGTCGATCAAGCGGCCGCGGGTGGGTGTGCTGCTCGATCTCGCGTGGCCGCTGCTCATCTTGTTCACCGAGCGCATCTTCAAGGAAGACCGCTGGGTCGTCGAGCGCGAACAGGAAGCGCATGACGCGCAAGGCGCTGACTGGAATCGCGAGGTCTTTCCGGTCATCAACGAATTGCGCGGCCTGTTGCGGCGTTGCGGTGCGCCGCCAGCGCGGCGCGTGATTTCTCTGGAGACGGCGCAACCGTAGCGCGGGGCTCTACGAATACCGCTGCACCACTGAAGACGACCATCTCCGACCGCGAACGGTTCGAAGAACCTCGACGGCTCTCTCCTCTTGATCGCCACCACCGGGTTTTTTGCCGCCTCCGGCAGGCGCCTGAGCTGCAACGCGTCCGCCGCCGGTGCGTGCACGCAGCATGTCGCCGTCTACGACGATTGCCCCGCTGGTACCGCTTGCACCGGCGCGGGCGAATGCACGGCGACGACCACCACGACCACCGGCTGCTACTCGGCCACGCTCGGCAAGACGGAGCCCGAAGGCGCATGCGTTCTCTCCGCGGGCGACGGCGTCATCGAGCAGTGCCACAACACCCTCTGGTACCGCGGCGTCGCCAACAACGTCGGCCCCTACGGCGCGTGCAAGTGAGCTGAGCGCCCGGGCGCTTGAGATCCCGCACGGCGCGCTCCTTGCGACCCGCGCGGCGGGAGGCACGTACGTCATGAATCTCGATACAGACAAGCTACGGGGCAAGAGGATCGCGATCCTCGCCGGCGACGGATTCGAATACGCAGAGCTGGCCGTACCCAAGGCCGCGCTGAAAGCGGCCGGTGCAAACGTCGACGTCATCTCGCTCCACGAAGGCCGCATTCGCGGCATGAACCTGACGGAGCCCACGCGCACCGTCCACGTCGATCTGCTCGTGCAGCATGCCAGCGTGGACGACTACGACGGACTCTTGATCGTGGGCGGCTTCGTCGGTCCTGATTTCGTGCGGCAGAGCGAGCAAGCGCGGAGCTTCGTGCGCGCCTTCGATGAGGCATTCAAGCCGATCGCAACGCTCTGTCACGGGCCGTGGGTGCTCGTCTCGGCGGGATGTGTGAACGGACGGCGGCTCGCCTCGTGGCCCGGTGTGCGCGACGACATCGTCAATGCCGGAGGTATCTGGCGCGACGAGCCGCTCGTGCGCGATCGCAACTGGATCTCGAGCCGGAGCCCGGCCGATCTGCATGTGTTCGTGCCCGCCATCATCGAGCTCTTCGCGCAGGGTGCAGAGGCGCCCGCGACGGGAGCGCTGGCGAATGCGTCGACCGCGGATGCGTCGTCGCCGCAGCCGCTCGAGCCCATCCACGCCGCGGTGAGCGCAGCGCGGCACCTGCCGGGCCCCGCGACCGTTGCGCTCGCGGGCGCTGCGATGGCGTTGACCGTTGGTGCGTTCGCGGTGCGTCGCATGCTCGCGTGAGGAGCGCTGGCTGCGTCAGCGCTGGCTGCGTCGTGCAGGACTACCGACCTGGGCCTGGGCCGAAGCCTGGCGCCGGCATCGGGGAGGGCGGCGGAAACGGCGTCGGTTTGATCGGCGCCGAGCTCGGCACCGGGCCTGGCAGCACGGTTGCGGGAGGCGACACCGTACCCGGTGGAATCGGTGGCGGCTCCGGCGGCAGCGCGCCTTGCGACGTCGGCACCGGCGTTTGCGTCGGCGCCGGCGCTTGCGACGTCGGCACTGGCGTTTGCGTCGGCACCGGTGCTTGCGACGTCGGCACTGGCGCTTGCACCGTAGGCACGGCCGGCGCTTGCGCGATCGGTACCGCAGCCTGCGCTGTGCCTGTTGGCGCTTGCGACGCCGACGCCGAGGGTTGCGCGGAAGGTGCAGGCGCGCCTGTGCCTGAGGCGGCGGCCGACGCGAGCGCGCTCGTCACCGGAACCGGAACCGGTATCGGCACGGGCCCCGCCGGCAGCACGACCGGCGTCGGGGTCGGCGGCGGCCGCGCCGTGTCACCCGAGGCGACGCTGCCCGCGGGAGGCGCGCCTGCTTCCGGCGCAGTTGCTGTTGCCGACGCAGCCGCTGCCGCAGCCGCAGCCGCGTCGGCAATCGCCGCGTTCACGTTCGTCATATCCGGCGCGCCGCCTCCGTCCCCGCCACCGCCATCGAGCGCCGCCGATGCTGCACCCGCTTCCGGCGCGGCACCGAGCGCAACCGGCGCCGACGCCGGCGCCCCGGCCTGAGACGCGGCCGACGTCGACGCCGACGATGCCGAACCCGACGCCGCCGTCGTCTCGACGTGCGCCGGCTCACTCGCCTCGTGCCGCGCATGCTCGCGGTCGAGGCACGTGACGAGCAGCACCGTCGTCAAGGCCGTGCCGGTGACCGCACCGGTGATGAAGGCCCAGAGCGTCTTGCTCCGTTCGATACGGGTCTCGAGGCTCTCCTCGCGCGGACTCTCCCGCTGAGGGGTCGGCGACATCCTGACCACGCGTGCATGCGACATGCCCGCGCGCCCGAGCGCCGAGCTGAGCCTCACCGCGACCGAAAACGACGTGGAAGTGAGCCGCGCTGACGCGCTCACCGGAAGCGCATCACGTCCCATCGGGCGCCAAAAATAGCGGCGGATCGCGCGTTGGCAAGGCAAGACGAGCGCTTCGCGGTGGCCGGATTGGCCCGGGATCGCGCAAATACATAACATCGTTATGTTCTGCGGATAACGCCGTTACGTCGTTTTTCTTCGGCGCCCGGTCCTCAGCTCGTCGTCACGACCGGCGGCGCCGGCGCGCGGCGGCGATCACTAGCTCTCGAATGCTTGGGGGTAGGCGCTCGACGCTGAGCCGCCGCCGGCTCGGACGCTTGGATCGCGCCGGCTCCTGATCACCCCCAAAAATCCTGAGGTGAAGGGCCATCATCTCGGCGTGGGACCCCTGGCATGCGCGCTGCAACGCGCGCTCGAGCCTCACCATGCGCTTCGACGACACCTTCGACGCCCGCGTCTCAACGACCAGCCGCGATCCTCTCGAGATGCCCTCCCGCTGGGTCGTCGCGGACCGGTACGAGATCCTCGGCCTCCTCGGCTCGGGCGGAATGGGCACCGTCTACCGCGCGCGCGATCGCGAGCTCGACGAGATCGTCGCGCTCAAGATGCTGAAGAGGCAGCTCGCCACGGCTCCCCGCACGCTCGAAAGGTTCCGCAGCGAGGTGAAGCTCGCCCGCCGCGTGACGCATCGAAATGTCGCCCGCACCTTCGACATCGGCGAGCACGCGGGCGCGAAGTTCCTCACGATGGAGCTCGTCGCCGGCGAGATGCTCGGCGCGACGCTTCTCCAGAGAGGACGCCTGCGGCTCAGCGAGGTCGTGCGGATCGGGGTCGACCTCTGCGCCGGGCTCTCCGCGGCGCACGCCGCGAGCGTGCTGCACTGCGACCTCAAGCCCGCGAACGTGATCCTCGCGCCCGACGGCCGCGCCGTCATCACCGACTTCGGCATCGCGCGCGTCCTTCGCGAAAGAGAGTCGACGTGCTCGGGGTCCGTCGTCGGAACGCCGGCGTACATGGCGCCGGAGCAGCTCCAGGGCGCGGCCGATCTGGATGCGCGCGTCGACGTGTATGCGCTCAGCATGATCCTGTTCGAGCTCCTCGCCGGAGAGCTGCCGTGGGCCGAGCTGAACCCGATGCAGTCCGCGCTCGCGCGGCTCCGCGAGCCGCCGCCCGATCTGCGCGCGTTGCGGCCGTCGCTGGCCGCTGATGTCGCCGACCTCGTGCGCAAGTGCATGGCGATGCGTCGAGAGGACCGCTTCGCGAGTGTCGACGAGGTCTCGGAGGCGCTGCTCGCGCTCGTCGCGGCGCCGAGCGCGGCGCCGCCTGCGCCTTCGTCACGTCCACCGAAGACGTTCGTACGCACCACCGTCGCCGTGCTGCCGCTCGTGAGCGGCGGCGATCCGACGTTCGACTACCTCGCCGAGAGTCTCGCAAAGGATCTCGGCGACGTGCTCGACAGCGTCGCGGAGCTGCGCGTGCGTCCGGCCACGTCCGTCACGCCGGGGTGTGGAGTCGACGCCGTCATCCACGGCGAGCTCCGCACCGAAGGCGACCGCGTGATCGTCTCGCTCCGCTTGTCGACGGTCGAGGACGGATTTCAGCTCTGGCAGGGACAGTTCGACCGACCGGCGGAGGAGCTCGTCGCGATCGCCGACGCGGCGGCGGCCGCGATCGCCGAGACGCTCACGACGCAGGCGCTGACTCCGCCGCGATCCATGCCCACGAATCCCGCGGCGCACGATCTCTACCTCCGCGGGCGACACCTCTTTCTGCGCGGCTGGTTCGACGGCAAGGGCGAAGCGGTTCGTCTGCTCGCCGAGGCTCACATGCTCTCGCCCGGAGACGCGACGATCGCTTCGACATACGCGCGGGCGCTCGCGCGTGGATACATCACCGGGACGCACGGCGAAGACGTCATGCAGACGGCGAGGGAGATGGCCGAGCGGGCGCTCCTCCTCGATCCGCGAAGAGCCGATGCGCGCCTTGCCCTCTCGACGATGCATCTTTACCGAGGCGAAGGTGTCAGCGGCGCGGCGGAGCTAGGTCGAGCCGTGGTGGTGAGCCCAGAGGATCCCGACGTCCTCGAGATGCTCGGACGCCTCCGTTCGGAGGTCGGGCCGCTCGCCCTCGCGGCCGCGAACCTCGAGGAGGCGGTCGCGCGCGAGCCACGGCTCTCCGTGGCGCGCCAGACGCTGGCGCGCACGTGGGCGATGCTCGGCGATCGACGGCGCGCGGAGGAGACCCTCGGGCCGCCGCCTTCGGATCAGGACGCGCTCGTGCCCTACGCGATCCTCCGCCTGCGCCTGTCGCTGTGGTGGGCAGAGCAGTCTGCTGCGCCCGAGCTCGCGCGTGCATGCGAGGCGCTGCGTCCGAGCGAGCGCTGCATCGCCGACATCATCCTGGGCGTCATGACGCGCAGGGAGCTGAGCGACGAGCACCGGAGCATCATCGAGCGCGTGCTCTCGACCCACTCGGCACGCACGCAGAGCGTCGCATCGTTTCGGTCGCAGGTTCGCGCCGAGGTGTACCTCGCGTGCGGTGATGTCCAAGCTGCCATGGGTGCCGTGCGCGACGCCGATGGCAACGGGCTCCTCGACGTGTGTTGGCTCGAGCACTGTCCTCTCCTGCGTGAGCTCGGCGATCATCCGGAGCTCGAGGCCGTCCGGCGAAGCGCCGCGCTCCGCGCCGCGCGGGTCAGCAACGCGCTGAATGGGCTCGCCTCGACGCGTCCGTTTGGGGATTCCCGTAATCGGAAGGCGTCCCACATGCACGTGTCATCCGGGCGAGTGACATGACAGCGTATTTCGACCTGGATATGACACTCGAATGCGCAAATTCACTGCTTTCGGGATGGGCGTCGGCATCGTAGTTGGCATTGCAGCAGTCGTGGGTTGTTCGTCCTCGAGCAAGGACTCGAACAACACGACGCCCACCACACCCACGCCCGAAGCCGGCCCGGCCGGCGATGGCGGCGGCACCGACGGCGGCGCCGACGGCAGCACCACCGCCTCCCTCCCGAAGCCCGTGCTCTGTCCCGAGACGGACTTCGTCACGCCGAAGCTTCCGAACTCGGTCTACATCGGCAACGTCGACCTCGCGGCGGACACGACGTGGACCGCCGACAAGATCTATCTCATCAACGACGACTTCCGGATCATCCACAAGCTCACGGTCGAAGCGGGCACCACGATCTGTATGACCAACAAGGGCCGCATGCTCGTCGGTGAGGGCGTCGATCCCGGCGAGATCCATCTCAACGGCACGAAGGACAAGCCGATCGTCATCACGGCGTTCCCGTCGACGAGCGATCCGACGAAGCCCGACGCGTATCACCAGGGCATCAAGTTCGACACGTACATGGCGTCGACCGTCTCGTACGTGAACGTCTGGTACGGCGGCCCTGGCGGCGGCGGCACCAACTGGGCGTTCGAGCTCACCGACACTGCGCACGGCACGCCGAACGCGACCGCGCCGCTCCTTCTCGATCACGTCGTCGTCGGCGCGGTCCAGGCAGGCGGCATCCGCATCGGCACCGATCTCGGTGTCGCGGACGGCTCGTCGATCCAGTTCACCGGCTTCACCGAGCCGTTCTCGACGGCTCCGGCGCCGGTCGCGGTCGCCGAGGTCGAGATCACGAGCACCAAGTCGTTCGCGAAGGCGTTCGACTTCACCGGCGCGAAGATCCCCGACTCTGCGAAGCACGTGAACCTCCGCATCGCGCAGACCGAGGGCAAGATCCAGAAGGACACCGACCTCGTCGACATCGGCGGTCTGCCGTTCCTCCTGAAGAACCAGCTCGTCACGCAGGTCGTCGGCGCGCAGAACGATCCGGTCGGCGCGACGCTGACCATCCACGAGGGCGTCAACCTGAAGATGGACGGCGTCTTCATCGTCGGCGCGACGAGCGGCACGGCGCAGGGCAACCTGGTCGTCGCCGGCACCGCGGCGAAGCCGGTCGTCTTCACGTCGACGAGCGACACGCCGGCACCGGGCGACTGGGAGGGCTTCTACTTCGTCGGCGGTCAGTACGATCCGGCGAAGACGAAGATCGACAACGCGCAGATCCTCTACGCGGGCGTCGACCCCAACAACGGCCAGCAGATCAACTACCACGTGGGTCGCTGCGGAACGAACTTCGAGGGCGCTCTGATGATCACGGGCTCGGCCGTATCGGGCGGCTACGCGGGTCCGGCGATCAGCAACACGAAGATCGCGCACTCCAAGTCGGAGGGCATCGTGTCCGATGCGACAACGATGGGCTCGTTCGTGTCGACGAGCTACGCCAAGCCGGACATCACGTTCGACGACATCGCAGGGAACAAGATCAACGTCGGCACCTGCATGTGAGCCGCCTTCGGCCGCGCGCAGCTTGCGGCGTTTCGACCCCCGTGCCACGGTGGGCACACTCTGGCGGAAAAGATCGAAAAGGTACCGGGCGCCCTCAAGATCACCCACCAGGCACGGGGTCGAAACGGCATGGTCTACGACCTCAGCGCCGACGGCCATCGCCTCACCGTGAGCATCTTCCAGCGCGAGAGCTCGGACGAGCCGGGTGACTGGCGCATCGAAGCGCGCGCGAGCCGCGCCGACGAGGCGATCGTCGTGTCGGAGTGGGGCGCGTCGCGCACGGATGCGCTGAAGTCCGTCGGCGCCGCGTGGAATGCGCGCGCGATTGCCGACGCGCTGCCGGCGTTCGACTGGGACGGCGTCGCGAAGCTGCTCGACTCCGTTCGCGCGCTCTGACCTCTCAGGCCGCGTCGATCACCAGGTAGCGCGTCACCATGTCGGTGAGCTCGTCGATGAACGCGTCGTCGTCGAGGTGCTCGGGGCTGCGCATCACCGTCCAGAGCGTCGTGCCACGCACCGCGAGCAGCGCGACGCGCGCGGCGACCTTCACGTTCTTCGGGCGCAGCTCGGAGCGGTGACTCAGCAGGAACTGCTCGACCAGCGCCTGCGTCTGCTGCTCGAACGCGTCGAGCGATTCGTTCGCCCCGAGGTGCACCATCTGCTCGATGAGCACGCGATGCAGCTTCGGGTTCACGCGATGCGCCGCGAAGACGGCGGCGATCACCGTCCGCGTCGCTTCCTCGATGGTCGACGTCTCGCCACGCTGCGCCATCGTCGTCATGACCTCGAACATCTTGGCCATGTGCCGCTGCACGAGCGCCGTCACGAGCGAGGCCTTGCTCGGGAAGTACTGGTAGAGCGACCCGATGCTCACACCCGCCACCTCGGCGATGCGGTTCGTCGACGCGGCTTCGTAGCCGCCGGACACGAGCACCTTCTTCGTCGCCGCCAGGATGGCCTCGACCGTGGCTTGCGCGCGCGCCTGCGTCGGCGTCTTCCGAGGCTGAACGGTCGCAGCGGTCCGGGCCATGGATTGAATGTGAGCGCTTGCTCACGTTATGTCAAACCCGAGCGTCGATCATCCTGGAAACACCCAGGAAGGCGCTCATTCTGTAAGCGAGTTGTGAAGGTGAGTAAGCGCTCACATACTGACCTCACCATGAACCCGCTCAACACGCTCCGCATGGCCCGCAGCTTCTGGCGTCTCTCGCAAGACCCGAACAAGCTCGGCGAGGTGTTCGCGATCGCCGACACCGGCAGCAACCTCAAGATCCTCGCCGAGGTGGCGGCATTCGTGTCGCGCGACCCGCAGGGCGAACGCGCGCTGCGTGAGGGGACGCGCGTCGGAACGCTCGATCTCGAGGCGCTTCGCAAGCTCCCGGAAGGGACGCTCGGCCGCGTCTTCGCGGACCACATGATCGAGAACAACCTCGATCCGCGCGCCATCCCCGTGCCTTCGCATTCGCCCGGCGACGTGCGCTACGTGAAGACGCACCTCCGCGAGACGCACGACATCTGGCACGTCGTCACCGGCTTCCACACCGACGTGGCCGGCGAGATCGGCCTGCAGGCGTTCTACCTGGCGCAGCTGCCTTCGCGGCTGTCGGCGGTGCTGATCGCGATGGCGTTCGTTCATCTCGCGACCAAGAACATCGAGCCGCGCGACGCGATCATGACCGAGGTGATGCGCGGCTGGGCTCTCGGCAAGCAGTCGCGACTGTTCTTCGGGTTCCGCTGGGCCGACCACTGGTCGACGCCGCTCAGCGAGGTGCGCAAGCTCCTCGGTGTCGACGTCGCGCTGCACGAGGCGGCGATCCCCGAGCAGCAGTCCTACGTGTATAGCTCCGCTGCCTGAGGAGGCAGCGGATCAGAGCTGGCTCACGCGGCGCATCAAGTTGCCGCAGAGATCCGATGCGGGGTTGCGCGCGCGTTCGAGCTCGAGCGCCTTCTTGAACATCTCGCTGCCCTTGTCGGGCTGATCGCTCGCGACGTACGCCATGCCGAGCATCTCGTAGTCCGCCGGATCGCGATGCACGACGACGAGCGCCTGGAGGGGCGCGACCGCGGCGCGATGCGCGGCGCGCATCTCGTCGGAAGGAGAGGCGGGCGTCTTGCCGAAGATCAGAAGCTTGAGCGCCTGTCGCTGCTTGTCGGCAGGACACTTGGCGAAGGCGGCGCTCGCGAAGAGCGCGGCGTACTGACGGAAGGCCTCGTCGAGATGGCCGTTCTCGGCGATGCCGCGAATGTGCTTCAGCGTGGCGACGAGCTCCGCGGAGGCGGTGTCGGGCGATCGAGAGCTCGCCGGTGCCGGCTCGGGCGTGGAGGCGGGCGCGGGCGCAGGCGCGGGCGTGGGCGCGGCTGCTGCAGGTGCAGGCGCCGGCGCGCGCTTCGGGAGCGTGGGCTCCCAGTCGGGCGCCGGCGCGACAGGGACGGGAGCGGCCGCCGGAACGACGACGGCTTGCATGTTGCCCGACTTGCGACGGACGAGCGGCGGCACCTCGGAGCGGACCGAAGGCGGCGCGTCGGGCGGCTCCGCGCTCGCCGCGTTGGTACGCGTCGCCGCGCTTGCAGGCTTCGCGCTCGCCGGCGGCTTCGAATCGAGCGCGGCCGCGAAGCCGCGGAAGAGCTTCCGGTGCGCGTCGTCGAGCGTGGAGAGGTTCTCGCGAAGGCGCGCCTTCGGCATGAAGATCTCCTCGCGACGTCCGTCGTCGACCGTCACGCGGAGGACGAGCTCGTCGTCGGATCGCGATCGCGCTGCGATCTGATCGAGGTGCGGAGCGAGCTTCGCGACGAGCCGCGTGACGAGCTCGACGAGCCGCGGCTGCGCCTCGTCGTTCGTGCCGTCGAACGGAAGCCCGTCGAACGTGGCCGCGACGAGTCGCTTCCTGGAGAGCGTCTTCGTCATCGCGTGGAGCTTCGTCGCGAGAGCAAGGAGCGCGGTCCGGTCCTCCGCGGCGACCGCGAACGGCCCCACCGTCACGTCGTCCGGCGCACCGACCTTGACGACGACGAGCCCGTCTTCGTCGAGCCCCGCCGAGATGTCGTAACCCTCGTCGCCGCCGATCTCCGCGCGGAGCTCGATGTGCAGATTCGCGTCGTCGCGTACGACCTTGGTCACGCAATGGCGATCGAGCTTCTGCTTCTTCGGCTTGACCTCCTTCTTGATGAGGCCGGTCAGCTGCGGCGCGAGGATCGAGAGGTCATCGACGATGGCGTCGACGCGGAGGGGCGCCTTCCAGGTCTCCGCGGGCACGGACATCTCGATCGACCAGTCGAGACCGAGCTCGGAGCGGCCGACGGTCTGCCCGGTGTAGTGGCGGTCGTCCTTCTTCGGCGTCGCGACGAGCTCGATGCGCAGCGTCTCTGCGGCGCTAGGAGGCGATTGCTCGAGGAGGAACTCTTCGAGGAGCGCGAAGTAGTTGCTGCGCGCGCTCACGGTCGCCGCGTCGACGGCGGCGATGTCGGCGGCGAGCCTCGTCGTGAGCGCTGCGCTCGTTGCTTCGTGGCGAGCCGCGACGACCTTCGCGATGTCCGCGGCGAGGCCTCCGGCGAGCGAGTCGTCACCGCCCTTGTCGGCGGCGTCGGCGGCCGCGAGCACCGAACGCACGAGCGCTTCGAGCCGTGCGGCGTCTTCGTCGGCTCGATGACGGAGCGCTGCGCGCATCGCGTCGGCGTTCACGATGGTCTGGTCGGTCTCCGCGATCGCAGCGGCGAAGTCGATGATGTCGCGTAGCTCTTCGAGGAAATTCGTCGTGAACGGCGCCGGCGTCAGATCGCCGAAGAGAAAAGCCATGTCGGGACTTTACCAGGAGAACGTCGAACGCTTCAGTGGAGCTGCGTGGGAAGTGCGGCGCGGAGGCGCGTCCGGCGGCCGACCACGCGGTCGAGTGTTGCAGAATCTATCGGCGTCGCGCGTGAACGGCAGAGCCTCGAGCCCACGCGACGAAGGCGGCGCCGATCGCGGTGCGGTCGCCGCCGAGGTGGTCGACGACGTCGGTCGTGCCCTTGATCGTGTCGAAGGCCAAGGGCGCGCCGACGGAGGTGATCGTGAGCTCGGATCGCGCGGGCGGCGGTGATGAGGGAGTAGGTGTCGGGGGCGAGGTCGGGGTCGGGGCCGGGGTCGCGGCGGCGGTCGCGGTCGGCGTCGGGGTCACGGTCGAGGCCGCAGTCGGCGCGCGCGCGGACGTGGAAGCGACTGAGGCGCTCGTCGCCGGTGCGGGCGCGCGCTCAGCGGCGCGCGAGCACGCGGCGGTTGCGAGCAGGATGACGACGGCGAAGATCTCGATGGTGGCAGCGCCCAACGCGCGCCCGCTCTCGCACTCGCTCCCCCAGTCGCTCCCGCGCCCGCTCCCGCGCCCGCGCTCGCTCTCGCTCTCGCTCTCGCTCTCGCACTCGCTCTCGCTCTCGCTCTCGCTCTCGCTCTCGCTCTCGCTCTCGCTCTCGCTCTCGCTCTCGCTCTCGCTCTTCCTCGCGAACATGAGCCAAGCGCAATGCGCTCGTTCGATTTTCGTTGACGACATCTGAACGTGCTCGCCGCCGATCATCGCGTCGGCGCGCGCAATTGCCCTGCGCGGCGCGCGGTTCGCGCTCCACGCTCGCGGCTCGAGGCAGACGACGCGCGACGCGCTCCCTTCGCTCGCAGCGCGTCTCCGTGGCGCTCCGAGCGACGAAATTCTCGATGTTAGGAGGCTGCCATGGAGCTCACGCAACTCTCCGACGAAGCACTTCTCTCGCAGCTCGCGGCCATCTGTCTCGAGGGGCGTCGACTGACAGCGCGGCTGGTCGGCTGCCTGATCGAGGTCGAGGAACGGCGTCTGGATCTGAAGTCGGCGTGCACATCGATGTTCGATTTCTGCGTGCGACGGCTCCGCATGAGCGACGGCACGGCGTTCCGGCACTTGAACGCAGCGCGCCTCGTGAAGCGATTCCCGGCGCTGCTTGCGCGCATCGAGAGCGGAGAGCTGCATCTCTCGGCGTTGGCTCTGTTGCGGCCGCATCTCATTCATCTCGATCCGGCGGAGGCGGACGAGCTCGCAGCCGCGGCAGCGAACAAGACACATCGGGAGGTCGAAGAGCTCCTCGCGCGGATCGCCCCGAGGCCCGACGTGCCGTGCGCGATCGTCGAGCTGCCGCGTGTTCCGCTGCAAGTCGAGCTGGGACCGGCCGTCGCCCGCGGACGTAAAGTGAGCCCGCTGCCGGCTCGTATCGAACCTCTGTCGGAGTCGCGCTTCAAAGTGCAGCTCACGGTGACCGCGGAGGTCCGTGACAAGCTGGAACGCGCGCGCGATCTGATGAGCCATGCGAATCCGAGCGGCGAGCTCGCCGTCGTCGTGGAGCGCGCTCTCGATCTTCTGCTCGATCGTCTCGAACGTGAGCGCCTCGGAAAGGTGAAGACACGGATACGGAAGACACCGGCGGAGCGACCGGCGACGACCTCGCGGGACACGCGTGGCAGCGACGGTTCGCGCCGCGCGATCCCGCGTGCGGTCCGTCGCGAGGTCTTCGAGCGAGACGGCGAGACGTGCACATTCGTCGACTCCGAAGGCCGGCGTTGTCCGTCGCATGCGCGACTGGAGCTGGATCACGTCGAGTCCCACGCGCGGGGCGGAGCGGACGACCCCTCGAACCTGCGCGTACGCTGCCGTGCGCACAATCGCCTTCACGCCGAAGAGGTCTTCGGCAAAGCGCACGTCGCGCAGGCGATCGACTTTCGACAACGAAAGTCACGCCGCGTCGAGAGCGTCGAACCGTCGACCCTGCCGACGTCCACCCCGCCCGGGCCGCTTGCGACAGCGCGGGAAGCCGGCGCCCCAGACGGAGCTACTGGCGCGATCGACATCGCGCTCGGCGGGCTCGTGAACCTCGGATTCCGAAGGTCCGATGCGCGCCGCGCTCTCGCCGCCGTCGCGCAGCGTCGAAGCCCGTGTGTCGACGCGATGCCGCTCGCCGACGTCTTGCGTGAAGCGATCGCCGCGTTGACGTGATGCGTCGTCGCGCCAGCTCCGGCGGCTGGCGCGGTCTTCATCGTGCCTCTTCAATGTGCCGCGCTCGTGCGATGCGGGCTGTCCGGCGTGCGTCAGGCGACCCACCGGAACGTGTGGCCGAGACACCCGGCGGCGCGGTTTATCCCGTCGCCGCCCTCGACGCGTGCCGGACGACTGCCGCGGGAGGAACCGCCCGATGAAAAGGCGAACAACACCCACGCGCACCTCGATAAACGGCGGGGTTTCATCACGAAAACGGCTTCGTTTCGGCCGACCCGAGCGGATGTGCTTTTCCCATGGCGGAGCTTGCCTCCGCTAGGTACACCTTCCGCGTGAATCGAGCTCGTCCTGCCGGCGCCGCCGGAACCCTCTTCGCGCTGTCCGGCGTCGTGCTCACCACGCTCGTGGTCGCCGCGTGCGGGAACGCGCCGTCCTCCGAAGACACGACCGGCACGCGCGAGAACACCGGCGCCGTCGCGTCCGAGCTCACGATGATCGCGCGCAGCACCGCGGTCGCCCGCGGCCAGGAGTGGGTCGCCGCGAAGGTGCCCTACTGCCAGGCGCCGAATCATCAGCACGACGACGACAAGGCCTGCAACTCGACGTGCATCCGCCCCGACAACGTCCTCTGGGATCCCTATCGGTCCGACTGCTCCGGCTTCGTGTCGTGGTCGTGGGGCCTCCCGGCTCCCGGACGAACCACCGCGGAGCTCGCGCCCGCCGTCGTCGACATCACGCACACGATCGATCCGCTCACGCTCATGCCCGGCGACGCCGTGAACAAGCCGAGCGACCACACGATGCTCTTCGTCGAGTGGCTCACGCCCGGCAAGCGCGCCAGGTTCATCGAAGAGCCAGGCTGCAGCAACAACCCGCCGTACGCCCACCAGGTCGACTCCGACGTCACCATCAAGGGCATGACCATCACGGTCGTCGAGAACGGCATCACGTTCAGCGCCATCCGCTTCGCCGCGATCGTCGACGATTTGCCGGACGCCGGAGGTGGAAACCGCGACGCGTCGGCGCCCGTCGTCCACCCGGATCCGAACGCCGGCGACGCCGCGCCGGCGCACACCGAGCTCGCAGCACCCGCGGCGGACGACGGCGGCTGCGCGACATCACCGAGCCGAGTCGGCGGCGCCTCGTCGGGGCTCTCCGTGGTCGTCGCGTCGATGCTGCTCGTCGCCACGCGTCGCCGCCGCAAGCCCACGCGTCGCTGAGCGCGATCGCTAGCTCGTCGTCCCGCTCACCTCCGGCGGCGCGCGGAAGGCGACCACGAGGACGAAGAGCCCGTAGTACATGACGTTCGGCACGATGCGCAGCGCGAAGCCCGCGTCCGCGCCGGCGAGGATGATGATGTCCGCGAGCGCCCACAGCGCGTACGTCGCGATCTCGAAGTGCGTGATCTCGAGGAGCCACCGGCGCACCGCCTCCGGCGCTGCCGCGAGCCGTCGCGGCAGCACGACGAAGCGCAGCGCCAGCGCGAGCACGACGAAGAGGAGCTCCCAGACGAGATACGAGCCCCGTCCGGCGAAGCGCTCCGGCATCGTCTTGATGAGCCCGAGCGAGAGGACGGGCACGATGAACGTCAGACCGATCGCGCTGAGCCACGCCCTCGCCGACGTCGCGTCGTTCGCCTTGCTCGCCGGCCGCGTCGCGAAGCGCTCGACGACGAGAAAGTACCGAAAATCTCCGAGCAGAACGAAGCCCAGGCCGATCGTGTCCTCCCACGGCGACGCGAGGAGATGAAGCGGGGACCACGAACCGGAGCGCAGCGCGTCGCCCACCGCCAGCAGCGTGAACAAGCCGACGTATCCGGCAAGGAACGAGCGACGGCGCAGCCAGAGCGCATAGCCGACGACCGACACGACGGCGAGCGCCAGCGTCGAAACCCAGGGACTGTCGTAGAGCGCTTGGAACATCGGGTGAAACGCCGCTATCCGCCGCTACCCGTGTGCGCTCGCCGCATCGGTCTCGGCGAGCTCCGCGGTCTCCGCCTCACGACGCGCGTCGAATGCGCGATGCCTCGCCCAGGCCACCGGGTCGGTCGCCTGGAACTGGACGCGCGCCTCCTCCGCCCATCGATACGCGAGGTCCCACGACTCCATCCCCGGCAGCTGGTTCACCATCTGTTGGAGCAGCTCGAGCTCGTGCCGGCCGCGTCGATCGCTGAAGAGATAGCTCCCGATCAGCGGAAGCAGGTTCGTGCCGCCGATCCCGGCGCCGACGGGCTGCCACGTCTGGAGGAGCGTGGCGCACAGCTTCTGCGCGAAGCGCCCGCCGCGACGCAGCCGCATGTCGGCCTGGTCGTGATAAAACGCGAAGTGTCGTCGCTCGTCCTTCGCGATGCGATGGAGCACCTTGCGGAGCTGCTCGTTCGAGGTCCGTCGCGCGAGCTGCGTGTAGGCCGTGGCGGCCAGGAACTCGTTGGTCGCGCCCCAGCACATGTGGACCGCGGCGAAGTGCGGCGTGGTCTTGGCGGCGAGCCGTCCAACCAAGCCGCTGAGCCGCTCGCGGAGGCTCGGACGCATGTGGACCTCGTCGTAGTACGTGCGCGCCGAAGGGCGCCCGCTCTCGACGAGGACACGATCGAGCCCACGCCCGTGGAACGTCTCTTCGTACACCCAGCACGCGAGGAAGGTCGTGACCTCGGGATCCCTCGCGGTGAACCCGGTGAGCAGATCGCGGAGGTAGAGGACCGTATGGGACTCCGTGTCCTGCATGTAACGCAGGATCTGGTCCTCCTCGTCGGTGATGCCGACGCGCCGGACCTCGGCCCAATCGATGTCCGAGAGGTCGAGAGCCTTCGAGAGGCTGGCGAAACGGTCCACGTCGAAGGCCATACTTCTCGTCTCCTATTCAGGTGCGCGCGCGCGCGAGGTCGTCGCTCGATATTCGTCGACGAGCAGATCGGTCCACGCGGCGAGATAGCGCTCCGCGCGATCGGCCGACGCTCCTCGCGGATCGCCGACGACGCCGTCGGGCGCATTCGGGCGAAGGCTCGGATAGAAGAGCACCTGCGGGTCGGGGACGTTGCCGTCGGTGCCGGCGCGCAGCTCGCTCCAGCGAACGGCCTCGGGGCGGAGCGCCGAGATGATCGACGTCTCGTATTCGCCGGCATGATGGCCGGACTCCATCGACGAGACACCTTCGCGCGCGCTCGCGGCCTGCCAGATCCGGCTCACGCGATCGATGCCGTGCACGACCGTGATCGCGGCGGGACTGGCGCGCTCGCGAAGCGCGTTCGCCGACTCCGCGAGGATCGCGTCGTTGCCGCCGTGCGCCGAGAAGACGACGACGTGCTCGAAGCCGTGACTCGCGAGCGACGCGACGAGGTCCCCGATGACGAGCGCGAGCGTGGCGGGCTCGATGGAGAGCGTGCCGGCGAAGCCGAGGTGCTCGATCGAGCAGCCGAACGCGAGCGTGGGGGCGAGGAGCGCCTCGGGAACGCGCGCGCAGAAGCGCTCGCCGAGGGCGTCGGCCACGAGCGCGTCGACCTCGAGCGGGAGATGTGGACCGTGCTGCTCGATCGCGCCGAGCGGCACGACGGCGGTGCGCGCGCCGGACGCGATCCGTTTTTCGATCTCGCACCACGTGAGATCGGCCAGGCGACGGCTCGGTGTGTCGCGCGGCGTGGCGACGGAGCCTCCGGGCGACGACGACGACGCTGCGGGAGACGCGAGGTCCGCCGCGCTGCCGAGAGAATAGACGGCGCCGTCGCGGCCTTTGCCCGGCCAGGACTGCTGATCGAGACGCCGATGCCCGATCGCGGCCAGCACCAGCTCGTTGATCATCGCCTCGTGCTCGAAGATCGTGAACGGATCGGGCAGGCGCGCGCTTGCGTCGAGCCAGCGATGCTGCGGCTCGAGCGTTGCGTACGCGCGCGCGAGCAGCTCGCTCTCGAGCGGCGCGCCGCGGCCGAGCGCGAGAAACGTGCGCGGCTTTCCCGCCGCGTCTTGCAGCGCGCCGTGCGCCAGCTCGAGCGCGTCGACCACGGTCGGCCATCCGAGGTACATGCCCTCCTGGACCTTCGCCGCGAGGTTGTGCGCGAGGTCGGCGTAGCCGTGCGTTCCGACAATCGTGATCGGAGCCGCGAGCGCGCCCGGATCCACGCTCGCGAGCGACGCACGCATGCGCTTCGCGGCATCCTCGATCGCCGCCGCGACCGTGACCGCATCTGCCGCCGGCGAACGGGCGATCCCCGCGAGCCGAAGCGCCGCTGCATAGCCGAGCATCGGCCCGATGAAGCGAACGAGCACCTCGTACTCGGGCGGACACCCGAGCGGCACCACCACCGCACCGCGTGCGCGCGCCGCGGCGACGGCGGCGGCGCGATCGGGCGAGTCTTCGTCCGCGGCAGTCACGAGCACCGCGAGCTTGTAGCGATCGGCGTACGCGAGCGGGAACCGCGCGTTCGGTGAGAGCCCTTGCGAGAACACCACGAGCGCCTGCTCGGCCGCCGCTTCCGGCGGCGGCGCGAGCCACGCTCCCGTCGGCACGTCCCACGCCGGAATGCCGCGATGCTCGCGAAGCAGAAACGCGAGGTAGCGCGCATGCGCGCGCGAGCTCCCCACGCCGGTCGTGACGACCGCACGAACGCCCGTAAAATCAGGCAGATCGTCGCTCCGCTCGAGCGCCGCGCGCGTCAGCGCAGGGAGCCGCGCCTGACGCTCGCGGAGGATCGCGAGGCCTTCGTTCATGTCAGCTCTTCCCAGGCCTTCGCTCCGAGCGCGGCGCCGTGCGCTTCGAGGAGCGCGCGGTCTTCGGCCTCGGTGGGCCCGACGTTGTCGGAGAGGAGGTCGGCGTCCGCCGGCACCGCAAGCACGCTCCCGGCGCCGTGCTTCACGATCCGCTCGACCGCGGTGCGGTAGCGCTGCTTGCGCTCGCCTTCGACGAAGCGCTCGTACAGGTTCTCGCGGTACACGTGCCGGAGCTGGTGACTTTTCTCTTCCGCGTCCCCGCTGCGATAGCTGAGGACGACGCGATCGTGTCCGCTCGACGGCTCGGAGTACGCCGTGGCGCGGAACCAGACCGACGTATTCCCCACCGCCATGGGGAGCGAATAGGAAGCGATGCGCTGAAAGCGTCCCACGGTCTCGAGCTTCGGATCGGCCGCTTCGAGCGACGCCGGCGCACGTGCGCGTCCGCCATTCGAGAGCGCCAGCGCATGGCCATGGCGCGCCTTCGAATCGAGATACGCACCGTTGAAGTCCGAAGCGGGGAGGCTGTGCTCGACGCGCTCGACGTCGATGCCGGCCGCGCCGAGCGCTGCGACCTTCGCGGGGTTGTTCGTCATCAAGCGAAGCGCGGGCGGGACGCCGAGATCGGCGCACATCGCCTTGAGGAGCGAATAGGTGCGCGGATCGCCCTGCAGGCCGAGCTTCGCGTACGCCCCGAAGGTGTCGATGGTGCCGTTGCTGCTCTGGACGATCTCGCGGTCGCGGATCTTCGCGCGGAGCCCGGCGCCTCGCCCTTCCTGGAGGAGATAGAAGATGATGCCGCGGCCTTGCTTGGCGATCTCGTAGAGGGCGCGATCGAGCTGCGTGACGCAATCGCAGTCGAGCCCGCCGAGCCCTTCGCTCGTGAAGCACGACGAATGAAGCCGGCACGGCAGCACGGCGCCGCCCGTGACGTCTCCCAACCAGAGCGCGACGCCGACACGCCCCCCGCGTGCTTCGTAGAGCCGAGTCGTGAACGTTCCATGCGCTGTAGGGAGCGCGCGATCGCGAAGGAGTGTCGTTGCCAACGTGCTGAACGCGGCGCACTATGCCGCGCTACATTGCTAGCATTTCCGTTTCTCGGATCGCCACGCGAAAGCAGCGTGACGGTGAGGTCGCTGCTCCTCTTCTTCTCGTTCCTCGCCTGCCTCGCGTGCGTCGCGGTCATCGCCCTCTTCACGGGCTGCCACGGTGAGAGCGGCGTCTCCAAAGGCGACGCGGGTGCAAAGGCCACGCAGAGCGCAGAGGTCGCCTTCGTCCGAGACGGCAAGCCGGTGCGTACGCTGGAGCGTGCGGCGCTCGCCGCAGCGGTGCCGCCCGAGACGTGGACCGCCTTCGACCCGTACTACAACAAGCCGAAGACGTTCCGAGCGATGCCGCTCGCGCCGGTCCTCGCGCTCGGCTTCGGTGCGCCTGCGTCGGAGCTCGAGAAGCTCGACTTCGTGCTCAAGGCGCGCGACGGATACGCGGTTCCGTTCCCCGGCTCGAAGCTGTTCGAGAAGGGCGCGTATCTGGCGATCGCCGACGTCGACGTCCCGGACTGGGAGCCGATCGGCCCGCAGCGCGCCAATCCCGGGCCGTTCTACCTGGTGTGGCGCGAGCCCTCCCAAGCCTCGCTCGACAGCTACCCGCGTCCCTGGCAGCTCGCTACGATCGAGATCGCGCCGTTCGACGTCACCTATCCGCACACCGTGCCCCGCGGGCTGCCCGCAGACGCGCCGGCGATGGTCGGCTTCCGACTCTTTCGCACCACGTGCATCGCGTGCCACGCGATGAACCGCGAGGGCGGTCGCGTCGGTCCGGACCTCAACGTGCCGCAGAGCGTCGTCGAGTATCGGCCGGCAGCGCAGATCCGCGCCTACATAAAGGACCCTCGGACGTTCCGCTACAGCAGCATGCCCGCGCACCCCGCGTTCAGCGACGGGGATCTCGATGCGTTGCTCGCGTACTTCACGGCGATGAAGGACCGGAAGCACGACCCCGAATCCGCACCGCCGGCCGCCAAGGCCGCGGCCGCGCCGTAGAGAGCGCATGGTGTGGCTCGGCGTCGTCCTCGCGCTCGCGACGAGCGTGAGCTGGGCGATCGGGAACGTCCTGACCCAGCGGCTCGGAAAGCTCGTGGGAGCGCCGCGCGCGATGCTCTGGGCGCTGGGCGCCGGCTTCGTGCTTGCCGTGCCTCTCGCGCTCTTGCTCGACGAGCGGTCGGCGCCGTTCTCGACCTCGGTCGCGGTCTGGATCGGAGCAGCTTCGGTCGCTGGCGTGATCGCGTACATCGGTCTCTTTCACGCGTTCGCGAATGAAGGGCTCACGGTGGCGGTGCCGCTCGTGTCGAGCTGGCCGCTCGTGGCGAGCGTGATCGCGATCGCCTTCTTCGGCGAATCGCTGCGTGGGCCGCGCCTCTTCGGTGCGGGCGCCGTGCTCGTCGGCGTGGTGCTCGTGTCGATCCCGCGCCGGCTCACACGAGGGCCCGGCGCGCGCGGCGCGCTCGTCGCTGCGCTCGGGTCATCGGTCGGCTTCGGTGTCATGGTGCCCGCCATGGGACGGATCGCGCCCGCCACCGGTGCGTTCGGCGCGACGGCGACCGTGTATGCGGTGGGCATCTTCCTCGCGCTCGTCGTCGGACGTATCGCCGGGATCAGCCTGCGCCCGCCACCGCGCTCCGCATGGGGCCTCGTTTTCGCGACCGGCGCGGTGGAGACGATCGGCTTCGTGACGGTCGCGCTCGCGAGGCGCTACGCACCGACGACGCTCGTGGCGCCGGTCGCGAGCCTCTCCGCGACCATCACCGTGCTGTACGCGTGGGTCGCGCTTCGCGAGCGGCCTCGTGCGCTCGCGATTGCCGGCGCCCTGCTCGCGGGTGTGGGGGTGGCGATCCTCGCGAGCTGAGAGCGAGCGAGGCGAGCGAGTATCACGGCGGAGGCGCAGGCGAAGGGGCAGCGCCGGCATCCGCGGCTTGCTCGTCGAGGAAGCGCGCGATCTCCGTCCACACCGGCGCGGTCGGCGAGTCGAGCACATCGGTGTGCTCGGCGCCTTCGACGAGGAAGAGTCGCTTCGGCCCGTGCAGCGCCGCGAGCAGACGCTCCGAATGACGAGGCGGCGTCGCCGTATCGCGCGTGCCGTGAACGAGCAGCACCGGGATGTCGAGGCGCGCCGCGGCGGCGAGCGGAGACACGTCATCGACCCGGAAGCCGGCCTTCGCCTCCGCGCGGCTCACCGACTCTGCGCACTGGCCCTCCGTCAAGACCCCGACCGATCGCGCGCGCTCGAGCAACGCGCTGCGCAGATCCGAGTACGAAGACGCCGCCACGATCGCGCGGATCCGCGGGTCGATCACCGCCGCCTGCAGCGCAACCGCGGCTCCCAGCGAGTGACCCACGACGTAGACGGGCGAGATGCCCACGGCGTCGATCGCCCGCGCGAGGTCCTGCTTCTCGAGCATCCCGTACGTGCAGTGCTCGCCGCCCGACGCGCCGTGCGCCCGCTGATCGTAGGTCAGCACTGCGTAGCCTCGCGGCACGAGCGCTTCCGCCGTCGCGATCCCACCGACCCGCGTGTACATGCGCCCGTGCAGGTGCACGACGAGCCCACGCGGCCGTGCGGCGGGCTCGAAGAGCCACCCCGAGAGCACCGCGTCACCCGAGCGGAACGTGATCTCGCGATAAGGAAGCGTCGTGCTCGCGGACCGCGGAAGGTTCACGCGGTCGACGTAGAGGATCGCGAGGATGCGCGGCGCAAGAGCCCACAGCGTCACGACCAGCGCGAAGAAGAGGAAGAGCGCCGAACGCGCGCGACGCCCAACACGGGTCCTGGCGCGCTCGGACCATGAAGGCATCCGTCCTTCAGCGTACCGCTACATCGATACGGTTCGCTACGCCGACAGCTCCGCATGCGGAGGCATCGTGCCCAGCGCCGCGCGCGTGTCGTTCGCGGGCTGCGCATCGCCGCCATGGCCCGGCGGCTCGACCGCCG
>FTCS01001353.1_pt1 | contig 44875 bp, 42 predicted proteins | sample 1639391 | NCBI WGS metagenome assembly FTCS01 (sample SAMEA3914864, study PRJEB12502) | metagenome | biome: forest; material: soil | place: USA | collected 2012-03-12 | depth 0.3 m | reverse complement strand
CCCTTCAGCTCCGTCAACGGACGCTTGTTATAATCGAGGAAATTGAAACGGCGGACCTTGTACGGGCAGTTGTTCGAGCAGAACCGCGTGCCGACGCAGCGGTTGTAGACCATCACGTTCAGGCCGTCGTCGCTGTGCACCGTGGCGTTGACGGGGCAGACGTACTCGCACGGTGCGTGCTCGCAGTGCTGGCACAGCATGGGCTGCCGCTGGACCTCCGGATCGTTCGGATCGCCCGTGAAATACGAGTCGATTCGCAACCAGTGCATGGCGCGTCCGCGCTCCACGCCGACCGGCCCGACCGTGGGGACGTTGTTCTCGGCCTGGCACGCCACGACGCATGCGCTGCAGCCGGTGCAGATCGAGAGATCGATCGCCATGGCCCACTGGTGGTCTTGCGACTTGGGGACGAGGCCGTAGAGGGCGAGTGGCTTCTTCTTCGACGGGTTCTTCTCGGCGCTCTCCTGCGGGTGGCGTCGATACTCGTCGAGCGTGACGTGGTGGAGGATGGCGTCGTCGCGACCTTCGAGACCGCGATGGGTCTGCGTGATGGGCATGTGGCGGCGCACGCTCGTGGCACGAAGCGTCGCGCCACCGCCCATGTACGGCGCGCGCGTCGTGCGCAAGGCGTAGGCGTTCGCGCCGACGTCGCGCGCGAGCTCTTCGCCGCCTCGCCGACCCCACCCGAGCGCGAGGCCGATCGTGTCCTCCGCTTGACCGGGGATGACGAGCACCGGCGCCCTCACCACGCGCCCGTCGAGCTGGACCTCGACCTCGTCGCCGTTCGTGAGCGAGAGCCGCGCCGCGGTCTCGGGCGCGAGCGTCGCTGCGTTCGTCCACGTGAGCTTCGAGATGGGGCCCGGCAGCTCGAGGAGCCACGCGTTGTTCGTGAAGCGACCGTCGTGGACGTGCGGATCGAGCGGGAAAATGAGCTCCAGCGAGCCCGCGGTCGCCGTGGACGCGGCCCGCGCCAGCGCGCCGGCGATCGATCGCCATTGCACGGCGGCGTCTGCGGCAGCGACCGGCGGTATCGCGGCGTCGTCGGTGACTCCGCGCATGAGCGCGCGGCGCCACGTCGCCTCGGGCTGGTTCCCGAGGCGGCGCCGTACGAGCTCGTACGAGGTCGTCGTGAACGGCAGCCCCGCGAGGACGGCGAGCACGTCGAGCACCGTGCGACCCGAGTGAAGCGGCTCGATGAGTGGCTGCACGACGGAGACGGTGCCGTCGAACGCGCGGGCGTCGCCCCACGACTCGAGCGGATGCGCCTGCGCGATCGCGTAGGTGCATGCGCGCGCCGTCTCGTCGTCGTACATTCCTAGGTACGCGCTCTGGCGCGCTCGGCCGATGGCGAGCGGGCGGTCCGCGGGCGCGGTGTAGACCGCGTTCGTGCCGAGCACGAGCAGCGTGTCCACCTGTCCGCCGTCGAGCGCGTTCGCGAGCCCGCCCGTGCCGTGGGTCGGCTCTCCGGCGTCGAGGATCGGCGAGGGCGCGATCTCGAACGTGCTCCCGAGGTTGCCGAGCGCTGCGTTCATCGCATACGCCATCGCGTGGACGATCGGAGGTTGCCCTTCTCCGGCGATCACGAGCGATCGCCCACGATTTGCCGTGAGATCCTTCGCGACCGCCGCGACGATCGCGCCGAGCGATCCCGGTCCCGTCGAGCTCGCGGCGGCACGAAGCGGCGGCGGCACACCGCCCGCGAGCTGCGGCGCGCCGATGGCATGGAGGAGCGCGGCCGCGACCGCTTGGACGTCACCCGCGCGCAGACGAATGCGATGATCGGCGATCGTCCCGGTCGGCGTCGGCAGCGGCTCGAACACGTAGAGCCGGTTCATGTGATCGCTCGCGCGAGTGAGCCGGCGCCGATCGGCGAACTGACGTGCGTGACGGAGGCTGGCCGGGCCACGGCACAGGAAATCCGAGTCGAGCGCGACGATGACGTCGGCACGCGTGAGGTCGTAGCGCGGCTCCCCCGGATGACCGAACGCCATGCGCGCGCCCCGCCACCCGTTCGTCGGCGAACCAGGCGCGTGGAAGTGAATCGCGGCTTCCGGCCACCGCTTCCGGATCTCGGCCAGAAGCGCCACCGCCGTGGGCGACGACGTCGGCTCGAGCAGAAGGAACAGGCCACGGCCACCGCGATCCGTCCACGGTCCCCGCCCGAGCGCGGTCGCGACCTCCTTCCACGGCACGACGCGGTTCCGGCCCGAAGCGCCATGGGCGCGAGACGGATCGTAGAGCGACAGCACCGCCGCCTGCTCGTAGACGCCCGTCGCGCCGAGGCTCGCAGGATGCTCGGGATTGCCCTCGATCTTCGTCGGCCTGCCCTCGTGACTCTCGACGAGGACGCCGGTCGCATATCCGTCGAGCGTGAGCGCGCTCGCGTAGAAGCGGGCGCGGCCGGGTGTCACTTCCGGCGGCTGCACCACATAAGGCACGATCTCCTCGGCCGGCGCGCGAGTACAGGCCGACAAACCCGCGAGCCCGAACGCAGCGCCCATCAACTTGATGAAGTCGCGACGTGCGATCGAATCGCGCTCGTCCTCGAGCGCAATCGCGAGGTTGTCCCTCCGCAGCTCCCTGACCGACCTCGGGTCCGTCATCGGTGGCACCCGCTGCACTCGATGATCGACCGGATACCGAGCTGCGCCACCAATTCGCGTCCCACTTCTTCCTGCGGCCGCGATGGTTGCCAATCCATGTTTGTAATCTGATCGAGGGGGCGTACGTGCTTCTCGGGATTACGGTGGCAATCGAGACAGAACCTCATGGTGAGAGGTTGAGCCGCAAAAACCTGCCCCATCTGATCGACGCGCCCGTGACACGACACGCAACCCACGCCTTTTGCGACGTGAATCGAGTGATTGAAGAACACGAAATCGGGCAATCGATTGACCCGCTGCCAGTGAATCGGCTTGCCGGAGAAATAGCTCTCTCGCACACGCGCGAGCTCGGGACTCTGAGTCCATATCTGCGCGTGGCAACCCATGCAGAGTGACGTCGACGGCACTCCGGCGTAGGACGACGACTCTGCGCCGCTGTGGCAATAGAGACAGTTCACGGCGTCGTCTCGGACGTGATGGCGGTGATCGAACTTGATCGGCTGCTCGATCGGCTCTTGCTCACCCGTGGAGTACGGCGTCCGCGCCCAGCCGATGAAGGCCAGCGGCGTCGCGAGCGTCACGACTCCGAACGCGCCGATGGCGAGCCAGTAGATCGAGTTCGCGGAGCGCTGGAAGAGCGGTTTCACGCCGTGGCGCCCCTCCCAGAGCGCGGCGCCGCCGATGCATGCGATAGGCCACGGCTCAGCTGGCGCGACGGAAGGGGCGAGAGCGCCCTTGGGACTGCGAAAGTCGACGCACGTTGCTACACGGCGTGTCGAAACGACACGCTTCGCGCGGAAGAACGTCGCACGAGCGCGCGGAAGCGCGCCCTCGCGCGAGTCTCAGAGCATTTTCTCCTTCGTGCCTTCGCTTCCGACGAGGACGCCGAAGCAGCACTCACGACCGCCTCCTTCACAGTCTGACCTGCGAGTGCGGTCCCGTCGCCGCGCGAGACGGTCGGCACGCCGTCGTGCTTGCACGCCGCGACCGCGGCGTTCGATGCGTCTTGTCCGTAGAGCGTGCGAGGCGCTCGACAGGAACGAGCTCTCCTTGGTCCATGCCAAGACGTGCGCCGTGAGTCGCGATCGACGTGCTCCTCCTCCGCCTCCGCGCGCGCGTCGCAGAGTGTAGTGAGGCGTGCAAGCGCTGGACGAGGCTTGATCCTTGCTCACCTCTTGCGCATGAAGATCGAAGACTACGCCGTGATCGGCGACACGCACACGATCGCCCTGGTCTCGCGCACCGGGGCCATCGATTGGCTCTGCGTGCCGCGCTTCGATTCCGGCGCATGCTTCGCGGCGCTGCTCGGCAAACCCGAGCACGGTCGCTGGCTCATCGCTCCCGCGGGCGAGATCACGGGCACGACGCGACGCTATCGCGAGGGATCGCTCGTCCTCGAGACCGAGCTGCAGACCGCGGACGGCGTCGTACGCATCACCGACTGCATGCCGTTGCGCGAAGGTGCGCCTCACGTCTTGCGCCAGGTCCACGGCGTCTCGGGCAGCGTCCCGATGCACCTCGAGCTCGTGATGCGCTTCGATTATGGCGGGGTCCTTCCGTGGGTCCGCAAACAGGACGGTCGCCTGCACGCCGTCGCAGGGCCCGATGCGCTCGTGCTCACGACGCCCGTCGCGCTCCACGGCAAGGACCTCACCACCGTCGCCGATTTCGTCGTGAACGCCGGCGATACGGTGCCGTTCGCGCTCGCATGGCACTCGTCGCACGAGGGAATGCCGGAGCCGAAGGACGTCGCGCGCGCGATCGAAGATACCGATCGCTACTGGCGGGACTGGTCGCAGAGGTACACCGACGACGGCCCTCATCGCGAAGACGTCGTGAGGTCGCTCATCACGTTGAAGGCGCTCACGTACGCGCCGACCGGCGGCATCGTCGCGGCCGGAACGACGTCGCTACCGGAGGCGATCGGCGGCGTACGCAACTGGGACTATCGGTTCTGCTGGCTGCGCGACGCGACGTTCACGCTCTTCGCGATGATGGAAGCCGGCTATCGCGAGGAGGCGAGCGCGTGGCGCGACTGGCTCTTGCGCGCCGTCGCCGGCGATCCGTCGAAGCTCCAGATCATGTACGGCGCAGCGGGCGAGCGACACCTCGACGAGCGCACCATCGACGCGCTTCCGGGCTACGAGGGCTCGACGCCGGTACGCGTCGGAAACGCGGCCGCCGGTCAGCTCCAGCTCGACGTCTACGGAGAGGTGCTCGACACGCTCCATCAGGCGCGGCGCATGGGGATCCCGCCCGAGCGCGCGTCGTGGAGCCTCCAGCGCGCGATCTGCGAGTGGCTCGAGTCGAGCTGGAACCAGCCCGACGAAGGCCTCTGGGAGATCCGCGGTCCGCGCCGGAACTTCACGCACTCGAAGGTCATGGCGTGGGTCGCCATGGACCGCGCGGCCAAGGCCGTCGAGCAGCACGGCATGGACGGCCCCGCCGACAAGTGGAAGCGCTCCCGTGATGCCATTCACGAAGACGTGTGCCGTCGCGGATACGACCCGGAGCTCGGTGCTTTCACGCAGTCGTACGGATCGAAGCGCCTCGACGCGAGCCTGCTCCTCATGCCGAGCGTCGGCTTTCTCCCCCCCGACGATCCGCGCATTCGCGGGACCATCGACGCCATCGAACGGAAGCTCGTGCGCGACGGCTTCGTGATGCGCTACCGCAGCGACGATCGCTCCAACATCGACGGCCTGCCCGGCGGCGAGGGCGCGTTCATCGCCTGCTCGTTCTGGCTCGCCGACGCGCTTCTCCTCTCGGGCCGGCGCGAGGAGGCGAGCCGACTCTTCGAGCGTGTGCTGAAGATCCGGAACGACGTCGGTCTGCTCTCCGAGGAGTACGACGTGCGGCAGCGCCGGCTGGTCGGCAATTTCCCGCAGGCCTTTTCGCACGTCGCCCTCATCAACACCGCGCGGAGCCTGAGGGAGACGGGCGGAGCGATCCAGTCGCGCAGAGCCACGTAGAGCACGCAAGGCTCGTCGCACGGCGTCGCACCGGGTCGCGCTCACGTCACGCCTTCTTCGGTGCGAGGCCCGGGAACATGTTCTCGATGGTCTGCTTGATGAGCCCCGGCTCGTGATCGCCGCGCAGCATGCTCATGCCGAACGAGTGCGCCTGCTTCAGCGTGATGTGCGGAGGCAGCGGCGGGACGTCGGGATCGACGATCGCCTCGAGCACGCACGGAACGTCGGACGCGAGCGCCGCGTCCCACGCCGCAGCGAGATCCTCGGGCCGATCGACGCGAATGCCTCGGAGGCCGATCATCCCCGCGAACGCGGCGTACTCGAAGTCAGGGAGCTCCTGCGATGCGACGTAGCGCGTGTCGCCCGCCATCGCGCGCATCTCCCACGTGACCTGATTGAGGTCGTTGTTGTGGAGCACGAGCACGATGAGCTGCGGGTTCTTCCACTCCTTCCAGTACTTCTTGATGGTGAGGAGCTCCGAGGTGCCGTTCATCTGCATCGCACCGTCGCCGACCATCGCGATGACCGGGCGGCCGGGATGCGCGAACTTCGCGCCGATCGCGTAAGGAACGCCGCAGCCCATCGTGGCGAGCGCCCCGGAGAGGCTCGCCATCATCCCGCGACGGAGCTTCATGTCGCGCGCGAACCAGTCCGCTGAAGACCCCGAGTCGCACGTGAGGATGACGTCATTCGGCAGCTTCGGCGACAGCTCCCAGAACACGCGCTGCGGGTTGATCGGCTTCGCGGGCACGTGCGCGCGGTCGTGCATGAGCGACCACCACTCGCCGACGCCCTTTTCGAGCTTTCGCTGCCACGAGCGGTCCTTCTTGCGCTTCAGGTACGGGAGCAACGCCCCGAGTGTGAGCTTCGCGTCACCGACGAGGCTCACCTCCATCGGGTACCGAAGCCCGAGGAGGCGCGGGTCGATGTCGATCTGCACGCCGCGCGCGTGGCCCTCCTTCGGCAAGAACTCCGAGTACGGGAAGTTCGAGCCGACCATGAGCAGCGTGTCGCACCCCATCATCATGTCCCAGCTCGGCTTCGTGCCGAGGAGCCCGATCGAGCCGGTCACGAAGGGCAGATCGTCGGGGACCACCGCGCGACCGAGGAGCGCCTTCGCGATGCCGGCGCCGAGCATGTCCTGAACGGCGAGCAGCTCGTCGACCGCCTCCTTCGCGCCGGCGCCGCACAGGATCGCGACGCGCTCTCCGGCGTTCAGGACGTCGGCCGCTTTATGGAGGTCGGCGTCGGTCGCGAGCACGCGCGGCGGGCTGTAGCCGGCGCTCGAGTGCGCCGTGTCGTGTGCGTGCGGTGGCGTCTCGACGGCGTCCAGCTCCTGCACGTCCTTCGGAACGATGACGCACGTGACGCAGCGCTCGCTCGCGGCGATGCGGAACGCGCGGTCGATGAGGAAGCGCATCTGATCGGGCGACATTGCAGTGTGCACGTACTCGCTCGCGACGTCCTTGAAGAGGTTCTGCAGGTCGACCTCCTGCTGGTACGCGCCGCCGATGGCCGTGCGCGCGCTCTGACCGACGATCGCGACGACCGGCTGGTGGTCCATCTTCGCGTCGTAGAGCCCGTTCAGGAGATGGATGGCGCCCGGGCCCGACGTGGCCATGCAGACGCCGGTCTTTCCCGTGTACTTTGCATATCCGCACGCCATGAACGCGGCCATCTCCTCGTGGCGCGCCTGCACGAACTCGAGGCCGTGCCCGTCGCGATTGAACGCGCCGAGGAGCCCGTTGATACCGTCACCGGCGTAGCCGAACACGTGACTCGTGCCCCACTCCGCGATGCGCGCGAGGATCTGATCGCTGACGTTGGTGCTCATGCGTTCTCCTGTCGAGGTAACGTCGGCGGAGCGCGCCGACCCGTGCGGTGACGGAGACGGATCACGATCGGTGCCAGCCGCAGTGACTGCGATTCTCAGGGCCGTCATGCATCCCGAGCGTTTCGTTTCAACGCGTCGTGGCATTCTGCAGCGAGCGCAACCCATCGAGGCACGCGCGATGCTCCGTCCGCATACGTCATGGGCGAGACCGTGCACGCGTGGCAGATCCTGCAGACCGACGCGGGCGTGAAGCTCGTCGGTGACCTGTGCATGCCCGATGCGACGTCGATCTGGAAGACGCTCCGGCGACTCGCGACGGTGCGACCGGCGAGCGGCGCAGAGGTGGACATCGATCTCACCGATGCAAGCACGGTCGACGGGGCGATCATGTCTCTGCTCGTCGAGCTGCGTGCGGCGCTCGCGGCGCATAACGTGCGCGCAGAGATCGTCGGCGCATCCGAGACCGTGAGGCCCATCGTCCACCTCTACGGCGGTGACGTGCCGCCCATCGAGGTTCCACTTCCCGGCTCCGAGCCGACGCTCGCGCGCATCGGCGCGATCACCGCGTCTCAGCTCGACAGCCTCCGGCGCCTCACGATCTTCCTCGGTGAGACGATGGCCGCGCTGCGCGGCGCATTCGGTGGGCCGGCGGCGATCAACTGGAGGTCGGTTCCGAGCCTCATGTCGCGCGCCGGCGCGGACGGCGTTCCGATCGTCCTGCTCCTGAACTTCCTCGTCGGGTTCGTGATGGGTTTCCAGTCGGCGCGCCAGCTCCAGCTGTATGGCGCCAACATCTACGTCGCCGACGTGGTCGGCATCGCCGTCACGCGCGAGCTCGCTCCGCTCATGACCGCGATCATCATGAGCGGCCGCTCCGGCGCATCGTTCGCGGCCGAGCTCGGCAGCATGCGCGTATCCGAGGAAATCGACGCCCTGAAGACGATGGGCTTCGCGCCCGCGCCGTACCTGATCCTGCCGCGCGTGGTGGCGCTCGCGCTCGTCGCCCCGGTGCTCACGTTGCTCGGCGACGTGGTGGCAATGGCGGGCGGCGCGGTGGTCGCGGTCACGACGCTGGGCGTCAGCGCGCGTGGATATCTCGCGGAGCTCCGGTCGGCGGTGGGGAGCTCCGACATCTGGACCGGCCTCGTGAAGAGCTTCGCCTTCGGCATCGCCATCGCATTCATCGGCTGCCAGCAGGGCTTTGCGACGCGCGGCGCCGCCGAAGGCGTCGGGCGCAGCACCACCACCACGGTCGTGTCGTGCCTCTTCTCGATCGTGCTCATCGACACCGTCTTCACCGTCTTCTTCCAGACGCTGGGAAAATGACTCCTCGATCCGTCATCCGTGCGCGCGACGTGTCGATCGGCTGGGGCGATCGAGTCCTCCTCAGCCACGCGAATTTCGACGTCTGCGAGGGCGAGATCTTCGGCATCCTCGGCAAGAGCGCGTGCGGCAAGACGACCCTGCTGCGCGTCCTCGTCGGGCTCGACCCGGCGCTCGCGGGGACGATCGAGATCGAGGGCGTCGGCGCTCCCGGTTTTCGTCCCGGACGTCCGCCCTTCGGCGTCATGTTCCAGCAAGGAGCGCTCTTCGGATCGATGACGGTCGGCGAGAACGTGGCGCTGCCGCTGCAGCGCTGGACCGACCTGCCGAGCGACGCGATCCAGACGATGGTCCAGGCCAAGCTGCGCCTCGTGGGGCTCGCGTACGCCGAGCGGCAGCTGCCTTCGACGCTCTCCGGCGGCATGCGCAAGCGCGCCGCGATTGCACGCGCCATGGCGCTCGAGCCATCGCTCCTCTTCCTCGACGAGCCGTCGTCGGGCCTCGACCCCGTGACGTCCGCCGAGCTCGATCGTCTGATCGCGACGCTCGCGCGCGACCTCCGTCTCACCGTGGTGCTCGTCACGCACGAGCTCGGGAGCATCCACGGCATCGTCGATCGCTGCATCATGCTCGACTGCGTCAGCCGGAGCATCCTCGCCTCCGGGTCGCCGCGCGAGCTACGCGCGAGCCCGGATCCGCGCGTGCAGCACTTCTTCAACCGCGAGCCGGAGGCAGCGTGATGTCGGCTACAGCGACCCATTTCAAGCTCGGGCTATTCACCGTGCTCGCGATCGCGGCGGCGATCGCCGTCGCCTTCGGGCTCGGTTGGAAGGGAGTCGCGAAGTCGGACACCGTCGGTTACCACACCTACTTCGACGAGAGCGTGCAGGGCCTCGACGTCGGATCACCCGTGAAATTCCGGGGCGTCCTGTTCGGCAGCGTCGCCGGGATCCGCATCGCGCCGGACGGCAAGCACGTCGACGTCACGCTGGCGCTCGACAGGCCACAGACGCACGCGCTCGGCCTCGACCAGGTGAAGCCCGACGTGCGCGCGTCGCTCGCGACGCAGGGCATCACCGGCGTGAAGTTCATCGACATCGATCTCTTTGATCCCGCGACGAGCCCGCCCCCGCGGCTGTCGTTTCCGCCGGCGGAGCACTACATCCCCGCGCGTGGATCGTTCATCAACACGCTCGAGGGCAACCTCGAGGTGGTGTCACGACGCCTCCCGGAGCTCCTCGACACGACGCTCGCGACGATGCATCGGATCGAGGTGGTCCTCGTTTCGTTCGACGATCAGCGACTACCCGTTCGCATGACGAAGGCCATCGAGAACATCGACGGCGCGGCCACCGACATGCGCACGCTGCTACGTCACGTCGACGGCGCTCGCATCCCCGACAAGACGGCAGCGACGCTCGACGACCTGGGCGGCGCGGTGGCGAAGATCAACATGGTGCTCGAGGGCCTCGGCGGCGAGAACGGGCTGATTGCGAGCACCCAGCGCGTCACCGAGTCGGTCGGCGATCTGGGACGTGCCACGAGCGGCTCGGCGGCGAGGCTCGAACGCACGTTACGCGATCTCGACGACGCCGCAGTCGCGGTCCGCGGCCTCGCTGACGCGATCGACCGTGATCCCGACATGCTCGTGAAGGGCCGCGCCAAGGCGAAGAAGCGGTGAATGCCATGAAACCGGTGAACGCTGCGCTCGTGTCGATCGTGATGGCGACGGCCGGCCTCGAGGCATGTGCGCTCACGTCCAAATCGACGCCTCTCGACGTGCGCACCTTCTCACCGGAGAAGGTCGAGCTGCATCAGGCCACGCTTTCGGCGACGACGCCGGTCGCGAAGCTACGCCTCGGTGACGTGACGTCGAGCGCGAACCTCCGCTACGCGATCGTGCACCGCGACTCGGCGGTGGAGGTCGAGCCGTACCAGACGCTGCGCTGGACGGAGAATCCGGAGGACTACGTGCGCCGCTCGCTCTCGCGCGCGCTCTTTCAGTACAGCCCGCTCGTCGAGGTGGTGGGTGGGCCGGGCGTGACCCTCGACGTCGACGTCATCGCGTTCGAGGAGCTTCGCCGAGGCGAGCGCCATTTCGGCCGCGTCCAGCTCGGGTATCACCTCCATGACGATCGCGCCGTGCTCGCGAGCGGCGTCTTCACGATCGAGCGCGAGGCGGCGAGCCCCGCGATCGAGTCGGTCGTCTCCGCGATCGGCGACGCGATGAACGGCGCGACCTCGGGGCTAGCGGAGAACGTCGTCGCGCAGCTGCGTGCGCGACGCGCCGAGCCTGACTAGGAGCAGGCGCTGGCGAGGAGCCGACTACGGGAACGCGAGCGCGTAGACGAGCGCGGTCACGACGGAGCTGGCGACGGAGAGCGACACGGCCGCCGCGAATGCCCACGCGGCGTCACGCACGATCGCGAACGGGGGCGACGTCTTCGAGACCGGAGCCGGCATCGGCCACACGCGGCGCGGCTTCGCGATCGCGCCACGCGCCGCGGGCATCTCGAAGCGCGGCCACGGCGCCGTTCCCGGGATCCCATCCGACGACGGCATCGGCACCGCCTCGACCGGCGCGGGCTCTGCCGGCTTGTCGGCGGCGCGCAGCCTTCCGAGATCGAAGCGCTGGAGCGCGCGCGTTCCCGTCGCTGCCGTCTCGAGCGGAGGCGGTGCGAGGGTCGACGGCGGCGGCGGCTGTGACCGGGAAGCGAGCGGGAGCGCGGTCTGTTCCATTCCGATCAGGATACATCCCTATCGGGATAGTGCCACGCGAAATTTCCGCGCGTTCTGGCACGGCGCCTGCGTTCCCGTCATCGATGGATCCCTCGCGCGTGCTCGTCGTCTACTACTCACGTACCGGGACCACCGACACCGTCGCACGCGCGATTCGTCACGAGCTCGGGTGCGAGATCGAGGCGATTCACGATGCGAAGCGTCGCACCGGTGTCGTCGGCTATCTCCGATCGGGGTTCGACGCCGCACTGCGACGATCAACGAAGCTGCGAGCGATGAGCTCGGATCCGGACGACTACGACCTCGTGATCGTCGGCACCCCCGTGTGGAACGCGACGATGTCTGCGCCCGTACGCACGTATCTCTTCGCGAACCGCGAGCGCATCCGGCGCGTCGCCTTCTTTTGCACGTATGGTCGCTCGGGAAGCGAGCGCGTCCTCCACGAGATGCAGGAGCTCTGCGTCCAGCCGCCCCTCGCCACGATCGCCGTGCGCGAAGTCGAGGTCCGCGACGATCGCATCGGACCGAAGGTCCGCGGCTTCGCCTCGGCGCTGGACGCGGCCATGGCGGCGTCCGAGGCGGCGAGCCGCGCCCGGTCCGCCGATTCTCCGCTCATTGCTTGATTCGATCCTGCCCATGGAACCCGCCAGCGCCACGGTCACGCGGAAGGAGCCGGACCTCGTCGACGTCTTGCTGGACGCGCACGTGCGCGGTCGCGTGCTCCTCGAATCGGCGCTGCGCATGCTCGAGAGCAACGCCGACGAGCTCGTCGTCGTGGACGTGGCGTCGACCGTTCATCGCTACTTGACGTTGACCAATCCGCAGCACGAGCTCGACGAAGAGCAGATGATCTTCCCCGCGCTGCGTGCCGCGGGTCATCCGGAGGAGGTCGAGCCTGCGCTCGCGCACATGGTCGAAGCGCACATGGTCTTCGACGCACGACGCGACGATCTCGCGCGACGCTGGGAGCACGTCGTAAAGGAGCCGTCGTGCCTGCGGACGGAGCGCGACGATCTCTTCAGCGCGACGGAGCGGCTCGCCCACGCGCTCGAACGCCACCGTCAGCACGAGGACGTCGACATCTCCCCGCTCATCCGAAAATACGTACCCGCCGAGACCCAGGCGCGGATCCTGGCGGTGCTGTCGCGCCGGGAGGCTCGCCCGTAGGCGATACGGGCCGCCATTTCTCGCGCGGGCTCTTCACCGGCGACGAGCGCTCCGGAGCTCCATGCGGCGGGGCCGGCAGCTCGCCGCTGCGACCCCGACGCGGCGCATTACCTGCGCGCTCCGGAGGAGGAGGCGGCGGACGATGCAGCTCGGGGCTCGCGCCGGGTCCGACCGGGGCGCGTCGCTCCTTCTTCGGTCGTTTCGTGTCCATGGCGCGGCGCAATCCAAACCCCGTGCCACACGACGCCTGCGCTCGGTGGTGGCACCTGCGATGCACCACTCCGCACGTCATGGGTGTTCGACGATCCGTCCTCTCGCTGCTCGCGGTGTCCGTCGCGACGGTCGCGATCGTCGCGCCGACGCGTCGAGCAGACGCTGAGCCCCAGGCTGCCGAGGCGTGCGCGGCGTGGGATGTAGAATACACGCTTGCGGCGCGGCTCCAGCTCGCCGACACGCCGATGGGCGCCGGCAACGGCGTCTACCCGGTCGGGCCCGGCACGGCGGTGCTGCGTTTCCCGAACGCGAACGGCGGCGGCGCCCCACCCTCGGGCTCGGTCGTCACGCTGCGTTCGTATGCGATGCGCGAATTCTTCCGCATCGATGCGACCGCCGTGTTCTGGAAGACGCACGTCATCACCGACACCAAGACCATGGCGACGCCGGACGCATGCGGCGACATCGCGAGGGGTCAGCTCGACGGAACCAACCTTCGCTGGACGACCCCTGCCAGCGGGTACCGGACGGACGGGACGCTGAACTGTGACGGCTCCTTGTGCGGCAGCTTCGGCGGGCCGCCTTCGGGGACGAGCGAGCTCCACATTCCGCCGCACTCCGTGCAGCTCGGAGCGTTTCGGTTCGGGCCCGACATGAAGACGTTCACGATGCCTTCGACGCTGGTCGCGAAGACGGAAAGCCCGAAGCAGACCGCCTATATCGCGGTCTCGGGTCGCGAGGCGCGACGGACGTGCGTCGCCCACGTCACGCGCTGTCCGTGACGCGCGACGAGAGCGCGATCGCGGCGCTCAGAAGCGAACACCGAGATCGGCTTCGAGCCCGTACGTGATCCACGTGCTCGTGCCCCCGACGCCGTCGGCGACTCCGGGTACGACGAGCATCGAGCCTTTCAGGCCCGCGAAGCTCGATGCCGACGAGAACATCATCGTCACCCCCGGCTGCACGTAGAAGCTGGAGACCGTGGTCGTGGTGGTGTCCGAGGCCGGAGAGCTGGAGGAGCCCGACGAGCCCGAGGAACCGGAGGTCGCCGCGGACGCGCTCGCGGTCGTGATCACGTCGACGTTGGCGCGGGTCGCGACCGTCGTGCTCGTGGCCGGCGTGCTGCTCGTGCTCGGCGTCGTGTAGAAGAGCGTGAGGCCGCCGGCACCGACCTCGGGCCGCACCATGAAGAAGACGCCGTTGCCCGTCGGGACCCTGAAGCCGTAGCCCACCTCGGCGCCGTAGAGGAGGCTGCGCGTGGAGAGGTCGACGTCCTGCGAGCCCAGGTAGTCGATGACGCTCACGCCGATGTAGATGCTCTGCATCGAGACACCGAGACGACCGCCGAACCCCGCACCGAACGGGTTCGAGCCGCCGTGGATGGGCGGCGCGAGATACGACGCGCGTGCCCCGAGCTCCCAGCTGGTCGCCGACGACGATGGCGCAGGTAATGCGCGACCTTCCAGACTTTGCGCCGATGCGACTCGTGGCGCCGCGACGAAAAGCGCGAGCGTGGGCAGGACCGCACGCAGCAGCGCAGAAAAAGGGACCAGGCGTCGAAACATGAGGAGCCGCGTGCGTCTCTAGTGGGGACGACCGCTCAGAAACGATCACGACCGGTCGTCGATTTCCGTCGGCGCAATACCTGCATACGTGCGCGGACGATGACCACCGAGCCTCTGTCCCGCGAAGCTCTCGCCGATCTCGACGCGTACTGGCGCGCCGCAAACTATCTGACGGTCGGGCAGATCTATCTCCAGGAGAACGCGCTTCTCCGTGAGCCGCTCCAGGCGAAGCACATCAAGCCGCGGCTGCTCGGACACTGGGGAACGTCCCCTGGGCTCAACCTGGTCTACGCCCACTTGAATCGGGCGATCATCGCGCGCGACCTCGATGCGATCTTCCTCGCGGGTCCCGGGCACGGCGGTCCGGCCGTCCTCGCCAACGTCTACCTCGAGGGAACGTACTCGGAGATCTATCCGAACATCCCGACCAATCTCGGCGGCATGCGAGCGTTGTTCCGCCAGTTCTCGACGCCCGGCGGCGTCCCGAGCCACGTGAGCCCGCCCACGCCGGGATCGATCCACGAAGGCGGCGAGCTCGGATACGTGCTCACGCATGCGTTCGGCGCGGCGTTCGACAACCCGAACCTCCTCGTCGTCGCGGTGGTCGGCGACGGCGAAGCGGAGACCGGCCCGCTCGAGGGCTCGTGGAAGGGTGTGAGCTTCCTGAGCCCCGTGCACGACGGCGCGGTGCTGCCCATCCTCCATCTCAACGGCTACAAGATCGCCGGCCCCACCGTGCTCGGTCGCAAGTCGGACGAGGAGCTACGGAGCCTGTTCTCGGCGCACGGCTACGACGTCCATTTCGTCGAGGGCGACGAGCCGATGGCGGTTCACCAGGCGTTCGCGGGCACGCTCGACACGTGTCTCGACGCGATCGCGAAGATCCAGTCGGACGCGCGCGGCTCCGGGCGAACGAGCAGCGTGACCGCGAAATGGCCGATGATCGTGCTGCGTACGCCGAAGGGCTGGACCGGACCGAAGGTCGTCGACGGCATGCCGATCGAGGGCACGTTCCGCGCGCATCAGGTGCCGGTGACGGACGTGCGAAGGAATGCCGAGCACCTCGCGATCCTCGAGCGATGGATGCGCAGCTATCGGCCCGAGACGCTCTTCGACGAGCACGGGCGCCTGCTCCCGAAGCTCGCATCGCTCGCGCCCAAGGGAGAGCGGCGCATGAGCGCCAACCCCCATGCGAACGGTGGAAGGCTGCGCGAGCCGCTCGATCTCCCCGACGTGGGCGGGTATGCGATCCCCGTGACGACGACGGGTACGACCGCACGCGGCCACGAGCATCACGAGTCGACGCGGAAGCTCGGGGAGCTGATGCGCGACATCTATCATCGCAACCCGCGGAGCTTCCGGCTCTTCTGTCCCGACGAGACGACGTCGAACCGTCTCGGCGCCGTGTTCGAGGTCGAGAACCGGTGTCTCGTGGAGCGCACCATCCCGATCGACGACCACGTCTCGCCCACCGGTCGCGTGATGGAGGTGCTGAGCGAGCACAACTGCGAAGGCTGGCTCGAAGGCTACGTGCTCACCGGTCGCCACGGTCTCTTCGCGACCTACGAGGCCTTCGCGCTGATCGTCGCATCGATGACGAACCAGCACGCGAAATGGCTCGACGCGTGCAACGTCCTGCCGTGGCGCGCTCCGATCGCGTCGCTGAACATCCTCCTCACGTCGACGTGCTGGCGTAACGACCACAACGGCTTCAGCCATCAGGGCCCGGGATTCATGGACACCGTGCTCTCGAAGAAGGGCCAGGTGGCGCGCATCTATCTGCCGGCAGACGCCAACACGATGCTGCAGGTCGCCGATCACTGCTTTCGCAGCGTCAACGAGGTGAACCTGATCATCATCGACAAGCAGCCGCAGCCGCAGTGGCTCGCCATCGACGAGGCGCGCGAGCACTGCGTGCGCGGCGCCTCGATCTGGGAGTGGGCCGGCACGCACGGAGACCAGGAGCCCGACATCGTGCTCGGCTGCGCGGGCGACATCCCGACGCAAGAGACGATGGCAGCGGCGTGGTGGCTCCGCAAGCACGCACCCGAGCTGCGCGTGCGCGTCGTCAACGTGGTCGATCTCATGTCGCTGTTCTCGCCCACGGTCCATCCCCACGGGATGACCCACCAGCGTTTCGGAGAGATCTTCACCGACGACACGCACGTCGTCTTCGCCTTCCACGGTTATCCGGGCGCCGTTCACCAGATCCTCCATGGGCGTTCGAACACCGAGCGCTTCCACGTGCGCGGCTACAACGAGGAGGGAACGACCACCACGCCGTTCGACATGGTGGTCCTGAACGAGACCAGCCGGTTCCACCTCGTCATGGAGGCGCTACGACGCGCGAAACGACGGCCGGCCAACGCCGACGTCCTCATCGACGAGTGCAACGGCATGCTCGAGAAGCACCACGCGTACGTGCGCGAGCACTTCGAGGACATGCCGGAGATCGCGAGCTGGCGCTGGACGGCGACCTGAGCTCGAGCGTGCCACCAGCGGGCATCCGCATTGCAGCCGCGCGAGGGCATGCACGGCGCACTTCGACTCGGGCGGCTGTTCGGCATCGAGATCGCGATCGACTGGAGCTGGGCGTTCATCTTCCTGCTCATGTCGTGGAACCTCACGGAGGTCTTCTTGCGCTGGCACCCGGAGTGGTCGCTGGGTACGAGCTTCGTGCTGGCGGTCATTGCGGCGCTCTTGTTCTTCGGCTCGGTGCTCGCTCACGAGCTCGCGCATTCGCTCGTCGCCAGGCGCTTCGGCGTACGCGTCCGCGAGATCCGGCTCTTCCTCTTCGGAGGCGTCTCGAACCTCGAGGGTGAGCCTCCGTCACCCGGCGCCGAGCTCTGGACCGCGATCGTGGGCCCGATCGTGAGCTTCGCGATCGGCATCGTTCTCACCGTGATCGCGTCGGCGATGATGCCCATCGCGGTCGACCCGGCGAGCCCATGGGACAGCGTGGCGGCGCTCGGGCCGTTCGGGACGCTGCTCTTCTGGCTCGGCCCGATCAACATCCTCGTCGGCGCATTCAACATGATCCCGGGGTTCCCGCTCGATGGCGGTCGCATCCTGCGAGCAGCGCTGTGGCGGGCGACGGGCAACCTCCAGAAGGCGACGCTCGCCTCGTCGATCATCGGTCGCGGCATCGGATGGGTGTTCATCGTGATCGGCATCGCGATGGTGTTCGGCGCGCGCATTCCGTTCTTCGGGCAAGGCCCGGTGAGCGGGATATGGCTCGCCTTCATCGGGTGGTTCCTGAGCTCGGCGGCGCAGCAGAGCTACGGCGCGATGGTCGTGCACGACGTGCTCGAGGGCGTCCGCATCTCGGATCTCATGAGGCGCAGCGGTCCGGCGGTGCCCGCGTCGACGTCGGTGGCGACGGTCGTCGACGAGTGGTTCATGCGCTCGAGCGATCGCTCGTTTCCGGTGCTCGACGGCGAGGGGCGCCTGCTCGGTCTCGTGTGCATCGGCGACGTGAGCAGGCTTCCCCAGAACACGTGGGACCGAACGACGGTGAGCGCGATCATGACCCCGCGGGAGCGCCTGGCCGTGGCCGATGCGAACGACGCCGCGATGTCGGCGCTGCGAAAATTCGCGGAGCGCGACGTCGAGCAGCTTCCGGTGGTCGACGCGAACGATCGGCTCGTCGGGATGCTCACGCGAAGCGCGATCGCGCGCTGGCTCGAGATCCACGTCGGCGCAGCGACGCGCCTCGGTACGCCGCATCCCGCGTGACGCGCAAACGGCGCGCGTTCACTTCGATGGCGCGCACTTCGAGTGTGTTGCCGGCGTGATGTACGACCAGCCGTCGAACGAGAAACGTGGATAGTACATGGTGTACGAGAAGCACATCTCGTCCTCGGTCGTCGGTCCGAACGACACCGACTGATCGCCGGGGTTCTTCCAGCGACAGCGCGTCTGGATCCGATCGCCTGGGCTCAGCGTGGCGTGAACCGGCACCATGACCTGGTTCTGGAAGTCCCAGCTCTGCTGGCCACCGAGATCGACGGCGGCGCCGGTTCCGCCAGGGAACTGCGTGGTCGTGATCTGCTCTCCGAGCTGGTGCATGTGCGGGAGCGCAGAGAAGACGTGAACGGGCGGCGCGTCGGTCGGCCACGTGTAGTCGCAGCTGACGTCCGTCTCGCCGTGCGCCGGGATGGTGAAGTCCTCGGTGCCGAAGGCGAGCGCGTCGGCGTCGTTGGCGCGCAGCTTGTCGGTCGTGCAGAACTCGAAGCCGCTCGCGTCCGTCTGGCCGTCGAGGTGCTTCACGTTGTTGTAGTGAATCTGCACCACGAAGTGGCGCGTGCCGTCGATGGGGTACCCGGCTTCGATCGGCAGCTCGAGGTTCCCGGTGCCCGGCGCCCATCCATAGAGGAGGCGCGCCTTGGCGAGCCCGGCGATGTCGCAGCTCCCCGGCGTGGTGCTCGCGACGACGTCCGTGTCGTAGAGCACGAGGTGGTGGATGATCTTCGTGTTGTCCAGCTTCGGGGCGATCGCGGTGAGATGACGCTTGCCGCTGACCGGGACGTCGAAGCCGTAGCAGATGTAGAGGTCGTCGGCGCTCTTCGGCATCGAGAAGGCCGAAGCCGGGAGCATCGTCACGTCGGGCTTGCACGAGAGCGTCGAGCCCGCGTCGGCCGGCGACGGTGCAGTGGCCTTTGCAGCGCACGTGTCACCGGCGACGGCGGCAGGAGCGCCGGCCGCGATCCACGCGTCGAGCGTCGCGACATCCGCGCCGGCGAGCGGCGGGTTCGGGAACGGCGGCATCGGGCTGCGCGTGTCGTGGATGCGCTCGCCCATCAGCTCGAACCGCTTCTTGCCGCCGGTGCCGGTCGCGAGGACGTCCGACTCGCGCACGAGAGACATCGGCGCGCCGAACTGTGGGACCTCGGCGTGGCAGCTCCGGCAGCGACGCGCGAGCACGTCGTCGACCGCGCACGGCAACGACTCGCTCTGCGGCTCGGTGGGCGTTACGCTCGACGCGGCCGCGCCGTCGTTCTCGCTCTTGCACGACGCAACGACGAGCAGCGAGAGCGCCAGCGCGAGCAGCGAGAGCCGCGCCAGCGAGAGCCGCGAGACGACGTGGCGACCGCGCGAGCAGCTCATTCGGGCGTGCACTCCGCGGGGAGGCACTGGTTCGGGAGACACACGGTCGCGCCGAGCGATTGCATCGGCTTGCAGCAGCTCGCGCCGGCGCCGCAGTCCTTGTTGCCGATCGTGCAGCTGAGGAACGTGATGCAGATGCCCTGGCCTTGCGGATCGAGATCGACGTCGCACGACGTGCCGCTCGCGCACTGGCCGCCGCCCTTGGTGCACGGTGTTCCAATGCCCTTGCAGTTGCCGGCGGTGGGCGGACACGTCGTGCCGGTCGGCGCTGCGCAGACGCCGGAGTCGATGCCGCTCGAGCCCGAGGTGCCGGACGTGCCGGACGTGCCGGACGTGCCGGACGTTCCCGAGCTGCCGGACGTACCAGAGGTGCCCGACGTGCCAGAGGTGCCCGAGCTGCCGGACGACATCGCGGGCGTCGCCGACGTGCCGGACGCGCCGGATGTGCCCGGAGTGCTGCCCGACGAGCTCGGCGTCGTGGGTTGGCTGTCCGTCGACTTGTCACCCGTGCTCGGCGTGCTCGGCGTGCTCGACGACGAGCAGTGAAGAAGCAGCGCACCGCCGAGGACCGCACCCATGACTCGGTAATTCATGGGCGCGTCCGTAACCTGGACCGAACGAGAAATAAAGTTGCATACGTGCTGCAAATTGTTTTTGTAGGCGCGTGTATGTGGGCCTTGGTGCGGCCGGGGATGCGCGTCGCGGTGCGTCGTCGACGTATTTGCATCGTAAATGCAATTACTTTTCGGCTATGGATGGGCGCGTGACTGCAGCAATGACGCAGAAGGTCGACGGCCGACGGGAACGGACGAAGCGGACGCATGCCGCGATCGTCGAAGCGCTCACGGCGCTCCTGGACGAGGGACGCATCGAGCCGACGGCGGCGGAGATCGCCGCGCGGGCCGGCGTCGCCACGCGCTCGGTGGGCCAGCATTTCGCGTCGCGCGAGCTCCTCATGCTCGCGGTGGCGTCGCATCATCAGGCGCGGTTCACGCCGTCGGCGATCGATGCGGACGCTCCGCTGCGCACGCGGCTGTCGTCGTTCGTCCGGGATCGGACGCGCATCCTCGAGGCGTCGCGTGCGATGCGTCGCGCGGCGGCGGTGGTCGCGGATCGATCGTCGGCGGTGACGAATGCGCTCGCGCGCGTTGCTCGGCAGCGGCGCCAGGAGTCGGCGCGGCTCTTCGCGGCGGAGATCGCGCGCAGCGACGATCCGACCGCGACCGAGCGCACCGTGGCGCTCGTCACGTCCGGTCGCGCGTGGGACGCGCTTCGCGACGATCTCGGGCTGAGCACCAAGGTTGCGACGGACCAGTTCGCGCGCATGCTGGAAGGCGCGCTGCGCCGCTGACGGATCGCGACGAACCGCAGGGCGACGCGCGCTCAGGGCGCGTCGGCGAGCGGAGCGGGGTCGGCAGGCGGAGCGGGATCGGAAGGCGGAGCGGGATCGGCGGCAGGCTCGGCGGGGTCGACCGCAACGACGGCGACCGGCGCCTTTCCGACGGCGACGGCGATCGGCTCACGCGTGCGAGTCACCGCGCGAGCCGCCGGCGATGCGGGCGGCAACGCAGCGACGGGAACCGCGACCGGTGCGGCGGGGACCGTGAGGCTCATCACGGTGCTGGCCGCGAAGATGGTCGCGACCCACGCGACGGTCGGACGCCCGGAAGGCGGCGGCGATCGGCGAGGTCGCGTCAGCTCGAGGACCGTCTCTTCGAGCTCCACGGCCATGGCCGCCAGCGACGGCGTCTCCGCCGCGACGATCAGCGCCGGTGGACACGGATCGACGAGCTGGATGTCGCGGACGCTGACGCGCTCGTACTCGTCATCGGAAGACGCTTCGAGCTCGCGGTGGCGGAGCTTGGGGAGCACGGGGAGACCTCTCTTGCTGGCCCGACGTGGGCTCGCGTTCGAGAGGAGCAACCCCTGGACCATGTACGATCGACCTATTTTTGCGATGTTTTCGCGTGGCAACTCTTTGCCGCGGCAAACGTCGACCGGCAACTCTTCGCCGCCTCAGTCTCGACCGGCGCCCCTTCCTCCGTCACACGCCTGCACGAGGCCCGGAAACTTCGCCGCGAGGTACTCCCACCGGGAGTGTCCGACGCCGCTCGTCTCGTCGAAGGTCGGCGTGCCTCCCGCGTACGCGGTGCCGAGCGGCGCGCCGAATGCGTCGAGCTTCTGCTGAGCGAGCCAGCGATCCATGCATTCCTCGGCGCCGGGATACGGCTCGGCGCCGGTCTTCACCGGCAAACCTTCGATCTTCACCGGGGCACGCGCAACGATGTGGCTTTCCATCTTCGGATAGCCGCCATGAAGCCGAACCTCGTAGTTGCCGGGCGCGACGGCTCGCAACCTCACCTCGTGATCGCCATGACGGAGGAGGACCCGTCCGCTCGTGTCGTTCTCCGGCGCGTCAGCGGGCTGCAGCGCGATCCAGTACTGGTTCGTCGCCCGCCCGGCGAGCGCGTCGTCGAACGTGACGACCACGTCGTTGCCGGTGGCGACCGCCTTCGTGTCGACGTGCATGCGCGGCGCGCTCTCGCACGCGGCGACAAACAGCGCCGCCGCTACGATGGATCTCGAGAGAAGACTCATGGAGATGCTCACGCGTACGCGCGCGGATCTTCGATGAGGCGGAACTCGAAGGGCATCGGCTCCGGCTCCTCGTGACCGCGGCGCTGGATGAGGAGCTCGAGCAGATCCGTCGTCGTGACGAGGCCGATCAAGCGCACCCCGCGCACGACGGGCATCGCGTCGATGCGCTTTGCAAGCATGCGCCGCACGAGCTCGGTGATGTCGTCCGTGGCATCGCAGGTCTCGAGCGGGAGCGGTGTCATGGCGGCGCCGGCGAGGATGTCGGTCGCGATGTGGAGCGTCCCGTCCGCGAGGAGCTTGCCGCGCGCGAGGATGTCCCGATCCGAGAGCATCCCGATGAGCGTGTTCGAGCGGACGACCGGCAAGTGACGGATGTTCTCGACCGTCATCAGATGCCAGGCGGTGGCGAGGGCAAGCTCGGGAGGGACGACGATCACCTGCCGAGTCATCGTGGATGATGCGCGCATGGACGCATGTCGAGCAACGCGCGTGCCCGACGGCTCGTTCGCAGACCGCGGCGTGGCAAGGCGTCCATGGGGCGTTCGGTGCACGCAGATCCTGCGCGGCGGCGAGGGATGTGCGCGCGCCGCCGCGATTTGCAAGGGCGCCGGCGCAGTCGAGGTCTCGCGACGCGTGCGTGGGCTGCGCGGCGTTGCGCGGCACGCGCGGCACGGAGCTCGCAAGTCGTGAGGTCATGAGCTCGCGACTTTCTCTCGATACGATCCTGGATCGCCTTGCCGAACGAGGTCTCACGGAGGACGCAAGCGCGCGCGCAGCTCTGCACGCGACGCTCGCGGTGATGGGCGAGCGGCTCGTCGAGGACGAAGCGCGTGCGCTCGCGGAGGTCCTTCCCGACGAGCTCGCGATGCTCGTCGCGGCGAACGACTACGACGGCGACTTCGACGACGCCGAGCTCTTCGAGCGCGTGTCGCGGCGCGCACACGAGCGCAGCGGACGTGCTCGTGAGGAGGCGGAGATCGTGCTGGCGGTGCTCGGCGATTGCCTCGGCGCGGAGCGACGCCGGCGCATCGCGCGCGGGCTACCGAGCCTCGCGGCGCAGCTGCTCGAGGGGGAGCGCGAGCGAGGCGTGAGCGGGGTGCTCGGGGTGAGCGGGGTGAGCGGGGTGAGCGGGATGAGCGGCGAGGATGAGGTGAGCGGCGAGGGCGAGGGCGAAGGTGAGGGCGAGCTGCCGCCGTACGCGGAGCCGCGGCGCGCGCCGAGGGTCGCGACGGTGGCCTCGTCGCGTCCGGGCAGCACGCATCCGCTGTCCGAATCGGCGCCGCCCGCGGGGCACACGCATTCGGTGGCGCGGAATCCGTCGCCGCACGAGGAGACGAAGCTCTCGGCGTCGAAGGGCCTGACGCAGGAACGCTTCGACGAAACGCTCGGAACCGGGCGCGCACCGCGGTAGCGCGCGACGCGAGGTCAGGCGCTCCGATTGATCATCCCGCATCACCCGGCGCACATCCTGGGCGCAACGCCGACGCCGTCGCAGCTTTCTTCGCGGACCTGATGCGACGCTGCCTGATCCGCGCCCCTCGAAGCGACCTCCCATCGGGGGTGCGAATGCGTCGGTTTCTCCTCGGTCCCATGATGCTCGGCGTGGCTGTGGCCGCCGCGATCGCGTCTGCCGCCGCGTGCGGGAGCTCCGGCGATCACGAAAACCTCTCGTCCGGCGGGCCCCCCGACATGGATGGCTCGACGACGATCCAGGACGGATCCGCTCCCGCCGTCGACGCCGAGGTCTACGGCGACGGCATCAACACCACCGGCATGGGCGCCGGAACCGGCGCCGCAACGGGCCTCCCGTGCGACGTCCAACAGCTGCTCGAGAACCGATGCATCGGCTGTCACCTCGGGCCCTCGCCGCCGCCGCTCCTCACGTACGCGGAGCTGCTCAAACCCTCCAGCGATCCCACGAAGAACCTCGCGCAGAAATCGCTCGAGCGCATGAAGAGCACGACGTCGCCCATGCCTCCGGCGCCGGCCGTCGCGCCCACCGCCGCCGAGATCGCGACGTTCGAAGCGTGGGTCACCGCCGGAACGCCGATGGGTGCAGTCTGCACGCCTCCGCCCGGCGACGCCGGCGCAAGCGACGCAGGCACGACGACGAACCCGTACAACACGCCCACCGTCTGCACGAGCAACAAGACCTGGAACGGCGGTAACCAGGGCTCGTCGGTCATGCGCCCGGGCGGCGCGTGCATCACGTGTCACACGATGCGCGGCGGCCCGGCGTACACCGTCGCGGGCACCGTGTACCCCACCGCGCACGAGCCGAACGACTGCGACGGCGTCAACGGCGGCGTCACCGTCGTCGTCACCGATGCGAACGGCACCGTCACGAACATCGCCGTGAACAGCGTCGGCAACTTCAACTCACGCGCCAACATCGTCGCGCCGTTCCACGTGAAGCTCGTCAACGGAGCAAAGGTCCGCGCCATGGCGGGCGCGCTCACCGCCGGCGACTGCAATAGCTGTCACACGGTGGCGGGCGCGAACGGAGCCCCCGGACGTCTCATGGCGCCCTGACTCGCGACTGAGCTCACGCCGCCGCCTTCGCGCGCACGGTCAGCACCGGCGCCGGCGAACAACGCACGATCCGCTCCGCGACGCTGCCGAGCAGCGCATGCCGGATCCCACGCCGACCGTGGGTTCCCATCACGACGAGATCCGGGTTGCCGCGCTCGATGGCGGCCAGGATCTCCTTCCAGGCAACACCACGCGCCAGGACCGCCTTCGCTTCCGGCAGCTCCTTGCGGACGTCCGCGATGAGACCCTCGAGCTGCTCGCGCGCTGCCTGCTGCACGGGCGTGAGCAAGTCCATCGCGGAGAAGTCCATCGCGCTGTACGCATACGACGGTACCTCCCACGTGTGGATGAGCGTCAGCGTGGAGTGGTACTGCTTCGCCAACCCGAGCGCGACCTCGAGCGCCTCGTTCGACGACTCACCGAAGTCGATCGCGACCAGGATGTTCTTGAAGGACAGCATGTCCGCAACGTCGCAAGTTCCATGCCACGTTCACGTGGCCGCGTTCGCTACTTCGTGACCTTCATCACCTGACCGGTTCCGAAGTTGTTGTGGTTGGTCCAGTAGATCGACGTGCAGTCCTGCGCGAGCGACCACGGCGCAGCCTGATTCTTCGCGAGCACCTCTTCGGGACCACCCGCCTTCGGGACGCGCTTCACATCCGAGCCGATGACGTGCCGGGCCCAGTACACGTACCGATCGTCGACCACGAGCGTCTCCGCGCTCGCCTCCCCCGTCGCGAGCGTGACCGTCGCGCCGCTGCCGTCCTTGGCGTGACTGCGCACGAACCCGTCGCTCGTCACCCAGTAGACGCGCGTGCCGTCCAGCGCGAGCTCGCCCGGGTTCGCGTCGCTCGTGACGACGTCGGCGAGGAGGTCCGTGCCGAGGCTCGCGAGCGCGCGGCGCTTGATGATCCCCGCGCCGCGATCGGACCAGTACACGTGCGTGGCGTCGACGGCGACGCCGTAGGGGCTCGTGGCAGGCTCCATCGTCAGCCCCGCGTCCTGCACGGCCGCGATGGGCACCGCCGTCGTGTGATCGCCATCGAGCGGCGCGAACCATACGCTCCCCGGGCTCTCGTTCGCCCAGTACGCGCGCTGCGCGTCGACCGCGAGGCGCGAGAAGTTCGCGTGAGCCCCCGACAGCGGATTTTCCGCGACGATCTTCTGCGCTCCGGAGCCGTCGATTGCGGTGCGATTCAGGAATGGCCCGTTGAACTCGATCCAGTAGACCCACGTGCCGCCCACCGCGAGCGTGGGCGTGCAGTTCGCGCCTGCAGGAAGCGCCGTATTTCCGGCGCCATCCTTGTGCACGCGTCGCACGATTCCCGTACAGCCGGTCGCCCACAACAGCTGATCGTTCGAGACGCCGAGGCCTCGCGCGTCGCCGGTTGCATCGGCGACCACCGTCACCGGCTGACACTGACCGGCAACGCATCCGCCGCCCTGGCAATCACGGCCCGCGATGCAGCAGTTCTTGTCGTCGGTGAGGAACTGAGGCGCGCACGTCGCCGGCAAGACGTACGGCGGACAGGTCGCGCCCGCTTCGATGGACGCGTCGGCGCCACTCTCCGGTGTCGAGCCGTCGGTCGCCGCGTCGACGCTCGCATCGGAACGATCGGGAGCTGCGTCGTCGGCAGCACCACCACTCAGCCCGTCGAGGTCGGTGATGAGCGAGCAAGCAAACATCGCCGACGCCGCAACCGGCGCGGCCACCAACACGTAGAGCAAGCGTCGTCGCTGGTGCGTGCCGTCACGGTCGTCCATGGCGCGTGCGATGCCCCCCGTCTGCGCAGCATATGCGGATGCACGAGCGTCGTCGCCGTTGGACAACGCGGCCGGCCGATCGCCTTCGTACGAGACCGAACACCTGTACGGACGCTCACGAATGCCGCCGTGGATCGACTACATCGTTCCGTTGACGCCTAATGCGACGCCTCCGGCGACCGGGGCGATGGTCGGCTCGAACGTGACGGCGCGCGGGGGCGGCGCGTCTCCGGGAAGGTCGCGTGGCATTCCGCTCGTGAGTACCCATGCACTGACGAGACCGGTCGCGGCGCCGAGCGCGGTGATCCCGAGCGACAGCCGTGGGTCGGTCGCACGCCCGGAGAGCGCGAGGTACGTTCCCCCCGCCGCCAGCCCGCCGCCAACGCCCGCGAGATCGACGAGCCGCATGCGCGTCACGCTCGGCGAAGCGGAGGCTGCGCTCATCACGCCCGCCAGCAGGCCGGCGTTGTAACCAATATCCGCAGCGAGATACGAGTGCTCGGTCCGCGTGTCGGTCTCACGGAGGACCGCGCCGGCCGTGAACCCGGTCAGGAGCCCCGACCAGATCGCGAACGACGCAGTGTACGTCGCGCGCCCCGGCGTCGTCGGCAGCCCCGCGGCGAGCGTTCCGCCGACGATGCCGCCCAGCGTTGCGCCGCCCCAGAGCACGCTCGACGCCTCGCTCGGAGCCCATCGCGTCGAGTGCGACGACTCCGCGTCGAGGCGATGAGCACGCGCGTGCTGATACGTGACCAGCAGCAGCGATTCACCGAATCCGACGTAGATGCCGTCGGCGATGGCATGAGGCATTCCGTGGGGCAGCGGCGCGTTGCCGTCGATGATCGCGAGCGCCGCGATGGGCGCCGCGGTGATCCCGATGAACGGCAGCGTCGCCGTGAAGGCACTGTCGGGCTGCGTCTGCAGGAGGAACCAGGCGCCCGTACCCGCGCCGTAGAGGAACGACGTCGCATACAGCAATGTGATCTCGTCGCGCGATCGACGCCTGCGTATCGTCGGCTCTTCGAGCGCGCTCGATGCGCCCAGTGTCGCCGCCTTCTGCAGCTCCTGGCGCGCAGCCTGGCTTGCCGCGAGACGCGCCAGCTCCACGGCCAGCCGCCGATCCACGTCGCTCGGTGCGTTCACCGCAAGATCGAGAAACTCGGCCTCGGCGGCGCGGAAGTGACCGTCGACGAGCTGCTTGCGAGCCGCGTCGTAGCGGGACGACCACTCGGCGGGATTCACGATCGGCGCCGCGGGCGCCGCTGGCGCTTCGTTCGCCGGAGCGGCGGGTGCATCGTTCGCCTCGTCGGCACGCGCGCGATCGGCGCTCGTCAGCAGGCCGCACGCAACAAGACCAACCGCGGTGCGCCGCAGCCATCGCGCACCGTTCGCTGCGCTCGTTCGATCCGTTTCCATGGTCCTACTCCGTCTCAAAAGAGCACTCCTGCCGTTCCGAACAAGGACGTCTCGCCGGTCGACGCCCGCGCATCACCGACATCGCCGCCCCGAAATCGCTGTCGCCCGAGGACCTCGACCCGGATCGACGTGCTCGGGATGCGAGCGCCCACCCAGGCGCGCATGTCGAGCCGGCGATCCGCCAGCGGGATCTCGGAGGTGATCGTCTCCTGCCGCTCGTCGAAGCCGGAGATCCCCCGCCACGTGTCGTACGTGATGCGGCCGCCGGCATCGAAGGGGCCCATGCCGAGCTCGAGCGACGTCGCCGCCGTGACGCCGAGCGAGTGGTAGTAGCCCTCCTGCTTCAGCACGGTCTGCAGGTTCGTGTCGTCGTACCCGTGCCGGACTCGGTAATCGTGCAGGGCGTAGGCGGTCACGCCGGCGAACTCGCCGCTCAGCTCGACGCGTGAGCGCGCACGCAGCTTCGATCCGGTGTGCGCGTACTCCGCCACCATGCCGATCGGCGACAGCACCGTGAGCAGATCGAGCGCCCGCGCGCGATCGCGATCGTAGTCGTGCACGGAGTACTCGAAGCTCGTGAGCCAGCCGACCATCGCGCCGTCGGCGCCGTCGCGCGTGTAGACGCCGATGGGAACGAGTCGCGTCTTGAATGCGGCATCGACCAGCTTCCCGCGAGAGAGCGCGCTCTCGAAGTGGACGCCCGAGACGTTCCCGTCATCGAAGACCGACGTACGGTGCCCAGGCTCGTGATAGCCGGGCAGGTTCTCGAGCTGGAGATCGACCCCGAAGCGCTCGTCGACGTACGTGCCACTCGGCTGCCTCGTCGCCCCACCACCGGCGAAGACCTGGAAGCCGTGCCACTCGTCCTTCGTGAAGCCGTTCTCGTCGAGGTTCACCGAGCGCGCGTGCTCGGCGCCGTCGGCGAAGTCGTTGATCGCCTTCGCGGGCGAGAAGACCGCGGCAAAGATGTCGTTTCGCAGCCTCTTCTTGCTCCGGTAGAAGAAGCTAGAGAGCTGCATCAGCGGCTCGCCGATCGTGAGGCCGGCGGTGGACGTCACGATGACGTCGTTGATGCTCACCTCCTCGCGGAGCTCGCCGAACATCTCCCACGAGAGCGCGCCGACCGTCGTGTAGCTCCACGACTCGATGATGCTGAGGTGATTCGCGCGCGCCGCCGTGTAGTACATCGTCCCGGCGAACGGATGGCTGATGTAGTTCGTGTTGAAGTGGTTGGTGTCGACCTTCCAGAGATCGCCGCTCAGCTTGTCGTGGAAGTCCGGCCAGTCGTAGCGGAGGTCCCATCGCTGATCGCCCGCGCGCACGGTTCCGCCGCGCGCGCCCGTGTTCTGGAGGTAGTCGACGTTGCCGACGATGAGCACCGTCGACACCTCGAGCACGGCGCGGAGATACTGCTTCTCCTGCGGATGGACATAGGAGAAGGCATCGAGCGTCGGCCCGGCGACCGTGCTCGGGAGCGGCGGCAACGAGGGCGGAGCGAGCGCGCTCGTATCGGTGAACGGCGGCTCGCTCGGTGAAGGCGACGGCGTGTCCGACCACGCGCGGGACGGCGTGATCGCGATCAACGGCAGGAGCAACAGCGCGCGGCGCTTCATCAGAACACCACTCCTGCGCTCGCCACGAGCGCGGACTCTTCGAGGCTCGCCGACACGTCGGCGATCTGACCGCGGCGCAGCCGTCGCTCCGCCGTGATCCGGAGGTGCAGCGCGTCGATGGGTGAGCCTCCGACCCACGCGCGCGCGAGGACGCGCTGATCGGTGAGCTCCACCTCGCCGCGGATCTCGTCCTGGTGACGATCGAGCCCTTCGATCCCGCGAAACGCTTCGAGGCGCGCGCTCGCGCCGAACGCGATCGGGCCGCTGTCGATCTCGACGCTCGGCGCCACGACGACACCGAGCGCGTAGTAGTAGCCCTGGGTCGCCGCGACGGAAGGGAGCGCGACGACGTCGCGCCGCTGAGCGGTGTAGTCGTCGAGCGCGAGCGAGCGAACGGCCGCGAACTCAGGATGCGTCTCGAGATCCACGCGAACGCGCAGCGTTCCGCGATAACCCTCGGCGCTCAGCCAGATGCCCGCCGCATGGACACCGGCGACGTGGTCGAGCGCACCGTCGCGGCCGGTGGACACGTAGCGATGCGCGCCGTAGTCGAAGCCGACGCCGGTTCCGACGAAGAGACGATGACCAGAGAGGTGCGCGCCGTGGCGGCGAAGGTCCTGGTGGTAGTAGCCGAATGGAGCGACTGCGGCGTCGAGCTCGAAGTCCGACCAGCCGTCGCGGTTGGCGCTCGCCTCGGCGTCGAGGCGCGTGACTCCGCCGTCCGTCATCCAGCCCGAGACCGGACCGATGCCGTGATACCGAGCGACGTCGACGAGGTCGCCGTGGAGCGATACTCGCTCCATCACGCTCGCGCCGGCGTTCCGCGCGAAGAGCACCCCTCCCCCGCCGGACAGCGCGAACGCGTGACCGGCGTCGCGCGCGAGGCCGAGCCCGTCGGCCTCCTCGGATACGCGTAGCGTCGCGCCGTCGAGGGCGTCGTGCGCCGAGCTCGATGGCGCGAGGATCGCTCCGACGACGTCACGCGCGATGCCCGGCCGGCTCCGCCGGACGTAGTTACCGAGCTGCGTGAGCGTTTCGCCGACGACGACGCCGGAGAGCGGCGTCACGATCACGTCGTTGATGCTGACGAGCTCACGGAACTCGCCGACGTACTCCCACAGAGTCGAGGCGGCCGTCGCATAGAGGAACGACTCGAGGATGGTGAGGCGATTTCCTCGCGCGGCGACGTAATAGAGCGTCCCGGCGACGGGATGCGTCACCATGTTGGTGTCGAACTTGTTCGTATCGAAACGAACCGACTCGCCGGTCAGCTTCGAGCGAAAGCTCGGCCAGTCGTAGTGGAGGTCCCAGTCGCGCGAGTTGGATTGCTCGGTCGCGTACTGAACCGACCCGAGGACGAGGAGCGCCAGCTCCTCGACGCCCGCGCGCAGGTGATACGCCTCCGGCTCGCGACCGACGTAGCGCGGCGCCTCCAGCGACGCGCTGTCATCGGCCCGCGCCCGCGCCGGCGACGTGGAGACGAGCGCAAGAGCGAGACCCGCGCCGGCGCCGCGCGCGAGAACGCGCGGCCAACGGCGCCGGCGCTCGAGAGGACGTTCCACGCGCCCGCTCGAGCAAGAGGTGCGCCCGCGCACATCGCGCGCTCTTGCTCGGCGATCGTCGTCGCCCGCACGCTCCTAGGCTGCAATGCGTGCAGCGAGACGCAGCGACTGCGCGACGATCAGTTCCCCTTGCCACCGCACGTCGCGTACGACGGCGGGAGGTTCCAGTCTCCGATGTTGTTGTTCGAGCACATCGTGCCGACCGCACAACCGGTGACCGTCGCGGTCGAATCACAGAGCTGCGCTTGGTTCATCGTGCACGTCACCTGGCACTGCGAGGCGGCGCCGTTCTGACCGACTTGCTCCACGCAGCACACCGTTCCCGCCGCGCAGTTGGCTTGGCCGCTGCACTTCAATGCCGTCGTGTCGCCGCCCGCATCGACGCCTCCGCAGACCGTCGCGCACGCGTACGACGTCATTCCGGCACCGAGCCGATCGACGCAGCAGGTCTGCGCCGGGATCGCGCACGTGGTCGAGCCACACTTGATCGTCGTGGTGGTGCCTCCCGGACCGGCATCAGGTGGGTTGATGCCGCCTTCCCCGCCGCCTGCCTCGGCGGTGGTCGAGCCGTCGTCGCTCGCGTCGGCGGCGTCTGTTGTGCTCGATCCGTCGGCGCCGCCGCCTCCGTCGAGCGTCGAGGAGGTCTCGGGAAGGTCGCCGCCGTCGTTGCCGGGCGGGGTCGTGAGGTCGGCGGCGCCGTCCGATCCGCCACACGCGAGCCATACGGTGGAGCCGAGCGTGATCGCCGCGACAAGCAAGCCAAGCGTCCGTTTGCGCATGGAACCCTCCCTTTTTTGTGCGTCGCTCGACCGAGCGCCTCGGAGGATCAGGTCGCAGCACGAGCCCAGCCGCAGGCAACAATCGACAGGCGGTTGCCATTGAGGCCGCACCTTCGCGCCGCCTCGCGCCGTCTTGCACCGGCGCGCGCACATCGCGCGACGATCGCTTCAGTCGGCGTGCGGGTCGTCGTCGGCCGGCTCGCCGACCGCGTACGGGCGCAGCGTCGTGAGCGTCTCGTCGAACGTCTCGCCGGGAGCGGCTGCCTTCTGCGCCTGCGCGCCGTCGATGAGCGCCGCGATCACCGTGACGTTGTCGTGACCGCCGCGCGCGTTGGCCGCCGCGATGAGATCCGCGCATGCCTCGTCCAGCGATGCGCTCTTCGCGAGCACGCCCTGGATCTCGGCGTCCTTCACGTACGAGCTCAGCCCGTCCGAGCAGAGCAGGAGCTGGTCGCCGCTCCGCAGCGACAGACGCCGCTGCGCAACGAGCATCGACGGCGCCTTGCCGACCGCCTGCAGGACCACGTTCTTCGCGACCGATCCCTTCACCGCCTCCGGCGCGAGCAAGCCCTGCTCGAGCAAGAGCGCGACGTAGGTCTGGTCCTTCGTGATCTGGGTGAGCACTCCACCGCGCAGGACGTACGCGCGTGAGTCACCGACCTCGGCCGTGTACGCGAGGCCGTCGCGAACGAGCACCGCGATGACGGTCGTCCCCATTCCCTTTCGTCCAGGCTCGACGGCGGCTGCGACGACGCGCGCGTTGGCGTGATCGACGGCGGCGCGCAGCGTGTCTGCCGCGTCTTCGCCGACCGCGGCGGCAGACATGTGCTCGATGATCGCCTCGACGGCGAGCGCGCTCGCCACTTCGCCGGCGTTCTCGCCGCCCATGCCGTCGCACACGACGAGGAGCAGGCCGCGAGCTCCGAGCTCGGCGATGCGGAAGGCATCTTCGTTGTTCGAGCGAGCGACGCCGACGTCCGTCATTCCGCAGACCGCGCCTTGCTTTGGCGGCGCGTTGAGCGCGACGGGAGTGGCGGGCTCGTCGATCTGACCGAAATCGGCGAACGCGTCCGGCTCCGCGGGCGCGGCGGGCGCGGCGGGCGCGGAGACCGCGAGCGGAGGGTCGACGTCGACCGTGCCCTCGTCGACCAAGCGCTGCACGATCGCGAGTAGCGTCGGCTCGTCCAGGCCGCTGAGATCGATGAGCTCGCCGAGGGTCACCTTCTCCACGACGCGCGAGAGCACGAACCCCTCCTGGGCGGAGAGCTTCACCCGCTTCATGTCGAAGGCCTTCGGCCGGATGGTCATCATCCCAATCGAGTCATCCGGTTCCGCCGGCAGACCCTACCGCTCCGTAGGTAACACTCCCGGCCGTGAAACAGGCTGAAATCGACGGTAAAAAAAGCTCATCGGCGGCGAAACGGGGGCTGCCCGGTCGTCGACATGACCTCACGCCAAAGCTCACCCGCCGGGTCGACCTGCTTGACGTGCGCCATGACGTCCGCGAGCGCGACATGCGTGAAGCGCCGGTGCCAGCGGCCGACCATCGTCACTTGCAGACTGCGGCGTTCATCGCGTCGGCCCTCTCGCGAAGCTTGCTGCGCAGCGCCTCCGTCTCGCGCGAGTCGGCGGCGACGAAGCGAATGCGCGCGCCGTCGTCGATGTCCTCGGCGACCGAGCGCGCCGGGGGTGCCTGCATCAGCTGCAGTCCGTGCTCCGCGCCGTCGCCGTGCTTGCCCTCGTGGCCGAGGCCGAGACGCTGTCCTGGCCCGTGCTGCGCCGCCGCGTCGTTCGCGCGCTCGCGCATCTCCTGCGGCTTGCTCTTCGACCGAAAGCTGAGAGCGATGCCGTCCGGCGTGTCCTCGGCGACCGCTGTCGCTCCCGCGACACCGAGCGCACATCCGCGAGGAGCCTCACCCTTCGTGAGTGACGGATTGGATGTCTGCGCGGTCGTGCACGCGCCCACGAGGAGCGCGACGAGAGTGAGAGCGAGAGTCTTCGATGCCATGGTGGCCTCCATGTCGATGCACCAAGCAATGGACGAGCCAGGCCGCCGCGCGCGACGAGCCCGCTCGCTCAGGCTCGCGCGTGCGCACCGCCGGCGGGCTGGCGCGCGCGACCATACTGATGGAGCCGGTACTGGATGGTGCGCACGCTGATGCCGAGGACCTCGGCCGCGCGCGTCGTCGAGCCGTCGCACGCGTCGAGCGTCTTGAGGATCGCCTCTCGCTCGATCTCCTCCATCGACGCTCCGGGAATGCGCACAGACGAAGTGGTTCCGTGGACGTCCTTCTCGAGCGGGAGATCGTCGAGGCCGATGACCGTGCCTTCCGCGAGCACCACGGCACGCTCGATCGCGTTCTCGAGCGCCCGGACGTTGCCTGGCCACGCGTGCGAAGCGATGCGTGCGCGCGCCTCGTCCGAGAACGACTCGATGGTCTTCCCGTTGTCGGCCGCGAACCGGCGAAGGAAATGGTTCGCCAGGATCATCGCATCACCGCCGCGAAACCGGAGCGGCGGCATCTCGATGTGGACGACGTTGAGCCTGTAATACAGGTCTTCGCGGAACCTCCCGGCAGCGACCTCGGCCATGAGATCGCGATTCGTCGCGGCGATCACACGCACGTCGGCGTGGAGCGACTCGTTCCCGCCGATGCGCTCGAACGTGCGCTCCTGGAGCACGCGAAGGAGCTTCACCTGCATCGGGAGCGGGATCTCGCCGACCTCGTCGAGGAACAGCGTGCCGCCGGCGGCCTGCTCGAAGCGACCCGGACGACGCCGGTCGGCGCCGGTGAAAGCACCCTTCTCGTGGCCGAACATCTCGCTCTCGAGGAGCGTCTCGGGGACCGCCGCGCAGTGAAGAGAAACGAAGGGACGAGCGGCGCGCGGACCGAGCGCATGAATCGCGCGAGCCAGCTCGCCTTTGCCCGTGCCGCTCTCGCCGGTGATGAGGACGGTCGCGCGCGAGCCTGCGACCTGACGTGCGAGCCCGTAGATCTTCTGCATGGCGGCGCTCGCGCCGATCATGCCGTGCAGGCCTTCGCCGTCACGCTCGCGGATCTGCTGGCGCAGGAAGTCGGCCTCGTTCTTCGTCGCGCGGCGCTGGAGAGAGCGCTCGATGACGAGCGTGAGCTGATCGACGTCGACGGGCTTCGCGATGAAATCGTCGGCACCCGCGCGCATCGCCGTGACTGCCGAGCCGAGGTCGGCAAGCGCGGTCGCGACGACGACCGGAAGGTCGCGGTCGCTCTCGTGGAGCTTCGCGAGGAGCTCGAGGCCGTTCATGCCGGGCATGTTGATGTCGGTGACGACGATGGCAGGCGGCCGCGCGGCAGCCTGCTCGAGCGCGGCTTTGCCGCCCTCTGCGGTGTCGACGGTGTACCCGTCACCGCTCAGGAGGCGAGCCAGGCCCAAGCGGGTGGCCGGCTCGTCGTCGACGATGAGGACGTGGGCTTTGGCATTCGCAGGCTTGGGAGCGCTCATGCCCCATGCCTCAGCAATCCGTGCGCCACCGCGCAAAACAGGCGAAATCGCATCGCGCTCGTGCAGGTCGTGCGTGGACGCGAAGAATTTGCACGAGGGCTCGCCCAGCTGTCCCGCGTTTTGAGAGCGGCTCGAGAGCGGCTCTACACGCCGCGGAAGTGGGCTCGGCGTGCGAGCTCGTCCTCGAAGATCTCGTGGATGGCGCCCTCGACCTCGCGACGGAGCCGTCGCACCACTTGCTCCTCGGTCTCGTCGTCGCTCTCGTGCGCGTGGGCGGTGGGGATCGGCTCGCCGATGACGAAGTGGAACGCGCGGAAGTGTGGGATGGGCACGAGGTGCGCCGGCCTCGGCAGCGGGAACGGCAAGTGGAGCCGGCGCGCTCTCCGGAACGCGTCGCCGACGAGATCGAACAGGTCATCGGCGCCGAGGCTCGCCATCGGAACGAGCGGCGCCCCATGACGCATCGCCGCGCGTACGAATCCGTAGCGATGACCCCACAGCAGGCGATAGCGCAGCTCGCGGGGCTTCACCGCTTCGCGTAGTCCGCCCGGCAACACGAGCACGAGCTCGCCGGCACCGAGCAGCGCGTCGACGTTGTCGACCGTGCCGTCGACCGTTCCGACCGCTGCCGCGAGACGGCGCACTCCGGGTAGCGCCCACCACTTGTGCTCGCCGAGCGCCCACACGCGCCGCCCCGTCAGCTCGTGGATGCGTGCGATCGCAAACGCGACGTCGAAGCCGAACGCATGGTTCGCGACCAGGAGGGCGGAGCCCGGCGGGATGTAGTCGATGCCGCTGACGTCGACATGAAGTCTGCGCCCGAAGCGATCGAGCTTGTTGGAGACCGCGTCCGCGACGCGCGGCGAATAGCCGACGAACGCGTCCTTCTGCGCGGGCACGAAGCCGTCGATGGACACGAGCCCGCTCGATGCATGCGGCACGCCACGGCGGGCGCTCAGCGAACCGCGCGGAGCTGGGCCTCCTCGTCGGCCATGTCCTTGCGGAGCGCGTGCACGAACGCGAGCGCCGCGCGCGCGAGCGTCCGTGGATCTCCGAAGACGTCGCGATCGTGGACGAGGCCGAGCGCGCGCCGCCGCTGGTCATCGTGATCGCTGAGCAGCGTGCCGCGGTTCTGCGCCGTGAGCCACGGCGCCAGCTGCGTCTCCTCGTAGTCGAGGTGGCGGGAGAACCGCGCCAACAGGAGGCCCAGCGCTTCGTTCAGCGGTCTGGCTTCGTCGACGAAGCTGCCCGTGCAGGCGATCGCGGCGTTCGCGTGTTGCTCGAGCTCGTCGAGCAGCTGCGCGAGCTGCGTATGCTGGCGCAGGACGGCGAGCCGAACCTCGTTCAAGGACGCCTCTGCGTGCTGGCTTTGCATGGTGGACCTCCCTCTGGCTCGAGCGGATGCAAGATGCACGCTTACCGGGGTTCCTCGCATCCGCCTTCGCCACGCCCGCGTCGCGCGCGCGAAGCGGCGCAAGCGCTGCATGACGCGCGAACGGCATTCGCCCTCGTGCGGTCGCGACCGATGGATTCGACGTGAGCCACGTGTGGTTCGAGGTGGAACGACACCTGCACTCCGGCGAGCAACCGCACCGACAAGGTGCCTTCCAAGGAGGCAGTACGATGGCTGACATCCAGGTCAAGAAGAACGTTCCCCAGCTGGCGCAGGTAACGCCGACTCCGCATGCGCTCGACCCGGCACGATGGTTCGCGCGGATGATGGGCTTCGATCCCTTCCGCGAGATGATGCCGGTGCTCGGCGAGGAGCGCGTGGCCTTCGACCCGGCGTTCGAGGTCAAGGAGACGAAGGACGGTTATCTCTTCAAGGCCGACCTTCCGGGCGTGAAGATCTCGGACGTCGACGTCTCGGTCACCGAGAACCGCATCCAGATCAGCGGCCGCCGCGAGTCGGAAAAGGAGGACAAGAGCGACACGTTCTACGCGTACGAGCGCACGTACGGCAGCTTCACGCGCGCATTCACGTTGCCGGAGGGTGTCGATTCGAACCGGATCCACGCCGATCTGCGCGACGGCGTCCTCACCGTGCTCGTGCCGAAGAAGCCCGAGTCGCAGCCGAAGAAGATCACGATCGGGACCGCGACTCCGGAAGCGAAGAAGGCCTGAGCATGCGCGCGCCTCGCACCGCGGCTCGCCCTCGAAGGCGTTGCCGCGGTGGGCGTGCGCTGCTCATCGTGCTCGTGAGCGCTGCGTTCGCGCTCGGCGCCACGACGTTCGCGCCGATCGCTCACGCGCAGTGCGGCGCGAATCGCTCCACCTGCTCCGATTGTCACGACGGGTCGAGAGCACCGTTCGCGGCGCGCGCGGCGTGGCACGCGGACCACGCGTTTGCAGATGTCTGCGCGGTCTGTCATGGAGGCGCTCCGGATGCGACGGAGGCGAAGGCGGCGCACGCAGGCCTCGTCGCTCCGCTCGCGGGTGAGACGCAGTGCGGGTCGTGTCATGGCAAATCGAGCGCGGCGCTCGCTCGGCGGTACGTGGTCGACGACGCAGGCGCGCCGACGGGCGCATCGGGCGCGGTGGTCGGGACTGGCATGCCCGCCGTAGCGCGCGGGTCGGGCGACGCCGGCGCGAACAACGCCGTTGCAGAATTTCTCGCCGTGCTCATCGGCGCGCTCGGTCTCGTTTGGGTGGTGGCGGCGCGCGACCGCGCGGACCTCCGGCGATGGCTCGACCGCGTCCGCAATTACGTGCGCGATCCGGAGTGGTCGCCGTATGTCGGCGGCGTCGTGCTCGGTCTGACGGTCGCCGTGTCGATGGGGCTCTTCGGTCATCGATTGAGCGGAGCGGGCGCCTACCAGCACCTCTCCGGTTTCGTCGGCAAGATGCTCGCGCCGCGGTCGATGTACTGGATGCACGTCGTCCCGACCGGCTTCACGTGGGACGTTCAGGTCGTCGTCGGCGCAATCGCCGGCGCCTTCGTGTCGTCGCGGGTCGCGGGCACATTCCGCTGGCGCACGATGCCGGACAGCGGCTGGCGTGACGTGTTCGGGACGAGCGTCGCGCTGCGCTGGGCGATCGCGTTCTTCGGCTCGATGCTCACCGAGATCGGCGGTGGCCTGGCGGGCGGCTGCACCGCGAGCCTCGCGGTGTCGGGCGGCGCGGTGCTGGCGCCGGCGGCGTTCATCTTCATGATGGGCATGTTCGCCGGCGGCATTCCGACGCTCGCGCTGGTGAGTCGTCTCGGCCGTCGTCAGGGCGGCGGGAGGGTGTCATGACGACGAGCCTTGCTCCGCTCTTGATCGGTGTCGCATTCGGCGTCGTGCTCCAGCGCTCGGGGCTCTCGCGGTACGACCGAATCGCGAACCTGTATCGGTTCCGCGATCTCGCGGTGTTGAAGGTGCTCGGGAGCGCGCTCGTCACGGCGGCCATTGCGCTCGAGGTGATGCGCTTGGCCCAGGTCGGCGTGGCTCCGCCGATCCCGTCGACGTACGCGTGGGGCAACATGCTCGGCGGCGTCGTGTTCGGCGTCGGGATGGCGCTCTCCGGCTTCTGCCCGGGCACCGTGGCCGCGGGCGCGGGCGAAGGTCGCCTCGACTATTTGATCCCGGGGTTGTCGGGGCTGTTCGCGGGAGCTGTCGTGTATGGGCTCTCGTACGAGCGCGTGATGCCGATCCTCGCGCGCGTCGCTCACGCCGCGACGCTGCCGCAGGTGTTCCACGTCGATCCGTGGCTCGCGATCGTCATCTTCGCGGAGCTGGCGGTGCTGCGCTTCCACGCGATCGACCGTCGTCGCGGGAGAGTGCGAGCCGCGCCGCGGGTAGGAGCACGATCATGAAGGGCACGAACGACACGAAGGGCACGCGCTTGACCGGATGGCGGAAGATCGCAAACGCCATGTGGGGTCCGCCGGGCGATCCGCAGATCTACGGAGCGCTGGAGCTGGACGCGACGGCGATGCTCGCGTTCATCGCGACGATGCGCGCGGCTGGCCATCACTTGACGGCCACGCATCTCGTGGGACGCGCGGTGGCGCACGCGCTGGTCGCGGTGCCGGAGCTGAACGTACGCATCGTCGGCGATCGTGCGATCGAGCGTGAGGGCGTGGACGTGTTCTTCATCACGGCGGTATCGGCGGGCCAGGATCTCTCGGGCGTGAAGGTGAACGATGCGGATCGCAAGTCCGCGACGGAGATCGCCCGCGAGCTCGACGTCCGGAGCCGCAAGATGAAGAGGGGTGAGGATCGTGACTTCGCGCGGAGCAAGGGCACGATGGAGGTGCTCCCGCGCGCGCTGCTTCGACCGGCGCTGCGCGTTGCGTCGTGGATCGCAGGCGACCATGCGACGGGCATCAAGGCACTGGGGCTGGCGTCGTCGCCGTTCGGGAGCGCGATGGTGACGAGCGTCGGCATGTTCGGCCTTCCGATGGGCTTCGCGCCGCTGTCGTGGATGTACAGCGTTCCCTTGCTCGTGCTCGCGGGGGAGATCACGGACCGTGCGGTCGCGGTCGACGGCCGCGTGGAGGTGAGACCGATCTTGCCGGTCACCGCCACGATCGACCATCGCTATGTGGACGGCGCGCACCTGGGGCACGCGTTGAAGGCGTTCCGGAGGTACGTCGCCGCGCCCGCGCTGTTCGAGCCGACCGCCGCGGTCGCTAGCTTGCCGGTCAGACACACGGTCTCGTTGTAGCGGCCGAAGACCGCGTAGAAGTCCTCGGTCGAGAACGGGAGCTGCGCGCTCGCCATCGTCACCACTCGACCGTCACCAGCGACGTGAATCCCGTCGGCGGCAGATTAAAGCCCGACCAGGCCGTCGAGCTGTCGTCGATGTCGAGCTTCGACAGCGCGTCGAGCACGCACTTCCTCTCGAGCGGATCGAGCGACGAGCTCGGCGCGACGTCAAAGGCAAGCTTCGCGTTCGGCGCTCGCTGCACGCGAACCACGAGCTTGCCGCCGGTCGTCGAACGGCAATGCTCCACGCGCGCACGCACCGGCTCGGCGACCGACGCCGGCGCGGCCGGTGGATCCTGCGAGGCGCGCGGCCCCTCGTCGGCGCCCGTGACCTCCGTGGACGTCGACGTCGACGACGGCGCGGCGGCGGGCGACGTCACGGGCGTGCACGCGAGAGCCACGCAAGCGACCAGAGCAGAGCCGATACGGAGCATCATGAGGATCCGTCGTGCAACGGCCATTCCCGGCTACGCGCCGCGAACACCGCCAATACTCTCATCGCGGCCAATCGCGCCCACGACGTCCTTGCGCCGGCGCGCACCCTTTTCGTCGACGCTACTCGTACCTCAGCGCCGCCAGCGGATTCAGCCGCGCCGCCTTCCGCGCCGGGAACACCCCGAACGCGACGCCCACCAGCACCGAGACCACGAGCGCGATCGGCGCCGCGATCCCCGGCACCACGAACGGTATGTGAATCCCCCGCGCCGCGCCCCATGCCACGGCCACGCCGAGCACGATCCCGATCACCCCACCGATCGCCGACAGCGCGACCGCCTCCACCAGGAACTGCGTGAGGATGTCGCTCGCCCGCGCGCCCAGCGCGAGCCGCACTCCGATCTCGCGCGTCCGCTCCGTCACCGAGACGAGCATGATGTTCATCACGCCGATGCCGCCCACCACCAGCGACACAGCCGCGACTCCCGCGAGCAGCGTCGTCAGCAGCCCCGTGACGCTCTGGAGCAGCGCCTGGATCTCGCGCGGATCGCGCACGGCGAAGTCGTCGTCCTCGCCGGGCTGGATGTGCCTTCGACGGCGCAAGATCTCCGTCACCTCGCGCTTCGCGTCGTCGATCCGGTCCTCCGACACGGCCGACATCATCATCACCGCGATCCGGTCGCTGCCGATGATGCGCCGCGAGAACGTCGTGAAGGGCATGAACACCACGTCGTCCTGATCCATGCCGAACGCCGATGCGCCCTTTGCTTCGAGCACGCCGATCACGCGGCACGTCAGATCATGAACGCGCAGATCCCTGCCGATCGGATCCCGCCCCTCGAAGAACGTGTCACTCACCGTCTGTCCGATGAGGCACACGAGCGCCGCCGAACGCACGTCTTCGGCGCTGATGACCCGCCCCGACGAAGCGCCCCAACCGCGGATGGAGAAGTACTCCGGCGACACTCCCGCGCTGTTCACGCTGCGATTCGTGGCGCCCGCCACCACGCGGAGCGGCCTCTGCGCCGCCGCGGTGATCTCGTAGACGTCGTGCGCCTGCCGGTGGATCGCGTCGATGTCCGCCTGCGTGAACAGCGGAATGCCCTGCGCCACCGTGCCCATCTGCTTCGCAGTACCGGGCACCACGATCAGCATGTTGCTGCCGAGCCCCGAGATCATCTCGCCGACGTACGCGGTCGCACCGCGCCCCATCGACTGCATCATGATGACCGCGGCGACACCGATCACGATGCCGAGCATCGTCAGCGTCGAGCGCATCTTGTTCCGCAGCAGCGCCGACAGCGCGAGGCTGGTGGTAGCGCCGATCATGCTGCGCTCCGGGCATCGTCCGAGACGATGTGTCCGTCGCTGAAGACCACTTGGCGCCGCGCGTAGGCTGCGCAGCTCGCGTCGTGCGTCACCATCAGGACGGTGATGCCGCTCTGATTGAGCTCGGTGATCAGACGCATGATCTCGGCGCCCATCTTCGAGTCGAGGTTGCCCGTGGGCTCGTCCGCGAGCAGGATTTCCGGGCGATTCACGATCGCGCGCGCGATGGCGACGCGCTGCTGTTGCCCTCCGGAGAGCTGGTTCGTGCGCGCGTCCTCACGACCGGCGAGACCCACGCGCGCGAGCGCCTCACGTGCGCGCGCAGCACGAGCGCGCGCGCCGACGCCCGCATAGACGAGCGGCATGGCCACGTTCTCGAGCGCGGACGTCCGCGACAGCAAGTTGAACTGCTGGAACACGAAGCCGAAGCGCGAGTTGCGCAGCGCGGCGAGCACGTCCGGCGACAGCTCCTGCACCGGATAGCCCTCCATCCGATACTCGCCCTCGGTGGGCAGCTCGAGGCATCCGAGAATGCTCATCATGGTCGACTTCCCCGAGCCCGACGCACCCGTGATGGCGACGAACTCGCCGGGCTCTACGTCGAGGCTGACGCCGTCGAGCGCACGGACCGCAGCATCCGCTTCGCCGTAGATTTTCGTGACGTCACGAAGCGAGAGCAGCGCGCTCGCCGGCGCCTCGCTCACGCCCTCAGTGCGCGAGCCCATGGGCCTTCCGTCCTTCCGGCGTGAGCTCGATCAGCACGTTCTGTCCGACCGTCAGCGCGCCAGGCGCGATCTCGGTCTGCTCGCCGTCGGACACGCCGGTGCGGACGTCGACGCGCTTCAGCCCTGGTCCTTCGAAGAGCCACACCCCGGGACGGTCGCTGTTCTTCTCACCGGGAGGCGCGAAGCGCAGCGCGGCCGCCGGCACCCGCAGCACGTCCGATGCCTTCGCGGTTCGGATGCGCGCCGAAGCCGTCATGCCCGGCTTCAGGGCGAGGTCCAGGTTGTCGACCTCGATGACGGTGCCGTAGGTCACGACGTCCTGCACGACGACCGGAGAGCTGCGCACCTCCGTGACGACGCCCTCGAACACGCGGTCTGGATACGCATTCACGGTGAACGTGGCCTTCTGGTGAACGGCGACCTCGCCGATGTCGGCCTCGTCGACGGCAGCGACGACGCGCATCTTGCGGAGATCGGCGGCGACCGTGAACAGGACCGGCGTCTGCAGCATCGACGCGACGGTCTGCCCGGGATCGACATTGCGCGTGATGACGATGCCGTCGATGGGCGAGCGGATCACGGCGTGATCGAGGTTCGTCTTCGCGACGGCGAACAGCGCCTGCTGCGCGGCGACCTGCGCCTCCGCCGCCGACACGCGCTGCACGGTAAGCCGCGCCGCGGCGCTCGCGTTGTCGAAGTCGGCGTCGGGAATGACCTTCTGATCGTGCAGACGCCCGACGCGCTGCAGGTCGGTCGCGGTGCGATCGCGGTCCGTCTTGGCCTGCTCGAGCGCAGCGCGCGAGGCGGCGAGCGTTGCTTGCGTCTGCGCGAGCTGTGCGGCGAGCGCGGCTCGATCGAAGTGCGCGAGCACCTGACCTTCCTTGACGCGGTCGTTGTAGTCGACCTCCACGGTCGCGATCCGTCCGGAGATCTCTGCGCCGACCTGCACGGTGGTCACCGCCTCGACGTGACCGGTCGCACGGACCTCGCGCACCACGTCACCCTGCGTCACGGGCAGCGCACGATACTGCGCGCTGAGCGGCACCGGCCGCGGCCGAAGCGCGAACCAGACGGCGAAGACGAGCACGGGCACGGCGGCGAGCGCAGCCCATACGAGGAGCCTGCGCCGTCGCGTCCGCTTCTTCTCGTTCGCGACGATATCGGCGAGCGGGCGGCGCTGCGGCGCCGGCGCGATCTGGGCCTTGGTCGCCGGCGGCGCGGCCACCGTCGAGGCATCGAGGACAGGCATTGCCGCTCGCCTCGCAAGCCCCATTCCACGCAGTTCTCGCGTCTATTCCGCTTCCGCTCTGCGGCGCGCCGCATTCCGTGCGCCCCTGCGCAGGTGATGCGCCACGAGCGATGGAGCCTCCGCGCTCTCGCCTGGTGCGGTCTGGACGACTGGCACGTCGCTTGATGCTCGTTCGACGTGAGGAGGCGCCATGATCTCTGCCGATGGCCTCGATCGCGACGTCGTCCTTCGGGACGGCTCGATCATCCACGTTCGCGCGGAACGAAGCGACGACGCGCAACGCATCCACGTTTTCTACGACCGCCTCGCGAAGGAGAGCTCGTATCGCGACGTCTATTCGATGTCGCGCGCGCGTCCGCGTGTTCCCCCGGGAGCGCCGCCGGAGAGCCGCTTCGTCCTCGTCGGAGAGCTCGGCGGCGACGTGGTCGCGGTCGCCGAGTACGTGGTCGTCGAGCCCGACCGCGGTCGCGCCGAGGTCGCGTTCGCCGTCACCGAAGCGCTCCAGGGTCGAGGTGTCGCGCCCCGCCTCCTCGAGCTCCTCGCCGAGCACGCCCGAGAGAGCGGCGTACGGACCTTCATCGCGCAGGTCCTCGGGACGAACCACGCGATGATGAGTGTGCTCCGCGACTCCGGCTTCGACGTCGAGCGACACGTGCGCGACGATCTCTACGAGGTGAGCCTGTCGCTCCAAAGGCCTCCGCGGTTCGATACACTGCCGACCGACCGCGCGGAGACCGAGGTGATCGCCTCCATGAGACCGTTCTTCGCGCCGCGCGCCGTCGCCGTCGTCGGTGCGAGCCGCGACAGCACCAGCATCGGCGGCCAGGTCTTTCGGAACGTGCGCGAGAGCGGCTTTCGCGGGCCCGTCCATCCCGTGAACCTGCACGACACGATGATCGACGGCGTCGCTTGCGTGCCTCGTGTCACCAGGATCGCGGGGGACGTCGATCTCGCCATCGTGGCGGTGCCGGCCGCGAACGTCGGAGGCGTCATCGACGACTGCATCGCCAAGCAGATCCCGGCGGTGGTCGTGATCAGCGCCGGCTTCGCGGAGGCCGGCGCGGAGGGCCTCGCACGCGAGGCGGAGCTGGTCGAAAAGGTCCGTCGAGCCGGACTACGAATGATCGGTCCCAATTGTCTCGGAATCATGAATACCGATCCCGACGTGCGCCTGAAT
>FTCS01001564.1_pt1 | contig 45900 bp, 60 predicted proteins | sample 1639391 | NCBI WGS metagenome assembly FTCS01 (sample SAMEA3914864, study PRJEB12502) | metagenome | biome: forest; material: soil | place: USA | collected 2012-03-12 | depth 0.3 m | reverse complement strand
GATCGTCGCCGAGTCCGCCACACTTACGGATGGCGCCTGGACGCTCAACAAGGCCACGCGCGGAGGGATCCCGCCGACAGGAAAGTTCATCGTCATTGGCGGCGCGCCGGGCGCCGGCAAGACGTCACTCACGTGTCAGGAGGCCTTCGCCTGGGCCGAGGCCGGCGTGCACGTCGTCATCCTCGCCGCCGACGAAGACGCCGACGGCATCGAGATCCGCATCGGGCAGTCGAGGGGCATCGACCGCACGAAGCTCGAGGAGGCCGATGACGGCGCCCGGGCCGAGCTCGCCCAACTCATGCGCGCGGTGCCGACCTTCCACCTGGTGGATGCCGAGGAAGAGGAAGTCTCGACCCTCGAGGCCGTCGCCGAGCGCCTCGATCAGATTCGGCCGCCGGGTGAACCCGCGGTGCTGGTGATCGACTCGCTGCAGACTGTCGTCGCCACCGCCGCCGACAAGGCGCGCGACGACCGCGACAAGATCAAGGCGACGCTGAAGGCCATCAAGGGCATCGCCAAGCGCTACCGCCTGACCATCATCGCCACCTCCGAGCTCGCGCGCGGCGCGTATCGCGAAGCCAATGCAAATGGGCGCGAAGTCAATCTGCTCTCCGCGTTCAAGGAGTCGGGCGCCATTGAATACGGGGTGACGCTCGCGATGGTGCTCCGCGGCCTCGACGAAGGCGAAGCCACCATCGAGGCCGTCATTGTCAAGAACCGCCTCGGTGGCCCCAGGGACAAGCCCACGATTCGCCTTCAAATGAACACCAACAGCGCATCTATCACGGAGGTCGCCCCGATCACGGACGATGAGCGCAATGCGGCCGAGGAGCGCAAGAACCAGGCAATCCGACAGGCCGTCGTCGCCATCATCGAGAAGACCATTGGCGTGACGCTGACGAACTCCAAGGACATCTATTCGCGGCTGCGCAATCTGAAGGGCAAAGCCCGTGTGTCGTGCAGCTATCCAAAGTGCGTTGACACAATCACTGAATTGCTCGATGAGCGTGTCATTGCCAAGGTCGATGCGCAGGGTCAGATCATCGACCCCAAGAAGCGCGGCGGCCGCTACGTCGTGATCGGTTCTGGTACCGGAGATGATTCTGGTACCGCTGGTACCGCTTGGCCGGACAAGCCCCCGCAGCGCAGTGGTACTGCGGTACTTACCCCCGTAGGGGGTAGTACCGCGAGTACCGCTGCAGCGGTGGCGACTGGTACCGGTACGACGAGTGGTACCGGTGGCGATTCCGGTACCGGTACCGGTTCGACTCTGGGGTTCTGACATGACGGCCCAGCTCGACCTCGAATCCCTCCAGCGCGCGCTTTGTTTTCGTCGCGCCATTGTTTCCAGTGTCGAATCGATTCGCATTCAATTGATTGCGCCGGGTGACACTGGCATTGCACCTCGCGGTTCAATGCAAGGGGACCTCCCGGGCTGGCCGGCGGACGGGTCCTCCCGGCGCCCCGCGACGTACGGGTGCGAAACGACTTCGACGTCTGGCTACTTTGAAGGCCCTGTTTTCCCGTCGGTGCCAGAGGCCCCCCGTGGCGGGTGACGAGGCGATCTCGCAGCGCGCCTTCGCCGAGCGAACCGGGCTCTCGCGGAGCTACATCGGGCGCCTGGTGAAGGCGAAGAAGCTCCCGAGTCGCAAGGACGGCAGCATCCCGAAGGCGGCAGGGCTGCGCGCCTTGGCGAATCTGCGCGAGACGCGCACCGAGAAAAAGAGCGAGACCACGGCGACGGCGAAGGCGAGCGCGAAGCTCAAGGCCGAGCTGCAGCAGGCGCAGCTGCGCGAGCGGATCGCGAAAGCGAAGCAACGCGAGCTGGAGGTCGAGCGCGAGGCCGGTCGCTTCGTCGCGGTGGCCGAGGTCGAGAAGGACGCGCGCAAGACGGCCGAAGAGATCCGGGGTCGCATGCTCGCGATCCCGGCGCGGCTGGCGCTCTCGCTGGAGGCGCTGTGCGCCAAGGGCGCGCCGAAGGCAGCAGCGCTCGAGGCGCTGCTCGCCGACGAGATCAACGCGGTGCTCGCGGCGCTGCAGCGGTCGAGGTTCGCAGGAGCGACGAAGACGTGAAGCTACTTCTTCGGCGTGTGAATTTTCTTAGCGAGGCTCATGCCCGCGACGACACCGGCGACGAATCCGCCAACGCCGCCCCACAGACCAAATACGCCGGCTCCGACAGCTGCTCCGAGAAGAGCCAGCGGCACGCCGACAACCATCGTCGTCTGATCTTTCGATTTGTCCGCGTGACAGTAGGGACAGACGTTGCCGGCAAACGGCACGTCCTTGCCGCAGTTCGAACACTGCATCGGCCACCTCCTCGGCGGAAAGTGTCCTCGCGCTCGACGTGGGTCGTCAAGCAACCGTCGGAGACCGCGGCGTGACCTCGCCCTGGTCCAGCGCCGCCCTCGCGGTCCTCCAACCGCGCCAGCGCCTCACCATGTCCGAGTGGGCCGACCGCAATCGCGTCGTGCCGCCGGGCACCTCGCCAGAGCCGGGCCCGTGGCGCACCTCGCGGATCCCCTATCTGCGTGAGCCGATGGACGCGATCTCCGACCCGGCCGTCGAGCGCGTCGCCGTCATGGCCGCCTCGCAGGTCGCCAAGACCGAGCTGCTCCTCAACGCCATCGGGTACTTCGCCGACGCCGACCCGTCACCGATTCTCCTCGTGCAGCCAACCGAAACCGCGATGCTGTCGTTCTCGAAGGAGCGCATCGCGCCGATGTTCCGCGTGACACCAGCGCTCAAGGGCAAGCTCGGCGAGACGCTGCGCGATCCCGACAACACGATCATGCTGCGACAATTCCCCGGCGGCATGCTCGCGTGCGCCTGGGCGACGTCGGCCTCGTCGCTCGCCTCGCGGCCTATCCGGGTGCTGCTCATGGACGAGGTCGACCGATTCCCCGCGACGACGGGACGCGACGGCGATCCGATTGCGCAGGCCGAGCAGCGCACGTCGAACTTCCACAACCGCAAGATCGTCCTCGTCTCGACGCCGAACGTCGCGGAGACCTCGCCGATCGAGCGGGCCTTCGGCGACAGCGACCAGCGCCGCTTCTGGATGCCGTGTCTTCGCTGCGGCGCTTACCAGGTGTTGCAGTGGAGCGGGATCCGCTACAAGAACGCCGCCGGCAACGTCGACCTCGACAATGTGCACTACATCTGCGCGCACTGCGGCGGCCGCATTGAGGAGCGCGACCGGCCCGAGATGCTCGAGCTCGGGCAATGGCGGCCCGATAGTCCCGGGCACCGCACGCGCGGCTATCACATCTCGGCGCTCTACTCGCCGTGGGTGCGCTGGGCCGAGCTCGCGGCGCAGTGGGTGAAGGCGAACGCGAACCGCGACAAGGTTGGCCTGCAGGAGTTCGTGAACCTGCGCCTCGGGGAGCCCTGGCACGACAAGGGGACTCGCGTTGAGGCCGACTCGCTCGAGAAGAACCGCGAGCCGTACGAAGCCGAGGTGCCGCAGGCGGCCGTGCTTCTCACCTGCGGCGTCGACGTGCAGGACAACCGCCTCGAGCTGGAGATCGTCGGCTGGGGCGTCGGAAAAGAGTCGTGGGGGATCCAGTACAAGATCATCCCCGGGGACACTTCGACGCCGGCGCCGTGGGCTGCGCTCGATGAGTTCTTGTCGCGTTCGTGGAGGCGCGAGGACAGCGTGCAGCTCGGGATCTGGCGCGTATGCGTCGACTCGGGCGGTCACCGCGCCGATGAGGTGTACAGCTATTGCGCCGCGCGCATGCCGCGCTTCGCTGCGATCAAAGGCCGTGGCGGTCCCGGCATCCCAATTACCACCGGCAAGCCGACCATCGTCGGCGACAAGCGCTGCCTGCTCTACATCGTCGGGGCTGACGCCGCGAAGGACGCGGTCTATGGCCGCCTCGTGATTGAGGAGGCCGGGCCCGGCTATTGCCATTTTCCGGCGGACCCGGCGACGGGATACGATGGCGAGTACTTCCGCGGCCTGTGCTCGGAGCGGCGGAAGCGGCGCACCCGGGCGGGCCGACACGAGATGATCTGGGTGCAGCACTACCAGCGAAACGAGCCGCTTGACGCGCGCTGCTACGCGACGGCGGGACTGGAGCTGGCGCTCCTGGTCGATGGTGTGAATCTCGAGCGACTGGCGACCGAGCTCGGCGGCCAGTCGGCCGGCCCACGTCCGGCGGCACCGCCGCGGCCGGCTCGCCGTCGCGTGCTCTCGCGCGGGGTCGGTGCATGAAGACCTCGTTTCGGATGCCGACCGCGTGGGCTGAGCGCATCGCCGCGGTCGCGAAGAAGTACAACATCCCCATGTCGGCGGCGATGCGGCAGATGATCGTGCGCGGCCTGCAGGCGATGGAGCGCGAGCTCGAGCACGTCGGCACGCCCGCGGCGCCGTCGCAGCCGGCGCGGACTCGCCGGCGCGTGCTATCGCGCGGCGTCGAGCCCTAGCGGCAGCTCGGGCGCGGCGTCTCGCAGCCGTTCCAGGGGTCTCCGTCGCAGTTGGAGTAGCCCGCATTGCATGGGCCGAGCACGAAGACACCACCGCTGCAGAGGCATGTCGCATTCGGGAATGCAGTCGAGGCGCATTGGACACCGCAGCCGCCGCAGTTGTTGGCGTCGCTCGTGATGTCGACCTCGCAGCCGTCGGACGCGAGCCGGTTGCAATCCGCCCAGCCGGCGGAGCAGAGCGCGATGCGGCAGATGCTGAAGTTGCAGCTCGTCGATGCGTGCGGCGCGGAGCAGGAGTAGTCGCAGCCGCCGCAATTGGCCGGATCGGTCGACAGGTTGGTCTCGCAGCCATTGGCGGCGTTTCCGTCGCAGTCGCCGTACCCTGCAGGGCAGATCCGGCGTAGGTCCGGCATCGTCGCAAGGTCCGGAGGCCGCGCGAGATCCGCCGGAGGCGACAGGTCGAGCGGCACCAGGAGATCGGGCGATGCGGCGAGATCGGGCACCGTTGAGAGATCAATCGGCGCAGCCAGGTCGACCGGCAATGCCAGATCGGCATAGGGAGAGAAGTCGAGCGGCGCGGCGACGTCCGGTGGCTCGGCGAGGTCCGGCGTAGGTGGCGGCTCGGCGAAGTCCTCGGCCATTGCGAGATCGACGGGCAGCGTTGACAGGTCCGGCGGCACCAGCGCGATGTCGATTTGCGCGAAATCTTCGACGACGAGGTCGGTTATTGCTGGCGACAGGTCGCGCGTTGTTGCGACGTCAGGAGCCATCGCGGCGTCCGGCTGCTCGGTTCGCGCGAGGTCCTCGGAGGTCAGGCGCGTAGGCGCGTAATCGGGGTTGTCGATCGTGCACGCCGAAGCGGCAATCGCGAGTAGCACCAGGACTGCGCGGCCCCCGAGCTCCATTTTGGGCCGAATCTTGGCACGAAAACGTCGGACGCTTGTTGGCTCGCGCAATCTCCGTCGGTGACTGTGTTCCGCTTTGTCCGAAAAGTGTCGGACAAATCGGGTCTCGGAGTCTTCACAGCAGCGATCTGGCGTGGCTTCTTTGCGCTCGTGACCCTGGCCGAAGTGCAGCAGCTCCGAGACGACGCCTACGCGGCTTATCGAGCCGTGCTGTCGGCGCAGAGCTACACGATCGCCGAGCGATCGCTGCAGCGAGCCAAGCTCGCCGAGCTCGCCCAGGAGCTGGCGAAGTGGGATCGGACGCTCGCCGGCATGAAGTGTGGTCGCGGCGGCGGCCTTCGCGTGACGCGCTTTGTTCCGAGGGACCTCTGATGGGCTTCCTCGACCGCGGCCGCCAGCTGCTTTCCGGCGCGATCTCGGTCGCCGAGGAGCTCGCGCCGGGCTGGGGCCTGCGCCGCGAGGCGGCTCGCTCGCGCACGGCGCTGGTCCGGAACATGGGCTACTCGCAGCACGGCGCCTCGCGGTACAACAAGTCGCTCGCCGGCTGGGTGACGGCGCGCGGCGGCCCCGACGCCGACATCACGCTCAACCTCGACCTGCTCCGCCAGCGCTCGCGCGACTTGTGCATGGGCGAGCCGCTGGCGATCGGCGCACTGAAGACGATCCGGATAAACGAGATCGGCGCCGGCCTGAAGCTCAACGCCCAGATCGACTTCGAATTCCTCGGGCTCTCGGATGACCAGGCGCTCGCCTGGGAGAAGCATGTCGAGCGCGAATGGGCGCTGTGGGCCGATTCGGTGATGTGCGACGCCGCGCGCAAGGCGACGTTTGGCGAGCTGGCGGCGCTCGCGCGGCTCTCCGAGCTCATGTCGGGCGACGTCTTCGCGATGCTGCCGTCGATCGAGCGGCCGGGCGACCGCTACGACCTGCGCATCAAGCTCCTCGAGGCCGACCGCGTTTCGGACCCGTGGCCGTACCCGGTCGGGACAAACACGCTCGGCGGGGTCGAGGTCGACGACGACGGCGTACCGATCGCGTATTACGTCGCGCGCATCCACCCGGGCGATTTGTTCCTCCCGGGCACCTACGGCGGCTACGGAGCGTACGCCTACGGCGCGGTATCGGTGCCCCCGATGATCGAGGGCGGCATTTACGGCGCGCAGTGGAACAAGTGGGACCGCGTGCCGGCCTTCGGCGCAAAGACGGGGCGTCGCCAGATCCTGCACGTGATGGAGGCCGAGCGCCCCGGGCAGCGCCGCGGCGTGCCGGTGCTCGCGCCCGTGATGGAGCGCCTGAAGCAGCTCTCGCGCTACAGCGACGCCGAGCTCATGGCCGCAGTCGTCTCCGGCTTCTTCACTGCCGCGATCACGACCGAGGCGCCCGGCAACCCGCTCGGACAGGTCACGCCGCAGGCCGACCAGGTCGACACCGGCAACCCGGACGACTACCAGCTCGGCAATGGCGCGCTGCTGTCGCTGCTCCCGGGCGAGAAGCTCGAGGCGGTCAACCCGGGCCGGCCGAACGCCGGTTTCGAACCGTTCGTCGACGCCGTGTGTCGCCAGATCGCGGCAGGCCTGCCCGGCATGACGCACGGGCTGCTGCTGAAGACGTTCAACGCGAGCTACAGCGCCTCGCGGGCCGAGCTGCTTGAGGCGTGGAAGTTCTTCTCGGTCGGCCGCCAGCGCATGGCGAGCCGCTTCTGCCAGCCCATCTACGAGCAGTGGCTGGAAGAGGCGGTGGCGCGCGGGCACGTCGAGGCGCCCGGCTTCTTCGAAGACCCGATCGCGCGCGCGGCCTGGTGCGGCGCGCACTGGCATGGCCCGGCGCAGGGTCAGCTCGATCCGGTCAAAGAAGTTCAGGCGGCCGAGAAGCGCGTCGAAGGTGGTTTCTCGACGCGCGCAAGAGAGACGGCCGAGCTCACCGGCGGCAATTGGGAACGAAACCACCGCGCGCGAGTGCGGGAGGAGCGCCTGCGCCGGGAGGGTGGCGTCGCAGTCAACCCGTCGACCTCGAAGATCGACGATCCGCCGTCCGTCGAGGCCGAGCCGGAGAAGAAGAGCGCATGAAGGTCTTCCTCTATTCGATCAAGCGCGGGGCCGACGGCTCCAAGCATCTCGATCTCCAGATCCATGGCGACATCGACGGGGGCTGGTACGACGAGGACGAAGGCGTCTCGACGCCCGACATCGTCCGCGCACTGAAGGAGCACGCCGACGCGAAGACCGTCCGCGTCGGGATCAATTCCTATGGCGGTTCGGCCTTTGGCGGCGTCGCGGTCTACAACGCGCTGCGCGCGCACCCTGGCGACGTGACGTGCGTCGTCGAGGGCATCGCCGCGAGCGCCGCGAGCCTGATCGCGATGGGCGGCAGGACCTGCATGGGCGTCGGCGCCATGCTGATGATCCACCCGCCCTCGAGCGTCGCGATCGGCAACGCCGACGAGATGCGGAAGACCGCCGACGTCCTCGACAAGATCCAGGAGGGTATCGGCGCCATCTACACCGCGAAGACAGGCAAGAGCGCCGACGAGGTCAAGGCGCTCGTGAAGGCCGAGACCTGGATGACCGCCGAAGAGGCGGTCGCGTCGGGCTTCGCCGACGAGATCGCGCACGCCGAGCCGGACGGCGACGAGCAGGGCGGCGGGAAGGGCGATGGCGATGGCGACGAGCCGACGGATCTGGGCGATCTGGTGATGTGGCGCGGGGTGGAGTTCCCCAAGGCCACGCTGCCCTCGCAGATCGTCGCGCTCGCGAAGCCGCGCTCGCAGCGCCCGGTGCCGATCGTGGCCATCACGCCGCCTCCGCCGGTCGCCCCGCTCGTCAACCGCGCCTACCTCGCCGAGAAGGCGCCCGAGCTGCTCGCCTCGCTCGTCGAGGAGGGCCGTATCGCCGAGCGCGCGCGCCTGAAGGAGATCGACGACCTCGGCGTGCGGGGCGCGCATGACCTGGTCGCCGCCGCCAAGTACGGCGACAACCCGCAGACCGCGCAGGAGCTGGCCGTCGTGATCCTGAAGGCCGGCCAGCTCGCCGGTGCCGAGCTGCTCGCGCTGCGCCGCAAGGAATCCGAGCCGCTCGCGGTCGTGACGCCGGGCGCGCCCGATCAGACCGGGGCGGCCGCAGAAGCCCGAGTCATCAACGCCATGGTCGCCGGCGGCAACGCGCGGCGCGGAGGGAACGGACAATGAGCGAAATTCTGAGCTACGACAACCTGATCGCGGGCACCCAGAAGCCGCCGGTGACCCGTCCCGGCACTGTCGCGCTCGGCCAGAGCTGGAGCCGCGGCGAGTTCGTGGGCCTTCTCACCTCGACGCTGAAGTGGCAGCTCATCGACGTGGCCGCCTACTCCAGCTACTCGGACATCGGCATCGCCACCGAGGCGATCGACACGACGAGCGGCGAGACCGAGACCGACATCTTCGTCGAGGGCGAGTTCGCCGAGAACGCCGTGATCTTCGGCTACTCCGACGACGCCGACGACTGGCGCGAGAAGGCGGCCAGCCACGGCATCTACCTGCGCAAGACCGTCTCCGTCGACGGTCAGTAACCGCGACGAGACCTGAGACAGGAGACCAATCATGAGCATCGACCTCTACAGCCCCAGGACGATGATGCAGGCGCTGCTTCAGATGAAGCCGCCGCGCACCTTCCTCCGCAGCAAGATGATCCGCCGCGACGAGATGTCGGATCGCGAGCAGATCGACGTCGACACGAAGACGGGCGTGCGCCGCCTCGCGCCCTTCGTCAACCCGAAGAGCGGCGTCGGCAAGACGATGGACCGCATCGGCTACAAGACCGACACGGTCACCCCGCCGATGGTGGCGCCCAAGCGCCCGCTCACCGTGACCGACCTCCAGAAGCGCATGCCGGGCGAGAACATCTACGCCACGCAGACCGCCGACGAGCGCGCCGCGATGTTGCTCGGCCAGGACCTCGCCGAGCTCGATGAGGACATCACGCGCGTCGAGGAGTGGATGTGCGCGCAGGCCGCCTTCAACACGGGCACGGTCGGCGGCCAGCCCGGCTCGATCATCGAGTGCAAGGGCGATGACGTCGACGAGACGTTCTTCTTCCCGCGCGACGCCTCGCTGATCGCGGCGGCGCCCGCCTCGAGCGCGCCGAACGGCCTCGGCACCGCGAGCCCGACGTCTACGAAGCTCGCGACGGCGCGCCTGTGGAACCAGGCGACCGCCGACATCCCGGTGCAGTTCCGTCAGGTCAAGCGCCTGGTCGCGAAGCTCACCGGCATGTCGATCGACTACGCGATCTGCGGCGCCGACGCGGCCGACGGGCTCCTCACGGCCCCCTCACTGTCCGGCATCTCGGGCCAGCTCAACACGCGGCGGCTCGACCTCGGCCTCATCAAGCCCGAGGACATGGGCGACGGCGTGACGTACCTCGGCACGCTCGGCGGCACCAACATCGACATCTTCGCCTACGACGAGTTCTTCGTCGATCCGGTCGACGGCGTCGAGAAGCCGATCGTGCCGACGAAGTCGGTGCTCTTCGGCACCTCGCGCGGCTACACGGTGATGCGCTACGGCGCGGTCGGCGTCTCCAGCGGCCTCGACAACCAGGCGCAGCTCGCGCTCGTCTCCGGTCGCCGCGTGCCGGACAGCTGGATCACCAAGGAGCCGCCCGTGCGCTTCCTGAAGGTGTCGGCCCGGCCGCTCGTCGTGCCGGTGCAGAACAACGCCTACTGCACGGTCCAGGTCCTGTCGTAGGCGACGCTCATGTCGCTCTTTCAGGACCAGGTCGCCGCCGACCTCGACGTGTTCGTCAACGTCGACGAGTTCGGCAAGCTGCGCAGCCTGAACGGCGCGCCGGCGGTGGCCTGTGTCCTGAGCGACGCGAGCGTGGAGCTTCCGGCCGGTCGTGGCCGCGGCGAGTGGGAAGGCGTCAGCGAGCACGACTTCACGCTTCGGGGCAAGGCGTCGGACATCCCCGACTTCGCCATCGATCAGCGCATCACGATCGACGGCAAGCGGGCCAACGTCACCGGCTCGACGGAGCTGCACGGCATGCGCACCATCCGTGCGCGGTGGCTCGACTCATGATCGTCGCCACCACCGACCAGCTGGAGCGCGCCGAGCTGCTCCTCGCGGGCATGCCCGAGGCCGTCGGGCGGGCGATGTCGCGCGCGATGAACGCGGCGGCCGCTGTGGGCCGTGACTCCGCGGTGAAGAAGATCGCGGCGACCTACGCGGTCAAGGCCGACGACATCCGGAGCAAGATCGAGGTGTCGAAGGCGACGCCCGGGCGGCTCGAGATCGCGGTGACGCTGCGCTCGCGGTCGCTGTCGATGGGCTACTTCCCGCACTCGCCGGTGGCGGCGGGCACGGGCGGCCGCGGCAAGCCGCCGCTCCAAGCCGAGATCCGGCGCGGCGAGGAGAAGGACGTCAAGGGTGCCTTCGTCGCCCAGCTCAACAGCGGCCTTCGTATCATGATCCGCACGGGCGGCAAGACGGCGAGCGGCAAGGCCGCGATGAGGTCGGTCTACACCGTGCCCTTCGCCGGAATGCTCGGCGCGACGCCGGTGCGCGTGCATGTGGAGACCGAGGCGCTCGAGAAGCTCGACGCGCAGCTCGACCGGGAGATCGATCGCGCGCTCGCCGAGGTCGCACCGTGACGATCGCGCCCTCGACGCTGCCGGATCTCCAGAAGGCGCTGAAGGACCGCGTGGCGGCGGTGCTCGCGCCCTTCTGGGGAGCCGAGACGAAGAGCGGCGGTCACCGAGTGCCGAACGTGGTCGACGGGTGGATCCCGCCCAAGGCGACCGCGGACACAGAGCGGTTCCCCTTCGCCGAGGTGCGACCGCTCAATGGCATCGACTCGAAGCAGGCCGGCGACCAGGACGCGAAGGCCGCCTGGCTGATCGTGCTCGGCGTCTACGGCGACACCGACGACGGCTGGATCCCGCTCCTGCAGATGATCCAGGCACTGCGCGAGAGCCTGGACGAGGCGCCGCTGCTCGATGGAACCGCCTTCGAACACGAGGGCCCGCTCGAGTGGGCTCTTACCGACCCGCAACCTCGGCCGCAGTGGTTCGCGGTCGTGACCACGAACTGGCTCCTGCCGCGACCGCGTCGAGAGAGCCCGGAGGTCTGATCCATGTCTTTCGAGCACGGCGTCGTCGTCAACGAACAGCCCACGGGCGTGAAGCCTCCGGTCCAGATCAGCGCGGGCCTGCCGGTCTACATCGGCACCGCGCAGGTCAACGCCGGCGATCCGACCTTCGTGAACAAGCCGGGCGTCTTCAACACGCTCGAGGAGGCGGTGGCCGCGCTCGGCCCGATCGCGCCCTCGAGCGCGTGGGGCGAATACACGCTGCACGAGGCTGTGAAGGCGCACTTCTCGGTGTACGGCGTCGGCCCGATCGTCTGCATCAACGTTCTCGACCCGTCGAACGACGGTCACGTGCAGAGCGCGACCGGCCAGTCGCACCAGCTCGTCAAGGGCAAGGTGAAGCTGCAGCCCTACGGCGGCCCCGACGAGCTGCAGCTCGGCATCATCAAGTCGAGCGTCGTCGTGAAGAAGGGCGTCACGACCATGACGCTCAACACCGACTACACGCTCGCCTTCGACGACAGCGGCTACCTCGAGGTGTCGATCGTCTCGGGCGGCGCGCTCTCGGCGAGCGACGTGATCCTCGTCGACTTCGACTACCTCGACCCGTCGGCGGTGACGTCGAGCACCATCATCGGCGGCTACGACGTCGATACCGACAAGTACACCGGCATCGAGGTCGTGGAGCAGGTGTTCCCGCGCCTGCGCCTGGTGCCCGGCTTCCTGCTGGCGCCGAAGTGGTCGCAGGTGCCGACCGTCGCGGCGGCGCTGAATGCGAAGGCGCCGTCGATCAACGGCGCCTTCAAGGCCGAGGAGCTCGTCGACCTCTCGACCGACAAGGGCACGATCGCGACCTACTCGGCCGCGCCGACGTGGAAGAGCGACAATGGCTACACGGGCGCGTTCCAGTTCGTCACCTGGCCGCTCGTGAAGTTCGGCGACGACGTCTACCACGCCTCGACGATCGCCGCGTGCGTCGCGAACCTCGTCGACTCCGCTCGGGATGGCGTCCCCTACGCATCGCCGTCCAACCAGGCGGTCGATGCCGACGCGGCGGTGCTCGACGACGGCACCGAGGTGCTGCTCACCACGCCGCAGGCGAACTCGCTGAACGCCCAGGGCATCGCGACGATCCTGAACACGTTCAACGGCTGGAAGCTCTGGGGCAACCGCACGGGCGCCTACCCCGACGACACCGACCCGAAGAACGCCTTCCTGCCCGTCCGGCGGATGTTCAACTGGATGGAGAACACGATCATCCTCACGACGCAGAGCTTCGTCGACCAGCCCGGCAACCGGCGCCAGATCGACTCGGTGCGCGGCTCGATCCAGTCGTGGCTGAACAACCTCATCGCCGTCGGGGCGCTGGTGGACGGCAAGATCGAGTTCCGCTCGAGCGAGAACTCCACGACCGACCTCTCCGACGGGAAGATCACCTGGCACATCACGGCGACGCCGCCGAGCCCGAACGAGCAGATGGTCTTCAACGTCGAGTACGACCCCGCGGCGCTCGCCGCGCTCTTCCAGTAAGGAGCCGCGCCCATGTCGCTGATTCCCGAGAAGGTCATCAACTTCAGGTCCTACGTGGGCACGGCCTCGCTGCTCGTGAGCGCGGCGACCGACGTCGAGCTGCCGAAGTTCGAGTCCATTGCCGAGACCATCATGGGCGCGGGCATCGCCGGCGAGTACCAGTCGCCGACGCCCGGGCACCTGAAGGCGATGTCGCTGAAGCTGAAGTTCCGCACCGCGACGCCGCAGGTACTGCAGCTCGCGGTCGGCGAGACGCAGCTCTTCGATGTCCGCGGCGCCATTCAGGTGCAGGAGAGCGCCTCCGGCGCGCTCGTGACGCAGGCGCTTCGCATCGAGTGCCGTGGCCCGCTGCTGTCGTTCTCGCCGGGCAAGGTCGAGCCGGGCAAGCCGATGGACGCCGAGGCCGAGCAGTCGATCGCCTTCGTGCGCATCTCCGTCGATGGCGCCGAGGTCGTGATGTTCGACGCGCTCAACTACATCTACAAGGTGGGCGGCGTCGATCGGCTCGCGGCGACGCGGGCGGCGATGGGCGGCTAATGACCTCGGTTCAGCTCACGAAGCCGATCACGGTCAACGGCAGCGAGTTGAAGTCGATCGAACTCGACTTCGACAAGCTCGACGGCAACGTCTGGATCTTCTGCGAGGCCGAGGCCGTGCGCGCCCAGGGCGGCGTCCCGATGCTCTCGCCGGTGACCGATGGCGCCTTCCACGTGCAGGTCGCGGCGAAGGCCTCCGGCATCGCCGTCGAGGTTCTCCGGTCGCTGCCGTTCATCGAATTCGGCGCGGTCGTCGGAGCCGTTCGCTCTTTTTTGCTCGGAGCGGACTGAGTCCAAGCGGCGCCGCCGCCGGCGAGGTCCGTGAATTGTGCGCGAGGTTGGCGATGGTCCTGCACACGCCGCTTCCCTATTTCCTCTCGCTCCCGTGGAGGGAGGTGTGCGCGTGGGCCGAGACCGTCGACGTGATTCGGAAGAAGGACGCGGCGGAGCGTAGCTGATGGCGGGGCGTATCTACGAGACGGCGATCCGAATCAGCGCGGCGATCGCCAAGGGCTTCACGGGCGACACGAAGGCGGCCTCCGCCGCCATCAAGACGCTCGGGACTGAGACGAAGAAGCTCACCCAGACGCGCGATGCGGCCGTCGCCTTCGGCAAGCTCACGACGGCCGTCGCCGCCGCGAAGGACAAGTTCGACAAGGCTTCGGCGGCGGAGAAGGCGCTCGCGGCCGCAGCGAAGGCCGCCGGCAAGCCCACCGAGGACCTGAAGGAGAAGCTGAAGGCGGCTCACCTCGAGGCCGCCGCGGCGGGGCGCGAGCTGAAGCGGACGCAGTCGGCGCTCGATCGCGCCGGCCGCTCGCTCGTGAAGGCGGGCGTCGACACCGCGCAGCTCACGAAGGAGCAGCAGCGGCTCGAGCAGCAGCTCGCGCGCACCTCGCTGCGCCTCTCGTCGATGAAGGCGGCGGAGGCAGCGCGTGAGCGCCTCGTCGGCAAGCGACAGGCGGCCGATCCCATCCTCGGCAACCTGAAGAACCCGCTGAACGCATCGCTCCCCGAGTCGGCGGCGAAGCTCCGCGATCGGCTCGGGTCGCTCGCGCGTGACGGCTTCCTCCTGGTCGGCGGCGCCGCTGCCGCTGCTGCCGTGCCACTGCAGAAGTACATGGCGTTTCAGAAGGCCATGGCCGAATCGTCGACGCTCGTCGCCGACGAGTCGAAGATGCCCGAGCTCGCCAAGCAGGTGCGGGCGCTGTCGGCCGAGTTCGGCTCTAATCACATCGAGACCGCCGGGGCGCTGTGGACGATCCTCTCGGCCGGCGTCCAGGACACGGCGAAGGCGACCGACGTCCTTCGCTCCTCGCTGAAGCTGGCCGTCGGTGGTTCGACCGACGCGAAGACCGCCGCGATCGGCATCGCCTCGGCCGTGAACGCCTTCAAAGAGCAGGCGCTGTCGGCAGCCGATGCCGCCGACATTCTCTTCACCGCCAGCGCCATCGGCATGGCGTCGCCCGAGGCGATGGCGCAGTCGCTCGGCCGCGTGGCGCCGATTGCCGCCGAGGTCGGCGTCTCCTTTGACCAGGTGGGCGGGGCGATTGGCGCGCTCACCACGGTGATGCCGTCGACCGACGAAGCGGTCACCGAGCTGAGCGCGCTCCTGACCGGCGTGATCAAACCGACGAAGCAGGCGCGAGAGGAAGCGAAGCGCCTCGGGATCGACTTCACGTCGACCGCGGTGAAGACGAAAGGCCTGACGAAGTTCATTCAGGAGCTCGCGGCGAATAAGAAGTTCACCGCCGACAGCGCCGCGAAGCTCTTCGGGCGCGTCGAGGCGCTGCGCGCCGTCATGTTCCTCGGCAAGGACGGGGCTGCGACGCTGAACGATGCGATGGAGCAGATGTCGCATCACGCTGGCTCCGTCGACACCGCCTTCGTCAAGATGTCTCGGACGCTCGACTTCCAATGGAAGCAGGCGAAGACGAAGGCCGAGGACGTCGCGATCACGCTCGGGTCGGCGCTGGCACCGGCGGCGCAGCGAGCGCTCTCGAAGATCTCGAAGTGGGTGACGGAGAACCAGGACAAGATCCAGGCGTGGGCGGACAAGACCGCGACGTGGATTGAGAACAAGGCGATCCCGGCCATCCAGAAGGCGGTGCCCGAGTTCCTGCGCCTCGCCGAGCGCATCGTGTATCTCGTCGAGAAGGGCGCCAGCCTCGTCGGCGGCTTCGGCAATCTCGCGATCGTGATCGGCGCGCTGCGCCTCGCGCCCCTCGCATTCTCGATCGGGCAGGTCGGATTCGCGCTCGGACGCGCGACGGCCGCGCTCGTCAAGTACATCGCAAGAGCATGGGCCGCGAAGGCGGCTTCCGATGCGCTGGCGAAGAGCGGTGGCGGAGCTGGCGGGGGTGTCGCGACGGGAGGCACGCCAGCGGGCGCGGGCGGCGCGGCCGGGACGGTCAGCAAGCTGGTGCCGGCGATCGGCGCCGGCGCGATCGCGGCCGAGGCGCTCGACAGCGCCGACAAGAACGAGGGCAACAAGGCCGTGATGATGGTCGCCGGCGGTCTCCTCGGCGGCATGCTCGGTGGCCCGCTCGGCGCGGGCCTCGGCGTCGCGGCCGGCCTTGCACTCGAGGACAAGATCGAGGCCTGGCGCAAGGGCAAGTCGGGCGCCGGTGCCGGCGCTGCAGGGCCGGTCAGGTCCGGCGTGATTCCGCTCGATGCCTACCAGCGACCGCCGGTACCGGGCGCGACTGCGCCAGGCGAAGGCAAGGTGATTCCGTTCCCGACGACCGCCGCCTCGCAGGCCGGTCCGAACGTCGTCGTGAACATGAACGCGCCGCCCGCGTCGAAGGCGGATTACGAGAAGCAGATCGACGCGGCCATGGCGAGGGCGAAGCAGGAGGCGCTCGCGGCTTTCGATGAGCGGCAGAAGGACGAGCGGCGGAGGTCGTACAAGTGACGACCTACACCACGAAGAGCGGCGATACGTGGGACGGGATCGCGCTCTCGCAGCTCGGCGCCGAGGGCTACTTCGATCTGCTCGTCGAGGCGAACCCGACGCAGCGGTATGTGGCGCGCTTCTCCGCCGGCGTCGTGCTCACCATCCCGCCGCTTCCGACGCCGCCCCGTCCGGCCTCGCTGCCCCCGTGGAGGCGGTCGTGAGCGACGCGCGCCGCGCTGACATTAAGGTCACCTGGCTGTCGAAGGACATCACGCGCGACCTCGATCCGCACCTTCTGGGGTTGACCTACGGCGACAATCTCTCCGGCGCCGCCGATGACCTCGGGCTCGAGCTCGAGGACCGCGACGGACTGTGGTCGGGCGACTGGAAGCCGACCCTTGGCGATACGGTCGAAGTCGAATGGTCGGCCGAGCCGTGGGCGACGACCGTCGGCACCCTGAAGACGGGCACCTACGCGCACGACAAGATCACGATGAAGGGACCTCCCCGGATCGTGAACATAAAGGCGGTGTCGGCGCCGCTCGCCACCGGTCTGCGCCGTAGGAAGCGCACGCACGGCTGGTCTGGCTCGACGTTGAAGCAGATCGCCCAGGACATCGCTAGCCGCGCCGGCATGAAGCTCCTCTACACCGCCGAGGAAGGCTTCCACTACAAGCGCAAGGTCCAGAAGAACCAGAGCGACCTCGATTTCCTCGAGAAGCTCTGCAAGAAGGCTGGCCAGGCGCTGAAGGTTACCGACGGCCAGATCGTGATCTTCGACGAGCTCGACCGCGACAAGGGCGATGCCGTCTGTGACATCGATCTGACCGGCGGCAACGTCAAGGAGTGGGACTTCGACGGCGACGACAGCGACCGCTACGGCAGCTGCCGCGTGAGCTGCATGAATCCGCGCAGCAAGAAGAAGATCGTCGGCGTCTTCAACGATCCTGACCGGCCTGACGGGCAGACCCTCGAGGTCGTGCACCACTGCGATACCGTCGCCGAGGCGAAGAGCGTCGCCCGCGCGCTCCTCTTCAACGCCAACCGCTTCGCCACCTCCGGCACGCTCACCACCGTCGGCGACTGCGGCCTCGTCGCCGGCGTGATCTTCAACCTGAAGAACGCCCGCGGCTTCGACGGCAAGTTCATCATCGACCACGCCGAGCACCATCCGAAGGGCGGCTATACCTGCACGCTGAAGGTCCGGCGCTGCCTGGAGTCCTACTGATGGACATCCTGCGCAAGGGTACGGTCTCGAGCGTCGACGAGCAGAAGCACACGGCGCGCGTCAACTTCGTCGAAGTCGACGGTGAGGTCTCCTTCGACCTCCCAGTGCTGGTCACGTGCTCGGGTGACTACGCGCTTCCGCCCGTCGACGCGCTGGTGCTCTGCGCCATCGAGCCCGGCCAGGAGGAGGTCGGCTACGTCCTCGGCGTCGTCTACAACGAGAGCGACGCGCCGCCGCTGTCGGACAAGGGTCAGCGCTCGGTCAAGAGCGATGACCTGCGCCTCGGTAATCCCGCAGCGACGAAGAAGATCGCGCTCGCGCCCGACGTGAAGAGCGAGCTCGACAAGGTCAAGACCGAGCTCGACAACATCAAGACCGCGCTCTCGACACACACGCATCTCGCCGGCGCGCTCGCCTCGCCGGCCGGAGCGGTGACGGGTTCCACCGCGCCGAGCGCGGACCAGAGCTACACGGTCGGCTACTCGCCGACCGAGCCGAAGGCCCAGAAAGTGAGCGCGGAGTGATGCCGCTCGCGACGTGGGGCCCGGTGACGTTCGAGGTCAGCGCCGACCGCGTGCGTACGTGGCATGAGGCGCGCCGGAGCGGCGCCGCGCGCTGGTACACGCACGACGTGCACCTGGCGAAGCCCAAGCGCGAATTTCTCGGACCCGGCCTCGACGCTCTCTCGCTGCAGGTGCGCCTCGATCGCGCGCTCGGCCTCGTGCCCAAGGACGAGCTGAAGACGCTGCGCGACCAGCGCGACAAGGGCGTCGTGAACGAGCTGCTCATCGGCGAGGAATCGCAGGGGCAATTCAGCCTCGTCGATCTGTCGGAGGGCTGGAAGCGCACGGCGGCCAATGGCGACCTCCTCATCGTCGATGTCGAGCTGAAGCTCGAGGAATACAACTGATGCGCATCAATTGGAGTCCGACGCCGGTTGAGGAGCTGGAGCAGTGCGTGCGCGCGCTGCTGGCGACCGCGCCCGGCACGGTGCCCCTCTCCCGCCAGCTCGGCACACCGCAGGATGTCCTCGACACGCCGGCGAGCCTCGCGGGCGCGCGCCTTCGCGCCGATGTCGCGGCGGCGCTGCGCGCCTGGGAGCCGCGAGTCAAGGTGAAGCGCATCCCGCTGTCGACAACCGCCGACGGCAAGCTCGTCGCGACGGTGGAGATCGAGCCCAATGGCTGATCCGACGTTTCTCACGAAGGATCCGACCACGGCCCTCGCCGACGCGCTCGCGCGCTACAAGGCGGCCACGGTCACGCCGGAAAACCCCGACGGCGTGACGCTCCAGCCGGCGGATCCCCGGCGCCTGCACCTGCAGGCGATGCTTTACGAGGTCACCCTCCTTCGCATCGGGGCGAACTTCGCGGCGCGTCAGAACCTCCTGCGCTACGTCTCCGACGAGTACATCGACGCGCTCGGCGACTTGTGGGAGAAGCCCCGCGAGGGCGCGCAGCCGTCACGCTGCACCGAGCGTTTCAACACCACGGCAATCACCGACGCGGTCTACACGATCGCCGCCGGCAAGCGCGTCTCCGATGGCACGAACTTCTGGGCGGTGATCGGCAAGCCCGACGGCACGCTCGGCGACGTCACCAGCGCCCCGAGCGCGGCCTATGTCGATTGCCTCGTCGAGTGCACCACGCCGGGCCTTGCAACGAACGGCGTCGTGCCCGGCCAGATCACGACGCTCGTCGACGACATCCCCGGCATCGTCTCGGTCACGAATACGACGGAGACGATCTCGGGCCGCGACGCCGAGACGCTCGAGGAATACCGCACGCGCCTGCTCGGTCAGCCCGAGGAGGACTCGACGGCCGGGCCTCGCGGCGCCTACGAGCGGCTGGCGCTCGCGGCTTCGTCGAATGTCGTCGGCGTCTCGGTGCTTGGCCCCGACGACGTCTCCGACATCGCAGGCTATGTGCCCGAGACCGGCGAGGTACACGTCCTCATCATCGAAGGCACCCGGGATGACCAGGGCAACATCACCAGCGTCATCCCGGATCCGAGCGACGGGCTGATCGAGACCGTCGAGGCCGCGCTCACGCCCGAGGAAGTGCGGCCGCTCGGAGATCACGTGATCGTGAGGGCGCCCGACTTCGTCCTGACCATCTGGAACATCACCTACTACATCGCGCGCAGCCGCTCGGCCTCGTCGAGCGAGATCCAGGCCGCGTGCAGCGCCGCCTTCGCCGCCTTCCTCCTGTGGCAGCAAACGCCGGGGCGAGACCTCAACCCGAGCGAGCTGGTGACGCGCCTGGTGAACGCTGGCGCGAAGCGCGTCGTGGTGACGCTGCCGGTCTACAGCGACATCGCGCGGGATCAGTGCGTCAAGGTCTTCTCGCAGTCGCTGTCCTTCGGAGGGATCGAGAATGATTGATCTCCGAAGCGCGTCGATCCTCGACTTTGTCCCCGAGTCCATCGCCGATGACCCCGAGGTGATCGCGATCTCGCTCGCGCTCGACCCCGAGCTGCAGGACGTCGCGGCTCACCTGATCGACATCATCATCATGCCGCGCATCGACCAGCAGCCCGTCGAGGTGCTCGATGCGATCGGCTGGTCGATGCGGCTCACCGAGCTCGCGATCTGGGACACGGCGACGGTTGATGCGAAGCGCGCGCTCTTGAAGAACATCTTCGCAGTCCGCAAGAAGAGCGGGACTCCGTGGAGCCTTCGCCGCGCGTTCGACATCGTCCAGGTGACGGCGACGATCATCGAGTGGTGGCAGGAGGGCGCGCAGCCCAATACCTACCGCATTGAGATCGACGGCAGCGGCGGCGTCACGCGCGAGCAGCTGGTCGATCTCATGGAGCTCGTGCGCCGCTTCGCGCGCACCAGCCAGAAGCTCGCGCAGACCGCGATTGAGGCCAACAGCACCGGGCAGGTCTTCCCATACCCGGCGCTCACGTCGGGTCACTTCGTCACCATTCCGTTCGGAGGGCCGTAAATGCCGGCGCCCACCTACTACGTCAAGCTCACGACGCTGGGGCTCACGCGGCTCGCCGAGGCGCTGGCCAACAACACGCCACTCGTGTTCACACACGTCGCGGTCGGCGACGGCAATGGCAGTCCGATCACGCCGGACCCGTCCATGACGGCGCTCGTGAACGAGCGGGCGCGCGTGGCTACGAACGAGGTCTCGATCTCGGAGAACTCGTCGAGCACTGTCGTGATCGAGGGCATCATCCCGTCGGGCACGGGCGGCTTCACGATCCGCGAGGCGGGCGCCTTCAACGGCGCCGGCGAGCTCATCGCGATCGCGAGCTACCCGCCGACATACAAGCCTTCGCCCTCCGACGGTGTGACGATCGAGGCGTACGTCCGCCTCCTCATCGACTACGCCTCGGTCGAGGCGATCGCGCTGTCGGTGGATGGCTCGGTGGTGACCGCCTCGCGCGACTACGTCGACGATGGCGACGCCGGTAGGCTCTGGCTCTGGGAGAACTTCACGTGAGGATCTACGTCCTCGCGCGACACTGGGGTGGCCCCGACGGTGGCCCCGATGGCATGGCTGTCGCCGTGTCCTATTTCGCGTGGACGCTCTGCGAGCTCGGGCACGACGTGCACGGCTTCATCGCGAGCGACGAAAAGGCGCCGTGGATACACGAGCGAATGATGTGGACTGCGCGGCCCGGCCTCGATGCGCCACCCGACTTCGCGGCCGACCTGGTCATTACCGCGATCGCGCCGGTGTGGCGCCGTACGGCTGCCGCCGCAGCCCGCGCCGGCGCCTGCGATCGCCTGGTCTTCTGGCATCACCACGGCGACGTGCCCGAGGGTTACGGTTGCCGCCTCGCTTCGCCGGCGCCGGCTACCACCGCTCGCGGTTGGACGAAGACCGCGGTCCTGCCGCCCTCGAGCTGGGCAGTCGAGCAGGGTGGCGCGCGCCGCGGTGACGCGGTGCTGGTGCCCGGCGCGGGGCGCATGAAGGGCGGCCACGTCGCGCTCGAGGTGGCGCGGCAGATGGCCGGCGTGCCCTGGTTCGTCCTGCCTGGGCGCTCGGGCCCGGTCGACATCGCGCCGTGGAAGGCGCTGCCGAACGCCGAGGTCGCGCCAGGACGCCTTCCGCCGGCGACGTTCCTCGATCGCGCTCGCGTGGTGCTCTCGCCGACCCGCGCCGAGGTGCACCCGCTCACGCTCGTTGAGGCTGCCGTTCGCGGCATCCCGATCGTGTGCACCGACCTCGAGGCGACCCGCCGCGCAGCGCCGGGCGCCACCTTCGTGCCGATGTCGGCGCCGCCGGAGGCGTGGGCGTCCGCGGTGCGCGGCGCGCTCGAGGCCTCGCCGGCGCCGCTGTGCCTTCGACCCTACCGCGAGGTCGTGACGGAGGTCCTCGTCGATCTCGCGCCCGACCAGACGCCGGTGCGCGCGGCCGCCGTCCTTCACCGCCGCGGCAGCCGCCCGCGCGTCGCCATCATCGCCGACGTGCGCACCTGGGCATGGGCTCGCAAGAGCGAGCAGCTCCGCCAGCACCTCGCGGGCGACTTCGACGTCGAGATCGCCTACGTCTACGACAAGAAGCCGGATCCGATCCCGCTGGGCGCCGACCTCTATCACACGTTCGAAGTCTTCATGGCGCCGCGACTGCCCGAGGCGCTGCCGTACACGACGGGCATCACGGCGCACGTCTGGGACGGCCACCTCCAGAAGTTCGGCGACGCCAGCATCCGGCGCATCATCGGCGGCGCGCGCGCCTTCCACGCGAACTCGCTGCTTCTCGTCGAGGAGACGCGGCGGCGCTTCGGGATCGAGTCCTACTATGTCCCGAACGGCGTCGACGAGACCTTCTTCCGCCGCACCCGCGAGCGTCGCCCGAGCGGCAGGCTCGTCGTCGGCTTCCAGGGTAAGCCGAACCCGCGCAAGGGCGGCGCCCTCATCGCCGAGGCCTGTCGCCTCGCTGGCGTCGAGCTCCGCGCCAACGAGCGCACGCACCGCGACGCGCTCGACGCTTCGGGCATGCGCGAGTTCTACCAGGACCTTCACGTCCTCGCCGTGCAGTCCGACATGGACGGCACGCCGAACAGTGCACTCGAGGCCGCGGCCTGCGGCGTTGCGGTGGTGTCGAACCGCATCGGCAATATGCCCGAGTTCATCGAGCACGGGCGCAATGGCCTGCTCGTCGGGCGCAGCGCGGAGAGCCTCGCGGCCGCGCTCCGCGAGCTCGCCGCGGATCTCCCGCGCGCCATCGAGATGGGCCGCGCCGCTCGCGCGACGATCGAGCGGGCGTGGACGTGGCGAGACCTGTCGGTGAACTACGCCCGCATGTGGCGCGACGCCCTCGAGGCGCGCGGCGCAGCTCGGAGGGTCGCGTGAACCTGTACGACGTGATCATCACCTCGGTGCACGATCGCGCCGACCTGCTCGACCGGACGTTGCGCTCGATGCTGCCGCGCCTCGACCAGAAGCCGGCGCGCATCCTCATCAACGAGGATTGCCGCGCCGATCGGCCATTCGTCGAGGGCCGCACCGAGTCCATCCTGATGGCGCTCGAGGATTGCTACCAGGTCCCGATCGTCCTCTTGCGCCAGAACCCCGGCACGGGGCTCGCGCGCGCGCTGCTTCGCCTCTACGAGGCGGCCTCGACGGAGTTCGTCTTCTACACCCAGGAGGACTTCGACTTCGTCCGCGACGTGCCGGTCGGCCGCTGCCTCGAGATCATGCAGCGGTACGCGCTCACCCACGTGCGCTTCAACAAGCGCGACACGATCCCGGTCAAGGGCGCCCACCGCGCGCGCGAGTGCTGGTGGACGAAGCAGGAGGTGCAGTTCGACGGTCAGACCTTCTGCGTCTCCGACCACATCTACTTCCAGGCGTGCCTGAACCGGCGCGCGCTGCTCCTCGAGGGCCTGAAGGAGCTCCTCGCATGGCACCCGGGCGGCAATGTCCGGATCGAAGCCGCTGTCAACGATTGGTTCAATCGGAAGTACGGCAACGGCGCTGGATCGGTGGATGGCCACCAGGATGCACGGCGCGAGCTCCTGCGCACGTTCATCTGGGGCGGCGTGGGCGAGCCGCGCTTCATCCTGCACACCGGCGCCGAGCGCCGCTCGCAGGGCTGGGCGGACCCCGAGCACGATCGCAAGCACGGCACCGTCAACGGAGAGAAGCGGTGATCCGTCGTCCACTCCGGAGCGTCATGCTCTGCAGCCCACGCTACCTCTCGGCGTACGTTCTCGGCGTCGGGCAGGCGATGGGCCTTCGCGGTGACTGGCATCGTCTCGTGTCGCTATGGGACGGGCGCGACAGCATCGCGAAGCAGATCGCCGAGATGGCCCCCGACGTGATCTGGACGCACATGGCGTGCTGGCCGCCCGAGGGATCGACGCCCGTCGAGCAGGTTGCCGAGGTCCTCGCATATTGGAAGCGCCGCGGCGCCGTCGTCTTCCTCCACGACGGCGACCCGCGCGACCGCACCATCCCGACCGCCGTCGACGTGCCGGCGTGTTTCACGCGCGGGCTCCTGAACCGCTCCGTCGACGAATCGAATCCCTGGTGGGGCATCGAGGCGATCCGCTGGCCCTACGCTGCGATGGCGCAGCGCGAGATGGTGCAGCCTACGGCCGATCTCGACTGCGACCTGCTCTTCGCCGGGCTCCTTCGGCGCGAAGAGGAAAAGGGCGGCCTGTACGGCGAGCGCACCGCGCTGGTGCACGAGCTCCAACGCCGGCTCTGGCCGCGCATGCAGATCGTATCGCCGGGCGGCGGCGACGTGAACAATCGGATGCACGTCGCCGATGTTGCCGCGCGCGTCGGCGCCGTTCTCGGCTTTGGCCGTCCCGACGTGCCCGGCTGGATCGACACCCGCGTCTTCCAATGGCCTGGCGCCGGCGCGGTGCTCATCCACGACGACACGGGCGGCGTGCTCGAGGACGGCGTGCACTTCCTCCGCTTCAGCCGCAAGGACGGCGTCGACGGTGTTCTTCGTGCCGTCGAGCGGGCGAAGACCGACGGCGCCGCGATCCGCGCGCGCGCCTTTGCGCACATCCAGGCGCACCACACGTGGTGCAACCGCGTCGACGAGGCGCTCGAGCCGTTCTTCGGGAGGGCCTCGTGAAGTCGGTGATGCTCGGCGACTGCCTCCACTATGCCTCGCCGTACATGCGCGGCGTCGCGGATGCGTCGCACCGTCTCGGCATTGCGCATTACGAAGTATCGATCCGCCAGCCGCTCGAGCTGCTCGGCAAGGTGCTCGACTCGGTCAAGCCCGATCTCATCTGGACGCACATGCTGCTCTGGCCGCCGGCGGGATCGCCGGAGGTCGCCGAGCTGGTGGCGCTCATGGAGCGCGAGGCTCGGCGCGGCACGCGGATCGTGATCCATGACGGCGACTGCAAGGCGCCGACGCGGCATCCGCACGACCTGTCGGCCTGGTGCTCGCTCGCGCTCGTGAACCATGCCCACGACCGGAGCGCGTGGAAGGTGCCGGTGCTCCGCTGGCCCTACTTCGCGGCCTACCAGGAGCGCATTGCTGATCCCGATCCGGCCTGGCGCTGCCAGCTCTTCTTCGCCGGCTCGCTCGGCGCCGATGCGGTCTATGCCGCTCGCACGCGCCTCATCGAGGGCCTGCGCTCTCGCGGGGTGATCCTGCGGACGCCGACGGCGCTCGACGGCAACACGCTGGCGAAGACGCCGGCGATCGCGGCGAGCGCCGATGCGGTGCTCGGTTTCGGACGCCCCGACGCGCCGGGCTGGCTGGACACGCGGGTGTTCCAGTACCCCGGCGCCGGCGGCATCCTCCTTCACGACGATGTCGGCGGCTACCTCGAGCCGTGGGTGCACTTCGTGCCCTACCGTTCGGGCAATCCCGACAGCGTGCTCGAGACGCTCGGGCGGCTCGCGCGGATGCCTGCCGCTGGGCGCCAGGCACTTCGCACGACGGCCTTCGCCCACGTGCAGCGGCACCACAACTCGATCGCGCGGGTGAAGCAGGTCCTCGCGGAGCTGGAGCTGCCATGCGCGTGATCCCGCTCCTCGACGCCACCGGGCCCGACGTCGTCGTCGGCCGTCATTCGATCTGGGCGCCCGAGCTCGGCGTGAAGCTGCCGTTTCAGTGGGGTGGCTTCGTCACGAAGTACGGCCACGACGAGATGAAGTCCGCGCCCGAGGCGACGCTGCCGCACGAGCTCGCCATTCTTCGGGCGCTCGCGGCCGATCGGATGGCGCCGCCGATTGGCGACCTCGTCTACATCGAGAACCTCATCTCGCGGCACCCGGGCGGATGGCATTGCGACTCGACGGGCGCGATCGGCTACAAGATGACGGACGCGCGCACACTGCCTCGCGGGCGCTTCTCGTCGAAGCGCATGCGCCAGCTGCCCATTGCCGGCAGCGAGGGCGCGTGGAGTGACATCGAGGTCAAGGGCCGCGATAACATCGTCAACGGCTACCTCGTCGACGTGCGCCGCACGGCGTGGGACATGCTGCGCTGGACCGGCGAGGACCTGCCGATCCTGCCGGCTCTTCCACCGCGCGATCCCGAGCTCGCCGTCGACGTTCACCGGCTCTGCCAGTTCCCCAAGGGCGAGCGCGAGCACGCCTATCAGGACTTCTGGCTCGACGGCCACTGGCAGCACGGGCAGCGGCGCGTCGTCGAGCGCGCGGCGCTCCTCGGCTTTGACCCGCAGCCCGGCGAGAGCGTGCTCGAGATCGGGTGCCAGTCGGGCGGCTTCCTCCAATTCGCCCGCCTCGCGACGCAGGGCCTCGGCGCGCTCCTCGGCGTGGAGATCGACGGCGACTATGTCGACTGCGCGCGCCGCCTCGCTCGCCGAGCGGGACACAACATCTGCTTCCGCCAGCTCGATGCGGCCCGCGAGCGCGACGAGCTGCTCCGATGGGTCGGCGAGCGGTGCCCGTCCGGCCTCGATCACCTGCTGGTGCTCTCAATGGAGAAGCACCTCGACATCTGGCCGCTCGTCGACGCGATCGGCGCGCGCGCGACCTACGTCGAGACCAACGCGGTCAGCGACAAGAACCCCTGGAAGTTGCGCGCCGAGGTCGAGGCGCGTGGCGGGCGCCACGTCGGTGACTCGACCGATCGAAACCTCCGGCGCCTCTATCGCATCGAGCGGCCGCGCGCCGCCCAAGGAGAAGCTGCATGAGCACGCCTCTGTTCATTCGCGAACCCAAGATGTTCAACAAGCTCATTGCCGCCGGAGACAGCGGCGAGTTCATGCCGGGCGCTGCCTATGTGACGCAGTCGATCATGATCGAGGAGATTCTCATCAACTTCCTCGACGGCGACAACGGTGCCGGCGTCTTCAATCTGGTATTGGCGGCAGATACCGTCTCCACCGGGCTCGAGGACAACCTCACGCTGATCTCTGTCGCCGTTCCGGCAGGGGCATCGGGGCTCGGCTTCATTCGCGTCCCGCTCAACATCGTCATTCCCCCGGGAACTCGCCTGATCGGTAGTTGCACCGTCCCCCTTCGGACTGCTCACGTCACGCTCCTCGGCGGGGTTCTCGGATGATCGGCCGTGGTCCTCGCGGGCTCCGGCGGCCCGACGGCGAGCAGCGCGGCGTCGCGACGTTCGCCGGCGAGTCGAGTATCGCCGTCACGCTGCCGCGGCGAATGTCAGGCCCCTACGCGATCACCCTCATCCCGTCGGTGGACAGCTACGACGGATCCATCCCGGCCGTCGCCTACGACGCGAAGACCGATCGCGGTTTCACGATCGTCGTGCTGGCCGGATTCGAGGGCACCGTCGATTGGACGGCGACGCCGAGCTCGTAAGGAGATGTCCATGCGCAAATCCCTGGCACTGATTCCGCTGCTGCTCTTCGCCTTCGCCGGCGCAGCTCGCGCCGACGCGCCGCTGGCGGTCACGAGCCTCCGCTTCACGCCGCTGTCGTCGAATCCCATTGTCGGCACGAAGGCCGGCCTCTGGTTCAAGAACGACAATACGCTGCACCTTCGCCTGACCGACGGCAGTGACGTCGATCTCACGGCCAACGCCGGCGGCGGCAGCAATGCCACGTCGATTCGCGGCGTCTCCGTCGTCGCCGACGCGCCGACGACGGCGGGCCAGATCTTCGTCTACCTCGGCGGCCAGTACATCAACACGTACGACGGCGCCCCGATCATCCCGATCACCAGCACCTTCTCGTCGGACTCCTCGCAAATCGCCCTGAACATGGGAGGGAGCGGCGGTCTCGGCATTACGCCCACAATCAAGGATGGCGCGGTCGGCCACGACCAGCTCGCCTCCGGCGCCGCGCTCGGCAACATCACCGACGGATCGCTTCCTGCCGCCAAGCTCGCTCCCGGTGCTGCGCTCACGAACATCGGCAGCGGCGGCATGGACGGCAGCACGTATCTCGAAAACAACACTGTTACTGGCGACAAGCTACAAGACGCCTCCGTCGATCTGAATGGCTCCAAGATCACGAACGGCCTCGGGATCGCCCACGGCGGCACCGGTCTGAGCAGCGCGGGCGGCACGGCGAACCGTGTGATGGTCACGACCAACGGCACGAGCTTCTCGGTCGCGCAGCTCATCGGGTCGATGATCAACCCGGCCTCGACCTACGGCTTTGTCGTCGCTCCTGGTGGTGCCGCTTCTGGCAGCGTCTCTGTAAGCGGCATCGGCGCATCCGACTCGCTGCAATTCGCCGTCCCGGTGTCAGGTGCTTTCCCGATGACGACGTGCACCTTCGCGAGCTCGGGGAGCGCCAACACAGTCACGCAGTCGACGATGGGAGACTGCTCGGGGACGAACTTCCTCTTCTATTGGGTGAAGCAGTGAGGGTCGCTCTCTTCGTCCTCGCGCTCGTCGCTTGCAACAACGGCTCGCCGCCGCCGTCACCCGAGGACATGGGCGTGGTCACCTACGACCTCGCCGGCCTGCCTGCCCCGCGCCCCATCGGCGGCCGCTTCCAGGAGATCGACGCGCAGCCGGTCGCCGACCCGAACCATCACGACCTGCACAACGACTCGTGGCAGTGGCGCATGTGCCCGTGGGATCCGCGCGCCGTCGCCTCCGTCGGCGGCACGATCTACGAGTCGCCCGACGACCCCTTCGCGCCGTTCATGGCGAAGGACGGCTATCCCGACAACTGCTCGAACGACGACCCCGCCGCGCGCGTGACGCTGTGGCGCTTCGCCTTCGGACCGCGCGGCTGCAACAGCATGCCGTGCGCGCTCCTGTGGCTCGAGAAGGAGCTGGCGCGGCCCGGCGATGGCCTGCCCGATGGCGAGCTGGCCAATGCGTTCGGCGGCCTCAGCGGCGTGGATGGAGCGACGCGAACGGACCTTCGCACGAAGCTCGGCGACCTCGTCACGGCGGCGCAGGCCTTCAACGCGGAGGCGGTCACCGCCTACGACTCGCAGGGGCTGCACCTGGCCGAGCCGATCGCCGAGGACTTCACGGCGGTTTGGTTCGAGGCGCCGGACGGCGGCATCGCGACCGTCTCGAGCGGCCTCGCACCCGTCTATCCCGTCGTCGAGACGCGCACGCCGTAGAGGGAGGGAAGCGCCATGTCCGAACGCTCCGACGCCGTGAAGCTTCGCCCCTGGCTCATCGGAATCATCGTCAGCATCGCCGGCTCCGGCATCGGGATCATCTTCAAGGCCGGCGAGGTCAACGAGAAGCTCGGGGCTCTCGTGTCGATGGTGGGCGACCATGAGAGCCGCCTGCGCGCGCTCGAGAAGCGCCCCGACAGCACCACGAGCGCCAGCGCCGCAACGGCGCGCGCGCATTGAAAGGAGTTCGCATCATGGACACGACCCCGCACAAACCCGGCTACAAGACGACCGAGTTCTGGCTGTCGCTGCTCGCCGTTCTCCTCGGCGCGCTACTCGGCTCGGGCTTGCTCCCCGGCGGGCCGCCGACGCAGATCGCCGGCATGGTGGCGACCCTGCTCGGCGCGATGGGCTACAGCTACCAGCGCTCGCAGCTGAAGCTCGCGGTCCTCGCCGGGATTGTTCCGCCCGACGCGCCCACGGCCGCCGATCCCGCGATCGCCGCCGGCGCCGCCGAGCGCGTCGCCGAGGCGAAAGCGTCGAAGAACCTCGGCATGCCGCCGCTCGTCGTGCTCCTCCTCGGCGCCTCGCTGCTCGCGCCCTCGATCGCCCGCGCCCAGCACGTCGCGATCACGCCCGGCGTCGTGCTCGCGCCCTCGCCGCCGACTTCCGTCGCTCCCGCGGACTCTGTGGCGGTGAAGGCGACGGCAACGGCAACGACGGCCTCTCCCGAGCCCGCGCCCGTCGCTGCGACGGCGACTGCCAGCGAGGCGCCACCCGTCAACCAGATCATCGCCGGCGCCACGTCGACGGACGCGACCGCGACGGCGACGCTGTGCATCGCGTGCGTCAACTCGATCGAGGCCTGGTGGAAGTCGAACAGGGGGACGTGGACGATCGTGGGAACGGCGCTCGGCGCGGCGCTCGGCGTGGGGCTCCAGTTCGGGATCCCGGCCGCCGAGGCGCAGGGGTGGATCAAGTGACCCCCGTCACCGATCACTTCACCGTCGAGGAATTCAGGTGCCACGACGGCACCGATTACCCGGCGGAGTGGGTGGCCGACCGCCTGACGCCGCTGTGCCAGCAGCTCGAGGTGATCCGCGCCGAGCTCGGTGGCGTGCCGGCCACGATCCTGTCGGGCTACCGCACGCCGGCGCACAACGCAGCGCTGCGAGATGCCGACGGATCGGGCACCGGCGTGGCGAAGAACTCGCAGCACCTCTACGGGCGCGCCGCCGACGTGGTGTTCAAGGGCATTTCGCCGGCCGATGCGCACGCAGCGGTGCTGCGGCTCGTGGCCGCCGGCAAGATCCAGATCGGGGGCCTCGGCCTCTACCAGACGTGGATCCACGTCGACATCCGTGAGGGCGATCACCTCGCGCGGTGGAACGGGCCGGGCGTCAATAGCGCCGCGGCCTGATCGAAGCTCAACCGGGCCAATACACCCGAGGAGGTGACCATGAAGTTGATCCTGATGTGCTGCGCCTTGTTCTCCCTGCCGCTGTCGGCGGCCGCCTCGCCGCCCCTCGAACACCCGCGTGACGCGGTCGTGCACCAGGTGGACGACCAGCCCCAGCTCGCGCCCGAGGGCCTCGTGTGCCTGCCCGACGTCGAGGTGCACGCGATCGCCGAGCTGCCGGCCGCGAGCGCGTACGACCAGGTCCGCGCGCCCGAGGAGGCCGGCGAGTTCGTGACCAGCTACGACTCCGCGTTGCCGCCCGTCCCCGACGGCATCGGCGGTGAACAGCTGACCGTGACCGATCTGATGCGCCGCGCGACCCTCGACCTGCACCGCATCGACGACATCGCCAGCGCGAAGCCGATCCCGCGCTTGCGGTGCTGATGCAGCCTCCACCGCCCCTCGCCGAGCCCCGTCGACTTCACCGTCGGCGGGGCTTTTTCGTTTCAGGGCGTCGGCTGCGCATCGAGCGCATAGACGAGCCATTCGCGCCCGTCCTCGCGCCATCGCTTTAGCGGGTGTTGTGTGAGCACGATCGCCTTCGCGTGCTGCGGGTGAGGCCCGGCTGTCAAATAGACTGGCGGCGGTGGCTCAGGCACGTCGACGAATCGCAGTTCGCACGCGCCATCGATCTTGTGCTCGCAGTTGGAGTGTAGAGCAATCTTCATCGCCGCCGCTCCGGGTCGTCGCGCCATGCCTCGTACATACCGCCCAGGTAGTGCCAGAGGAACCACGCCACGACCAGACCGACTCCGAGCCGCCAGCTCCACGCGATCGTCAGGTCCAGCGTCAGGTGCATTGCGTCGCCATTCTATCGCCCGATCCCCGCGACCAGCACGGCCCGGATCGTTTGGCCCGGCGTTTGGATCGCGGTGGCCCTCCCGCCGCCAGACCAGACACTTGCCGTGATACGAAGCTCGTCGGGGTAGACCTCGATCCCGCCGTCGCTCACGAGCAGCTGCACCAGCTCGCGTCGCTCCTCGGGCGATGCCACGCCGCACGCTGCGCGAAGCTCCACAAGCGCCGCCTCGAGTTCGCGCAGCGCCACCAAGTCGCGCTTTGCTCCCTGCGAAGCATCCCGCCACACCGACACCTGTCGCTCTGCGAGAGCCCGCGCCCGGGCGATGCGCTCGAGCTCGGCGTCAACGGCCGCGACCCCGAGCAGCCCGCGCCTCCCGCGCTCCAGGGTCTGCGCGGTCCACTCGTCGAGCTGCGCGAGCCGCCGCTGCGCGTCCTCCAGGTCGGCCGCGGCCTGCACCAGCGCCGGGTCGTCGAGCCCCGCTACCAGTTCGCGCCCGAGCCCCGGATCGTCAATCCACGACGCGAGACGAGCCCACACGAGCTCGTCGATGCGGTCGGTGCGCAGCCACGGCAGCGAGCACTCGCCGATACGCAGCCGCCGGCGCTCGCAGGCGTAGTAGCGGTATTCGTAGGACCGCCCCGACGGGCGACGCGCGATCGTGCCGTGGATTCGAATCGGCGACTTGCAGACGCCGCACACCGCGATCGCCTCGAGCAGGTAGATCGACTTCGTTCGCCGGCGCCCGGCGGCCTGGTTTTCGGGAAGATGCGCCAGCGCCTCGGCCGCGAGCTCGGGCGAGACGAGCGCTGGCAGCTTCGCGTGCGGCGAGGCGGCCCAGCGGCCGGTCGAGTACGTGTCGGTCCGAAGGATCGCGATCACGGTCGAGGCGTACCAGGTGCCACCGCGCGCGGTCCGAACGCCACGGCGCCGGAAGTCGCGAGCCACCGCGGCGCACGTCTCGCCGGCGGCGACGCGTTCGAACACCTCGCGCACCACCGCGGCTTCCTTCGTCTCGCCGAGCGCGGTCGAATACCCGAGCGGCGTTGCGCAGGGCGCGCGACCTTCGCGCACGGCCCGGGCGTGTCCTCGCTTCGATCGCTCCGAGCGCGCGGCGTTCTCCCGGGCGGCCCGCCAGCTCTCGAACATCGCGAGGAGCTGCCCCTCCGGCGTCCCGAGGTCGAGGACCTGGCCGCCGGCCGTGGCCACGCGCACGCCGGCTTCCTGCAGCGGCCCCCAGATGGCGCCGAGCTCGCGGAAGAGCTCCGAGCGCGTGAGGCGGTCCACGTTGGCGACGACGCAGATGTCGGGGCGAAGCGTCGGAAGGTCGGCGACGAGGCGTGCGAAGTCGCCGCGGGCTGCGAGGTTGCCGCTCTTGGCGCTGATGCCCTTGTCGGCGTAGACCGCGACCAGCTCGGCGCCGAGGCGCTCGGCGGTAGCGCGGCCCTCGTCGAGCTGGCCTTCGTGGGTGCCGGCGGCGACCTGCTTGCCGCTCGAGTTGCGAACGTAGAGGACAGCGCGCATGGGCGGCGATCCTAGCCCGACTGGCGGGCGCGGTGCTGCTTGACCATCTTGATCATCCAGGCGACCACAGCGGCCCGGCGCCCGGCGTCCTCGACGGGCGCGTGGACGATCGTCGCGCGCAGCTCGCGCGGCTCGGGCTTCGGCGCTGTGGCCGGCTGCTTCAACTACCGCCTCCCCCTCACCACCGCCAGCACCTCGCCGAGCGGCAACCACTTGCGGCGCTTGTAGTCGTCGGGCGGTTGGGCAGGGACGATCCCCTCCACGCCCCTCTTGATCCTCCCGCGCTCCCCCTTGGCCCCGACGCGCACACCGCAATCGAAAGCCTCGTAGCAGGCGCCGTCCCCCGCGAGTAGGGCGCGCGTGCTGCCGCACCTCCGGCACCGGGGGCGGTTCGACTTCATCGCTTCCCCTCGACGGTCCAGAGTTTGTATTCAAAGGCGTACTCGTTCTCGACGTAGAAGAACCATCGCCGCTTGTGACGGCCCCAAACAGCAATGACCCAATGAGGACCGCCGTGATTGAACGTGGCGACGACGTGGCCAAGTCGACCATCGCGATCGCGCAGGCGGGCTCCGACTCGGATGCGGGGGCGGTTCGTCGCGGTCATGGGCGCCACCATGACGCCATCCCCGCGACGGCTCCGATCGCGACGGCGATTCCGATCCACGTCCAGATCAGGAGTTGGAACTGCCAGCGGCTCACTTGCCATCCTGCGTCGCGGGCCACTCGCGGCGGAACACGCCAGCGGCGGCGAGCTCGGGGAACGCGCGCGCCAGCTCGGCGACGTCGCCGCCCTTCTTGCTCTTGAGCGCGAGCGGCACCATGCCGGGCGGCGCCTGCTTGCGATTGCGCGCGGCGAGCAGTGGCGTCGAGGGCATTGCGCGCCACGACTCCTCGGAGAGCACCGGCACCGCACCAGCCTGCTTGAAGAAGTAGGGCACGCCCGCGGCGCGGCATTGCTCCGACAGCGATTCGGCCCACGCGAGATCGAACGGCCGCGCGCCGGGGCCGCTCTCACCACCGACGATCACCCACGAGATCGCCGCGTGACGCTCGCGGCATCCGTCGGCGTGTACGGTAGTTGCGTGGAAGCCATGGCCGTATTCGGCGCCACCGGGACAGCGCAGCCACTCGCGGCGCAACGTCACCACCCCCAGCATCGGCTCGACGGACAGGAACCGCACCGCGGCCGGCACGCGCCGTAGTTGCAGAATGCGCTCGTCGGCGCGCTGTTGATCCTCGACCGTGCAGCCAGCCCATATATTGCGCGGCCATTGATTCGCCCATCGCTCCGGCGCGAGCGCGATCATGTTCTGCGGGCGCTTCGTGAGGAGCAGCCAATCGAGCCACGGCGTTTCCTCAATCAGCGTCCAGAGCCGTTCGCGATCCGCGGCGTCCTCATCTCGGCCTTCGAACACGTCGGCCATCGAGGCGCAGAACACGCGGCGACGGACGCCCGCCTTCTCTGCATCGCGGTTCCACTTGTGCGGCTCATTCCAATGTTTGTCGCCAAAGCGCCGATGGTCGGCCTTGGCGCCCCACACTTTGAGCCCGACGCGTTCACTGAACGTCTCGGCATAGCAATGCTCGCAGCCGGGCGAGACGCGAACACAGCCCCACCACGGATTGAAGGTATGGTCGCACCACGCGATCTCGGTTTCCTTGCCCATCGCTATCCCCTCCTCGGCGACGGCGGGTGAAGCGGCGGCTCGTGCTTTGGGAACACGTCCATCAGTGCGCGATCGCTGTTGGCCGCGCACTCGGCGCAGATGTTCGGGCGCGCGACGTGCTCGCAGTCGGACCCGATTTCGCGCGCCTTCCTGATGGCGGCGATGAGGCGGTCAATCAGGATCGTCGCGCGCTGCAGGATGAACGGTGGCGCATCGTTCATGTCGACGGTGAGCTCGTTCAGGCGGGCACGGTATGGCTCCTCGTGCTCCATCATCTTGCGGAAGGCGTCGAGCGTTTCCCGCGCGGCCGCCGTGGCGTCGCGTGCCTCGTCGCGCTGCTCCGCGAGAATCCCCACACCCTCGACAGGTGACTCGGCCGGCTGCCAGTCGCGCGGCACGCCAGCCGCGTACAGAGCCTCGACGAGGTCGGCGGCCAGTTCCTGCTCGTCGGCGCGTGCCGCGTCGCGCTCCCCGCGCGCCTGCACCATCAACTTGCCCGTCTCGTCGAGCTGCACGCGAAGCTCGACGACATCCCGCCGCGCCTCTGCCAGTGCATTGGACTTGGCCTGCAGCTGCTCAAAGTATTCGAGTGTCGTTTGTCCCGCAGACTCGACGGCGGCTTTGAGGTTGGCGATCTGCTCGTCGCGCTCCCGCTCCGCATCGACGGCGCGCTTCTCCATGATGGCAAGCCGCGCGCGGACGCAATCGGCGCTGTTGGACACGAGACAGCCGGCCTCGGAGAGCTCGCGCTTGATAGGCCGCTCGCACAACTTACAACGCTCGGCGCTCATCCTTGTTTCCTCCGCGCCGCGTCGAGCAGCGCCGCAAATGCAGCGTCGGCCGTCTGAAAGATGCACTCCTCCTCGAATGCGGTGTGCTCCGATTCTCCATCGCCGGAATCGGGCCGCTCGCGCCATCGCCCGCTGTCGCTCAGGTACTCGCTGTCTCGCGTGCGCGGATTCCAGCGGGACACTTCAAAGCCGCCAGCGGCGGCAACGATTGTGAACGCGCCATTGTTCACTCGAAATGCCGTCGCCATCTCCAGGCGCTTCGCCAACCCCTGCACCACGATTTCAAACCCGGCGGCCTTGGCCTGTGCGGTGGTGAGCTGCCGTCGGAGCGATTCGACTTCGGCGACCAGATCGGGAATGTCCGTACGGGCGGCGGCGATGAATTCCCCGTCGGCGTGGCTGTCCTTGTTCCGCACGTCGCCCGACGACGCGATCGCGTACTCGCGCTCTTTGCCTTCAATGACGACGCGCGTGGGGCCTACGTAGAGGCCGGCCTCGTTTTGCAGCAGTCCCTCGCCGACCTTCCACGGCCCCGCCGTTGCGGCCTCGCACCGCGCCTTGATCGCGGCCAATCTCTTGTCCGTGATCTTCATCGGACACCGTCGACAAGATTCAGGCATACGTCCGGCCCCTTGCCGGGATTGAGTGCGTAGTACGGCTGCTCCCACTCACGGCCCTGCTCGTCGATGCACATGAGCCGCGTCCAGGCATCACCGATCGGCCGGCAGCCGGAATCGTCGATGTAGCGGCCGACGATGCTATGCGGGTGAACGCGCGACGCCTCGGCGAGCACGTCGGTACCGAGGATGCCGTGCTTGTGGCCGATCTCGATCAGCCGCACCTTAAACGCGAGCACGCGCGCGGGATCCTGCTGGACGTAGCCGCGCCGGTTGCCGACAGGCGTCAGGAGCAGCGACGTCGCCTGCTTGATCTCGTCGAGGAGCGCATCGCGGATCGTGGCCTCGCGCTCGGTCGCCCACTCGGTGCCGTCGTTCGCCTGTAATCGCGTAACAGGTTTCATCTTCCTTGCTCCTTCCAGAAGTCCTCGTGCGCGCGTTCCTCGCGCGCCTTCGCCACCGACGCCCTTCGCCTGAACACGCCGGGCCCGGCCGGTTCGCTGTCGACGGGTGGCTGTGGGGCCGCCATTTGCGCCGGCGATCGCGGCGCCCGCGCGAGCAGCTCGTCGACGTCGATCGCCGGCTTGGCGAGCGCGGCCAGGCGCGCCCGTTCTTCAGTCCAGGTCGGCACGCGCTCTCTCCACTGGTTGCGGCGCGCGCAGCTCGAGCGGCGCGGATTCAGAGATGCGCGCCAGCTCCGCGAGCAGCGCATCCACCACCAGCCGCAGGTCGCAGCCGGCCGGCACGCCGACTGCCCTGCGCAGCATTTCGCCGGCGAACTCGGCGGCCTGGTCGAGCCGATCACCGACCTCGCAGCCCTCGGCCGAGGCGCACGCGCTGCAGCTGGTCTCGTGCTCGCGCAGCGCGTCGAGCGCGAGGCGCTCGGCGGAGCGAGCGGTGCGGGCGGTGCCGAGCGCGATCACGATACGCGCTCCGGACGGGCGACAGCCAGCGCAGCGTCTCGACGCGCGCTCCAGTCGCAGGGCTCGCACCAGTTCTCGCGCGCGATCCCGTTCTCACCATCGCGGCAGTTGTCGGCCTCGTCGCATTCGCGCTCGGGGCACTCGCGAAGTAGCTCGGTCAGCTCCTCCATCCGCTCTGCAAGGATGCCGACGCCCTCGACGGGGCTTTGGGCCGGTTGCCAGTTGTCAGGCACGCCAGCGCGGTGCAACGCCTCCACAAGATCGGCCGCGAGGTCACGTTCGTCTGCGCGGGCCTCATCACGCTGCGCGGCGACGGATTCGAGTTCGGCGCGCTTCTCGGCCTCGCTGTTGGACAGCCGCTCGATCACATCGTGCACGTCGTTCGTGGTCGGGTCGCCGCCATCGAGGCCGAGCGCGCTCAGGACGGTGTCGCGAAAGCGCTCGGCGCGGGTCTCGGCATCGGCGATCGCTGCGGCCACCGCTTCTTCGACGGCCGCGCGCATGTCCTCCGTCGGGAAATAGACCGTGCGCTTGGCGTGGTCGACTTCGATCTTCGCAAGCTTCATGCGCTCGATCGCGGCGTCGACGATGGCGGAGACATTGGGCACGCTCATGACCGGCGCTCCGCGAGCTGCGCTTCCAGCTCGTCGATGCGCTCCTGCAGCGCCTTCACCGGCGCGAGCGAGTCGTGAAGGTCGCGTACGCCGGCGAGGACGTCGACGAGCGTATCGAGATGCTCGCGCGCTGCCGTGGACACTGGAGGCAGCGCGAAGCCATCGGCATCTTGCAGCTTCGACACCGCCGCCTCGAGGTGGCCGATCGCGTCGTAGAGCGCGGCCTCGACCTCGTCGGGATCGAGCGTGCCGGGCGCGACAGGCTCGCGCTGCTCGACGATCGCGTAGTCGACGGCGTGGCTCCGCCGCTGGCAATCGCAGTCGCCGAGGCAGTGCGCATGGTCGTTGCCGATGCACGCGAGGCAGACGGCGCGGCCGTCGGGGATCGGGATGTAGCGCGAGCTCATGACTGAAACCCGACCGCGCTGTAGACGAGGCTGACGAAGTCCTCCGTCGAGATGTGCTCGGCGTGGTGGCCCTCGACGAGCCACTCGATGCGCGCGAGGGCCTGCGAGGCGTCGCCGGCGTTACGCACGGAGGCGAACCCCGACGAAGATGCGCGCGAGGGCCTGCGAGGCGTCGCCGGCGCGGCGACCGCGGTGGGCCGGCACTCGACGTGATAGCCCTTGTAGACGCGCTTCTCGAGCACGCCGGGCAGGCCGCAGGCGCCGCAGACCTTGCCCTTTGTCGCGTGGCCGCGCTTCTTCTTCGCGGACTTCGCAGGCTTCTGTTTCTCGTCGGACACGGGATCCTCCATTGATGAAGCTGGTGTCGGTGCTGGTGGTGGCGGCTCAGAGATCGGCGTCGGGGAAGCGCTCGCGGTAGCGGCGGAGGACCTCGTAGTGCGAGTCGCCCTTCGGTCGGACCGAGAGGACCTGGCGCTTGACCGATTCGACGGGGCGGCCGTGGCGCTCGGCGAAGGCGGCGCAGAGGAGCTCGAAGGACTCGGTGAGCTCGCCGAGGTAGGCGCGGACGTTGGGGTCGGACTGGACTCGCCGGAGGATGTGCTCGACGGCGCGGTCGGCGGCAGTGGGCTCGGTGGTGGCGGGCATGGCTCGGGCTCCTTCGTCGTTGTTGCGGTCGGTGTCGCCGGTGGCCTGTTGTCGACAACAGGCTCGGGCGCCGGTGGTGGCGCGCTCGGCCGCCGCGGTGCACGCCGAGCTCGCGCTGGCCGCTGCTCCTCGACAGGGGGCGGCGGCTCCTCGCGGCGAGGGGGATGACGCTCGAAATCCAGCTCCTCGACGTCGTCGAGCTCCTCCTCGGGCTCGGGCGCGCGGCGCGCGGCCTCCGCGACGCGTTGTGCATCCCAGCCGAGCTCGACGGACTCGGCGTCGTCAGACACGCAGTCCATCTTCTCGGCGAGGGCGGCGAGCTGCTCGACGCGCGGGATGCGATCGCGGAACGAGGTCGCGGTGGCGAGCTGCTCGGGCGGCGCGAGCGGCTCCATGTTCTTCGCGTACGAGGCGAGCATCTTCACGAGCTCGACCGTGTCGGCGGGCACCTTGCCTTCGCCGACGGCTTGCTGCGCGATCTCCAGGTCGCGCCACTTGTCGGGCTGCACCGACCCGAGCGCGCGCCGCACGAGGCCGTAGCCGAGGCCGTGGAGCGTCTGCACGCGCGCGCCCGGGCGGTCGACGCGCCCGGCGAGCTCCTCCTTGATGCGCCGGTTGAACGCGGCGAGGAGCGCCGAGGCCTCCGGCGCGCGCCGCACGCCCTCGACGAGCGACGTCGTCTTCGAGGTGCCGGCGCGCGCGTCCATGAAGAGAATCTCGGAGGCCGGATCCGGATGCTCGAACCAGTCGAAGATCGCGAGCTGGTGCGAGGTCCACTCGCGCGGCCGCGGTGCCGGCGGCGGAGGCTCAGGTGCCGCGGCCTCTGGTCCCGCCGGCGACGTAAGCACCAGCGGCGCCGGGGCGGCCGCCTGCTCCGCGGCGAGCTTCGCGTGGACGCTGCAGTGATCGACGTTGGGGCTGACGCGGTGGCGGTGCCGCTCGCACATGCGGCGACTGCAGGTCTCGCCGGCCTTCGCGCCCGTGAGCGGCCAGTCGCACAGTGCCTCGTGCGGCGACGTGCAGCCGGGCTCCTGGCACTTCGCCGGTCGCGCGCCGCAGACGATCGCGGTCGTGCCGTCGCCGAGCTTGAGCGGGGTGCAGTGCATCGCGCCCTACTCGCGCTCCTGCTCGAGCTCGGCGATGCGCTGGTCGCGCTCGCGCACCTGGTCCTTGAGCTCCTCAACGTCGCGCTGCAGCTCCTCGACGCGGCCCTCGGCCTCGTCGGCGCGGACCGTCTCCTTGGCGGCGTGCTTCTGGAGGTCATCGAGGATGATCTCGATCGAAGCGACCATGTCGGGGACGTCGTCGGTCTCCCAGCTCACGCGGTTCGTGGCCACGGGCTTACTCCTCGTCGCCTTCGTCGAGGTCCTCGACCGCGGCGGCCGCGGGCTTCTTCTTCGCGCCCGTCGTCGCCGGCGCCTTCTTGCCTTTCGCCGCGGGCTTCTTCGCCTTCGGCTTCTCCTTCGCCTTCTCGGCCGCGCGCTCGTCGGCCTCGAACTTCTTGAAGTCGATCTTGTGCAGGCTGCAGGCGGCGAGGAACGTCGGCGAGTACTCGCCCTTGTAGCCCGTGGCGCCGTCGCCGATCGCCATCTCGACGAGGAGCCCGCGGAGCTGCGCCTCGCTGAGGCCGTCGATGTAGGATCCGACCTGCTTCGCGTTCTTGATCTGGCGGCGCTTGAGCAGCTCGTCGTGCCCGTACAGGTTGGTGCCGACCAGCTCCTGGCGCGCGAGCAGCCGGAAGTACTCCTTGTCCGCCTTCCCCTTCTCGATCGCGGGCACGAGCAGCGCGATCGCCTTCTCCACGACGCGCTTCTTCAGCGCCTTCGCGCGTCGCTCCGCCTCCTGCTTCTTGCGCCACGAGTCGTTCCCGCTCGAGGAGGACGACGAGCTCGACTTCTTCTTGCTGAAGTCGTGGCCGGCTTCCTTGAGGAGGCGGCCGAGGTTCTTCGTCTCGACCAGCTCGTAGACCTTGCCGTCGTGCGGGTTGCGCGCGATCGCCGCCGGCGTGACGTTCTTCAGGAGCTGCCGGTACGTCCGGTACTTGCTGTCGTCGTAGCAGCTCGCGTTCAGGTCGGTGAAGCCGAGCTTGCCGAAGTTCGCCCCTGACCATTTGTCGGGCCAGAGCGACTTCGCCTCGGACGCCGACACCACCTTGATGCCGAGCGACTTCGCCTCGTCGGTCTTGCGCTTCCACGCGGCGTCGACCTTCTCCTCGAAGCAGGTCGGATCCGTGCACACGTCGGCGCTGGCGACATCGGCGAAGAGCTCGCGCTGGTTGCCGGTGCGCTTCAGGCACGTCGTGCACGGACCAGCCTCGGGCACGAGCTGCGCATCGGCGATCGGGAACGTCGCCCGCGACAGGTCGAGCATGAATCGGCCCTGGATGAACTGCCTGGCCTCGTTGTAGTTCGCCGGGTCGCCGCCGCCGCGCCAGTTCACGAGCTCCTTGGCGGCCTCGGCCTGCAGCTTCGAATCGGGGATGCGCGCAACCATGAGCGCGACCGCGAGCGACAGGCGGCCGTCGAGGAATCCCTTGCGCGCGGAGCCGACCAGGTCGACGAGCTTGAGACGCTGGCGCACGTACGTCGTCGTGTGGGCGACCTGCGCCGCAATCTCCTCGATTGAGCGCTTGAACCGGTCGCGCTTCACCGCGAACGCGTCGGCCTCCTCGAGCGGGTGCAGGTCCACGCGCTGGCCGTTTTCGATGCACGCCAGGTCGAACGCCTGCTCGTCGGTCAGCTCTCGGATGACGACGGGCACCTCCTCGAGGTACGCAATCTCCGCCGCGCGAAGGCGGCGCTCGCCGGCGACGAGCTCGAGGTCCTCGCTTCCCGCGATCGGCCGCACGAGGAGCGGCTCGCCGATTCCGTGGACGCGCACGCTGTGCGCGAGCTCCCGGATCTTCTCCTCGTCGAAGATCTTCCGTGGGTTCCACTCCGCCGGGCGGATGCGAGTGCGCCGAACGAGCTCGAAGCGGCCGACAGGCGGGGGCGTCGCCGGCGCCTGGTCTACGTGCTCTTCGATGATGGGCGCCGCGGCGGCTGCGGCGGCGGTCTTCTTCGAACGGGACATGGTCACCTCCTCAGTGCCTCTGCCCCGAATCGAACGGGACCATCGGCGAGCGCGCAGGACGACCGCGTTCAACGCGCACACCGAGCTGCCGAAGAGAGGCTGACGCCGGCGGCGAAGAGCGGCAGCCGCCGGCTGGTGTTGCTCGCGCCGCCGCTCCGGCGCGTCCTACCTAGAAGCCGAGGTTGTCGCTCGGCGGCTGCTGCTGCGAGGCGGTCGGACCCGGCTGCGGCCTCGGCTGGGGGCGCGGGCCGGGGCGCGCGGCCTGCGGCGCCGGCTGCGAGGGCGGAGCGGCGGGGGGCGCGGGCACGCGGCTGTGACCGCCCTCGCAGCCAAAGCCGCCGCTCTCGAGCGTGAACTCGCCCTTGCCGCAGCCCGCGACCGGGCAGCTCGTGCCGGTCCACTCCGACTTGAACGCCGGCGGCTGCGCGGGCGGCGCCTGGCGCTGCGGCTGCTGCGCGGGCGCGGGCGTGGAGGCCTGCGGCTTCTTGCCTCCGTCGACGGCGCGCACCTTGCCGCGCATCTGCGCCGCGAACGCCTTCAGCTCCTGCGGCCCCATCTCCTCCTTCAGGAACACGCCGCCGCGGCCGAGCGCGTTCACCCACTTCACCTTCAGCGACGCGCTGCCGTTGTACGTCTCCTCGGCGACCTCGATCTCGCAGTCCTGCGAGCCGACGCTCGAGAGGTCCGAGAGGTCGTCGCCCTGCCAGCCGCAGTGACGCAGCGCCTCGATCGTGCGCTGGAAGGCGCCATCGCTGAGGTACAGGTAGCCGGTGATCTCCTCGCCGGTCTCCTGCGCCCCGTCGGGCGTCTTGACGGCGAAGAGGATCGCGATCTGCGGCGTGCCCGTCGACGCCTTGCCGACCTTCGCCTCGACGGCGCGGGCCCGGTGCTTTCCGATGCTGGGGAGGTTCATCTGATTGTTCTCCTTGTTCGTGAAATTGTTCAGGCTGCCGCCGCGGTGCTCGCCGGCGTGCCCGCGAGCTCGGCGCAGCGCGCGTCGATCTCCTCGAGGAGCGCGACGTCATCGCCGGCCTCGGCGACCTTGGCGCGCACCGGCTCGACCTTGTCGGTGGGCAGCTGCGGGATGCGCGCCTCGATGATGGCGCGCAGGATCGCCGCGAAGCCGCCCGTCTTCGGCAGCGTGATCGGGTCGGCGAGCTCGGGGCGCGACTTGGCCAGGTACTCGGCCGCGGGGCGCGCGTGCAGGATGCGCGTGCCGTCGGACTGCGCGAACTGCTTCTTCGCCTTCCGATCGTCGGGGTTGTCGGGGACGAGGACCTTGTCGACCTCGAGGAAGAAGGTGAAGTCGCTCCAGGTGTGGAGGAACTTCGCCGCGAGCGGGTCGATCTTCGGCATCGCGCGGCCGTAGTCGGCGCCGTCGGGGTTCTTCTCCTTCTTCACGTCGAAGTGATCGACGAGGATCACGTGCAGCCCCGCGGCGCGGCACGCCTCGAGCTCCATGACCAGCCGCCGCCACTCGTCGACGGCGGCCTGGTAGCCCTTGTTGAACCCGAGGTTGCCGTCGGTGATATTCTTCGCCTTGCCGTCCTTGCGCACGACCTCGGCGAAGACCAGCTGCTCGACGTCGGACAGGACGTCGATCACGACCGTGTCGAAGTCGGCCTTGCCGTTCTGCGCGATGTCGCGCACGGCGCCGAGCAGCTCTTCGAAGGTCTGCGGGCGCGTGCGGCCGGCGTCGTCGAAGGCATAGCGCGCGACGTCGAAGCCGTTCGAGCCCTGGTTGATGTCGACGAAGATCGGCCGCGAGGACGTCGCGGCGAGCGTCGTCTTGCCGAGGCCGCCGTCGCCGAAGAGGAAGATGCGGCGAGGCGTGCGCTTGATGCCGCGCTGGGCGCGCGCGAGGCGTGAGCCGACCGTGCCGGCGAGCGGCTGCTGAACGGGGCGAGGGGCGGGGACCTGGGCCATGGTGGATCCTTTCAAGCGGCGCTCTGCGCCAGCTCCTGGTGGACGTTGTCGAGCTTCTGGAAGCGGGCGTCGTCGAGGGTCGCGGCGCCGGTGCAAACGGCGAAGAACGAGCACGTGCGGCCCCACATCACGCAGGCGTCGGGGTTCCGGGGATGCGCCGCGGCGGCGTTCTTGCCGAGATGCACCAGGCGCTCGCCGCCGAGCTCCGCATCGCGGATGTCGCGGGCGATCTGCCAGGTATCACCGGCGTGCTCGAGCTCGTCCTGCTCGAGCCGCACGACCTCGCCGCGCGCGAAGAACTTGATCGGGTCATACGCGATCACCTCGACGAGGCGCGCCCGGTATTCCTCGGGCGTCTCGTCCTCGGCGCGGAGGTTCGCGTAGAGCTTGCCACCCGGGTCGGTGCACACGCGGCGCTTCGCCGGGTCCTCGGGATCGGGCTCGCACTTGGCCCGCGGTCCGCCGGGATCCTCCGTGATCGCGACGTCGTGCGGGGCGCTCTCGGCGCCGCCCTTCTTTTTGCAGTAGGGGCAGGCCTTGAACTTCGCCAGCGTGTATTTGCGCTCCTCCATCGGCGTCGCCTTCGCGGGGCGGAGGAACGGCTTCGCGAGCACGTCGTAGATGCACGCCGCCGGCTCGTAGCCGAGCGCTCGCGCGCCAGCGAAATACTGGCTGACCTGGCCATCGATCCGGAGGCGCGACCAGTACGGCGAGCCCGGCGTGATGTCCTCGGAGCTCGACTTGTGCTCGATGATCACGACGCGGCCCGTGGCGACGTCCCTGGCGAGCACGTCGAGCTTGCCCGCGAGCTGGAAGGTGCGGCTCGGAGCGCCGGTCTCCGGATTGACGAGCGGCGCGGTGAACTCGACCTCGACGGCGATCGGCACCAGGCCCGCCGACTGCCACCGCAGGTGATAGCCGTGCAGCATCTCCTCGGCGCGCACCTTCTCGAACGGGTCCGTGCAGCCCGCCACCGCGAGCAGCGACGCGTCGAGCGAGCGGCCCTCGAAGATGGCGGTCTCGAGGTCGTCGAAGAAGCCATCGGCGCCGCCGCGGGCGTTGTAGCGCCGCTCGCAGGCGGCCTGCAGATCGTCGACGGGCAGGAGCGCCTGCCACCAGGCCTCGAGCCCGAGATGGATGAGCGTGCCGAACCGGAGCGCCTCGGCGTCCTCGACGGGCCGGTAGCCGAGCTCGTAGCTGTAGAAGTGGAGGCGCGCGCAGCGGCGGAAGGCCTTCAGGCGCGAGTTGGTGAGAAGGGGCAGGGTGGTCATGCGGACCTCATTCCGTAGTGGGTGGCGGCGACCTCGGCGCGCTGGCGGAGGTCGACGAGCAGCTCGATGGCCTCGGGCGCGCGGGCGGCGATCTCGATGGCGGCGAGCGCGGAGCGCACAGCGGGCGTCTGGTCGAGCAAGGGCAGGTCCTCGACGCGGAGGTGCTCGCTCTCGACCAGCTCGAGCAGCGAGATCGCCGCGCCGTACACCTCGACCTCGTTCACAGCGTCGCTCCGTCGAACTCGCAGCTGTGCGCGCGCTGGTCCTCGCCGTGCGCGGCCTGCGCTTCGATCAAGCCGTCGACGAAGGCGCGGGCGTTGATCAGTTCGTCGCCGTCGTATTGCTGATCCTCGACGGGCGTGGCGCCGAGGAAGTAGAGCGCGCCGAGATACGCTTCGGCCTCGCGCCGCGCCGCCCACACGCTGCCGTGGCGATCGTCGGGGCTACGCCGGAGAGCCCCGAGCACGCTACCGGCGCTGCCCCACGCCGACGAATGCAGGCAGGTGATCGCGAGGTTGATGCGCTCCTCAGCCGGATGCGGCGAGCGACGGCGCATCACGCTCGTCGAGGTCTTGCGGGCGGACATCACGCCGCCTCGGCGGGGGCCTTTGCCCTGGCCTGCCAGATCTGCGCGCGAAGGCTTCGTGCGTCGGGGCAGCTGCACGTCGGCCACGCCGAGCACGCCGGCGTCGTGCCGGGCGCGAACCTTTCGAGGTCCTCGGCGCGGAGCGAGACGGCCTTGCAGGCGCGCTCGCCCTCGCAGTCCTTGCGATCGCAGGCGCGCGCATGCCACGGGCCGCGCTTCTCTTCGGGACCGGCCTTCTCGCGCGCCCACGTGACGATCGCCTCGCCGTCCGCGTCCATCGGCGCGCCCTCGCTGTCGAGCCAGTTGCGCCACTCGCCGCAGAGCGCCGCGAACGCGCTATTCGCGTCCTTGCAGCGCGCGAGCCACGCGATCGACTGCCCACAGGCGCCGATGCGCGCGAACGGGATCGCCCACTCGGGAATCTTGGCGCCGGCGAGGTAGGCGCCGGCGAGGTAGGCGTCGGCGAGGTTGGCGCCGGCGAGATTGGCGCCGGCGAGGTAGGCGTCGGCGAGGTTGGCGCCGGCGAGGTAGGCGTCGGCGAGGTTGG